>Ga0209061_1000890_pt1 | contig 60079 bp, 58 predicted proteins | sample Coa_R1_10_FD_187157 | JGI IMG/M metagenome (GOLD analysis project Ga0209061, IMG submission 187157) | Surface soil microbial communities from Centralia Pennsylvania, which are recovering from an underground coalmine fire - Coalmine... | ecosystem: Environmental > Terrestrial > Soil >... | reverse complement strand
ACCGCGCCCTGGTGGGTGCCCTTCATCCCGCGGTCGTTGGGGTGGATGTCCATCACGAGCTTTGCTCCAATCGCCCTGAGCGGCAGCGCAAAGGCTGCAGGGTCGCGGTAGGAATAGCCGCAGTCGCCTGATGTCCCACCGCAGCTTCGGCTTTCACTCCGTCGGCCCCCTGATCGCCCTCGTCTACCTCTGCTGCGCGGGCATCACGATCAAGCTGCCGCGATGACGAGTTCACCACCAAACGGTGCGAAGCACCCAGAGAACGGCAAGCCGCGCCGGATCGTCCTGCCGCCCAAGGCGCAAGAGGCGATCCAGGAAGTACCGCCGGCAGAGGGATCGCCGCAGGTGTTCCACAGCGCCCGTGCCAAGCGCCTGCGCAAGGGGACGCTCCACTATGTCTGGCCACCCGTCGCCGCCGCATGGCGCGGGAGAGACGGTCGCGACATTGACCTCTACAAGCTGCGCCACGACTACGCGACGCTGCTGCTTGAACGTGGCCTGACGACCGCCTGATCTACGGTGTGCAGAACAGTTCGGCGATTCGCCGATTCTGCGGATCGAACACCTCGGCAACGCTGGTAGCGCCCAGGATCAGCTCAGCCTCCACAGCGTCGATCAGATCCTCCTCCGTGACGCTTGGGCTTCCGCGGGCAAACGCGCCGATGATCTCGCCGATCCACTCCCGGAGGTAGCGCTCGCCACTGTTGCTGTCCGCCATGCTGGTGAGTCTACCGAGCCTCCAAATCGGATCTTCCACTATGTAGCGTCGCTATGAGCTTCCAAGGGGGGTCGGAGTTCAAACGTCGTCTCGTCAACTGCGTCGCTTTCCTCTCACGGCACGATGATCGTGAAGGCAGCACCGGCGGTGGGTTCGGCGCTGGCCTTCATTTCGCTTCCCGTGGTCGCCACCGCGGTGAGCTTCGCCAGGTTGTAGGTCTTGACCTCGAATTCCTTTTCACGGCCGGGGCAGTTGGGGGCGCCGGCGACAAGCACGGCCTCCGGGATCACGCCCGGTTCCGAGTAGGCGGCCTCGCCTGAGACAACCGGAGCGACCGCGGCGGCGTTCACCGCAGCTCCCGGCATCAAGCAGTAGATGTTCGGCTCGGCGCTGGGCGCTTCGGGGTTGGCGAGCCTGCTGACCGCGGTGAATTCGAGCGTTGCAGCACTCACAAAGGTCGGAGTGCCCGACGCCGCCCCCCTGACCGAGACGAGGGCATAGGCGGCGGCTGTGCCCGTCGGCCCGGTTGCGCCGGTGGGCCCGCGCGGGCCGGTGTAGCCGCGCGGGCCGTGCTGCCCCACAAAGCCGCGCGGCCCCTGCGGCCCGACCGCGCCAGGCGGCCCGGGCAGCGCGCAGACCAGCACGCGCTTGCGCTTGATCATCTTCCTGAAGCACTCCACCTGCGAGCGCACGCGCTTATGCGTGGCGGCGGTCCGCCGCGTGCTCTTGCGCGCTTTGCCTGAGCGCAGCGCAACCTGCGCCGCTGCGGTGCTCGAAGGCTGAGCGCGCCTCAGGCTGCCGGAAGCGACCGCTCCGGCGAGCGCGAGCGCGCCCGCAGCAAGCGCGCAGGCCACAGCCCAGCTGACACCGGGCTCCCTCGATCTGAGTCTAAGCTTCAGCTTCACGGCTAGTCTTGGTCAGAGATCGTGCTGGTTGCGTGGCAGTGTATGCCGATGCGACGCAACGCGCGCCGCCTTCAGGCACATGAACACTATTGGGGTCTTGGCGGAGCGCTGCGCTCGATCATCGGCAGGCCGGCGCGTGCGCGCCGCGCTTGCGGTCCCTGCGTCAGCCCGGCGCCCTGCCAGGGGGCGGGCTGGTTTCGCTCCTCGCGGACGATGTAGAGCGGGCGGTGCTTGACCTCGTCGTAGATACGTCCCACGTACTCGCCGATCACGCCGAGCGCGATCAGGACCATGCCGCCGATCAGGAGCATGATGATCGTGATCGTCCCGAAGCCAGGCAGGTAGGAGCCGGCGATGCGCAGGCCGATTACGACCGGTATCGCCACGAACGCGACCCCCGCGCAGAGCAGGCCGAGGTAGGTCGAGATCTGTAGCGGCACATGGGAGAAGGATGCGATCGCGTCCAGCGAGAAGCGCAGCATGCGCCGCAGCGTGTACTTGGTCTCGCCCGCGTAGCGAGCGCTGCGCTCATAGGGGACGGCGGTCTGCGTGAAGCCGATCCAGACGGTCATACCGCGCAGGAAGCGCGAGCGCTCCGTCATCGCCAGCAGGGCATCGAGCGCACGGCGGTCGAGCAGCCTGAAGTCCCCTGAGTCCGGCTCCAGGTCGACCTGGGCGAGCTTGTTGAAGAGCCGGTAGAACCACGACGCCGTGGCAAGCTTGAACGCGGTCTCCCCCTCTCTTCGCTCGCGCACCGCATAGACGACATCAGCGCCCTCTTCCCAGCGCGCGATCATCGTCGGGATCAGCTCCGGAGGGTCCTGCAGGTCGGAGTCGAGCATCGCGACGATGTCGCCCGTGGCGTGCTCGAGGCCGGCGGTCAGCGCCGCCTGGTGGCCGAAGTTGCGCGAGAGGTGGATGACACGCACGCGCGGGTCGGCGGCCGCGAGGCGATCGAGGGCCTCCTCGGAGCCGTCGCTTGAGCCGTCGTTGACGAGGACGAGCTCGAAGGAGTAGTCGGCCAGCGCCGCGCAGGTGCGCTGGACAAAGGTCTCGATCAGCTCAGCCTCGTTGTATACCGGGGCCACGACGCTGAGCAAGGACGGCGTCCGTCTCTTGTTGGCGCTCATCTCCACAGCCACCAGAAGGTTATCCGCACCAGTCGCCGGGCACGCCCACTTCGCAACCTGGGCCGGGCTGCGCAGGGGAGCTCGAGGCTGCTGCGAGAGGCGAGGGCAGCCTGGCCGCTGGAGCGCGATCGACCGGCGAGCCGAAGGGAGCGCGGATCGGCGACAATCTCATGCCGATGGGCCTGATCGGCAGCCGTGAGCAGCTCAGCACCCTGGCGGGGCAGTTCCTGCGCTTTGCGCTGGTCGGCGTGTCGAACACGCTGCTGACGCTCGCCGTCTACACGCTGCTGGTAAGGGGCCTGGCGGTCTGGTATCTGCTTGCCTCTGCCATCGGCTTTGTGGTCGGCGCGGTCAACGGCTATCTGCTCAACCGTCGCTTCACCTTTCCCGAGCACCGCGCGGATGCGCTCACGCCGCTGCGCTGGATGATCGTGCAGGGCTGCGGCCTGGGCCTCGACGAGGCGCTGCTGCTTGCGTTCGTGGACGGGCTGCGCCTGGACAAGCTGCTCGCCCAGGTGCTTGCGATCGGCATCGTCGTGCTTCTAACCTTTGCCGCCAACCGCACGTGGACCTTTCGCATGCCTGCGCTTGGCGAGGGCGCGCTCTAGCAGGCTGGGCGGCGCTCAGCGCAGGACCGCAAGCAGCGACAGCCCTGCGGGCAGCGAGTGCCCGTTGCGCCCGAGCAGCGCGGCCTCGAGCCCGAGCGGGCGCTCGAGCAGGGCGTTGAGCGGCGCCGGGGGCAGCCGGAGGTCAAGGCTCTGCTCGGGTACCTCCCGGCGCAGGCGCTCGAGGGTTCTGGCGACCGCCGCGAGCGGCAGCAGGATCGAGTTGAAGTAGGTCACCCGCTCGCAGTGCCAGCCGCCTTCCTGCGCGACTGCCAGCAGGCTCTTGCGGGTGTAGCGGCGCCGGTGCTCGTTGACCACGTCATGGCTGCTCCAGAGCCACTGGTAGGCGGGGACTGTGACGATCAGGTGCCCGCCCGGCGCAATCACCCGGCGCAGCTCCCGAAGCGCTCCACGATCGTCATCGAGGTGCTCGATCACGTCCAGGCAGACGCCGAGATCGAAGGAGCTGGTGGCCAGCGGCAGCGACTCGAGCGACCCCTGCAGCACCTCGCCTGCGCCGCGCGCTCGGGCGATCGCAAGCGCCTGATCGGAGAGCTCGACGCCGGTCACGGTGCCGTAGCGGGCAAGCTCGACCATGTTGCGCCCGCTGCCGCAGCCCGCGTCCAGGATGCGCGCCCTTGCGGGCAGCGGCAGACGCGCAAGCACCGCATGCAGTACGCGGCGGCGCCCGCGGTACCACCAATGGCGCTCCTCAGCGCGGTGGGTCTGTTGCTCATAGGTCGACTGCATCGGCTTTGTCCGCCGCCTTCCTCAGCTGCGGCTGTGCAAGGATTGCATCATCGCGCAAAGCGCGTCAGGCCCTGCGGCGAGGGCTTGACCCAGCGCCTGGGGCCTCCGGCGCAGCGCGACCGGCGCACGAGCTGCATCTAGCGCTCATCGCGCTCGGGCGAAGCGGTGCACAGCCTCCAGCAGCTCCCTGCTCTTCTCGGCGGCGATCTGCGGCTCGCCGGAGGCCAGAGCAGCGCTGACGCAGTGGTTGACGTGGTCGTCGAGGATCTTGAAGGCGACGGCCTCCAGCGCCGTGCTGACGGCTGCGATCTGGGTGATGATGTCAATGCAGTAGCGCCCATCTGCGAGCATCCTCTCGATCCCGCGGACCTGTCCCTCGATGCGGTGCAGGCGCTTGATCAGCGCCTCCTTCTCAGGCGTGTAGCCATAGCTGGGCCGCGCTGTGCCGACAGCCTCGGCGCCGGCGCGCAAAGCCCTGCCGCCATCCCCGGCGCTCGTCTCTGCGCTTCTAGCGCTCATGTGGCGCTCTGTCTAGCTGAGCGGAAGCGTCGCAGCCGTAGCGAGTTGGCCAACACAAAGACGCTGGAGAAGGACATAGCTGCCGCTGCGATGATCGGATTGAGGGAGCCTGAGATCGCGAGCGGGATCGCCGCGACGTTGTAGGCGAACGCCCAGAAGAGGTTGCCCTTGATGATCGCAAGCGTGCGCCGGGCCAGGGCGATCGCGTCGACCGCCGCTCTCAGATCGCCGGAGACGAGGGTCAGGTCGCTGGCCTCGATCGCGACATCGGCGCCGGTGCCGATCGCGATGCCGAGGTTGGCCTGCGTGAGGGCGGGCGCGTCGTTGATCCCGTCGCCGACCATCGCTACCACCTCGCCCTCATCCTGCAGGCGGCGGATCTCCGCCACCTTGCCCTCAGGCAGCACGCCTGCGAGCACCCGCTCGATTCCCACCTTGGCTGCGACCGCGGCTGCGGCACGCTCGTTGTCACCTGTGAGGAGCAGCGGCGTGAGGCCCAGGCGCTTCAGCTCGGCGATTGCCTCAGCACTGGTCGGCTTGACCGCGTCCGCGACGGCGATGATGCCGCGCGGGCGCCCGTCCCAGGCGACCGCTACCAGCGTCGCCCCCTGCTGCTCGATACGCTCTGCCTCGGCGCTGAGGGCCTCCGGCAGTTGCATGCCCGACTCTGCCAGGAGGGCGGGTCGGCCGACCCGCACCTCGTGGCCCTCGACGAGCGCCTGCACGCCGAGCCCCGCCTGGCTCACGAATCCCTCCGGCTCTGGCAGCGTGCCGAGGCGCTCGCGACCGTGCTTTGCGATCGCCTGCGCGATCGGGTGCTCGCTTGAGCTCTCAGCGCCGGCCGCAAGGCGCAGAAGCTCGCGCTCATCCTCGCCCTCAGCGGCAATCAGGCGGGTGAGGGACATGCGTCCTTCCGTGACGGTGCCGGTCTTGTCGAGCACGATGGTCGTGACCTGACGGGTCTGCTCCAGCGTCTCAGGTCCCTTGATCAGTATTCCCAGCTGCGCGCCGCGACCGCTGCCGACCATCAGCGCAGCCGGCGTCGCCAGGCCGAGCGCGCAGGGGCAGGCGATGACGATCGCCGCCACAGCTGCGGTGAAGGCGGCCGCTGCGCCTCCGCCGAGGGTCAGCCAGCCGCCGAGGGTCAGAAGCGAGATGACGATCACCACCGGGACGAACACGGCGGAGACGCGATCCGCGAGTCGCTGGACATGCGCCTTGCCTGCCTGCGCCTCGCTGAGAAGGCGCGCGATCTGCGCAAGCGCCGTGTCGGCGCCCACCCTGGTCGCGCGCACGATCAGCGCTCCGGAGGCGTTGAGGCTTCCGCCCGCAACCTGATCGCCCGGGGAGACCTCGACCGGCACCGACTCGCCGGTCAGCATCGATGCGTCAACCGCGGAGGCGCCGCTCACGATCACGCCGTCGCTTGCGACTCGTTCTCCCGGGCGCACCACGAAGAGGTCGCCCACCTTCAGCTCGCCGACGTCGATCAAGCTCTCCTGGCCGTCGCGCAGGACGCGGGCCTGCTTGGCGCCGAGCGCAAGCAGATGGCGGATCGCCTCTCCGGAGCGGCGCTTGGCGCGTGCCTCAAGGTAGCGGCCGAGCAGGATCAACGCGGTGATCAACGCCGCCGCGTCGAAGTAGAGCTGCTGCCCGATCCCGGCCAGCAGCACCACCGTTGACCATGTCCAAGCTGCGAGCGTTCCGATCGAGACGAGCGTGTCCATCGTTGCCGTGAGGTGCCTCGCGCCTGCCGCGGCAGCGCGGTGAAACGGCCAGCCGCAATAGAAGACCACCGGGGTCGTGAGCCCGAGCGAGACCCACTCCCAGCCGGAGAAGCGCGCCGCAGCGACCCATGCAAGCACCGCCAGCGGCAGCGAGAGCGCCGCCGCGATGATCAGGCGCAGCCTGTAGGGCGCCGCCGGATCGCCCTCGCCAAGCGCCTCGTCGGCCAGCGAGGCGTGATAGCCCGCCGCCGCCACTGTGGCTAGGAGATCCTGCACAGACACTCGGGCAGGATCGAAGGCGACCGCCGCCCGCTCGCTCGCGTAGCTGACGCTCGCCCTCACCCCTGCAAGCTCGTTCAGCCGCCGCTCGATCCGCGCTGCGCAGGAGGCGCAGGTCATCCCCTCGATTGCAAGCTCGACGCGATCGCCGCGCTCCGCGGGTGCGGTGGCACCGGCCCTCTCAGCGATCGAGGACATCGCGCCGCCTCGTAGCCGGCCCCTCGATCGCCGCGTGCAGCTCCTCGCCGACCGCCGCTCTGCGCTGATCACAGCTCAAGCTCGGAACCGTGTGGGTGACCGCCTCAGACATCGGGATCGTCTCCATCTTGCTCGCCGGCTCCGACCTCGACGCTGCCGACGCAAGCAACTCCGAGATCGAGTTTGATACCTATACCTTGTAAGGGTATCTTAGCGCGACCCGACTCTCCGCCCTTTCGGTGTCGACGAGCGGCACCCACGGCCGAGAGCGCCCCTCGCACTCGTGCCATAGAAAGCACAAAGCCCGCATCACATGGGGGTTTTGTGCAGTGGGCCGTGCAGGAATCGAACCTGCAACCTTGGGCTTAAGAGGCCCCTGCTCTACCAATTGAGCTAACGGCCCGTGCGCGCTGCTGCGCTCAGGAGCTGGCCACGCGCTCCGCCCGCAGCGGCGCGCGGCCAAGCGCAGATCTTAGCCGCCTTCTTCGCTGCTCGCGGTGGCGCTCTGGCTCGTCTTGCCGCCGTTCTTCTTGAGCGCCGCCAGCACCCCCTTGAGGTGGGCGCGTTCTGATGCCGGCGCCAATGCGAGCGCCTTTTCAGAGGCCAGGTCGCCCTCGCGGGAGTTGCCTGCCTGGTAGGCGTACTGGGCGAGATTGGCGTAGAGGGCGTCGTTGTTGGGTTCGGCAGCGATCGCTATCTGCAGCGCGGCCACCGCCCCCTTGGCTTCATCGAGGCCACCTTCGCCGAGCACGACCATCATGCGCTTGGCAAGTTCGACGCTCGGGCTCTTGGGTTCCAGCGCCAGGTAGCGTTCCCAGGAGGCTTTGATCGACGGCAGCAGCTTGCGCCCCGCCGCGGTGTAGCCGCCGGTTGATTCCTGCGTGTACTTGGTTTCCGCCGCCTGGCGCAGCTGCGCCTGGACGAGCGCCGCCCACGCGGCTGCGCTCTGTGGTTCTCTGTGAGTGCGCTTGCGCGCCTTTTCGACGGCGGGGGTGAAGTTGCCGCCGCTGCCTTCGCCGCCGAGCGCGCTGAAGAAGTTGAGGTTGCCGTTCAGCCCGGTGCCAACGCCGACAAAGACAAACCCGAACAGGAACAGCAGCGCGATCAGCGAGTAGGTCACCTGGACGGTGCGCCGGCGCCCACGGCTTCTTAGGTCAAACAGCATCGAGCTCATTCTAGGCGCCGGCGCCCTCCGCCGCGGCCAAGGCGGAGGAGCGGCGACGCTCGGCTGCTCGGGCGGCGAGGATCGAGGCCTCATAGAGCGCGTAGAGGGGAATCGTCTCGATCACCATCGTGATCGCTTCGCCCGGCAGCAGCGCGGCGATCGCCGCGCAGATCAAGAACGCGTAGCGGCGCGAGCGGCGCAGGCGCGCGGTCGAGACTACTCCGAGTGCCACCGCACCAACCACCGCGACCGGCAGCTCGAAGCTGAGCGCCACCGCGAGCATCGTCATCGCCGCAAACTCGTAGTACTGGCTCGCCTGCACGATCACGTTGAACTCGCCGCTGTTGAAGTTCTGCAGGAAGGAGATCGCGGTGGGGAGGACCACGAAGTAGGCGAACAGCAGCCCGCAGACGAACAGGACCGGCAGCGCATAGAGCAGCGGCGTCACGCTGCGCCGCTCGCCTGGATCGAAGGCCGGCAGGATGAAGCCGTAGAGCTCGAAGAGGATCACCGGGGCTGCCAGCAGCAGCGCAAAATAGAAAGCGACCGTGAGCGTGCTCGTGAACGGCTCGCCGATCGAGAGCGTGTAGGGCTTGTCACCTTCCGCACTACGCGGAAGTTGCGCTGTCGCCCGCTGCAGCTGCCGGCCGTCGGCGGCCAGCTGGGTGCGCAGCGAGCGCGGCAGGTTGCTGCGTGGCGAGCTCAAGAGCTGCGCAACTGCGTCGGTCTGGGTGGCCAGAGTGCGCAGCGCCCGCTCTGTCAGCGCGGCCTGGCCCTGTGGACCGCGACCCTGCGCCACCTGGCTGCGCGTCTGCTTGGCGAGCGGCTGATTGATGATGTGCAGGATCAGGTGGCCCTGCCACAGGCACAGGCCGAAGGCGAGCACGAGGGCGCCCACGCAGACGAACAGCCGTCTGCGCAGCTCCTCGAGGTGGTCGACGACGCTCAGGCGCTCGTCGTGCGCGGCCATCCGCACGGTCTTAGGCGCCATCTCACGCCCCTTTCAGCGCAGGTGTGCTCCGCCCGGCTGCGCTTTCAGCACGCATGGCCCAATCGTACAAACCTCTAGGCAGCGTCCAGAGCGCTAAAGGGTGGGCGCCCGCGGGACGATCACAGTGCGCGAAGCGTCATGCGCAACAGAGCCCACCAGCCAAACCACGATCTGGAGCCCCACGGCGATCACCGTGCCGGCGGCGGCAGCGACGAGCTGCACGTCTGCCCCTACTGCGGCGGCTCCTTCGTCTACCCGCTGGACTGGTCCGAGGAGGGTCCCTGGCACTGGCGGATCGTCCTGCGCTGCCCCGAGTGCGAGCGCGTGGGCACCGGCGTGTTCGCTCAGGCGGCGGTGGAACGCTTCGACAACGAGCTTGAGCGCGCCTCGAGCGAGCTTCTGAGCGATCTGCGCCGCCTCACGCACGCGAACATGGCCGAGGAGATCCAGTTCTTCATCCGCGCGCTTGAGGCCGACGTGATCGTTCCCTCCGACTTCTGAGCGCGCACTCAGCGGGTGCGCTCCACCACCGCGTCGGCAAGAAGCGCAAGCAACGCCAGCGCGCGATCGTCAAGATCGGCGGGCAGCTGCGACTTCGCCTTGCCAACCACATCGAGCGCCCAGGCGCGCGCCTCTGCGAGCGCGCCGGTTGCGGCGATCCGCTCGCAGAGCCGCTCGGCGTCGTCGGGGCCGCGCAGTGTGCGCAGGTCAAGCTCGGCCAGCTCAGGGTCGCATTCGCGCGCGAGGATCAGGGGCAGCGTCACCGTCCCGTCCAGCAGGTCTCTGCCGCGACCCTTGCCCGTCGCGCGCTCCTGCCCGGAGACGTCCAGCACATCGTCGAGCAGCTGAAAGGCCAGGCCGATGCTGCGTGCGAAGGACCCGAGCGCCGCGGCAAGCCCACGCTCGCCAGGTGCCACCACCAGCGTGCCGAGCGTGCACGCCGCCTCGAAGAGCGAGGCGGTCTTCAGCTCGCAGCGGCGCAGATAGCGCTCGACGGTGACTCGCTCGGCGTAGGCGTCTTCGCGCTGGAGGAACTCGCCCGCGGCAAGCGCGGTCGAGGCATCCGAGAGCGTTTTCAGCTGGCTTGCGTCGCCGTTGCGCGCAAGCTCGGCGAAGGCGCGTGAGAAGAGCACGTCGCCGGTGGCGATCGCCGCAGCCTTGCCGCCGCGGACGGCGACTGTCGGACGACCGCGGCGGATGCTCGCCCCGTCGATCAGGTCGTCGTGGACGAGCGTCGCCGAATGGATCAGCTCGACAGCGACCGCTGCGCGCGTAAGCGCCGACTCGGTGCCCTCGCTGCGAGGCTGCCCTGCACTCGCAGGCCCAGGTGCGGGCGCCTGGCCGGCTGCGACGCGCTCCGTGGCGGGCAGGGCCTCGGCTGCGATCATCACCAGCAGCGGTCGCAGCCGCTTGCCTCCGGCGAGGATCGTCTCGCTGGCGTAGGTCGCAAGCGGGGTCGCAACCGTGCGCAGGACCGTCTCGATGCACGCCTCGGTCGCCGCCATGCGGGCGCGCAAGCGCTCGCCGCCACGGTGCAGGATCGTCTCTACGGTCGCGGCATCCCGCTCGGCGAGGAGCTCCTCGGCAGCGCTCATGATCTACGGAACCGTACCGGCGTGAATGGCGATGATGCCGCCCGCTGTGAGCAGGTAGGAGATCTGTAGGAGCCCTGCCCGCTCCATCTCCGCCGCCAGCTGCGCTGGAGAGAGGAAGGCGCGCACCGAGCGCGGCAGGTAGTCGTAGGCCTCCGGCGATCGTGCGAAGCGACCGAGCGCGGGGACGATGCGGTCGAACCAGACCGCGAAGAAGGGCGCAAGCACCCCGCGCTGCGGCTGGGTTATCTCAAGGATCACGACCCGCCCGCCGGGTGCCACCACGCGCACGAGCTCGGCGAGCGCCCCTGGGAGGTCCGCGAAGTTGCGCGCCCCGAAGGCCACGGTTGCGGCCGCGAAATGATCGTCGGGGAAGGGCAGCGCGAGCGCGTCGGCGCGGCAGAAGGAGACGTTGTGGAGCGCGCTCGCCCCCGCCTTCGCGCGCGCGCGCGCGAGCATCGACTCGGCGAAGTCCGCGCCGATGACCTCCCCGGCGGGACCGACGCGCTCGGCCAGCGCTAGCGCCAGGTCGCCGGTCCCGGTCGCCACGTCGAGCACGCGATCGCCCGCACGCACCGCCGCGAGGTCGGCTGCTCGCTCGCGCCAGCGATGGTGCAGGCCGGCGGTCATGATCGAGTTCATCGCGTCATAGACGCCGGCGATGCGCTCGAACATCGCACGCACCTCCGCCGCGCGGGCGCCGCCGAGCGGTGCTTCGCTGGCGCTTGCGCCCAGCGCCGTCTCGGCCGCTGCGGCGCGGCTTTCGCTACTTGAGCTGGGAGAGGAAATAGATGATCGCTTCGAACTTGGCGTTTGGCAGATGGCGGAAGGAGGGCATCGGCGCGATCGGGTTGTCGAGCGTCCGCGCGATCGCCTCCTCCGGGACGCGCGCGCCGATGTGCGTGAGTTCCGGCCCGGGACCGGGGTTGCCGTTGCCCGCGATGTCATGGCAGGCCTCGCAGCCCGACTGGGCGACGCCCAGGCGCCCGGCTTCGAACTTCGCGACCGCCGCCGCGCCCTGCGCGATGACCGCCTTCGGGGTCTTGATTTCAAGCGCTGTCGGGGTGCCGATCGTCGCGCCATCGTAGGTGAGGAAGGCCATCGCGCCGACGACGAAGACCAGCGTGAACATCGCAACCGGGCGGCGCTCGGGGCGGCGCTCGGGGCTGCGGTCGAAGAAGGGAAGCAGGAACAGCAGGATCATCCCCAGCGTCGGGATGCCGACCGTCGCCAGGCCGGTCAGGCTGGGCGGCTTGGTGATGCGCAAAAGCTCGAAGAGGAAGAAGAAGTACCAGTCCGGGCGTGGGACGTAGGTGGTGCTGGTCGGGTTGACCTTCGGCCCCAGCTCCGCGCCGAAGAGGATCGAGAGCGTGATGATGATCGCCATCACGATGCAGGCCATCGCCGCGTCTTTGGCGACGGCATAGGGGAAGAAGGGCTTGCCTTCAGACTTCAGGATCGAGTACTCGCGGAGGTATTCCTCCTTCTGGCGCTGGTTCATCTGGACCTCACGCCTCTACCGTGTCGAAGGGGCTCTCGCGATGCGCTCTCCGCCAGGGCGGCGCGGTCGTGCCGAGCTTGCTGACCAGGTAGAGGTGCGCGCCGATCAGCGCGATCATCGCACCCGGGACGACAAGCATGTGAATGGCGTAGAAGCGCGAGAGCGTGGTCGTTGTGAATTCCGGGCCGCCGCGCAGGAAGTCGGCGAGATAGGGGCCGACGATCGGGCCGGTGCCGGTGATGTTGGTCGCCACGACCGTCGCCCAGTAGGCGCGCTGGTCGAAGGGCAGCAGATAGCCGGTCAGCGCCATCACCATCGTCAGGATCAGCAGCACCACGCCGATCACCCAGGTGAGCTCGCGCGGGTACTTGTATGCGCCGTAGAGGAAGGTGCGCCCCATGTGCAGGAAGACCAGCACGATCATCACGCTCGCGCCCCACAGGTGCATGCCCTGGACGAACTGGCCGAGGAACACGCCGGTCGTGATTTGACGGACCGATTCGTAAGCGCCGCCGGTGGCGCTCGGGCGGTAGTACATCGCCAGGAAGACCCCCGTCACGGCCTGCGAGAGGAACGCGAACAGCGTCGCCGAGCCGAGCGTGTAGGCCCAGTTGGTCCCCTTCGGCACCTTGCGGAACATCAGCCAGCGGCCGGTGCCTGAGAGCGAGGTGCGCTCGTCGATCCAGTCGATTACCGTCGTGCCGGCCTGCTTGGCGGTCTCGATCGCGCCGGTCTCGGTACGCGGCTCGTCCGGGCGCGGGGGCGCCTCCTTGAGCGCTGCGGGAACTGGAGGGGCTGGCAGCTTGGGCATCCTCGTCTCCTACTTGCGTTCGTCGAACTGAGCTGGGTACAGATACTGGCCGATGCCGTCGACGGGCTCACCGGGCCCGCGCGGCGAGAAGGGCCGCAGCTCGCTGTTGACCGAGTAGCGGGGCCCGATTTCGACGTTGCCGTTGCGCACGCGCACGTAGAAGCGGTCGAGCGGTCGCGGAGCGGGGCCGCCGACGCGCACGCCGAGGATGTTGAAGACGCTTCCATGGCAGGGGCAGACGAAGCGCTCGGCCGCTTCCACCCAGCGAACCGGACAGCCAGCGTGGGTGCAGCGGTTGGAGATCGCGATGAAGGGGTGCGTGCGCGGGTCGCTGTCGTAGCGGTCGGTGTCGAGCTTGTCGTTGTGCTTGCGGATGTAGACCGTCTGCTTGCCGACCTCGCCCAGATCCGGCTGCATCGTCACGACCACCGGCACGTAGTTGTTTTCCACGAACAGGTCGGTCGGGCCGGCGATCTCCCAGCGGTGGGGCACCCGTTCGAAGACCGGCGCCAGCGCGAAGCCCAGCGCGGGGATCGTGAACGATGCCGCCGCGACTGCGCCCGCGGTGTGCGCGGAGGCGGTCATGAAGCGCCTGCGGGTCATCGTCTCGCCGTCGAAGGCGCCTGGTATCCGATTGTCGGCGGTGTACTTGGATTTGTACTGATCGCGCTTGCCAGCCATCACTTGCTCCTGGTCTTCGTGCTTGCACGCCCGTCTCCTCGAAGGCCGCCGGCCGCCTGCGTGGCGCGGTCGCCGGGAGTGGGCGGGCGCAAACAATATCGGTTGGGAGCCGATCAGGTGGCGCGCGTGGCCTCAGCGGCCGCCACATGCGCGCATCGCCGCAAGCGCCGCCGGGTTGCGGGCCATCGCGAGCGCCTTGGCGCGCCGATGGCGCTCATTGGGCCCCCAGCCGACAGCGCGAGCGGCGGCATCCCAGGCGGCGCTCGCAAGCGCGGCTTCGCCGGCCTCCTGCGCCTGCGCGCTGATCGTGATCAGATCAGCAAGCTCGCTGACCGCGGTCAGATCTCCCAGCGCGACCAGCCTTGAGAGGCCGAGGGCGTAGAGGCGGTCGCCTGCCAGCAGGCGCATGTCCGCGTCCGTCCCCGCCTGCAGCACGCGCGGGGTGCCGTAGTGGAGCAGGTAGCCCTCGTAGATGGCCTCGATCAGCACTTCATACTCCGCGCGCCGCCCCGCCGATCTGGGCCCGGAGGCTGCGACCTGCGCCGGGCCGGGCGCCGCATCCGCTCCCGAGCATTGGTCGCCTGCGGCGGGGTCGCCCGGCCTGATCATCTGCGCCAGCAGCCCGCCCTGGTCGCGGATCAGCTCGGCGAGGGCTGGCAATGCGCTCACGGCGCGCAGCGTAGCGGCGGCCGCTTGGGCGTGCAGGCTGCGCCTCAGGCGCCAAGCGCGGCAAACGCGCGGCGCGCCGCCTCGATCGTGCGCTCGATGTGGGCGTCGCTGTGCGCCAAGGAGAGGAACCAGGCCTCGAACTGCGAGGGCGGCGGGTAGATGCCCTCGGCCAGCATCGCACGGGCAAAGCGGGCGTGCGCGGCCAGGTCGCAGGCGCTCACCTCGGAGAGACGGGTGGGGGGCGCTGGCGCGAAGAAGAGGCACAGCAGTCCGGGAACGCTGACCACCGAGACCGGATGGTCGCCGGCGGCTGCGCGCAGCCCCTCCGCCAGCAGCGCGGTCGCCCGCGCCAGGCGCCCGTAGGCTGCATCGTCGAGCAGCGCAAGCGTTGCGAGCCCCGCCGCGACCGCCAGCGGGCTGCCGGAGAGCGTCCCCGCCTGATAGACGTCCCCACAAGGGGCAAGACGCTCCATCAGCTCGCCTGCTCCGGCCAGCGCTCCCGCGGGCAGTCCGCCGCCGATGATCTTTCCAAGCGTTGTCAGGTCCGGCCGCAGGCCAAGCAGCTCCTGGGCGCCCCCGCGGGCGACGCGGAAGCCGGAGATGACCTCGTCTGCGATCAGCAGCGCGCCGTTTGCGCGCGCCTGCTCGGAGATCAGCTCGAGGAACCCCGGGGCGGCCGGCACGAGGCCCATGTTGGCGGGGATCGGCTCGCAGATGATCGCCGCCAGCTCGCTGCCCGAGCACGCTGAGCGCAGTGCCTGCGCATCGTTCCAGGGCACGACGATGGTGGCGGCGGTCACCGCGGGCGGCACGCCGGCGGAGTCGGGCAGCGCGCCGGTGGCGACCCCTGAGCCCGCTGCGGCCAGGAGGGCGTCCACATGTCCGTGGTAGGCGCCTGCGAACTTGAGGATCCGCTCCCTGCCCGTCACCGCCCTCGCCAGACGCACCGCGGTCATCGTCGCCTCCGTCCCTGAGCAGGTCATGCGCACCATCTCAGCGGAGGGGATGCGCGCGCGCACCTCTTCGGCAAGGATCACCTCGCCTTCGGTCGGCGCGCCGAAGCTCGTGCCCGCGCGCGCTGCCTGCTCGATTGCGCCCACCACCGTTGGGTGGCTGTGGCCGGCGATCAGCGGACCCCAGGAGCAGACGTAGTCGACGTAGCGGTTGCCGTCGACATCGATCAGCTCCGCGCCCTCGCCGGCGGCGATGAAGAGCGGCTCGCGGCCGATCGCCCGCATCGCCCGCACGGGCGAGTTCACGCCGCCGACCAGAACGCGGCGGGCGCTCTCGAAGAGCGCCTGCGAGCGCTCCTCGCTCACCGCGCGCGGGGCGCAGCGCCCGTGCGGGGGACGCCGCTGCGGCGCTCAGACGCCGCCATGCTCGCGCTCCCAGGCGGCATATTCGTCGGTGAAGTAAAGCAGTCGGATCTTCTTGAACTCGGTCGAGGAGTAGAGCACCGCGCGCTCGTGGATCCCGGTCTGCTCGGCGATCGCAGCGAGCACCTGCTCGCACTCCTCAGGCGAGCGTCCGTGCGACATCGTGAAGATCGAGTATGGCCAGTCGGGGTAGGTCGGGCGCTCGTAGCAGTGCGAGATGCCGCGGAAGGAGGCCATCTTCGGCCCAAGCTCAAGCCTCCGCTCGGGCGGCACCTTCCAGACGCCCATGCCGTTGGCCGAGAAGCCGGCGCGGCGATGGAAGAGGATCGCCGCGACCCTGCGCAGTATGCCACGCTCGCGCATCCCCGCGAGGTGCTCGAGCAGCGCCTCTTGGCGCATGCGAAGGCGCGCTGCAGCCGGGGCGAAGGGCTCCGTGCTGACCGGCAGGTCGCCCTGGGTGGCGCGGATCACCGCGATGTCCTGCTCGTCATAGGGGACGGGCTCGGGGTCGCGCAGCTCCTCGATTGCGCCCGCGCGCGCAAGGTCCTCCGTGCCGCCCACCATCTCAAGGTCCATCCTGATCTTGAACAGGCGCAGCGTCGGGAGCTTGCGCAGCGAGCTTGCGCCCGCCTCCTCCGCCAGGACCGCAAGCGTCTGGTCGAGCCCGAGGCGCGAGTCGGGCGGCGTCGCGATCGTGAACCAGATGTTGAACTCGTGGTTGCGCAGGTAGTTGTGCGAGACGCCGGGGTGGGCGTTGATCGCGCGCGCCGCCCGCCAGGGGTGCTCGGGATCGACCTTCGCCGCGACCAGCATCGAGGAGTAGCCGAGCGCGCGGGTGTCGTAGATCGGGGTGAGCTGGCGGATGATGCGCTCGCGAAGCAGGCGCTCGCTGCGCGCGATCGCCTCCTGCTCGGTGATGCCCGCCTGCTCGGCGATCGCTGCGAACGGCCGCACCGCAAGCGGAAAGGCGCCCTGCAGCAGGTTCAGGAGCTCGCGATCGGTGCGATCGAGCTCCGCCGCCGCGCCGCGACGCCGCGCGCGCGCCTTGCCGCGATCGATCACTCGCTCAGCCATCGTGCTGCATCGAGTGCATGGTAGGTGATCAGCGTGCTGGCGCCGGCACGGCGCAGCGAGGTGAGCAGCTCGAGCACCGCCGCGCGCTCTTGGAGCGCGCCCGCCGCGGCGGCCGCCTTGACCATCGCATACTCGCCGCTGACGTTGTAGGCGGCGACCGGCAGGCTCGTGTGCTCGTGAAGGAGGCGTATCAGGTCGCCGTATGCAAGGGCGGGCTTGACCATCAGGATGTCCGCGCCCTCCTCCACGTCCAGCAGCGCCTCGCGCAGCGCCTCGCGGCCGTTGGCGGGGTCCATCTGGTAGGCGCGCCGGTCGCCGAAGGCGGGCGCCGAGCCGGCGGCGTCGCGGAAGGGCCCGTAGAAGGCGGAGGCGAACTTCACCGAGTAGGCCAGGATCGCCGTCTGGGTGTGCCCCGTCTGCTCGAGCGCGGAGCGGATCGCGCCGACCCGTCCGTCCATCATGTCGGAGGGCGCAACGATGTCAGCGCCCGCCTGCGCATGGCTGACGGCAACCTGCGCAAGCAGCTCGATCGTCGCGTCGTTGTCCACTGCGCCTGAGCGGTCGAGCAGGCCGCAGTGACCGTGGTCGGTGTACTCGCAGAGGCAGACATCGGTGATCAGGGCCAGCTCCGGGTGCGCTGAGCGGATCGCCTCAAGCGCGCGCTGCACGATCCCGTCGGCTGCCCAGGCGCCGCTGCCGCGGACGTCCTTGCGAGCGGGGATGCCAAAGAGGATCACGCCGCCGACGCCCGCTTCTCTCGCCTGGCCGGCGACGGCGACCGCATCGCGCAGCGGCAGGCGGGCGATGCCATCCATCCCGGCGATCGGCTCCGGCGCGCTGGCGCTCTCGGAGACAAACAGCGGCAGCACCAGCTGCTCGGGGACGAGGTGGCTCTCGCGCACGAGCGCCCTGAGCGCAGCGCTCGCCCGCAGTCGCCTCGGGCGCGCCTTTGGGAAAGCCATCGCGAGAGAGGATAGATCGCTCACCCCGGAGCGCCGGCGACGCTCCGCTCAAGCCAGCGCCAGAAGGAGCGCGCTGGCTCGGAGAGCGCAGGGCGCCGCCGGGCGATCGCCAACAGCTGCCGCCGCAGGTCGAGGTCCGCGACCGGCAGCGCCACCAGCGCCCCCCGCGCGTGCTCCTCGCGGACGGCGAGGTTGGAGATCAGGGTGAAGCCACCGCCCGCAAGCGCGCGCTTGAGGCTCTGCAGGCTTGCGATCTCAGCGGCGGGCTCGAGCGTCATCCCGCGCTCGGCGAGCGCGCGGCTCACGACCGCGCGCGTCCCCGACGCCGCCTCGCGGGTGAGATAGCGCTCACGGGGCAGCTCCGCGGCGCGGATCGATCGCCGCTGCGCCCAGCGATGCCCGGGCGCCACGACCGCGACGATCTCATCCTGCGCGACCGTGAGCGTGCGCAGGCCCTCGAGCGAGCCGGGCCCCTCGAAGAAGCCGATCTCCGCCCCTCCGGCGCGCAGGCCCGCGAGGACCGCCTGCGAGTTGATCACGATCAAGCGCGGGCGCACATCCGGGCGGCTCTCGCGGAAGCGTCCGAGCCAGCCTGGAAGCAGCAGCTCGCCGATCGTCAGGCTGGCGATCAGCGAGAGCTCCATCACCGCGCTGCGGCGCTGCTGCGCGGCGCTGCTTGCAACCTCGCCGAGCGCGCCGAGCGCGCGCTTGGCCGGTGCGTAGATCGCGCCGCCGAGGGGCGTCGGGCGCGCGCCCAGCCGCCCGCGCTCCAGCACGCGCCCGCCCAGCCGGCGCTCGAGCGACTGGATGCGCTTGGTCACCGCCGACTGCGTCAGGTTGAGCGCATCGGCTGCGCCGCGTAGCGTGCCGGCCTCGACCGCGCAGACGAAGGCGGCAAGGTCGCCACCGGCAAGCGGGTCGGCAAAAACGCCGTCTTCGGGATCTGCGGCGGCTCTTGGTGGGGTCATGTCAGGTGCGAGGAAGTATTCCAGATCGGAATCCAAAGATTCCACATCCGACTTGGCATCGGCGCCCGGCTGGGCAATGCTCACTGCGATGAGCACGACAGCAGAGACCCCGCCGCGCCGGCTGCGCCTCGCGCAGCGCCGCTCTCCATCGGGCGGTCGGGGGCGCGCGGGCGGTCGTCTGGCGGGCTTCGGCCCCAACTGGTTTGCCGCTGTCATGGGAACCGGGATCGTCGCCAACGCGGCGATGCTGCTGCCCGTCCACAGCAGCATCCTGCGTGCGCTGGCCATCCTCTTCTGGGGCCTTGCGGCAGTGCTGCTTGCGCTCTGCATCATCGCCACCGCCATCCACTGGCTGCGCCACGGCGCGCACGCTCGCAATCACGCACGCGACCCCCTGATGGCGCAGTTCTACGGCGCGCCGCCGATGGCCTTCCTGACGGTCGGCTCCGGGACGATGCTTGCGGGCAAGCTTGTGATCGGCGCCCACCTCGCGCTGATCGGCTACGCGGCGCTGTGGTCGATCGGCACCGTGACAGGGCTCACCAGCACCTTCGCCGTGCCCTACCTGATGTTCACCGCCCATGAGGTCAGCGAAGAGATGACGCTTGCAAGCTGGCTGATCCCGATCGTCCCGCCGATGGTCTCCGCTGCGACCGGAGCGGCGTTGATCGCCCGCCTTCCCGCCGGCCAGGATCGCTTGGCGCTGCTGCTCGGCTGCTACGCGTTGTTCGGGATGAGCCTGCTCATCGCGCTGCTCGTCTTTGCCGCGCTCTGGGCGCGTCTGGTCTACAGAGGCGTCGGATCGGCGCAGACCGTGCCGACGCTGTGGATCGGCCTCGGCCCGCTCGGGCAGTCGGTGACGGCCGTCAGCCTGCTCGGCGCTGCCGCGCCGCATGCGATCGCAGCGCGCGACGCCACGGCGATGCACACCCTGGCGCTGCTCTACGGCGTGCCGACCTGGGGCTTTGCGATGCTGTGGCTGGCGCTCGCGGCGGCGATCACGCTGCGCACCGCAGCGCGCGGGCTTCCCTTCACGCTTGGCTGGTGGAGCTTCACCTTTCCGGTCGGCACGGTCGTGACCGGCACGGCGGAGCTTGCGCTCTACACCCATCTGCACGCGCTCGTCTGGATCGCCTGCGCGCTCTACGGGCTGCTCCTGCTGGGCTGGCTTGCGGCGGGGGCGCGCACCCTGCACGGGGTGCTCTCGGGCCAGCTGCTCGCCCCGCCATCGGCGCCGGCGGCGGCCGCGCTCGAGCTCTGACCGGGAGCGCGTCGATAGCGGACATTCGGCCGCTGCGGAGCGCATGCTCTAAATCAGAGAGCTCAGGCGCTCGATAGGATGGCCATGAGCCTTGCAAGGGCGATGAAGCAGGTGCGGACGTTTGTCGGAGCCCCGGCGGCCTCGGCGCGCACGTGCGTGCTGGCCAGCGCCGGCGCGCTTGCGCTGCTGGCGCTCGCTGCGCCGCCGGCGCCCGCGCGCGGCAGCGGGCTCTACGGCTACGAACCCTTCACCTGGTGGCACCAGCCGCCGGTGGCGCTCCCGGACCCGCGCCCGATCGACTACTCCGGGCTGGCCGCAGCGGGGATCAGGCAGGCGCATCGCTTTGCGCGTGGCGGCTGGTACTGCGAATACCTCGGCTGCACCGGCGGGCCCTACCCGCTTGCCACGATCTGGGGCAGCGTCGGTGTCATGGAGACCGCGGACGCGCTGCAGATCGCCTCGCCCTCCGGCGCGCATCGTGCGCTCGTCGAGCGCCTCGGGCGCGAAGCGGAGCGCTTCTGGGACCGGCGCCTGGGCGGGTTTGCCCCCTACCCGGGCGACCGCGAACCCAACGTCGAGGCCTGGTTTGACGACAACGGCTGGCTTGGCATCGCCTTCGTGAACGCATACCGAGCCACGCAGGACCCGCGCTGGCTGCGCGACGCCCAGCGGGCGTTTCACTTCATCGCCGCCAACGGCTGGGATGCGACGGGCGGCGGCATGTGGTGGAACACCGATCACCCCTACCACTCCGGGCCCGCGCTTGCCTCCGACGCGCTGCTGGGGATGCTCCTCTATGAAGAAGACCACGAAGCCGCTCAGCTCGAAGACGTCCAGACCTGGGTGGGCTGGGCGAACGCCAACGACAACCACGACGAACGCAAGCTCTACCTGGAGAAGCCCAACGAACCACTGTCGGTGAACGACTACGTCCAGGCTCCGCTCGTCTATGCCCAGTACCTGCTCTGCAAGGACGGCAAGGGCCAGGGCTACTGCACGCAGGCGGGACGGATAGCCGCGACGATGGCCGAGCAGCGGGTCAACAAGAACGGCTACCGCTACAACTACGGCCCCGAGTACGACGCGATCTACCTGCAGTGGATGATGGCCTATGGCCAGGCCACCGGCGAGAGCTACTGGCTGCGGCTGGCCGAGGTGAACGCTGCGGCGGCGGCGCGCCATGCGCGTGGCGAAGATGGCCTCTGGCTCTCCTCCTGGTGGGGCGGACCGATCCCGGACCCCGAAACCCACCCGCGGATGCTGCGAACGGTTGGTGCCACGGCAAGCCTCTTTGCCTGGACTGACGTCTACACCTCAGCGCATGCCGCAAGCGCGGTCGCTCCGGTCCGCTAGCGACCTGACAGCGGCATCTCAGGTGAGCGTCAGAGCTCAAGCAGGATCGTGACCGGCCCGTCGTTGACCAGCGCCACCTCCATGTGCTCGCCGAAGCGACCGCGCTTGGCGTGTAGCGCATCGCAGAAGCGCTCATAGAGCGCCGCTGCAAGCTGCGGCTCCGCGGCGCCGCTGAAGCTTGGGCGGTTGCCGTGCCGGGTGTCGGCGTAGAGCGTGAACTGGCTGACGCAGAGGACCTCGCGGTCGCCCAGCGGCTCGTTCATGCGGCCCGCGCTGTCGGCGAAGATGCGCAGCGTGCGCACCTTGCCGGCGAGGCGCTCGGCACTCTGCGCGCTGTCGCCCGCTCCCACGCCGAGCAGGATCAGGAGCCCGGGGCCGATCGCTGCGACCTGCTCGCCCGAGCAGCGGACTGAGGCCGCTGAGACGCGCTGCAGGAGGGCGCGCATCGAGCTAGAGGGCGCGCAGCGAGCTTGCGGCGCGCTCAGGCGAGACGATGTTCAGGTAGATGTCCGTGGCGAGCTCCAGGCCGGCGATATGCGTCAGCCGCGGCATGATGTCGATCCGCCAGCAGAAATGCTCAGCCCCCGCCGGGGCGGTACGGACATAGAGGTTCAGGGGCGGGCTTGCGCCGAGCAGCGCGCGCAGCCGTGCAAGCGCCTCTCCCAGGAGCGCTGCGCCGCAGTCGCCCTCCTGATCCTCGAAGCGGGGTGCGGGCAGGCGCGGGACGAGCATCAGCTGATAAGGAAGGCGCGAGGCGAATGGCGCGATCAGCGCTGCCTGCGCATCGAGCGCGACCACGCGCTCCTTATGGCGGATCTCCTCAGCGAGCAGATCCGCAAGCAGGTTGGAGCCTCCTGTGCGGTCAGCCCAGGCGCCGAACCGCTCGCGCTCGCGCGCGACCTGCGCCGGGACAAAGGGCAGCGCATAGAGCTGTGCGTGGGTGTGCGGCAGCGAGGCGCCGGCCTCGAGCCGCTCGTTGACGATCAGCTGCACGCACGCTGCGCCGGAGTGGCTGCGCATGCGCTCCCGCCACACAGACAGAGCACGACTGAGCTGTGCAGGCGAGAGATCCCCCAGCGACGCGACCGATGCGGGCGAGTTGACGATCACCTCGTGGCCGCCGCGGGCGGGGGTGCTCGTGAAGAGCCCCAGGTGGGCGTTGTGTGCGGCAAGCGGCCCCGCTTCGCGTCGGGCCTGGCCCTGATCGGCCTCCGGCGGCCGGTGCCCCCGCTCCTCCGCGCTGAGAGGAGCGAGCGCCGGGTAGAGGTTGGGCACCACGCGCACCTGCCAGCCAGGGCCATCGGCGGGCAGCTGCGGATCGCGCAGCGCGAAGAGCTCCGGCGGGGTCATGTGCTCGTTGCCCTCTGCGAACGGGTCGCTTGCGGGGTCGATCGGGGCTGCCGGCGCGCAGCTCGGGGCGCCGCCCGGTCGCTGTGCGCGGTCGGCGGCGATGATCGCCTGCGCGCCGCTCAAGGGATCTGTGCGAACCTCGGGCAAGGCACGAATTATGCGCTCCTCGGCGCCATCCACGGCTTCCGTCCGGCGGTGTTGTATCCTCTACTCACGAAGCCGGACTCAGCGCAAGCGATCTGACCGGCGGAAGTCGCCGGTGGGAGGTGCCGGTCGGAATCAGTCGCGTGGAGCAGAAGATGCCGCGACTGCTGGATCTCGGAAGCTAACCGCCTCTAATGGCTGATACATCCTCAGCGGCCACAACGGCCGCGCCGACAATCGAGCCCGAGCAGCTCGCCAGGGCGGAGAGCTTTGCGCGCGAGCGCTTCCTCCATGAGGGCGAGGACGCCGCCAGCGTGCTCGCCCCGGGCACGCCGCGCCGCCGCGCTTTAGACCAGGCGCTGCGCGAGCTGGAGGAGGGCGCGCGTGAGCCCTCCACCGACTGGCGACGAAGCTTCTCGCTGCTGCTCGGCCTCGAACGCCTGCTCTCAGAGGAGGAGCCCAAGCTGGCAGACGGCACCGTGCTCTCGGCGCACCAGGTCGATGCGCTCTCGGGCACCCTTGCGGCGCTGCTGATGGAGTCCGGGCGCGAGCTCGCCGGCAACGGCCAGCATGGCGCCGACCCGGGCGAGGCCGCCAACGGCCTCTCCGGATCGACGCCGGCCGGCGCGCGGGCGCCGGAGGGCATTCGGCCCGCTCAGGCGGCCGCAAACGGGCACCTGCCCAACGGCTCGCCTGCGGCGGCGCCCGCCTCCGCGGCAGGGGGCGCGCGGCGGCGTGCGCGCGCAGCGCCCGCAGCGGAGGCCCGCCCCAGCGAGGGCGAGCCTGAAGAGGCGGTGCTCGCGGAGGACATCGAGCTGATCGCAGCCGAGGAGGAGAGCGAGCAGGAGCTTGAGGCCTCCGCGGCAGCGCTCGAGGAGGAGGATGCCGAAGGCGAGGAGGAGGAGCCGCGCGATTGGTCTGAAGAGGAGGAAGCCGAGTATGTCGATCGTCCGGAGGACCCCAACGCCGGCAAGCGCTTCTGGTTCGAGCATGCCACGGGCGCGGGCAAGACCGTTGCCGCGCTCGGCTTCGTCGAGGCCTCGCGCACCGGCGGCGTCCTGATCCTGACCCACCGGCGCAACCTCGTCGACCAGTTCCTCGGGGAGCTGCGCACGCGCGGCTATGCCAAGCGCATCAGCCGTCCGCTGCTCAAGGGCGAGGACTCGGCGCGCGGGCCGGTGACGGTTGAGACCTACCAGTGGTTCGTGCGCAACGCCGGCTCGATCTCAAGCGCCTACACGATCGTCATCTGCGATGAGGCGCACACCGCGCTGGGCGAGAAGACGAGCGCCGCGATCCGCACCTGGACGGGCCCCGTCTTCATCGGCATGACCGCGACGGGCGCGCTGATCGCGCGCCATGTCACCGACCTGTTCCCGACGCAGACCTCCCGCTTCGACCTCGCCCAGGCGGCGCGGCGCGGCGTGATCGCGCCGCTGCGATGTGTCCGCATCCCGCCCGGGCCAGGGGTGCGCACGATCGCCAAGGTGCCGCTGCGCCGGGGGGAGGTAGACACCGAGTTCGACCAGGAGATGCTTGCCGAGCTGCTCGACCAGCACCCCTTCAACAAGGCTGTCGCGGACCTGTACAAGACCCGCTTCAACACCCTGCCCGGCGTCGTCTACGCGGCGGGCGTCCGCCACGCCTACAACCTCGAGCAGGCGTTTCGCGAGGCCGGGCTGAAGGCGAAGGCGGTCTCCGGCGAGACACCCAAGCGTGAGCTTGCGCAGACGCTCGCGCGCTACGAGCGCGGCGAGATCGACGTGCTGATCAACGCGCAGCTGCTCGCGGAGGGCTGGAACTCCCCCCGCGCGACCGTCTGCATGCACCTGGCGCCGACGGCCTCCAAGCGTGTCTACCAGCAGCGCGTCGGACGCGTCACGCGCCGGCATCCCGGCAAGGAGGCGGGGATCGTGGTCGACTTCGTACATCCCGCCACGAAGAACGACGACCCGGTCGTCACCCTGCATTCGCTCCTCGATCGCGATGTCTACCGTGGCGGAGCGATCGTGGTCGGGCCGGTGCGGCGTGGGCGCGGCCGCCGCGTGCGCGTGGAGCGACGGGTGGTGCCTGTCGCCGCAGATGAGGAGCGGCGCTTTGAAGTGTTCAAGCGCGAGCTGTGGCGCATCGCGGTCGAGCACCTCGACCGCGCCGAGCAGCACCTCTGGGCGGCGCTGGCGGGCGATCGCGTCACGCCCGCAAACTGGCGGCGGGCGCGCACGATGCTGCACTTCGACCGCTCCGGCGAGCTCAAGCGGGTCTTCCTGCTCACCGCGATGCAGCGCAACCGCAATCTGCAGGTGCGCGTCCGCGCGCTCGCCGACATCGCCGCGCTCCGCGACCCTGACTCCTTCGACGAGGCTGTCGAGATCATCGGCTCCTGGCCGCGCGAGGAGCGCCGCGAGGCGGCAAAGATCCTCCTGCGCGCGCTTGCCGAGCGGCAGATCGGCCGCCGCGATCAGGCCAATGCCTGGATCTGGCGCCTGGCGGAGTACACGCGCGAGGTCCATGAGCAGTACGCCGTAGCGCGCTGGCCGGAGACCAAGCGCCTGCTGGGGCTGCTTGTCAACTCCTCGGGGCCCGCGCACGGGCGCAACGCGCGCCGGCTGGTGCATGCCACGCGCAAGCAGGACAAGCGCGTCGCCGCAGCGCTGCTGGCGGCGGCGCTTGCGCACACGCCCGAGGCCGAGGAGGCGCTGCGGGCTGCGCGCACCAGGATGGCCCGCAAGCCCTCGGCGCTGGCGCGCGAGCTGCTGCGCAACTTCCCCAAGCGCGCTGGCAAGGGCGCTCGTCGCCGGCACAGGCAGGCGGGCGCCGGGAGCGCAAAGGAGCCTGCGACAGTGACCGAGCAGGGCGCAGAGGCCGAGCAGCAGGCGAATCTAGTTGACTAGTGCCACGGCGTCAGGCCGCACAGCAGGCCAACGAGCGGCTGGGACGGCCAAGACGATGATTGAGCGCAACCGCCGTGGCAAGCGCAGCGAAGCGGGCACGGAGACGGACGCGCAGGTTCCTGAGTGTGCGAGCGCCGTGACGCTCGAGCGCGAGGATCTCCTTGGCGCTCCAGAAGATCGACTCGATGCGCTGAGGGATCGGAGCCAGGTGCGGGCCGCGCCCAGGCTCGTCCTTGCGCCGGGGGCGCATCGCCTGTGACCCAAGCGCTCTCATCTGCCCCTCGAAGTCCTTGCCGCGGAAGCTCTTGCCACCGATCACGACCAGCAGCTGAGCGTAGAAGCCGGGCTCTGGCGGGCGAAATGTGCGATCAGGGCCTCGATCTGATCAGCAAGATGCAGCCGGTGCTTGTGAGCAGCGGCTCGCTCCGCCAGGAGCTGGAAGAGATGGCAGAGGCGTCTGGCAGCGACCGCCAGGAAGAGTGGATCGGATCGGATCCCCATGATCGCTTGGGCCACGCGCAGCGTTGCGATCTCAGCGTCGGTGATCTTCCGGCGTGCATTGGGACGTGCTTTGGGCAGGAAATCGTCGGCGATGCAGTGCACAGCAGCTCGAGGTCGGCGTTCATGGTGGCCCCTGGGTCGGCGGCGCTTCGCTACACCGCTGACTTCGGGCTGCTTGCTGCCGGTCCCTTCTGCCGCCACGGCCGAGCAGGTCGTGGCACTGCTCATCCAGTGCTATTCAAATGCGCTTTCGTGTGGGGTCCTCGGGCCGACCTTTATTTACGCATTGGCGAATCTGCGCAAATAATGGGCCTCGCTCCACTTCTTATGCACGCCGCCGAAAGCAGCCGTTCCCGTTGCTAGTCTTATTTCGGATTATGGCCTTCTGCGCAAATAACGTTCCAAACGTGGCTTGAGGAGCCATGGCTTCGTCGCCGCCTAGAGACCGCTCGGGGCGCTTCGTCCCGCAGTCGAGTGGCTACACAGCCTTCGTCCCGGCGCCACTTCCTCCCGATCCGCCGTTGGTGCTGGAGGACGACCTCCTGGCGCTTCTATCGAAGGCCGACCTCTCGCTCGGTCGTCTCGACGGCGTCATCAAGGTCATCCCCGACCCTCAGTTTTTCGTCGCGATGTACGTGCGACGCGAGGCCGTCCTCAGCTCGCAGATCGAGGGTACGCAGAGCACGCTCGAGGATCTTCTCGAAGTCGAGCTCGAGCCAGAGGCACCGGGGCGCCTCGGCGACGTCGGCGACATAGTCAACTACGTCGCCGCCATGAACCACGGCCTACGACGGCTCGATGAGCTGCCGCTGTCGCTGCGGCTCATCCGCGAGATCCATGCTCAACTCTTGAAGGACGGCCGAGGCGGACACGCGACACCCGGCGAGTTTCGACGGACACAGAACTGGATAGGCCCGGCCGGTGCCTCCCTTCAGAAAGCCACATTCGTGCCGCCCCCTGTTCCTGAGATGACGGAGGCTCTTGACAACTTCGAGCGCTTCCTGCACGCTGAAGAGCCATTGCCGCTCCTGATCACCGCCGGTTTGGCCCACGCTCAGTTTGAGAGCATCCACCCGTTTCTTGATGGCAACGGACGGGTCGGACGCTTGCTGATCACGTTCCTGCTCGTTCATGGCGGAGCCCTCCGAGAGCCGCTCCTCTACCTCAGCCACTACCTAAAGCTCCATCGCTCGGAGTACTACGACCGACTCACCGCGATACGAACAAAGGGCGACTGGGAGGGCTGGCTGCGCTTCTTCCTCCAAGGCGTGGCCGAGACCGCCGAAGAAGCAGCCGAGACGGCTGAGCGGATCTTCGAGCTTCGCGAAGGACACCGCACGCTGGTCATGGAGAACGCGGGAGCAAACGGCCTCAAGCTGCTTTCGAATCTCTTTCAGCGGCCACTCGTAAATGTCAAGTTCGTGAGTCAGGCGCTCGACGTCACTTTCCCTACCGCCAATCGACTCGTTGCGAAGTTCGAGGAGCTCGGCCTGCTGCGAGAGGTGACTGGACAGCGCCGCTCGAGATTGTTCCGCTACGAGCAATATCTCCAGCTTTTCGATGAGCCGAGTCAGGCAAACGAGGACCCCTCGCCCACGCAGACGACCGAGGCGGCGTAACTCGATCGTCCACGGGATTCGTGATGCGGCCCAGGCGGATCGGCTACGCAGTCAACACCGGCTGCGAGCTCGTCCCCCTCGGCGCGTAACGCGTCAGGCAACGTGATCGTCAGGTGGCCGTCGCGCTCCAGCCTCCGCCGAGCGTCGATGATCGTTGAGCCGATCACGTCGCCATCCGCGACAAATGCGAACGCCGAGCGCCAGCCCCACTCGGCATCGATACTGACTAGATGCGGATCTGAGCGAGAGCGCGCCGCAGCTTAGCGCCGCTGCCCCTGATCCGGAGCCCGATCCTGAGCCAGCCCGAGCCCTGCGCCGCGCGCGAGCACGGGCTGCCCGCCCGCCGGTCGCCCATCCCCGCACAGATGCACCTCGCCGGAGGAGAGGGCTAGCATCCCCTCAGCGCTGCGCACGAGCAGCCGGCCGCGGCCGTCTATCCCCTGCGCAAGCCCACGCGTGGCGGGCGCCGAGGCGCCCGCGGTCGTGCGCCAGGCGATCTCCCTGCCGTAGAGCGCGTCGCGGGCGCGGAAGTCCGCCAGCGCCCGCTCGGGCGCTGCCAGGAGCTGCGCCTCAAGCGCGGTCAGCAGCGCTTGCAGCAACGGCTCGATCGCGGCCTGATCGCGAGCGAGCGTCGCGATCTCTCCACGCAGCTCAAGCGGCGCCTGCTCGATCGACGCGCAGACGTTCACGCCGATGCCGAGAACCGCGAAGCGATCGGGCGACCGGCGCTCGATCAGGATGCCTGCAACCTTCCCCAGGCGTCCGTCCGATCGCGGGTAGAGGACGTCGTTGGGCCACTTGATCTGCGCCTGGGGGCCAAGCACCTGGGCGAGCGCGGTGGCGGCGAGGATCGGCAGCAGCTCGAGCCCCTGCTCGTCGCGCAGCGCCGCCAGCGGCGAGGCGGCCTCTGTGCGCAGGATCAGCGAGCACAGCAGTGATGATCCCGGCGGCGCCCACCAGGAGCGCCCCTGGCGCCCGCGCCCGGCGCTCTGGTGATCGGCGCTGATCAGCGTGCCGCCCGGGGCGCCGGCAAGCGCAAGCTCCTTCGCGCGCGCGTTCGTGGAGTCGGTGGCGCGCAGATGGACGCGGGGATGACCCAGGAGCGGCGCGCGCTCCTCGCGCTGGCGATCGGCGCTCATCGGGCGCGTCGAGACCGCTCGTGGCCGTCGTCGGCCAGCCTGATCAGAAGCCTGGCTCTATGGCCCACCCCGAGCGCCTGCGCCGCCGAGCCGCAGTTGATCGCAAGCGCAAGCAGGTTGCGGCTGTCTGTGTGCAGGACCGCTGCGCCTGGCGGCACATCTGAGAAGGTGCTGCCCAGCCGGGCGCGCAGCGGCGGCCTCTGCGCGCGCTCGCCGGGCGCCGGCAGCGGCTCGATCTGGAGCTCCGCGCCGGGCTTGCAGCCCGCTGCGAGGAGCGCCTGCGGGGCGAGGTCGAGGGTGAGGTTTCCGAACGCGTCCACGTGCACGACGGTTGCGGGCAGCGCATCCTTGCGTGCCGGCGCACCCGCGGCGCTCGGCAGCTCAACGAGCGACCTTGCCGCCAGCGGCTCCCCGAGGGCGCGCAGCGGCGTGCCAGCCGCAAGCGCCCCTGCCACCGGCGCGAAGATGTCGCGCCCATGAAAGGTCGCGCTGGTCGGCTGCAGCCGGACCGGCGAGTCGCTGATCTCGACCACCTCGGTGATCTCGCCAAGGCGCCGTGCGGCCGCGGGCAGCAGCCCGTTGTCTGGCCCCACCAGGTGATGCGTCTCGCCACCCTGTCGGGGGCGGCAGGCGATCGCAACCGCCCTGCGCGCGCTGGCGCCGACGCCGGGGTCGACCACCGCCAGGTGCACCGCTGCAGGCGTGTAGGGCAGCGCCGCGGCCAGCAGCAGCGCCCCCGCTGCTATCTCGTGGCGGGGGATGGAGTGCGTGATGTCGATGATCTGCGCCTGCGGCGCGCGGCGCAGGATCACGCCGTGGCAGACGCCGACATACTCATCCTGCAGGCCGTAGTCGGAGAGGAAGGTCACGAAGCTCATGGCCGCTTTATGCCTGCGGCGCCGCCGTGCGCTTGGACATCTGCAAGCAGGGCGTCGATCAGGCCCTCGATGTCGTGGCGCTCAGCCTCAACGTCGACGCTCACGCCGCGCTCCGCAAGCTGCGCGCTTGTGACCGGGCCGATCGAGACAACCCGCGCGCGCAGGCGCTCAGGGTCCCCGCCCTCCGCCGCGCCCAGCGCGTCGAGGAAGTTGCGCACCGTGGAGGAGGAGGTGAAGGTGATGTAGTCGCATCCGGCAGCCGCGCCGATCAGCGCCCGTGGCGGGCTGACTGCGACCGTCTCATAGAGCGCCACGACGTCGGTCTCGATCCCCAGCGCGCGCAGCCCCTGCGGAAGCTCCTCGCGCGCCTCGCGTGCGCGCGCCACCAGGGCGCGGCTGATGTGCGCCAGATCGCCCTCACGCCGCTCGGCGATCATCTCCAGCAGTCCCTCCGCCACATAGCGCGTCGGTATCAGGTCCGCGCGGATGCCGCGCGCAAAGAGCGCGCGTGCGGTGCCCGGCCCGATCGCAGCCACCCGCGCGTGGGCGAGCGAGCGAGCGTCGCAGCCGGCGCTCGCCAGGCGGTCGAAGAAGGGTGCGACACCGTTGGCTGATGTCAGGCAGATGAGGTCGTAGGGAGCGGGATCGAGCGGCTGCAGCGCAAGCTCGCGAATCGCGATCGCAGGCGCCTCGATCACCTCTGCGCCCAGCGCCCGCAGGCGCTTGGCAAGCGCGCTCGCCTGGGCGCGGGCGCGCGTGACCGCGATCGAGAGGCCGGCCAGCGGCAGCTCACCGGGCGCACGCCACTGCAGCTGATCGGCAAGCTCTGCGACAGCGCCGATGATGGTCAGCGCCGGCGCGCGCACCGACGCCTTGCGCGCAAGCTCCGGCAGCTGCGCGAGGGCGCAGCGCAGCGTGCGCTGATGGGGCAGCGTCGCCGCTTCCACGATCGCCGCCGGCTCATCCCCCGAGCGACCGCCGGCGATCAGCGCGCCGACCGCAGCATCGAGTCGGCGCACGCCCATGTAGAGGACGAGCGTGCCCGGAAACCGCGCAAGCGCCTCCCAGTCGATGTCGCTGCCCTCCTTGCTCGGGTCCTCGTGGGCGGTGACGAGCGCGACTGCGCTTGCCAGGTGCCGTTGGGTGAGCGGGATGCCCGCATAGGCGCCTGCGCCGAGCGCTGCCGTGATGCCTGGAACGATCTCAAAGCCGATCTTCGCGGCCGCAAGCGCCTGCGCCTCCTCGCCGCCACGGCCGAACAGCAGCGGGTCGCCTCCCTTCAGGCGCACCACCGACCTGCCCGCGCGCGCGCGCTCGAGCATCAGCGCGATCGTCTGCTCCTGCGCCACCGAGAGGTCCTTGCCGGCCGCGCCATCCTTGCCGACATAGAGCAGCTCCGCATCCGGCCGCGCGTGGTCGAGCGCCTCCGGGGCGATCAGGCGGTCGTAGAGGATCACATCGGCGCCTTCGATCAGCTCGCGTGCACGCAGCGTCAGGAGCCCTGACGCGCCCGGGCCCGCGCCGACCAGGTAGACGCGCCCGGGCGCGCGCTGCTCAGACATCGCCGCCCACCTCCGCCAACGCGCGCCGCAGGATCTGCTCGCAGCCCGCGCTGCGCATGCGCTCTGCAAGCAACATGCCGAGCGCCTCCGGCTCGGTGGGATCTCCGCTTGCCTGATCGGCGATCCATTGCGAGCCGTCAGGGAGGCCGACCCACCCGCGCAGTCGCATCTGTGCGCCGCCCGGCGCGCTGGCGGCCTGAATCTGAGCGTGGGCGCCGAGCGGGAGATCGCATGATGCGCCAAGCGCGCGCGCAAGCGCCCGCTCGGCGCGCAGACAGGCGAAGGCATCGCGGTCGCAGTGAGGAGCGATCGCCGCCGCCAGCGCGCGATCCTTGCAGCGCGCCTGCAGCGTGATCGTCCCCTGCCCGGGGGCCGGCACGAAGCAGGGCCCGCGCAGGGGCATCGATCGATCAGGCTCGATCCCCAGCCGCTGCAGGCCGGCCGCGGCAAGCACGAGCGCATCGACCTCCGCCGCGCCCGCGGTGAGCGCCGCCAGGCGGGTGTCCACGTTGCCGGCCACCGTGACCACCTCGATGTCGGGGCGCCAGGCGCGCAGCTGGGCGCTCCGGCGCAGGCTGCCGGTTCCGACCCGCGCTTGCCGCGGAAGCTGCTCGCAGGCGCCGGGCCGGAGCACGAGCAGGTCGATCGCGGGCGCGCGCGCGAGCGCGCCGATCAGCTCCAGGCCCTCGGCCAGATCGCCGGGGACATCCTTGGCGGAGTGCACGGCGAGATCGATCTTCCCCGCCAGCAGCGCGCGCTCGAGATCTGCGACCCAGCGCGACTTGTCCTGAGGCGCATCGTGTCGCTCGCGATCCGCTCCGGCCAGCTGCGCGGTGGTCAGCACCTCCACATCCGGTTCGCCGATCAGCGCCAGCAGCGCCCGCGTCTGGGCCATGGCAAGCGCGCTGCCGCGTGTGCCTACGCGCATCAGCGCCCGCGGCGCTCGCGCAGCGAGTAGACCGGCGCGAGCGCTCCCGACTGCTGCGTGCCCTCCGGCTGCTTTGTGTGCGCCCGTGGCGCCAGAGCGCCCACGCGCGCGGATGGCTCCTCGCCCTCCAGCCCGAAGAGCTCGCGGACGAGCGCCAGCGTCGCGTGTCGACGCGCTCCGGAGAGCGAGCGCAGCGTCTTCGTCGGAGCATGCAGCAGCCTGCCCGCGATCGCCTCTGCCATCGCCTGCACGCGCCGCAGGTCCTGCTCGGAGGCGCTCTCAAAGCGGCCCGCGTTCTCGGCTACCACCGCCGCCACGATCTCTGCCGCCTGTGCCCGCAGCGCGGCGACGGTCGGGAGGATGTCCGCTTCGCCAAGCCAACGCGCGAAGCGACGCAGCTCCGCCTCGATGATCGCCTCCGCCTTGGGCAGCTCTGCCGCGCGCGCCGCGCGGCTCTCGTCGACGGCGCCTTTGAGGTCGTCGATGTCGTAGAGGCTGACGCCCGGCAGCTCCCCGCAGCCAGGCTCGATGTCGCGCGGCACGGCGATGTCGATCATCAGCAACGGGCGCTCGCGTCGGCGCTCCATCACCAGCGCCAGCTCCTCTGCGCCGACGATGCAGTGCGGCGAGGCGGTGGAGGAGAGCACGATGTCAGCCTCCACAAGCTGCTCGGGCAGGCGCTCGAGATTCACCACGCTTCCGCCGAAGCGCTCCGCTATCGCCCGCGCCCGCCGCGCATGGCGGTTGGCGACGAAGACGGTCCCGGCACCCTGGCGCGCCAGCGCCTGTGCGGTGAGCTCGCTCATCTCGCCGGCACCCAGGATCACGACCGAGCGGTCCTCGAGGTCGCCGAGCAGCTGGGAGGCCAGCTCGACCGCGATCGCGGGCACGCTCAGATGGCTGGCGCCGATCTCCGTGCGCGCGCGCACCAGCCTCCCGGCGGCGATCGCCGCGGTGAAGAGCCTGTCGGTGAGCGGCCCCGTGTGCTCTGCGGCATGCGCGCGCTCGTAGGCGCGGCGCACCTGTCCCTGGATCTCCGCCTCGCCCAGGACCATCGACTCCAGGCCCGCGGTGACGCGGAAGAGATGGCGTGCCGCATCGCAGTTGCGCGGCGAATAGGTGGCCTCCGCCAGCTCCGTCGGCCGTATCTGGCTGGCCTCCGCAAGCAGCGAGAGCGCCCTGGCCTCCGCTCGCACCGGGTCTGCGCAGACGAGGTAAAGCTCACTGCGGTTGCAGGTGCAGAGGATCACCGCCTCCTCGATCGCGGCCTCCGCCTCGCCCTCGAGCCTCTCGCGGAGCCGGGCTGCGAGCTGCAGCGCGCGCTCGTCCGTGAAGGCGAGGCGCTCGCGGAGCGCGAGCGGCGCTGTCTTGTAGGAGATGCCCAGCGCGAGCAGCTCGTTCATCGGCTCACCCCTCCAAGCGCTCGCCCGTGAGGGCCGAGATGGAGTCCTCGCCGTCGTGGCGCGCGTGGGCGTCGGCGGCGAGCTCTCCCAGCGCATGCTCGATGCGGCGCAGGCGCAGCGCCATGATCGCCACATATGCCGCGACGATCACGAAGGCGACGATATAGGCCGCAGCGACGTACCTTCCAGCCGTTCCCAGCGGCAGCGCGGGGCTGCCGATCAGCCCCAGCAGGTGGCTCACGGCACGATCACCTCGCCTCGCTCCGCTAGCTGACGCCGGCGCCCGGATGAGCGATCGGCACTTGCGGTCGATGGGACCAGCAGCGGTGCGCCGGGGCTCGCAAGAGGGGCGCGCAGCGGCGCCTGGGCGCGCTCCAGCGCCAGGCGCTGGAGCGCCCGCAGCCGGAAGCGGGCGAGCTTCACGCGCACCTCCAAGCGCCAGAGCGTCGCATAGAGGAGGCTGAACGCAAGCAGGGCGACCACGAACGTCGCCCCCATCGGCGCCGGCAGGTTGTTGGCGCTCGAGAGCACCCGCGGATGGACGTACTGCGGGGCGAGCCGCACGACGATCATCGCCATCGGCACGAACGCGCCGGCGGTGATCGCAAACACCGATGCGTAGCGCGCCTGACGCTCGCGGTCCTCGATCGCGAAGCGCAGCGGCTGGTAGGTGCAGTAGAGGAGCATGATGATCAGGAAGGAGTCGAGGGTCGGTTCGTTCCACACCCACCAGTGGCCCCAGGAGCCCTTCGCCCAGATCGAGCCCGTGATCAGCACGCAGACGCCGAAGATCAAGCTCATGTGGATTGCAACATACGAGCGCACGTCGTAGCGCACCTCGCGCGTGCGCAGGTGCGCGATCGCGAGCAGCCCGCCGTAGACGAAGCCGCAGAGCGTGACGATCGCTAACGGCACGTGCAGGTAGAAGATCTTCTGCAGGAAGCCTTCCTGCGCTTCAAGCGGGGCGTAGAAGAACGTCAGCGCCAGCGCAGCGGCGATCATCAGCGCCGTCGTCACCGGCAGCCATGCCGTGCGCAGCAGGCGCGCCGGTGGCTTCTGAGTGGAATCCACGAACCTAATCCTCCAAGAGGAACTCGAATAGGGCGTAGGCAATCAGCCCGAATAAGAGATCATAGAGGCCGAGCACGGCAAGCCAGCGCAGCCCGGTGGCAGACAGCCAGCTTGAGAGGTCCGGAGCATGCGGCGCAAGCAGCGGTGAGAGCGCGCTGGTGGCGCCGATCACAACCGGGATCAAGAGCGGCAGCATCAGCAGCGGGCCGAGCAGGTCCCGCGCGCGCGAGCGGATCACAAGCGCGCTCACCAGCGTCCCGATGACCGCGATCGCGATGTCACCCAAGAGCAGCGTGGCCAGCACGCCAAAAGCTGCCGCCGCCAGCGGCTGCGCAAGCAGCAGCAGCGCGAACGCCGGCAGCGCTAAGAGCTCGAGAACGAGCAGGTAGATGAGCAGCGCAGCCGCCTTCGCGGCCAGGATCGCCCCCGGCGGCACGGGCGCGAGCGCGAGCGCCTCAAACCCGCCCTGCTGGGCGTCGGCGACAAAAAGGCGGTTGATCGCAAGCAGCGCCGCCAGCAGGATCGTCACCCACAGCACCCCCGCGGCGAGGTCGCCCTGCAGCGCGGCACGGTTGAGCGCAAAGTGGAAGATCACGAAGGCTGAGAGCGCAAAGAGCGCCATGCCTGGCACCGACTCCAGCGTGCGCAGCTCCAGTCGCAGCTCCTTGCCCAGCAGGATCAGCGCAACCCGCGCCGCCCCGGGCGGCCGCCCGCTGGCGGGCTGGTGCACGGATGCCCGTGGGGGCGCGCTCAACGCGTTCTCAGGCAGCGTGCTCATGGCGAGTAGAGAGCGCTCAGGCGGTCGCGGTCGATGCTTGCCGGCGGCTCCAGCAGCAGCGGCGCTCCGTCGCGCAGGCCGAGCACGAGGTCGGCCTCCTCTAGCGCCGCCTGCGGGTCGTGGGAGGTGAGCACGCGCGTGCAGCGGCTGTCGCGTCCGATCAGCGGCTCAAGCGCCTCGCGCGCTCCCGGGTCGAGGTTTGCCTCCGGCTCGTCCAGCAGCAGCAGCTGCGGTGAGCCGATCAGGGCGCGCGCGACCGCTACCCGCTGGAGCATCCCCCGGGAGAGCTCGCGGACGGGCGTCTTCGCACGCGCGCTCATCCCGACCGCCTCGAGCAGCTCCGCGACGCGCCGCCGCCCCTGCCCGTGGAGGCGCGCGTGGAAGCTCAGGTTCTCTGAGACCGTGAGCGCGCGATAGAGCAGCGGCTCATGACCGATCCAGCCGATGCGCCCCCGCAGCAGCTCACGCTCGCGCGGCAGCTCCGCGCCAAGCACGCGCGCCCGCCCGCTGTGCGGAGCCAGCAGCCCCGCCAGCACGCGCAGCAGCGTGGTCTTGCCGGCGCCGTTTGAGCCAAGCACCGCAAGCGTCTGACCATGCTCGAGCGTGAGCGTCAGCGATCGCAGGACCGCGCGTTCGCCAAAGCGCCTGCCGAGCGCGCGCAGCTCAAGCGCTGGCGAGGAGCTCTCCAAGTGCCTGCTCCCGGGCGTCCGCGATCAGCGCGCGCAGTCGGTCATCTTCGCCGGCGGCAAGCAGCGCGATCGGGTCCGGGTCGCCGGCAACGATCGCCTCGAAGAAGCGCTTGCGGTGCTGGTAGGTCGGGAGCGTCGCCTTCGCCCAGCCGCGCGACTCGGCGAGGATCTCCGCAAGGCGTGCGTAGGGGGCGCCGAAGCGCTCAGCCACCTCCGCCGCGATGCGCTTGGCCAGCGCAGGAGAGCTGCCTGCCGTGGAGATCGCGATCGCAAGCGGGCCGCTGCGGACGATCGCGGGCAGGATGAAGTTGCACAGCGGCGGCACGTCAACCACGTTCACGAGCATCGCCCGCCGCTCGGCATCGGCGAAGATGCGCATGTTCAGATCCGCCTGCTCGGTGGCGGCGATCACCAGAAAGGCGTTTGCAAGGTCGCCCTCCCCGGCGTATGGCCGCCGCTCCCAGGCGATCGTCCCCTGCTCGGCGTAGTCGGCGAGCTCTGCAGTCGCCCGCGGCGCGATCAGCGTCACCTGGGCGTCGCAGGCAAGCAGCCCCTCGACCTTCTGGCGACCGACCGCGCCGCCGCCGACCACCACGCAGCGGCGCCCGGCAAGGCGCAGGCAGGCGATGTAGAGCGGCGTCTCGCGCAGCTCCCGCACGCAGGACTCATCGCAGCTCTCCCGGCGCAGAGCGCAGACGCAACGCCTTCCAGCGTAGGCCTCGGCTGACATATGCAGAAAGGGTAGCCCCTAGCTGCGGGGGCGCAGCCGCGCGATCTCTGCAAGGCGCTCGCGCAGCGCCGCTTCGCTGGAGCGCGGCTCGTAGAAGGAGATGCCCGCGAGCGCCTTCGGCAGCAGCTCCTGTGCGCTCAGCTGGTGGGGGTGCTCGTGGGGGTAGTCATAGCGCTCGCCACGCTCAAGGCCCGGACGCGGGCCGGAGACCAGGTGCGCGGGGACGGGCGCTGGGCCATGCTCGCGCACGTGCTCGCGAGCGCGCGCGAGCGCGGCGCCCGCGGCGTTGGACTTGGGCGCGAGCGCCAGGTAGATCGCGGCCTGCGCAAGCGCGTAGGCTGCCTCCGGCATGCCCACCAGCTCGAGCGCGTGCGCAGCGTGCACCGCGACCGCAAGGGCCTGCGGATCGGCATTGCCGATGTCCTCGGAGGCGAGGATCACCATCCGTCGGGCGATGAAGCGCGGCTCCTCGCCGCCCTCGAGCATCACCGCGAGGTAGTACAGCGCGGCGTCGGCGTCTGACCCGCGCGTCGCCTTGATCCAGGCTGAGATGTAGTCGTAGTGGCGATCGCCCGCGCGGTCGTAGCGGCTCGTGCGACGCGCAAGCGCTGCAGCGGCCTGCGCGCGGGCGACCTCTGAGCCCTGCGCTCGCGCCAGCTCGAGCGCCAGCTCGAGCGTTTGCAGCGCCACCCGGCAGTCGCCCTCCGCCGCGCCGGCGATGATCGCGATCGCCTCATCGCTCACGTGCGTGCCGGCGCCAATCTGCCCGCTTTCGGCGTCCTGCTCGCGCAGCCGCGCGCAGGCGCCCACAAGGACCTCTTCGAGCTCCGGCTCCGAGAGCGCGCGCAGCGTATAGACGCGCGCGCGTGAGAGCAGGGCGTTGTTGATCGCAAATGCCGGGTTCTCGGTGGTTGCGCCGATCAGCGTAATCAGCCCCTCCTCGACGGCGTGAAGCAGCGCATCCTGCTGGGCGCGGTTGAAGCGGTGGATCTCATCGAGGAAGTAGAGCGTGCGCTGGCCGGCGCCCGCCGATCGAGCGCGGCGGGCGCGCTCGATCACCGCGCGCACCTGCGCCAGCCCGACGCCCACGGCGCTGTGCTCCTGAAAGAGGTAGCCCGGCGTGCGCCCGAGCACGCGCGCCAGCGTCGTCTTGCCGCTGCCGGGCGGGCCGTAGAGGATCATCGAGTGCAGCTGCCCGCGCTCCAGCGCGCTGCGCAGGGGCGCGCCCGGTCCGATCAGATGACCCTGGCCGACGATCGCATCGAGCTCGCATGGGCGCAGGCGTGCGGCAAGCGGCAGCTCGCCGGCTGCGGTCGGAGCGGGCTCCTGGGCGGGGAAGAGCGTCTGCACTGCCCTTCGAGTATTGCTCGATCGCGGCGCGTCGCCCCCGAAGCGTTGAGCGCCGGCAGGACGCGGCGCCCGGGCGTCGAACCTGCAACAGAGCGGCAGCCGCCGCGCAATGATGGTGGCGGCTCTGCGAAGGAGGCGCTGCAGAGCAATGGAATACCGGCGCACAGGGCGACAACACGCGGAGGACGACGATGGCTGGCAGTGCGCCACGCGCGAGCTTTTGGCGGCGCTTTGCGGCTCGGCGCTCAACGCTCCTGGGCCTTGCCTTCATCCTGCTGCTGGTGGCGGTTGCCGCGGCGGCTCCAATCGTCGTCAGCGTGGTTGGCGCACCCGGGCCCGATCGCCCCGACTATGCGGCGCTGAGCAGCTTCGGCACGCCGACTGGCCCGAGCCTCGCCGGCGGGCACATCTTCGGCGTCGACCCGCTCGGTCGGGACGTCTTCAGCAGGGTGATCTATGGCGCGCGCGCCTCGCTGGAGGTGGCGCTCCTTGCGACCGCGCTGGCGCTCCTGATCGGCGTGCTGCTCGGCGCGGCAGCCGGCTACTTCGGCGGCGTGCTCGACACCGTGATCTCGCGGCTGACCGACCTGTTCTTAGCCTTTCCGGCCTTCCTGCTGGCGATCGGCCTCGCCAGCGCCTGCGAGCTTGGCAAGGGCTGCGTGGGCGGCCTGGTGCATCCGGGAACCGGCGCGGTCGTCTTCGTGATCGTGCTGGTCACCTGGACCTACGTCGCGCGGCTGGTGCGCGGCCAGGTGCTGGCGCTGCGCGAGCTGGAGTTCATCGAGGCTGCGCGCGCGATCGGCTGCTCGCATCTGCGCATCATCGTCCGCGAGCTGCTGCCCAACCTCGCTGCGCCGGTGGCGGTCTACGCGACCTATGCGATCCCGCAGAACATCCTGCTGGAGGCCGCGCTCTCCTATCTCGGCCTCGGCGTGCAGCCGCCGACGCCAAGCTGGGGTCAGATGCTCGCCGAAGCGACGCCGATCTTCAACAGCGCCTGGTGGTACATGGCCTTTCCGGGAGCTGCGCTGCTGCTGACCGTGCTCGCGTTCAACCTCCTCGGCGAAGGCGTGCAGGCGGCGCTTGCGCGCCCGGTTGCGCAGCGGGTGCGGATTGCCTAGCGATCGCCATCGCAGCGGAGATGCTCGCGTGAGCGCCCACGTGCGGGTGCCGGCAGCGGCCCTCCTCACGCGCGGATGCGCGCTGGCGCTGATCAGCGCTCTCCTGGTCGCCGGCTGTGGCACCTCGACGGGCAAGATTGCCGGGCGCAGCGGCGGCACGGTCACCGTGCTGGAGGTCAACGGCGGCGTCGACTCGCTGGACCCAGGGTTCTGGTACTACCAGACCGACTACACAGACCTTGCACAGACCACCCAGCGCTGGCTCTACGGCTGGCGCGCGCGCTCGCTGACCCCCGTGCCCGATCTGGCCACCGCGATGCCGGCGCTCTCGGACGGGGGCAGGACGCTTACGATCCACATCAGGAGCGGCATTCACTACAGCCCTCCGCTTGCAGCCCGCACGGTCAGCTCCGCAGACATCAAGTACGCGATCGAGCGCTGCTTTTTGGCATCGGTGGGCAACGGCTACGCCTTCGACTACTACGGGGAGATCGAAGGCGCGCCGCATGAACCGGTCTCGCACCTGGTCAACATCCCCGGGATCAGAGCGCCGAACGCGACGACGCTCGTCATACACACGAGCGTTCCGGTCGGCGTGCTTGACGATGCCGACGCGCTCGCGCTGCCCTGCACGGCGCCTGTGCCGCAGAGCTATGCCGAAAGGTTCGACCGCGGCGCACAGTCAACCTACGGCGAACACCAGCTCTTCACCGGCCCCTACATGATCGCGGGCGCGGGCAGCGGCACCGTGCCCCACTCCTCCTACGCGCCCGGCCGCTTGCTGGCGCTTGAACGAAACCGCTCGTGGCGGCGGGAAAGCGACCCGATCCGCTCGGCGTACTTCAACGCGATCATCTTCCGCGGCGGCTACTCCAAGACGGTCGCAAGCCGCGAGGTCCTTGAAGGGACTTCGCTGATGAGCGGCGACTTCACCGCTCCACCGCCGGCGATCCTCGCCGAAGCCCTCAGCAGCCGCCGCTCTCAGCTCTACATAACCCCGGCCCAGGCGACGCGCTACATCTCGCTCAACACGCGCGTCAAGCCCCTCGACAACGTCGATGTGCGTCGCGCGATCGGCGCGGTGATCGACCGCTCCGCGCTCTTGCGGCTGATCGGCGGGCCGACGCTCGGAGCCATCGCGACCCACTTCTTGGCGCCGGAAATGCCCGGCTTCAACGTCGCCGGCGGCTATCGGGGGCCCGGCTACGACTTTCTCTCCCACCCCGAAGGGGACCTGGCGCTGGCGCAGCACTACATGCGCCTGGCGGGCTATAGGCGCGGGCGCTACGAAGGGCCGCCGCTGAGCGCGGTCGCCGCCGACGAAGCGCCGCAGAAGAACGTCGCCGAAGCGATTCAGAGCCAGCTGGCCCAGATCGGCATCAATCTGGAACTGCACGAGGTCCCGCATACGACGATGCTGACCAAGTACTGCACGGTCCCGAAGGCGCACATAGCGATCTGTCCGAATCTTTCCTGGGGCAAGGACTTCTTCGACTCCCAGAGCATGATCGCGCCGATCTTCGACGGCAATCTGATCCAGGAACAGGCAAACACCGACACCTCGCTTGCGGACAACCCGGCCTACAACGCACAGATAGAGGCGGCGAAGGAGGTCATCGGCGAACGGGCGCGCGCGCAGGCGTGGGGCAGGCTCGACCGCGAGCTTACGGCCGAAGCCTATGTGATCCCGTGGCTGTGGGAAAACCAGGTCTCCTTCGCCTCCGCGAACGTCAAGGGAGTGCCGTGGGCGTTCAACGGCGGCGCCTGGGACCTGACCGCAAGCTCGCTCAAGTGAGCCTGCGCCCTCCAGGCGGACCATGCCCGCTTACATCGCCCGCAGATTGCTCTGGATGGTCGCGGTTCTAGTCGCGGTCACCTTCATCACCTTCATCATCTTCTACCTCCTGCCCGCCGTGGAACCGGCGGCGCTGCGGGCGGGCAAGACGCCGAGCCCCGCGCTGCTCGCCCACATCCGCCAGACGCTCGGGCTGCAGCGGCCGTGGTATGACCAGTATCTGCATTTCCTCGACCGGCTCCTCTTCCACCTTGATCTCGGCTACTCCTATCAATACGACATCTCCGTGCGCTCCGCGCTCGCCGAAAGGCTGCCGGCGACGATCTCGCTGACGCTCGGCGCGGCGCTGCTGTGGCTGGCGGGCGCGCTTGCGCTCGGCACGCTTGCGGCGCTGCGGCGCCATTCGCTGCTCGATCGGCTGGTGGGCGCCCTCACGCTGCTTGGGATCTCAGCGCCGGTCTACTGGCTCGCCCTGCTCGCGCTGTTCCTCTTCGCGGACGTCACGGGCAAGCTTCATCTGCTTCCCGGCGCGGGCTCCTACGTTCCGATCAGCGAAGAACCGCTGCAGTGGCTGGAGTCGCTCGTGCTGCCCTGGCTCGTGCTTGCGATATCGCTCGGCGCCTTCTACGCCCGCCTGCTGCGCGCGAACCTGACCGAGGTCCTTGCCGAGCCCTACATCCGCACGGCGCGTGCCAAGGGCATCTCGCAGGCGCAGGTGCTGCTGCGCCACGCGCTGCGCCCGGCGCTGACCCCCTTCCTGACCGCGGCTGGCATGGACATCGCGCTGCTGCTGGGTGGCGCGATCCTGACCGAAACGGCCTTCAACATCCCCGGCATCGGGCGCCTGCTCTATGAAGCGGTGCTCAACGGAGATCTGCCGATGATCCAGGGGACGGTGCTCGTCGGCGCGATCTTCATCGTGGTGATGAACGCGATCGTCGATCTCCTCTACGTCTGGCTGGACCCGCGGGTGCGCCTTGCCTAGCGGGACCAGAGGACCGGCGCAGGTGCCCGCCGAGGGCGCGCCACAGGGCGAGGATGCGCTGCTGCGGGTGCGGGAGCTGATCGTCGAGTACGGTCAGCCGCCCGCCCTCCTGCGCGCGGTCGATCGCGTCTCGCTAGAGCTGCGCGCGGGCCGGGCGCTCGGCCTGGTGGGCGAGTCGGGCGCAGGCAAGAGCACCCTTGCGCTTGCCCTCCCCGCGCTGCTTGACCCAGGCCAGGCTCGCGTGCGCGGGCGGATCGAGCTTGAAGGCCGCGATCTTCTGCAGGCGCGCGAGCGAGAGCTGCAGCAGCTGCGCGGAGCGCGGATCGGCGTGGTCTTTCAGGAGGCGCTCTCCGCCCTTCATCCGCTCAAGCGCATCGGCGCTCAGGTCGCCGAGGCACTGCGCGCGCATCGCCCGCTCTCGCGCCGGCAGGCGCGCGAGCGGGCCCAGGCGCTGCTTGCCGAAGTCGGCCTCGATGAGGCTGATGCCCTCTACGCGCGCTACCCCCATGAGCTCTCAGGCGGCATGCGCCAGCGTGTCCTGATCGCAATCGCCCTCGCGGGCGAGCCGCGGCTGCTGATCGCCGATGAGCCCACCAGCTCGCTCGATCTGACCGTCCAGATGGAGATTCTGAGGCTGCTCGGGGGCCTGCGCGCGCAGCGGCGCATGGCGCTGCTGCTGATCAGCCACGATCTGCGCGTGGTCGCCGCGCTCTGTGACGAGGTCGCGGTGATGTACGCGGGCAGGGTCATCGAGCGCGCAAGCGCGCGCGAGCTGCTGCGCGCTCCCGAGCACCCCTACACGGCGGCGCTGCTGGCTGCAATGCCCACGCCGATCCGCGACCGCGCCGGTGCGCGCAGCTGGGTGAGCGCGCTGCAGGCGATCCCGGGCGAGGGGCCTGACATGCGCTCGCCGCCTCCCGGCTGTCGCTTTCATCCGCGCTGCCCTTACGCCTTTGCGCCCTGCTCTGAGCGCGAGCCGCCGCTGGCGGCGCTGCCCGGACGCAGCGGTCATCTTGCCGCCTGCCACCTCGAGCCCGCTCGCCGCGCCGAGCTCTTCCATGGCCCCGCCGCTGCTTGAGGCGCGTGAGCTCTGCAAGCGCTTTGGCGCGCGCAGGCGGCTGCTGGCGCTGCCAGCTCGCGCGCGCGGGGCGGGTGTGCTGGCGGTGGACCACCTCTCGCTTGCGCTCTCGCCGGGCGAGTCGCTTGCGCTCGTCGGCGAGAGCGGCTGCGGCAAGAGCACGACCGCACGGCTGCTGCTCGGCCTGCTTGCGCCAAGCGCGGGAGCCGTGCGCTTCGACGGGCGCCCGCTCAGCGCGCTCGATCGCGCCGAGCGGCTTGCCTTTCGTCGCAGCGTCCAGATCGTCTTCCAGGACCCCTACGCCTCGCTCAACCCGCGGCGCTCGATCGGCTCGGCGATCGCCGAGCCGCTCGCGCTTCACGGGATCTGCCCCACGCGGGCGCAGCGGCGCGCGCGCGTGGAGGAGCTGCTCTCCTCCGTCGGCCTGGCGGCTGACCTCTACGACCGTCTTCCCGATGAGCTCTCCGGCGGCCAGCGCCGGCGTGTGGGGATCGCCCGTGCGCTGGCGCTCTCTCCGCAGCTGCTGATCGCTGACGAGCCGACCGTCGGGCTCGACCTCTCGGTGCAGGCACAGGTGCTGAGCCTGCTTGCGCAGCAAAGCGCCCAGCGCGGCCTCGGGCTGCTGGTGATCTCCCACGATCTGGCGGCCGTCAGCCACCTCTGCGAGCGCGTCGCCGTGATGGAGCACGGGCGCATAGTCGAGGAGGGGCCGCTCGCGCAGGTCTTTGCCGCGCCAAGGCATCCGTGCACCGCCGCCCTGCTCGCGGCCGACCCGGCGCAGCTCTCAGCGACGCTGCCGGAGGCCGCAAGCTGAGCGCGCGGCTTCCCTCCGGACGCCCAGCGCGTAGGATCGGCCGATGAGCGTCGACCCCTCCGCTGCCGCCCAGCGGCTGCTGGCAGAGCTGCTGCGCTTCAAAACGGTCAACCCGCCCGGCGCGGAGCGCCCCGCCCAGGAGCACCTCGCTGCGTACCTGCGCGACGCAGGCTTTGAGTGCTCGCTGCTGGCCGCCGAGCCTGAGCGCCCCAATCTCGTCGCGCGCCTGCGCGGCGAGCTTCCCGGTCCGACCCTCTGTTACCTCGGGCACGTCGACACGGTGCTGGCAGACCCGCGCGAGTGGCGCCACGACCCCTTCGGCGGCGAGCTCATCGACGGGTTCCTGTGGGGGCGCGGGGCGATCGACATGAAGTCGCAGGTTGCCGCCGAGGCCGCCGCTGCGGCCGAGCTGGCACGAGCGGGCTGGCGCCCGCGGCGCGGAGAGCTCTTGATCGTGAGCGTCGTGGACGAGGAGACCGGCGGGGAGCTCGGCGCGCAGTGGATCACCCGCGAGCACGCCGAGGAGGTTCGCTGCGACATGCTGATCAACGAGGGGGCCGGCGAGCTCTTCGAGGTTGAGGGCGCCCGCTGCTACGGCCTCTGCTGCGCCGAGAAGGGCGTCTTCCGCTTCACATTGACGACGAGCGGCGTCGCCGCGCACGCCTCGCTGCCTGCGCTCGGCGAGAACGCTCTGCTGAAGATGGCGCCGCTGCTTGCGCGCTTTGCCGAGCGCTCGATCTCCTACCTGCCCTCACCGCAGTCTGAGGCGCTGCTTGCCGCCCTCGGCGAGAAGGCCGGCGATCCCGCGCCGCTGCTTGCCAGGCTGCGCGCGGCCGACGAGCGGCTGGCTGCGATCTTCGAGCCGCTCTTTGGGATCACCTTCGCGCCGACGCGGATCACCGCATCGGAGAAGATCAACGTGATCCCCAGCCGCGCGGAGCTGAAGGTCGACTGCCGCGTCCCCCCGGGTGGGGGCGCGAGCGATGTCGAAGCTGCGGTTGCGCAGATCCTCGGCCCCGCGCAGGGGCCGGAGGGCGAGCGCTATCGGCTGCAGTTCACCGAGCAGATGCCCGCGAACGCCTCGCCGGTGCAGAGCGAGCTTGCCGATGCGATCGCCGGCTGGCTGGCGCGAGCCGACCCGGGAGCGCGGCTGGTCCCGGTGATGCTCGCGGGCTTCTCGGACTCGCGCCACTTCCGCGCCGCCTTTCCGGATTGCGTCGCCTACGGGTTCTTTCCTCAGCGCCACCAGACGCTGCTTGAGGCCGCCCCGCTCGTGCACGGCGCTGACGAGCGCATCGACGTGCGCGACCTCGCCTTTGCGGCGGAGCTCTACCGCGACCTTGCGCTTGCCGTGCTCGGGAGCGCCTCCCGCTAGACTCCGCTGCCGGTGTTCAAGCGCATCGATCACATCGGCATCGCAGTGGAGGATCTGGAGGCGGGCATCGCGCTTTGGTCCGAGCGCCTCGGCCTTGCGCTCGCTCATCGCGAGCGCGTCGAGTCCCAGGGGGTGGAGGCAGCGCTGCTCGATGTCGGCGAGAACCACGTCGAGCTGCTCGCGCCGCTGCACGAGGACACGCCGGTGGGAAAGTTCCTCGCCAGGCGCGGCCCCGGGCTGCACCACATCGCCTACCAGGTCGATGACATCGATGCGACGCTTGCTCAGCTCTCAGAGGAGGGCGTGACGCTGCTCGACCAGCGCCCGCGCGTGGGCATTCGCGGCTCGCGCGTCGCCTTCCTGGACCCGCGCGGACTGGAGCGCGTGCTCGTCGAGGTCGTCCAGCCGGCGGAGCACTGATCGGGTGGCGGCGCAGGCGATATCGATCGGCTTCCGCGGCGGCCAGGCGGTCAGCGCGCGCGTGAGCGCAGAGGAGCTCGAGCGCCTGCGCGGGGCGCTCCGCGGCGGCGAGGCGAGCGCGCGCTGGCACGAGCTGTGCGATGAGGATGGCACGCTTGCGCTGGATCTCTCGAGCGTCCTCTACGTGCGCATCGAGAGCGAGGAGCACCACGTCGGCTTCCGTGCCTAGGCGACGCGGCCGAGCGCCGCGCCGGCAGGCAGGGATCCTTGCGACGGCCAGCAGCTGCGACCGCGCGCTGCTGCTCTTTGCGCGCACCGCCGGCCACAGCCCTGGCGCCGAGCGCGCGGTGGCGCGCTTCTCGCGGCTTGGCGAGCACGCGGCGCTCTGGCTTGCGCTGGGCACCGCCGGCTCGATGCAGCGCGGCGGCAGCGCCCGCGCCTGGCGGCTTGCGACGGCGGCGGTCGGCGGAGGATACGTCCTGAACACCGCGATCAAATTCACAGTCCGCCGCAGGCGCCCATCGCTGCCAGGGCTCCCCCCGCTGACGAGCACGCCCTCGGGGTTGAGCTTTCCAAGCGCCCACACCACCACCTCTGTGCTTGCGGCCGCGCTCTACTCGGAGCTCTCGCTGCCCGCTGCGCCGCTCTATGCGCTCGCGGGCGCATTCGCATACTCGCGCATCTACCTGGGGGTTCACTACCCGAGCGACCTCATCGGTGGCGCGCTGCTAGGCAGCGCGATCGCTCACCTCCTGCGGCCGCGTGTGGCCAGGGCCAGGGCGGCCGGCACCGCCGGAGTGCGCACGTGAGCACGCGGATCGGCATCGTCGGGCTGCCGAACGCGGGCAAGTCGACGCTCTTCAACGCGCTCACGAAGGCGGGCGCGCAGACGGCCGGCTATCCCTTCACGACGATCGAGCCCAATGTCGCGGTGGTGCCGGTGAGCGACGAGCGCCTCGAGCAGGTCGCCGCAACGGTCGGCGCCTCGGAGGTGATCTTCGACACGATCGCCTTCCATGACATCGCTGGGCTGATCGCGGGCGCGCACAAGGGCGAGGGGCTCGGCAACCGCTTCCTCTCCCACATTCGCGAGACCCACGCGATCGTGCACGTCGTCCGCGCCCACGAGGTGCAGAGCGTCGTCCATCCGGTGGGCAGCGTCGACCCCGTGCGCGACATCGAGGTGATCGAGACCGAGCTTGCGCTTGCCGATCTCGAGCAGGCGCAGCGGCGCGCCGAGCGGGTGGCGCGCCAGGCGCGCAGCGGGGCAAAGGAGGCGATCGCCGAGCAGGCATGGCTGGCACAGGTGATCGCAGCGCTTGACGGCGGACAGCCGGCGCGCGCGGTCGCGGTTCCTGAGGACGCGCAGGGGGCGGCGCGTGCGCTGGGGCTGATCACGGGCAAGCCGGTGCTCTTTGTCGCCAACGTCGCCGAGGGCGAGAGCGAGGCCCCTGCGGCGCTGCGCCAGGCGGCCGCCGAGCGCAACGCCCCCGTGGTCGCAATCTCTGCGCGTGCCGAGGCCGAGCTGGCGGAGCTGCCCGACGAGGAAGCCGCGGTGATGCGCTCCGAGCTTGGCCTCGGCGAGGAGGGCTCGCTCGCGCGGCTTGTGCGCGCTGCCTTCGAGCTGCTGGGGCTGATCGCCTTCTTCACCGCGGGCGAGGGCAAGCCTGCGCAGTCCTGGCATCTGCGTGCGGGCGCAAGCGTCTACGAGGCGGCCGGGCAGATCCACTCCGACATTCAGCGGGGCTTCGTGCGCGCGGAGGTGGTGCCCTGGTATGCGCTTGTCGAGGCGGGCGGCTGGGCCGGGGCGCGCGAGCGCGGCACCCTGCGCCTGGAGGGGCGCGAGTACCTGGTCCACGACGGCGATGTGATCACGGTGCGCTTCACTCCCTAGCACACGGGCGTTCGGGCGCGCTGCGGCGAGCATTGCGTTAGGCTGACCTAAGCATCGTCAAGAGGAGCGTGGGGCAGGCGCTCCTGGCAAGCCGACAGAGCGATGGAGGATCGCGAGCGAGAACCCGGCGGAGAGAGAGCGGCGCAAGCGCCGCCGCGCCTGCTGCTCTGCGGCGGCCCGATCATCACGATGGATGCCGCGCGGCCGCGGGTGGATGCGCTCGGCGTAAGTGGCGGGCTGATCAGCGCCTGGGGGAGCGAGCAAGCGGTCGCGGCCGCCCTCGGGGAGCCATTCGAGCGCGTCGAGCTTGACGGCGCGGCTCTGCTGCCCGGCTTCATCGACGCCCATCATCACTACTGCCTGGCGGCGCTCGATCGCCGCGCGCCCGATCTGCATTGCCTGCCGGGCCAGCCGCTGGCGGCTCTGATCGCGCGCCTGAAGCCGTTCGTGGAGAGGTGCGAGACCCCCTGGGTGCGCGCGCAGGGCTACGATCCTCACAAGCTTGCCGAGAGGCGTGCCCCGCGCCGGGAGGAGCTTGACGAGATCTGCCCGCAGCGGCCGTTGCTGCTGATGGCCTACTCCTGCCACGAGGGCGTGCTCAACTCCGCTGGGCTGGAGCTGATGGGCTTCACCGCCGCCAGCCCCGACCCGCCCGGTGGTCGGCTCGGGCGCCGGCGTGGCCGGCTCACCGGCGAGGTCATCGAGGCGCCGTTCTTCGCCGCCGAGGCGCGCTCGCGCGACGCGCTTCTGGCGCACGCCGGGGATGCCTGGCTTGCCGAGTGCCAGGCGCACGGGCGCGCGCTCCTGCGCGCGGGGATCGTCCGCGTGGGCGACGCGGCGGTGCCGCCGGCGATCGACGCCCTCTACGAGCGCGCAGTCGCTGCGGGAATGCTTCCGGTCAAGGTCCACCGGATGCCGGTCGGCGCTGACTCGCTGATCGTCGAGCGCTTTGCCGCGCCGAGCGGCAGCGGGCCAAGGCGCGCGCCGATCGGCCCGGCGAAGCTTTTCCTCGACGGCGCCGACCAGTGCGCGATCTGCGCCTCGCCTCTGCACCTGATCGGATCGCTCACGGCGGTGCTGCGCCGCGCGCTTGGCGGCGGCGGGCTTGCAGCGCTGCGTGCGTCTGCGCGCCTTGGCAGTGGCTGGCGCCCCGACCGAGGCGGGCATCTGCATCACGGGATGCTGTTTCACTCACACCAACAGATCGCAACTACGATCACCGAGGCTGCTGCCGTGGGGGCGCAGGTGGCTCAGCACGCGCTCGGCAACGAGGCGATCACGGTTGCGGTCGCAGCGCTTGAGGCCGCCGGCGCAGCGCTCTCCGATCTGCCCGGCGCGCCCCGACTCGAGCATGCGATGATCCTCGACTCCGAGCTTGCGGCGCGCATCGCGGCGGTCGGCGCGATCGCAGTTGTGAACCCCCACTTCGTCTTCGACATCGGCGACGAGCTGGCCGCGATGCCGCTGCCGGGGGGTCTGCGCGCGCTGGCGCTGCGCACGCTTCAAAGCGCGGGGGTGGAGCTGGCGGGGGGCTCGGACTACCCGGTCTCCTCATATGACGTGCTGGCGGCGCTGCGCGCCGGCAGCACCCGCATGACCTGCTCAGGCGACTGCTTCGAAGCACAGGAGGCCGTCGATGTGGCGAGCCTGCTGCGCGCATACACCGCTGGTGGCGCTCATGCGCTTGGCGTCTTTGAGCGGGCCGGCAGCCTCGCGCCGGGCAAGGAGGCCGATCTGGTGGTGCTCTCGGGCGATCCCCTCGCCTGCGGCCCGGAGGCGCTGACATCGCTGCGCATACTGCGCACGTATGTAGATGGGCATCTCGCCTACGCGGCGCGCGACGCAGCTCAGCCGGGTGGTGCGTAGGCGAGCGCCGATCGCGCAGTTAGGTGCTCCTAACCGGACGTGGGCTAGTATGCGCCCATGCCCGCAGAGCCGGCGATCGCAGACGGGGTGCGGCGCGAGCCGCGCGTCCTTGCGATCGATGCCGGGGGCACGATGACGGACACCTTCATCGTCGACCGCGATGGCAGCTTCGTGGTCGGCAAGGCGCAGTCGACCCCCGCCGATGAGGCGGTCGGGTTCATGGCGTCTGCCACCGATGCGCTTGCGCAATGGCAGCTGGATCCCGCTCAGGCGTTCCCGCGCCTTGTCGCGGGCATCTACTCGGGCACGGCGATGCTCAACCGCCTGCTCGAGCGCAAGGGGCGGCGCATCGGCCTGATCGTGACCGGCGGGATGGAGGACATGCTGCGCTTGGAGCGAGGGATCCAGACCTACCTCGGCTACCCCTACTCCGACCGCCTGCACGTCGCCACCCACCACCACAACGAGCCGCTGGTCCCGCGCGAGCGAGTCTACGGCGTGCGCGAGCGCATCGACCTCTTCGGCACTCCGGCGGTGCCCCTCTACGAGGAGGAGGCGCGCAGCGCGCTGCAGGCGCTGGTGGCCGCCGGCGTCGAAGGGGTCGTCGTCTGCTTTCTCTTCAGCTACCGCAATCCCGTCCACGAGCAGCGTGTGCGCGAGCTTGCGCGCGAGCATCATCCCGAGCTTGCGATCTTCCTCTCCAGCGAGCTGTATCCGATGCGGCGCGATCTGCCCCGCCTGAACTCGACGCTGATCGAGGCCTACGCGGCCGAGCCCTCGCGGGAGCAGCTCCAGCGCGTGCGCGCGGCCACCCGTGAGGCGGGCGCGGGCTTCGACCTGCGCATCATGGCGGCGCACGGCGGGTCGATCTCGATCGATGCCCGCGAGCTCGGCCGGACGCTGATCTCCGGGCCGATCGGCGGCGTCGTCGGAGCGCTGCATCTGGCCGAGAGCCTCTATGCCGATCGCGCGGAGCGCAACATCGTCTGCAGCGACATCGGTGGCACGAGCTTCGACGTCTCGCTGATCACCGACGGCGAGCTGACGATCCGGCAGACCCCGGACATCGCGCGCTTCGTCCTCAACCTGCCGCTGGTGCAGGTCGACTCGATCGGTGCCGGCACCGGCTCCTTCGTGCGCATCAACCCCAGCTCCGGCAGGCCGGAGCTGGGGCCTGACTCCGCGGGTGCGGCGATCGGCGTCTGCTGGCCTGACGGCGGTCTGGAGACGCCCACCATCACCGACCTCAACCTCGTGCTCGGCCGCATCAACCCCGACTACTTCCTGGGCGGGGAGATCCGCCTCGACGCCGAGCGCGCTCGCGCGGCGGTAGCCGAGCAGATCGCCCGCCCGCTGGGGATGGTGGTCGAGGAGGCCGCGGCCGGGATCATCGAGCTCTTCGACGAGACCCTGCGCTACGAGGCGGTCGCGCAGGTGCTCGGCAAGGGCTACTCGCCGGTCGACTACACGCTGCTGTGCTATGGCGGCGGCGGGCCGCTGCACGTCGCCGGCTACACCGAGGGCGTGGGCTACCGCGAGGTGCTGGTGCCGGCGTGGGCGGCGGGCTTCTCGGCGTTCGGCTGTGCCTGCGGCGACTTCGCCTATCGCGGCGACCTCACGGTCGACATGCCGATCCTGCCTGCAGCCGACGCCCAGGCCAAGGCGGGGGTCGGCGCGTTCATCAGCGCCGGCTGGCGGACCCTGCGCGAGCGCCTTGCCGCCGAGCTCGCCAAGTCTGGCTTTGCGGAGGACGCGATCACCTACCGTCACTTCGCCCGCATGCAGTACCTCGGGCAGCTCAACGACCTCGAGATCGCCTCTGCGCACGGGGAGCTCGTCGACGGCGAGCAGGTTGACGAGCTGATCGCCTCCTTCGAGCAGGCCTACGCCAAGCTCTACGCGCGCAGCTCCCGCTCGCCGGAGCTGGGCTATCTGGTCACCAACGTGATCGTCACTGCGGCCGTGCCGGTGGAGAAGCCGGCGCTGCCCGCAGAGAGCCGCCAGGCGAGCGGCGTGGCTGCGACCCCCAAGGCGACCAGGCCGGTCTGGTGGCGCGGCGGCTGGAGCGAGACCGCGATCTTCGAGCAGTCGCAGCTTTGCGCGGGCAGCGCGATCAGCGGCCCGGCGATCATCGAGTCGCCCGCCGACACCTTCGCGCTTGCGCCCGGCCGCCGCGCGCAGCTTGACGAGCGGCGGATCTGGCACCTGGAGGAGCTGTGAGCGCGCGCGGCGCGATCGGCTGGGAGGGCCAGAGCCTGCTTGCCATGCTCGAGCGCTCTGAGCAGCTGCTTGCGGCCACCGGCCGCTACCAGGGATTGGAGGAGCTGACGCTCAAGCGCAGCGACCCGATCCGCTACGAGAAGCTCTTCTCACGGCTGCGCGGCGGGCTGGTGAGCGCGCGTGAGACCGCTCTGAACATCTCCGCTTCGCCGATCGTCAAGGAGATCGGCGAGCTCTGCTTTGCGCTCTACACCCCCGAGGGCGACTCGGTCGCGCTCTCCACCGGGATCATCGTCCACGTGCACACGATGTCGGACGCGATCAAGTACATGATCCGGCAGCGCTACGAGGAGAACCCGGGCATCGCGCCCGGAGACATCTTCACCAACAACGACGCGATGATCGGCGACGTGCACAACGCCGACGTGCAGACGTTCGTCCCGATCTTCTGGGAGTCGGAGCTGGTGGGGTGGGCGGCGGGCGTGACGCACGAGATCGACATCGGCGCCAAGACGCCGGGGTCGGTCCCGATCGGGCCGATCTCGCGCTTTGAGGACGGGATCGACCTGCCCGCGCGCAAGATCGGCTCGCATGACGAGCTCTGGCGCGACCACGTTCTGGCCGGCCTGCGCGGCACGCGGACACCGATGTACTGGACCCTCGATGAGAAGACGCGCCTCGCCGGCGCGCACATGATCCGTGATGCGGTCGAGCGCGTCATCGCCCAGGAGGGGGTCGACGTCTACAAGCGCTTCATCCGCGAGGTCATCGAGGATGGGCGCCGCTCCTTCCAGGCCCGACTGCGCGAGATGACCGTGCCCGGCCGCTACCGCGCGCCGGCCTTCAGCGAGGTTCCCTTCGCCAAGGAGGCACAGCTGCCCTCCTACGCGCGCCGCGACACGCTGATGCACGCTCCGCTTGAGCTGAGGATCACGCGCGAGGGGATGCTCGAGCTCGACTACGACGGCGCCTCCGCGTGGGGACACCACTCCTGCAACTGCACCCCCTCGGCGATGCAGGGGGCGATCTGGGTGCAGCTGACACAGCTGCTGATCTGCAATGACAAGGTCAACGACGGCGCCTATCTGGCGCTGCGCTCCAACTTCCCGCCCGGCACCTGGTCCAACCACTCCAACCCGCAGTGCTCGACCGGGATCGCCTGGAGCTTCCTGATCCCCTCCTTCACCGGCTTTGTCAAGTCGATCTCGCGCGCGTTGCAGGCGCGCGGCTTCGTCGAGGAGGTGCTGGCGCCATACGGGCTCACCGCGAACGCGTTTCAGGGCGGCGGCATCGACCAGTACGGCCGCCAGTCGGCGACAACCAACTTCGGGCTCTCGTGCGTCGGCGGCGGCGCGAAGATGATCCTCGACGGCTTGGACTACGCCGCGGCGATGTGGAACCCCGAGGGCGACATGGGCGACATGGAGATGTGGGAGATGATCGAGCCCTTTCTCTACCTCTCCCAGCGCGTGAAGCCCAACACGGCCGGGCCGGGGCGCCACCGCGGCGGATCCGGCTACGAGTGCCTGCGTCTGGCTTGGAGCACCCCCTTCTACGAGATGCAGAACATCGGCAACGGCTACTGCTTCATCCAGGCGGGGCTGTGGGGCGGCTACCCGGCGGCGACCGGCTACCGCCACAACATCCGCGGCAGCGACTTCCTCGACCTGATCCAGGCGCGTGCGCCCTATCCGCAGAGCGAGCCCGACCCGGGCGCCTCCGAGCTTGCCGCAGGCATCGCCGGTCGCCACGACTTCGACATCGAGGCCACGACCCTTCCGGAAGTGATGGCCCACGGCGACCTCTACCTCTCCATCTACCGCGGCGGCGCCGGCCTCGGCGACCCGCTCGAGCGGCCATATGAGTCGGTCATGGCGGACATCGCCGGCGGCTTCCTGCTCGAGCGCTACGCGGACTCGATCTACGGCGTCGTGCCAGGGGATCCACAGGCCACCGAGCGCCGCCGCGGCGAGCTGCGCGAGCACCGCCGCGCAAAGGCCGTGCCGGTGCGCGAGTGGATGAAGAGCGAGCGCGAGCGGATCCTCGAGCTCGACATGATCGAGCCGGTGCAGCGGATGTACGCCGAGTCGATGCGGCTCTCCGAGCGCTTCGCGCGTGAGCTGCGCGCCTTCTGGGAGCTGCCCGAGGAGTTCGAATTCCCGGTTGCCACCCCCGAGGTCGAGCTATCCAAGGCGATGCTCGCGGGCAACGCTGCAGAGGGCACGCGGGAGGCATCGCCTTGAAGGTCGACCCGGCCATGCTTCGCGACCTGCTCGATGAGCGGCTCCCGCGCGCTCAGGTGCGCGCGATCCAGTCCGCCTACAAGGATGCCGATCGCTTCGATAAGTACGTCGCGATCCTCCAGCAGCGCGTGCCCTGGCCCGAGCCGATCGTGCTGCCCTTCGGCGAGCACCTCTACATCGTCGCCAAGGGCGCCGGCCGCTACGTCATCAAGTGCGATTGTGGGCAGGAGCTCGGCGACTACCGCAGCAACTGGAAGCTCGAGGCGCTCATCAATGTCCGCGCAACCCCTGCCGAGCTCGCCGAGATCTACCCGGAGAAGATGCACGGCCATCCCGACTACAACTCGCTGCGCGAGTACTTCTGCCCCGGCTGTCTGACGCTGCTCGAGGTCGAGGCCGTGCCGCCGGGCTACCCGGTGATACATGACTTCCTGCCCGATCTGGAGGGCTTCTACCGCGACTGGCTGGGCCGCGAGCTGCCCGGCGGCCCCGCCTGAGCAGCCAGAGCGGTCGATCGGCGCAGGCGGCTCCCCGACCGCTAGCGCGCCTGCGCGCCGCCGCTCGCGCTCACCGATGCCTGCCCGCCCGCGGCAGCAGGCGCTCCACCGCTCGCCTCCCCGCCGCCCTCGGCTTCGCCGCCGCCTGCGGTGGGGGCCTGCCAGCCGGAGGCATCGGGCTCGGCAGCGCTCCTATGAGCGCTGCGCACGTAGAAGTAGGCCCAGGTGCTGTAGAGGCCGAGGCGTTCGGCAAGCTGCGCGCCGCTGACCTCGCTGCGGCCGCGCGAGCCCACCAGGGTTGCGGCCAAGATGCGCGGCGAGTAGCCGCGCTTGGTCACTTCGATTGCGCGCAGCCTGCCGCGAAGAAGGCCTGAGAGACGTCGTTCTGCGGCGGGGAAGGAGAGCGTGAGGGTCCAGCTGTGCAGCGGGCCGCCGTCATAGGGATCCGGCACGCCCACCAGCCAGGGCTCGGGCGAAGCGCCCGGGAAGGCGTTCTGCACATCTTCTGTCATCCCCCCCGAGGAGGAGAAGTAGTAGGCGATCGCGGGCTTGCCTTCGTAGGTGAGGATCTGGCCTGCGGTCGCCGCGACCGCGGCGTTCGTGCTTGCCGTTTCGGCGCGGCTCCCGGCGTAGACCTGCGAGCGGGCGTCGGCGTAGACATCAAAGCGCGCGCCGCCCGCGTGGACGCTCAGCGCATAGGTCCGGGCTGCGACCGCCTGAGCCTCAAGCGCAGCCAGCGGCCAGGAGGAGGGCATCTCCGCGCCGACCACGCCCCGGACGTAGCGTTCCAGCGGGATCCGCACGACGCGGCTGCCCAGCAGGACGCGCACATCCCGGCCTGCCCCGACGTGCCCGATCGCGGTGCCGGTGTAGTAGTGGGCGAGGATCTGCGTGTAGGTGGCCCCGTGCTGCGCGTAGCCGAGCGCGCCATACTGGCTCATTCCCACGCCGTGGCCATCGCCTGCCCCGCGGATCACGAGCAGCGGTGGCGGCGAGCGTCGATCGGCTAGGTTCTCTCTGTGCGCGCGCGATCGCTGTCCAGCCAAGCTGCCGGCGAGCGCTGCAGCGGGCTGCAGCTGCAGCGCGAGCAACCCCGTGCAGAGCGCGATCGCCATCGTGCGTGCGCGAAGTGCCATCACGTCTGCGATCGGAAGGGTGCGGCGGCGGGATGAGCGCTGCAAGCGGCCCCGCAGAGGAGCAGAGCGCGCTGGCGAGCGTCAGGAAGCAGCTGCTGATCGGCGGCACCTGGCGCCCCGGGGAGGGCGGCAGAAGCATCGCGGTTGAGGACCCCGCGAGCGGTGAGACGATCGCTGAGGTCGCCGACGCAACGCTCGCTGAGGCGCGCGCGGCGCTTGGCGCTGCGGCAGACGCGCAGGCGGGATTTGCCGCGATGGCGCCGCGCGAGCGCGGTGAGATCCTGCGCCGCGCCTACGAGCGCATGATCGCCGAGCGCGAGCGGATCGCGCTGCTGATGAGCCTTGAGATGGGCAAGACCCTCGCCGAATCAGACGCGGAGGTGCTCTACGCGGCGGAGTTCTTTCGCTGGTTTGCCGAGGAGGCTGTGCGCATCCACGGCACCTACATGCGCAACCCGACGGGGGCGGGCCGCATCCTGACGATGCGTGCGCCGGTCGGGCCATGTCTGCTGATCACGCCCTGGAACTTCCCCGCGGCGATGGCGGCGCGCAAGATCGCGCCGGCGGTGGCGGCCGGCTGCACGATGGTGGTCAAGCCCGCCAAGCAGACCCCCCTCTGCACTCTGGCGATCGCCGAGATCTTGCGCGAAGAGGGCCTGCCGCCCGGAGCGCTGAATGTGGTCACCACCAGCGACTCCGCCGCGGTGGTCGAGCCGCTGCTTGACGACCCGCGCCTGCGCAAGCTCTCATTCACCGGCTCGACCGCGGTCGGGCGCGCACTGATGGGGCGCGCCGCAGGCGGCCTCCTGCGCCTTTCGTTGGAGCTCGGCGGCAACGCGCCCTTCCTCGTCTTCGCCGACGCGGACATCGAGCAGGCTATCGGCGGCGCGCTCGCGGCCAAGCTGCGCAACATCGGCGAGGCCTGCACCGCCGCCAACCGCTTCCTCGTCGAGGCTTCGATCGCAGAGCGCTTTGCCGCTGAGCTTGCCGAGCGGATGCGCACGCTTCGCAGCGGGCGCTTCAGCGACCCGCACAGCGACCTCGGCCCGCTGATCGACGGGGCGCAGCGCGCGAAGGTCGCACGGCTGGTGGAGGAGGCGCGTGGGCGCGGCGCGCGCGTGCTCTGCGGCGGCCAGGTGCCGGAGGGCCCTGGCTACTTCTACCCGCCCACCGTGCTCAGCGACGTTCCCGCCGAGGCTGAGATCGCGCGCGAGGAGATCTTCGGCCCGGTCGCGGCGATCTACGCCTTCGACTCCGAGGCGCAGGCGCTCGCGCTTGCAAACGGCACCGAGTACGGTCTCGTCGCCTACCTTTACACACAGAGCCTGGAGCGCGCGCTGCGTGTCTCCGAGGCGCTCGAGTTCGGCATGGTCGGCGTCAACCAGGGCGTGGTCTCAAACCCGGCTGCCCCGTTCGGCGGCGTGAAGCAGTCTGGCTTCGGGCGCGAGGGCGGCTTCGAGGGCATCGGCGAGTACCTCTCGACGCGCTACCTCGCGCTCTCGCTGTAGCGGCGCGCAGGGTCGACCGAGCAGGAGGCGCGCAGCAGTCGTCCGCCGCTGCCGCTAGGCTGTCGCGCCACATGCGAAGAGCACGGAGGAGAGCTGCGCTTGCCGGCGCGTCACTGTCTGCGGTGCTTGCGATCGCCGGCTGCGGCGGCTCGGGCAACGGCGAAAACGGCATCGCCAAGGAGAGCCCCTCGGCGGCGGTTCGTGCTGCCCAGGCGGCGGTTGCAAAGGCAAGCTCGGTGCATGTCGCAGGGATCGCGCACAGCGCGGGGTCAACGGTCTCGCTGGATCTGCATATCGCCTCGGGCAGGGGCGCGACCGGCACCGTCTCCGAGCAGGGGCTCTCCTTCAAGCTGATCGAGGTGGGCGGGAAGGTCTACATCTACGGCTCACCCGCCTTCTACAGCCATTTCGGCGGCTCGGCGGCGGCAAAGCTGTTCGCGGGCAAGTGGCTGCAGGCCTCTGCCAGCGCTCCCGAATTCTCGTCCCTCACGTCGCTGACCAACCTTCAGGCGCTGACCGGCAAGCTCTTCGAACACGCGTCGGCGCTGCGCTACGGCGGCCTCACAAGCTTCGAAGGACAACGTGCGCTGAGGCTCCAGGAAACCGCGCATGGTGGCGAAATCCTGCTTGCGACCCATGGCAGCCCCTACCCCCTGCTGGTGGCAAAGAGCGGCTCTGAAGGCGGGCGCATCACCTTCACCGAATGGGGCCGCCCGGTGGCGCTGAAGGCGCCCGCCGGCGCGATCAACGTCAGCGAACTGCAGCATTCCTGACCAGCACCGGGCGGCGCGAGCGCCTCGCGGAGCGACCGCGTCGCTCCGAGCGTCCGGGAGCGGGGCGCCTGCCCGCGACGCGGCGGCGGCTTTCGACCCGAAAAGGGCTGACTAAGCGACGTCGGTCGCGATCTTCGATACCGGTCGCTACGCTATCTGCTGAGCAGTGAAAGAGCTGCAAAAGTGGCTGTGCGAGGAGGTCGAATGACGGGCGTCAAGGGCCGTTATCGGGAAGGCAACGACAATGGCAAGTGCAGCTTGGGACAGCAACGCGAGCGCTGAGGCCTACCTGACCTCCGGTGAGGTGGACCTGCCGCGGGCGCATGCTCGCCCGGGCCTGCTGCCCGGCCGCTTGGAGCGTTATGCAAGGCATCTTGCGATCGCGCCGCCGCGCCGCCTGGTGCTGCCGCTCGCGTGCATTGGCGGCGCGGTGGCGCTCGTCGCGCTTGCGGGCGCCTCGGCAGCGCCGTTGGCTGTAGGCGCGCTGCTGCTGTTGGCGGGCGGGGTGGCGATCGGCCGCTCCGCAGGCTCCGACCTGCGCTTGGAGCTTGAGCGCGACATCGAAGACCGCTCACACGAGCTCTGGCACGCACTCGCCGAGCTGGAGGTCGCGCAGGCGGAGACCGTGCGCAAGCTCTCGATGGCTGTCGAGTTCCGCGACGAGGACACGGGTGCCCACATCGAAAGGATCGGCCGCCTCTCGGCGCTGCTTGCCGAACAGGTCGGGATGGACGAGCGCTTCTGCAGCCGCATCCTTCATGCTGCGCCGCTGCACGACGTCGGCAAGGTGGCGATCCCGGATGCGGTGCTGCTCAAGCCCGGTCCCCTCAGCGAGGAGGAGCGGGCGATCGTCGAGGCCCATGCGGAGGAGGGCTACCGCCTGCTTTCGCGCTCCTCATCCTCGATTCTCGAGCTGGCGGCATCGATCGCCCTGAGCCACCATGAGCGCTGGGACGGCGGCGGCTACCCGCGCGGGCTCGCGCGCGAAGAGATCCCGCTCGAGGGACGGATCGTGGCGGTGACGGACGTCTTCGACGCGCTCACAAGCGACCGCGTCTACCGCAAGGCCTATCCGCTCGAGCAGGCGATCGCGCTGATGCGCGAACAGCGCGGCCGCCACTTCGACCCCTACCTGCTCGATGCCTTCTTCGAAGTGATCGGCACCCGCACCGACAGTCGCGCTCAGATCCGCGCCAACCCGCGTGCGTTGATCGGCGGGCTGCTAGAGGTCTTCAGCAAGGCGCTCGAGCAGGGCGATCCCGAGCCGGCCGAGGGCGCGATCGCCCAGGCGATCGATGACGGCCTCGAGGCGGCCTCGCTGCACGCGGAGCTGATCGGCCCCGCGATCAGGCGCATCTATGCTCTTCGCGCCGCAGGCGACATCGACGGCGAGAGCGAGCAGCGTGCCCTTGCGATCGCACGGCGGGTGCTGGCAACGCTGTTTCGGCTGATGATCTCGGGGGTGGAGCAGGATCGCGAGCGCGTGCTTGTTGCGGGCGTGGAAGGAGAGCGCCAGACGCTTGAGCTGCAGATGGCCCACGACCAGCTTGCCGCGGCGGGCTTTCGGGCGGTGCTGGTGACCGATCTCTCCCCGGAGCGCCTCTCCGCGACGCTTGCCAGCCAGGCACCGGCGGCGGTGCTGCTTGCCGGCAGCAGCGAGGCGCTGGCTCCGACCTTGACGCGGCTGATCAGGGCGATCGCCGAGGAGCGCCCGGAGCTTCCGGTGCTGGTTGGCGGCGCGGCCGCCCGTAGGCTCGGGCCAGAGGCCTCAGGCGTGACCACGGTCGAGCCGCTCGAGCGCTGCCTGCCGGCGGTGCAGTCGCTGCTCTGCGCGCGCATGCCGGCCGGCGCCGCAAGCCGCTAGCATCGGTTGCTGCCGTCGGCGAGATAGCTCAGTTGGTAGAGCACACGACTGAAAATCGTGGTGTCCCCGGTTCGATTCCGGGTCTCGCCATCGCAGAGGTCTTCACGTTTCAACACGGGACCTCTTCACGTTTGGGCCGCCGGTGCTCGCGCCGGCGGCCTGCTCGTCCGAGCTTGGGTCTCGATCGGCAACCTCTGCTGAGGGATTGCCGTAAGCCAAGGC
>Ga0209061_1000889_pt1 | contig 60248 bp, 56 predicted proteins | sample Coa_R1_10_FD_187157 | JGI IMG/M metagenome (GOLD analysis project Ga0209061, IMG submission 187157) | Surface soil microbial communities from Centralia Pennsylvania, which are recovering from an underground coalmine fire - Coalmine... | ecosystem: Environmental > Terrestrial > Soil >... | reverse complement strand
ATTCGATCATGATCTCTACTCGAAGAAGAGGAGAGGTCAGAAAAACGAGATCAGGCTGAAGGTGTTGACGTACAATTTGTCAATAATAGCGAGACTGCCTGCTCAATTCGGTTAATGTGCCAAAGCCAGTTGAAAGAGAAGCTAATTATGCGGGTCAAATGCCGGGAAAATCACAATGTGTAAATTCAAGATTCTAGGATGCCTTACTTAGACTCGCAACGCATTCTACGACACCGAGAAGCCATTTTCGTCGAAATTTGATTATGCTCGTAATCATCGTTGGTGTCCTGTCGTTCTTCTTTCTTGTTCCGATGGCCTACATGGGAAGTATTTCGTCGGGGCCAAGTCTCGCGGATTCGCACAATGTTACTGCCTCTTAGAGCTGCATGATTCTCGGAGGTTTTGGCATTCATAGGGGATTGGGCTACTCTTCTCTCTACGGATTACGCTTCAATTGTGGTTTTCTAACTTTAAGGGACATAAGGCCATGAGTACTCAGCTCCAATGAAACTCGGGCCGAATTGAAAGCCCTCGTTTGAGGAAAAAAGTGCGAATAGAGAATTACGCTATTCGATGCAGTCTAGCTAGCTTCTTCCACCCTTTTCAAAACTCTGAGTGCATTCAGGGTGATCCACTTGCTAGGCTTCCCCGGTTCCTCTAGGGCAAATCGCTTGACTCTCCTTCTAATAGGGTATCCGGCTCCCTTCCCTATGTCGGGGTGGACCGCATCGAGCAACCAACTTCCGTCCGCCCGCCGCTTTTCTCCAAGGAGATTCAGAGCGGGCTGCAAGCGCTTGTCGGCGCCGTAGCCAAGCCTTGTTATCACTTCCAGCCCTACAAGGACGTCATAGTAGTAGTGGTTTGGGTAATGGAAGCGAAACCATGGCAGGTATTTTCCGCCATCATCTTTGAACAGCCTCCTCTTGAGGTAAAACTCTGCCCCTCTTTCAATCGAATTCTTGATTCTTCTCGTCAGCAATGGTTTGGGAAGTGCTGCAAACGCGGCCAGTCCTTCCCAGCAGTCCAAAGTACCTTTGTTAGAGTCGAAGCAGTGCCAGCCTCCTGCCCTCCTTCTGGTCCTCAACTAGCCTGTCGAATAGTTTCTTGACCTTCGGTTCGTCACCGTAGCCGAATCGAGTGAGCATCCTCGCCGTGTTTCCGACAATACACACTTCGTCGTGGAATATGTTTTCGCCAGAAGGTATAGCGAGCCACTCCTTGAAGAAAAGGTCCGCCGCCTTTTTGACCTGCTTGTTGCTCTTTGTAAGTCCGAGATCCGACAAGACGAGAGCCATCCAGTTTGTTGCGGTGTATTTCGGCCTGTAGAGCTTTCCAAAGCCATAGGGAGATCTCCTATCGGACTCCCAGGAACCATCAGGCTTTTGCAAGAGTAAAATATCATGAGCCCACCCTCTCCGCGAAATGCCGGAATACGCTTCCTTTACTTCGGGATCATCTTGTCGTTTCCCCAGGAGTTCGACTAGAGTAAAATAGCGAACCGATGGCTGACTCTTCTCGAGAAGCCACTCGAAGACCCTCTGATTAGCGACGTTCCCATCCCAGCTCTGCAATTCATTCACAGACGATATGGCTGGTTAAATAAAGAAATTCCTGTACTCGCAGGAGTTAAGCGCTTGAGCGCTTGACATTTACCGGCCCTCAAGATTGCGATGAAAGAACCGAGAGATCGAATTCAGTGGTTCGAGATACTGAAGAGCTGATCGAAGAAGCAGAGCAATTCCTGATGGAGTGCTGAGTAATTGGCTAGAGATCTGACTCTCAAAACAAAACTCGCTCGGCCCTTCTTGAAAATTGCAAATCGCAGAGGGACTAAACAGATCGTGTAATCTTTCGCTGAATGGAATAGGAAGCGCGACAAAGTCTGTATGGATCGCAAGTCAATTCATGTTGCACTTTTCATAGCCAAAGACATATCAGATCAGGCACTCAAGAGTGAAAGAAGTCAAAAAAGTTGGCCGACTTGGAAAGCAAGCTCGAGCTTGTAATGAAGGAACCGACCGAGGAAGTGATAACGGAAAGTGACCTCAGTACTCTACTTGAGACAAACGCTCACCCAAAGCACTACATCGGCTTTGAGATAAGCGGATTCCTTCACCTGGGCACTTTAATCGTAAGTGGGACCAAAATCAACGACCTGATGAAGGCTGGAGTCGATTGCAAGGTTTACCTCGCGGACTGGCACAGTTTCATCAATAACAAGCTCGGGAGGGACTGGGAAAAGATCCTAACCGCCGCAAAGTACTACGAAGAAGCGTTCAAGTTCTACTGCCCCGGTGTCAAGATTGTCTATGGTTCAGACCTATATCGCGGCAACGATTCCTACTGGAAGGATGTGGTGAGGTTCTCAACTCACATGACCCTTCAAAGAGCACTGAGAGCCGTCACGATAATGGGAAGGAGTGAGAAGGAAAAGCTAGACGTCGCACAACTCCTTTACCCTTCAATGCAGGGCACGGACGTGAAGTACCTCGGCGAAGACATGCCTCAGGGAGGTACGGACCAAAGAAAGATCCACGTGCTCACTAGAGAGATATTTCCGAAACTCGGATGGAAGCCGCCAGTTCCGATTCACCATCACCTGCTGATGGGACTAGCGAAACCAGAAGAAGCTGAGGGTGAAGACAAACTTTCGCAGACAATAGCTGCGAAGATGAGCAAGTCAAAGCCCTGGACCGCCATATTCATCCACGACACAGAGGAAGAAATCAAATCAAAATTACATAAGGCGTGGTGCCCCGAGAGGCAGTCTGAAATGAATCCCATCCTTGAGCTTGTACGATACATCATATTCAGATCCAAAGACAGGTTTGAAGTGGAAAGACCAGCACGATACGGCGGAGACCAGGAGTTTGGCTCCTACAAGGAGCTTGAAGAGGCATACAGGAAGAATGAGATACATCCTGCTGACCTTAAATCAAACGTGGCAAGAGCCATAAACGAAGTAATAACTCCAATCAGATCACATTTTGAGGAGCCAAGCAAAAGAAGACTGCTGGAAGTGTACGGTGAGGCGAAGATTACAAGGTAGCATCCCCCAGCTTTCAAATCTCTTTAGGCTCTTTGCCTTCTTTCTTGCGTCTTCCCAAGAATACCCAAACCTCCCAAATACCGAACTAAAGAGGCGGGCCAGAAGATCTCATGGAAAACGGAAAGAAGGCTTTTACAACTGGGGAAAAGTCCTTTTCTCCATAGGGAAAGAAAAGAAAGTGGCTCAGACAGTCGAGTTCGAAGAGCAGAAGTATTTTTGCGAAGAGGGAGAACTTTTCTTAAGATATAATTGGGAAAAAGGACGATCGTCGAACATCATAGGGTTCGCGCGAGACAACAAAGGGGAGGTCTATCCCATTCACTCGCGAATAGGAAAGAGGAAATTTCGGTCTGCCAAGTTTCAACGCTGCGAACAGACGGAGATCTATCCAGCGGCGACATATACCGAAACAAGGAAGCAGCTAGTGCTAGATATCCAAACCGACTGTTCTGCTAGAGAATCCTCGGAAATTTAGTACGCCGCCGTCTGCTGCTAGAAGGATCCCTTGATCATGCGAATGTGGAAATCTCAAGGGTTAGCGTCTACCCTGGAAATGATGCCAAGTCGGGAGGAGAGGAGTAGAAAGTTCACCCTAGCGCTTACGCTAACTCTCACAAATGTCTAGCCTTGATAATTTAGTCTAAACGTTAATCCAGTTTTGACCTGGTTTTCGTTTCTGCTCGTATCGCTTCATAAAAGTACGTCTGTTTCTTTCCTTCGGAATAGGACCTACTCTGACTCGGCCCTGTAGTTTAGGTGTTTGTGATCTTACTTTTCCGGCTTTGGTAAGTGATCCGTGGGTTGGCGCGGCTCTTCACCTTTCTTTGATATTTCCATAATTTGGTGCCGCGTATTTGAATCTTCCTGATTGAAATTCGGAGGCAGAAAGCCTTCTACAATCACATCATCAAAGAATCCTTCTCTCACTAGTAGCTCCGTGTATTTCTTTCTTAGACATTCAATGCTACTCTTCTAACGCCGAATTGTTTCCATTTCTAGGGCAATAACTTTTCCATCCTGCGAAATCGCGATAATATCCGGTATCCTGCTATGTCGAGTATAGTTAGAAGTACAAAATGTCCCGTAGCCCTTCGCCCTGAGTTCCAATTCCTTTTGGAGGACCATGTCTTCGTGATATCTTCGCGTGACCCTTCTCCTCTTCAGCATCTCCGGATCGTTAAGCAGTCTCATGAAGTCTTGCTCGCCATGATGAGGTTGCGCTGTTCCAAATGCTTCCATCTGTGGCAATCCCTTGTTCCAGCCACCGACGAGTCGGCCGCCTGACTGCTATCTGGCGAAACCACGCACTTGGATTTTGTGCAACCCAAGCTTGCCTCGCGTTTCGAACGTGCCGCTACACAAATGGCGAATTCTCGGTTTGTGCTCCTAGACATGGTGCCCGACCAACGCTCGCTTCGTATGAAAATCGATTGCGCAGATTTCACACCTAAATCCCCAAGACTCCATAGTACGTGTTTCAGTCTGGGTCTTTGATGGCCCCTTCGTCAATTCGGTTCATAACTAAGAAAGAATGCTCTAAATAATTCTGGATGTGAAGAAGAATCCATCACAGGTCAAGAGGCGAGAATCAAAGAAAAAATGAGATCCCAGGTATGTCGTACCAGTCGGATTCTCTTCGAGAGGATCAAATCGGGCAAAGTTTGCCCGTTTTGTCCCTATGCAGATGCCCGAACTCCCTACCTATTCGGTCTAGTTCATTCTCATTCAGAACCGGGCCGTCCTTACACAAAACGACATCTCCAATAGTGCAGCTCCCGCAGATGCCCATGCCGCACTTCATGATCCTTTCGAGGCTGAACTGCACCGGAATCTTTGCATTCTTTGCAATCCTGAACACCTCGAGCATCATTCGCTCTGGACCGCATGAATAGATCATGTCAAAGCCCCTCTGCTCGACCAGTTCCTCAACCTGCTCGTGAACTAAACCCTTGAAACCAAGAGAGCCGTCGTCCGTAGTCGGATACACGTTCTTCGAGCCCAGGAACTTTTTAGTTTCGTTTAGGAATGGGAGCTCTTCCTTCGTCTTAGCCCCAATCACCGTGAGTACCTTCAAACCAGATTGTGACGAAAGTGACCTTGCAAGAGTAATCAGCGGAGCCATTCCGGTCCCGCCTCCGACGAGGAGAACGCGTTTGAATCTTCGATTTACAGCAAATCGATTGCCATACGGACCGCGCACACCTAGTATTGCTCCCTGTTTTGCCTCATATAGCGCCCTAGATCCTTCGCCCATCGCCTTGACCGCGATGCTGCTCATCTTCCTTGGGTAGGGGAGTGAGACGCTCATAGGGAACTCTCCCACGCCGGGGAGCCACACCATGAGAAACTGCCCCGGGAGCGCGCTTTCGCAGAGAAGGTCCTTGAAGACGAAAGTGCGTATGTTACTGGATTCCTGGACGACTCTCTCGACCCTGATGGAACGTACTGTGTCAATTGTGAGCAGCACCAATCATCTCCTTATATGAAGTGTAGCCGTGATCTTTGACGTATTGTCCCAGGCCCTTGTTGAGCAAAGTAAAGGTAGATAGAAAATTGCTACTCCCCATGGCGCTCCCGATTTGCACGCAAGTCGCACCAGCGAGAAAGTACTCGACTGCATCCTCCCAGGTCGAGACTCCACCGACACCCACGATTGGAATGTCAACCGATTGGTAAGCTTCATACACGCAGCGCACGCCGACCGGCTTCAACGCCGGCCCCGAGATTCCCCCCACCTTGTTTGAGAGAATTGCTTTTTTTGCCTCCACGTCAATCCTCATCGCGCGTATGGTGTTGATCGCGACTATCGCGTCGGCGCCCGCCGACTCGACTGCTTTCGACCAGATTCCGACATTTGGAAGGCTAGCGGGCATCTTTGCGAATACAGGTTTGCGCGTTGCACGCTTGACCTGCCTAACAACTTCGGATGCGTTCTCCGGGCTGGATCCAATCTCCGATCCCGTCTCCTTCACGTGGGGGCAGGAGAGGTTCAACTCTATGCCCTTCACCCTTTCGGCCAGGTCGAAGATGCCCGCCAGCTTTGCAAAGTTATCCGGAGAGTCAGCGAAGATGCTCATGATAAGCGGAAATTTCGGACCTTTGTAATCATTGATCTCTTGAAGAAATTCACCCGCGCCGGGATTTGCCAGTCCTATCGCGTTCAGATACCCCGATTCGACGCCAGTCATAGCTGGATTCCCGTAGCCATCACGGGGCTCCAGTCCGATGGATTTTGATACAATCGCACCGCAGCCCGACTGGATTATCCTAGGGAAGAGGTCAAATGAAATGCCTAGGACTCCTGAAGCGAGCATCGTCGGGGATTGGAGCGAAATACCGCAAATATCCGTGCTGATGTTCGGGGGATTTGCGATTTCTTTCTTCGTTTGCTTGTCAGCGCGCGGCAACTTCTACTTGACGGACCCCGTAAAGTTCCACCAAACTGTTTAAGACACACGGTTTAATGATTTATCCCAACTAAAGGAAGCTAATTAGTTGAAACTAGTCCTCCTCGTAACGGAACTCGGTCTGCTCCTCTTGGATGAAAAGGGACAGGCAGTTTCCAAGTTTCAATTTCTGCCTCAGGAGCGAACGAGGAGGTATGTCGACGCAAGCTCTGGCACTTTGGCAGAAGGCGAAGTTGGCTGGGTGAAGCAGAATGTGTCAGAGGATGATGTCGTAGCTTGTACTGCAGAGCTCGGCCCGCTTCTGTCTGCTGCTGGAATTAAAGCAGAGCAGGTTTCGCCTGTAGAGGCTTCTGAGTTTAACAAAAAGAGGCTCGACGCCATGGTGTCATCGGGCCTGGCCTCGAACGTGGAGGAAGCACAATCTGCGGTAAGGGACGTGTCGCTCGAAGCCTCCTCTCTCAAGATAAAGGAACTTTCCTCAAACCCGGACCTTCAGGCCATGGAGTCAGTCCAGGCGCTCGACGAGATTGACAAGACCGCCAATATAATGAGCGCGAGGGTGCGCGAGTGGTACGGGCTACACTTTCCTGAGCTAACGTCGTGGATTGACGACAACCCATCTCTGATGAAACTCGTCCTGAAATTTAGGACAAGAGAGAATTACAACGCGGACGAGCTCGAGTCGATGGGCTACTCCAAGAACAAGAGCAGGGCGATCGCGGATGCCTCAAAGGAGTCAAGGGGTGCAGACATGAGGGAGGAGGATCTTCTCAGGGTCACTCAGCTCGCCGAAGAGGCGCTCCACCTTTTCGCCCTGCGAGAAAAGCTTGCGGCGCACGTGGAAAAAACGATGAAACAGGTTGCTCCTAATCTTTCCGAGATTGCTGGCCCTTCAATCGGAGCTAGATTGATCGCAAAGGCAGGGGGCCTGCAGAAACTTGCCATCCTTCCTGCGAGCACGATACAGATACTCGGGGCGGAGAAGGCCCTATATCGAGCCTTGAAGAGCGGAGCCCGGCCTCCAAAGCACGGCATACTCTTTCAGCATGAAGCGGTCCACAGCGCGCCAAAGTGGCAGAGGGGCAAGATAGCGCGTTCGGTGGCCGGAAAGATTGCTATCGCTGCTCGAATAGACACCTACAGAGGATCGAAAGATGAAAAGATTGCAGGATCTCTTCAAGCTCGCCTGGATGAAATAAAGGAAAAGTACAAGGAAGCGCCCAAAGAGGAAGAGATTCGCAGAAGGGTGCCCCGCGAAGAAAGAGGACCTCCGCGTTTCCGTCCGGGCATGCCCCAAAGGGGAAGAGGGCCGAGGGAGGAAAGGGAACGCAGGGGCGGCGGAAGAGGAAAGTACCGCAAGGAAAGGCGCGGGGGCGAGAGGCAGCATCGTTAGCTGATCACGCCTGAGCAAAAAGGATGAGAAGCATGGAATGGCCGTTGGCGAAGAAGAAAAGGGCGCCGAGCAAATTTTTCAGGGCGTTTGTAGAATCCCTGACCCGAGAAAGTCTGGTAGGCAGTCGCTTGCGACGAAGAATCTGACCCCCGGCAGATCTTACTACGGCGAGTCTCTTATCAAGGTTAGATACGGCGGCGCGTCGGTCGAGTTCCGCCTTTGGGATCCATACCGTAGCAAACTAGCGGCGGCAATTTTGAACCGTCTGAAATCGTTCCCCTTCAAAGAAGGTGAATCCTGCCTTTATCTGGGAGCATCGACGGGAACCACGGTTTCCCACGTTTCCGACGTTTTAGGGTCATCCGGGCACATATTCGCGGTTGAACTGGCTCCCCGCGTTGCTAGGGAACTCTTGGAGAACGTGGCAAAGTACAGGAGAAACGTGATTCCAATCATCGCCGATGCAAGGCACCCCGACAAGTATGGCGCAGTCTACGGCGAAGTGCACAGCGTCTACTGCGACATTGCGCAGGCGGATCAGACGGAGATTGCCATCTTGAATTGCCGCTCGTACATCGGAAAAAATAGCACGCTGATGTTGGTGGTAAAGGCGAGCAGCATAGACGTGCTCAAGCCCAAGGATCAGGTCTTCGCAGAGCAGAAGCGGACGCTAGAGGGTGCAGGATTTGAAGTGACGGAGCAGATAGACCTTGAGCCGTTTGACCGGAATCATGCGCTGCTCGTGGCAAAGATGGGATAGAACTCGCGAGCTTACTTGACGACGAACTTCTCAATTCCAAGTTGATTTCTTCGTTCATTTTCTTCGCCCTCAGCTTGCTTGCCTCCTTTGGAAAGTCTGATCACGGTAGCCCAGGAGAGCCGGGTGAACGGAGGGAGGCTCTTTGAGCTGTCTACAAAGCTCTTCAGAAATTCTATCGTGGCTGGATCTGACGGATAGCCACTTCCGAATACGCCGTGCTCTTTCTGAAGTCTCTTCACCGCCGCATCGCGTGTGACTTTAGCGATTATAGAGGCCGCCGAAACTACAGCGTAGTTCCTGTCTGCGTGGTGTTCGCTGACTATCTTTTGTCGCAATGGATTGTTACTGTTGTTGTAATCGACAATTAACGGACCGAGAGAATGAGTCGGATTCTTCTTTCCCGATCGGCTCTTTTTTCTACCACTAGTTTTCTCAATAGCAAGGAGATCAGCAATCAGGTTGCCGAACCTCTTCTGGTCGGTGTCGCAGCAGTCAACGTATGCAACCTTGAACTCCAGTCGCGAGAGGACTTTGGCCATATACCTAGCCTCCAAGAAATTTAGGCGGTAGAGTCTTTCGCCCTTGAGCACTGCTTCGTCGATGAGCTTCGGTGGTATCTTTTCGTGGACCACGCAATGTGCGATTTTCTTGATTTCGCGATAAAGACTGCTCCTCTTCTTTGCGGAGAGGAGTTTGGAGTCTTTCACGCCAAGTTCTTGAAGCTTGGAAATCTTCGAGTCATCAATTGAGACACCGCCGATTACAAGCGGCCCAAGAACGGAGCCTCGCCCTGCATCGTCTACTCCAGCTACCAGCAACTAGATACGCGTCTCCAGGATCTCTTTTTGTAAGTTCGCCTTTTCTCTTCACTTTCATCCTTTCAGTTCTGGTCTTAGGCGATCAATGATTTCCTCTGCAATCTCATCCGGAAGGGTGTTCCTGTTCTCGTAGGTGACCTCAATCAACTTTGAATCTTCGGAATTACGTAGATCTTCAATCAGGGGGTCGACAAGCCGCTTGTGTATTACGCATATCGAGGGCTTGTGGGATTGCAGTATGCAGCTCATCACTGCCTTTCTGAATTCTGGACTCAAGAGTTCCATCGGTCCCACCTCGTCGCAGGCAACGAGGTCTGATTTGTCCCTCGCATGCTCCAGCGCTGTTACCGCCATCGACGAGAGAATCTTTAGGTCAACGTGATACTTGCCCACACGGGGGCCTACGATTCCCTTCGCACTGGCGAGCGTACCAGTTTCATCCGTCGCAAGGTTGGTAATCGAAAACCCTTCTCGCTGACCATGGCTCCTCACTTCCCTCGTGAGAATCCCGCCTACCGTAAACCCCTGAGATCTCACGAGGAGCAAGATCCGCGAAACGGCGCTGGACTTGCCAGAACCTGGGTCCCCGGTTATAAGCCACAGCCTAGTTTGCCCGGTTTTCGAACCATCGCTCAATAAACATGTCCCCCAATTGGACTTTCAAACGCAATGAAAAAGCAGCTTCCTACTTCTCAGCACTGCTTTGATGAACCACGTGAGCAGTAGAGTATTAAATCCTACCCGGTCAAGTTTTTCCCGTGTTGCCCGAAACTACCGAGACTTCGATAATCGAAGAGAATGGGACTCTTCTCGTTGTACCTTCCCTGAAGGAGCCGAAGATGCTTCCCGCTTTCTTCAATCCGAAGGGCAGGTTCGTCCGCAACGTCTCGATCGTTTGCTATAATGCGTTCTGCAAGGCTTATTCTAAGAGCAAGATCAGTTTCGCCGATTCACTTGCTGGCATAGGAGCGCGAGGATTGAGGGTCGCAAAAGAGGTCCCTGATTCAGAGACAGTAGTCATCAACGACATGAATCCACGAGCTCTTGCACTTGCAAGGAAGTCTGCAGAAATGAACTCTATCACGGAGAAATGTTTGTTTTCAAACGAGGAGGCCTGCTCGTTTCTATCTTCGAGAAGGCTCATTGGAGGCGAAAGATTTGACATCGTCGACGTAGATCCCTTCGGGACACCCTCGCCTTTCGTCGATTGCGCCCTAAGGGCGGTGGGAAACGGAGGTCTTCTTTCGCTTGCTGCAACGGACAGCGCCGTGCTGTGTGGAGTCTATCCTCAAGTGGCGCAGATGAAGTATAACGGAACTTCACTGCGGACCGATTACTCTCACGAAATCGGCCTACGCCTAATTTTCGGACTTGCGGCGGCGGCAGCAATGAGGCTCGAAACGGGAATAGCCCCCATATTCTGCCACCATAATATGCACTACTTTCGGGCATATTGCCTAGTCAAGGTCGGTAACAGGCATTCAAGAGAAAACGAGAGGGATATGGGGTTCGTTAAGCACTGCTTCTCCTGTGGCTACAGGTCAACCCTGGGAAGGGAAGAGTTCTTCTCTTCTCGCTTGCGTGCAAAGCAAGATGGGGGAGATGATTCCTCTCTCAATTCAAAGAATGTAATGGATTTCGGCATCTGCCCAAGCTGCTCAAAGCGAAGGCTCAGATATGGAGGACCGCTTTGGATAGGGAAGATACAATCAAGGGAATTCATTGACAAGTGCAAGGAATTTCAAGAGTTGCCGATGCTTTTTGATCCTTATGAACTTGATCTACCGCTTTACTACGACCTGACGACAATCTCCCAGCAGATGGGCACTAGGACACCTCGGATCGACGAAGTGATTTCAAAGCTTAGGGAAGCCGGTCGTCAAGCAAGTCGGACTCGCTTGAACCCTCAAGCGATTCGGACGGACGCACCTCTTGAGGAGATTCGCTCTGCGATGAAGGGACTACTCGACCGTTGAACCCCTGGGACACTAGGTAGACCTCGCTGCTTTCCTTCCTGCTCGCTTCAGGTTTTGAAACGTCCACTTGCTCGAAGCTCTGCCTCAACCTTCTGACTAGTCGATCGAGCTCACTCCCGTGGAAGGCTTTCATCACGCTGGAGCCTCCTTCCGTCAGGATCTCGGGGAGCAGGTCCACGACCTTGTTGCACAGCTCAATCTGCCTAAAGTGATCCATGTCCCAAATCCCTGAAAGTTTCGGAGAAAGGTCGGCGAGCACGCAATCAGCCTTCCCTTTTCCAAGGGCGTCCCTTATCAAGGACGGGAAACTGGGCGAGGTGATGTCCTGCACTAAAATCTTCACGTTTTTCCTGCCGATGGGCTTTACCTTTGCAAGGTCAACGCCAATCACGAGACCTCTATCTCCAACAACCTCCGAAGCGACTTCGAGCCACCCGCCTGGAGCGCACCCCACGTCGATAACCACCGACCCGCGTCCGAAGAGGTGATACTTGCTGTCGAGCTGCTTGAGTTTGAAGGCAGCTCTGCTTCGATACCCCTCGGCCTTTGCGAGTTTCCTGTAGTGGTCTTTCTTTGCCTGCTCTAGCTTCAAAGTTAATCACAATTCCCCTCTTTGATGAATTTCAAACGATTACTGAAATATATGCGGATGCTATCTTCTTCTCTTGGCAGGTTGAAGCCTGCCTAATTTTTCGTCGAAGTGTGCGTCCCTATCTGTCGTACATATCATCAAGTCAATCTTCCTGATGAAGGTTTTCACTCCCTCTGCGAATGAAGTCAGTCCACAATTCTGTAGAATCTGACAAACGCGCGGCGGAAAGCGGACGCTAGAGTAAGTTTCGCAAAAAAAGAATAACGAAGGTAGACGCGCAAAAGAGCTGACTAGCGGGTGGATGCTGCAACTCGTTTCAACAATCGGGTCGAGGTCATCGATCTGCCGGCGGCCTCGGAATCTTCTTCCTCTTCGCTAGTATCTCTAATCGCAACCACTCGTATCTTCTCCTTGAACTCCCTGACCACCCACTCGCAGATCCACGGGCACGATAACGGGCTGACGACGCCTGTAAGTGAGCACTTTGATTCGTACGGACATGTGATGCAGGGAGCCTGCTCGATTGATGAAATGTGGACGGGCATCCTTAGAGGAGTGAGTTTGTACGTCCAGCGGCCTCCGTCGAGGACCTTTTCTCTGCGGATCATCCCGCGTCTTTCTAGCCTGATTGCGAGGCGAGACCCGTCCCTGCTGGTCAGGGTTAGTTCCTTCCACAGCTCGCTTTGCAAAACGCCGTCAGGATGTTCCACGACAAGCTTGTACACTTTGGATGTCAAATCAAGCAAAGCATCTTCTTCCTTGGATACGGTCGCCACCACGCATGATCACCGACAAGAAATATAGAATATCACTAAATGGTAACAAGTACGATTTAAACCCTTCAAACGTTATGGCTTGGTCAGCGGCCTGAGCTTCTGCCTTATCATAAATTTGTCAAGAATTTCTCTGCACCTATTTCTCACAGTGACCTCAGTGACCTCGGCAAATTCGGCTATCTCTCTCTGTGGAATGTGTTCGCCACAAAGGACAGAAGCTATGTACACATAGGCGGCCGCAAGGCCGGCCGGCGTCTTGCCGCTTGAAATCTCGCTTTCATTTGCTTTGTCTGCGAGCTCAAGGGCCAGCCTTTCTACTCTAGGATTGATTTTCTCTTTGTTCACTAGTTTTGATATGTACTTTTGTACGCTAGGCGGCGGGATGTAGTTGCTTTCGACTTCGTTGATCAGTAGGCGATAGTACTTTGCAGTGGACCTTCCCTGCGTGCCAGCAGCTTTGGCAATCTCCTTCAAGGACCTGTTCACGTTGGTTCTTCTACAGGCAAGGTAGAGGGCCGCGGCCGCCATCCCAGCAATGGATTTGCTCTTCGAGACTTCCTGCTTTGCCGACTTTCTGAATATATGCGAAGCCTCCTCGACCACAGAGCTCGGTAGTCTGAGGACGTCGGCCGCTTCGGTAATCTTCGCAAGCGCCACAGAGAGACTCCTCTCTCCAGAATTGGACGTCCGGATGCGCCTCTGCCATTTCTGCATCCTCTGCGCGGTCTCCCTGTTGTAGGGAGTGAGGTACCTGCCGTGTGAATCTCGGTTGTCTCCAGATATGTCCGTGCTCAGGCCATAGTCGTGGAGCGAGAACGTACCGGGCAACCCGACTCGCATCCTCTTCGCACGCTCCTCGTAGTCCATCGATTTCCATTCAGGAGTAGGATCTACGCCTTGATCTAGGGCAACGTAGCCACACTTGGGGCAAAGTATCTCCCCCTTTTCAAAATCTCCTATCAGCTGCCCTCTGCAATTGGGGCACTGCACGAGTCCGCCGATGCCTTCTCTCTTCTTGATGTGTTCCAAATTATCTGACGAGTTTCCCGCCGCTTTTCTTGTGTGACGACCAGGTTTGGCCTGCTATTTACCACTACTGTTAAAGTTGAAAAATCAATTCTCTGAGACTAGTTGCTCTTTCTTAGTTCTTATCTTGCTGTGGATTAGCCGTGCTTCCTCTCCGAGTATCTTCTCGGAGCGCCGCCGCCCCTACCGAATCTGTCTCTATGTGGGCCTCTGCCCTTCACAAACTTTTTCCGCTCGCCAAATTCTTCCGAAATGAACAGTTTCGTGCCTAAGACCCTTTCAATCCTGTCAGTGAGAGGTTGGGAGGAAAGATATGGACTCGCGACGGGGCCGATGGTCTCGATGACCTTGCAAATCCTACGTCCAACGTCGTCCACGAGTATCGAGCCATCGCGTACCTGTGAGCTCGCTTTCAAAATGAGACGGCCGCTCCTAGCTAGGTGCAGGACCGTGCCGGCTTCTTGCAACTTGGAGGGTTCGTGGGTCAATCCGCGTTTTTAAGTATTCTTTGCGTCGGAACCCGCTATTGGAAACCGTTTCTCAAAAAGCAGAATACTTCATGTGTATACTGAGGAAACGTTGGGTGTTCAGGTAAGAGAGACCGTAAACACTTGTCTCAGGCTATAGAGCCACTTTCTTTGAGAGCGAGGAGATTGCGTCAGACGCGGCGCGATCTTCCGCCAGATCGGAAAGAATTCTAAGCATTATCATTTGACGGTAGAGGTTCTTCCGCGCGTCGAGCTTGAAGGATTCGAGGCTGAGCTTCCCCTTCTCCGACGATACATATCTCTTGATTCCGGCCTCGCCCGTGGGGACGTGTATGAGCATCCCGTCCTCCTCCATCTCGCCGAGGAGGTAGTACACCGAGCCCGGGCTCGGCGACCAAAGCTTCTCAGTCATCTCCGGGACCTCCTGCATTATCTCGACTCCGGTTACGGGTTTGGTCGACGCAATCTTCAGAATGAGCATTCTCAGCAGCCCCTTCGGCGCGAAAACCTCTGCCCCATTCTTCGCCATATCCGAACCCATAAAGCAGCTCAGATAAAAAGAAATGTCAGTCCTAGCTCTTCTTTGATACTATAGAAGGAAGAAGGAAATCTCCCTCTTTCTCTGAACAGTGATGAAGTCAATGGCGTACCAATCGCCAAGCAGGAACCGCGCTTCGAATGAAATGGTGAAGATGAAGAAGAATGAAAACCCGCAGTACGGAATCATAGTGCACGGAGGCGCGGGCACCTACGTCCATACTTCAGCCGAAGAGTACACCAAAAGAAGGGATGTGCTTCGGAGATGCGCGACCCGAGGATTTGAAGTGTTGAGCAAGGGTGGGAGTTCCACCGACGCCGTCGAAGAGGCGATCAAGATAATGGAAAACTCTGCGGCGTTCAACGCAGGCTCTGGCGCCTGCCTAACTCTCGACGGCCGAGTTCTCGCTGATGCTGCCGTAATGACCGGCGACCTCAGCTGCGGTGCAATTGCGAGCGCGAACGCAGCGAGGAACCCGATCTCTCTTGCAAGGGCGATCATGGAGAAATCTGACCACGTGATCATGGCAGGCTCCGACAACATAGAGCAGTTTGCGCGGGCGGTAGGATTTACTGTGCAACCCCTCAAGCCAAGCGTTCTCAGGCTAAAGCAGTATGAAAAGCTGAAACTCACCAAAATACCGGAGTGGCCTAAGAACATGAAGATTACAGCGAAATACTTGTCTACCCTAAAGGGCAGTGATTTTGACAAGAATGACACCGTCGGAGCCGTTGCAATTGACACCAGGGGAACGCTCTGCTCCGGTGTGTCGACGGGCGGCAGGTGGCTGAAACTTCCGGGACGTGTAGGCGACTCTGCGATAATCGGAGCCGGCATCTATGCTGATGGATCATCCGGGGCTGCATGCGCCACAGGATTGGGGGAAGAGATAATTCGCGTCTGCTTGTGCAAGACAGTCTGCGACTTTATGAGGACGGGTTTGAGCGCTCAGGCAGCCTGCGACGCTGCGATCAATGTCCTCTCGAAGTCAAGGGGGCTCGAAACGGGGGGAGTGATTGCAGTAGACAGGCACGGAGGATTCGGAGCCTCAAGGAATACTGAGATGATGTCGAGGGCTTTTAGGTTCAGTTCGATGAAGAGCGCACAGGGATTTCTTCTTCCAAGCGAAGATAATCCGAAGAAGATTTTCCATCTCGATTCATCGAAGCTCCAAAAAAGACTCGGGCGATTCTGATGACACTACCTTCTGCTCTTTTCGAGTAGGATAACACATACGCCGTCGACCATTAGGTACTCCTTCACTCTAACCCCCAATCCAGCTTCGGCAATGAGCTTCAGGAAATCTGATTTCCTCGGGAGCCTGCGATAAGTTGTCGAAAGTGCGCCAAACTTCAAACCCAGTCTCCCTGCAGCAAAGACGGCAAGCACAGGGGAGATGGCCCTCCAGTAGAAACCAACCAGCGCCCTCTTTACTGAAGAATCTGGTTTGCTCAGATCTACGATGAGAAACAGTCCTCCATCTGTAAGAATCCTGCTCACCTCAGATAGGGCGGTGTGGAGATCCCTCGCGTCCCTGATTGCGAATCCGGCCATCGCTGCGTCGAAGGTTCCCTGCCTTAAAGCCAGGTGCTCATACACGGAAAGTACTCCGTCTGATTTCTCATTTCGCGAGGTTGCAACCTTCATCATTGGTCCAAGAGCGTCGACCATAATAGACAAATCAAAGTCGATGTGATTCCCTGAAGAAAGTAAAAGTTGAGTCATCTTTCCGGGCCCGGCGCCAAGGTCCACTATCCTAAAGTGGGAGAGCTTTCCCTTAAGCTCGAGAGCCCCCTTCAACAAAGATAGGCCCTTATTCCTGATCTTGAGATCGGTCCCGAGAGAGATGAACCTGTTCGTCCTGTCGTAAACTGGAATTATTTCCTCGAGTGTCTTCTCGACTTTTCGCCAGTCTTCCTTTAGGCCAAACTTGTCAGTTTCCTCGTATTCGACCTGGGTCAAGATTATTGGCCAAGCCCCCGCATCTCAATCTAGGCGATCAAATGGCTTTAGGACGGCAGGTATCTGATCTATAATGTCCGTAGAAACGATGTGAAAGCCTCTCAGTTCTGCGGCGAATCTCCCGGCCGACCCGACAATGTATGAAGCCGCCGCTGCAATTTCTACGGTCTTCACATCCGTGCCCGAGCATTGGGCTAGTAGCGCAGCTAGCACTCCAGAAAGCGTGTCGCCTATACCTCCGCATGTCATCGCAGGACTTCCGGTCTTGTTGACGAAGACGGATTCGCCGTCCGTAATCACCGTTTCAAATCCCTTCAGAACGATCGTGATCCCAAACTCTGCGGCTTTTGTCTTTGTATTCTGAATCTTCTCCTGAAGATCTGTTCCAGCATCAACCCCGAATGCTCTTTTGAACTCTCCAGGATGGGGCGTCGTCACGCACCCTTTATCTCTCAATAGAGAGTAGAGTTCCTTGTTCTGCGCTTCTGCATCCAGAGAGACCCGAACCTTCCGCTCAAGACACACGTCAGAGACAATCTTCTTCGCACCTTCCAGCTTCTGTCTCCCGAGACCTGGGCCAATTACGAGTGAATCAACTTCAGGGAGCCACTTCAAAAATGCGCCCGCAGCGCCAGTAGTGAGCTTTGCATCCGCGAGAGGAAACACAATCAGATCCGGGGTTAGTGAGCGGATCGAGCCAGCAATCAACTTTGGAACGGCTAGATAAACAAGATCAGCACCGGTCCGCAAAGCTGCCATCGAAGTAAAGTACGGCGCACCGTGAAATATCCTGCTTCCCCCGACGATGCCGACGATGCCATTATCCCCCTTGTGGGACTCTATCTTCCTGGGCTGGATGACCCGCTTTAGAATTTCATCTGAAGTCTCAGTGTAATCAATCAACGCAACAGGGTTCCCCCTCCCAGAATTCAAGGAGTAACAGTCAATCCGACCAAATATAAAAGAAGCAGGTCGAATAAGAGAAAGAGCAGATAGGGTTAGAACATGCCATCGAAGGTTACGCGTCGTAGTGATAGGAAAAGCAGCAGACATGAAGAGTACCTGCAGAATTTCACTGCAGTGCGAGACATTGAGATTGACACTAAATCCACTGTGAATGATGTACTATCGCAGATGTCCCAATCTGGAGGCTTCCAGGCCAAAAATCTCGGTACCGCGCTCGACACCCTCGAAGAGATGTGCAGTGACGAGAAATGCGTCAAGTTCCTTTCTTTCCCCGCCGCAATAATTTCGACGGGAAATCGCGGAATTATCAAGGAGATTGTAAAGAGGAAGCTCTGTGACGTGATCATAACTACGTGCGGTACTTTGGACCATGACGTTGCAAGATCGTACAAGAACTATCTGGGCGGAGGCGATTTCGCAATGGACGATGCGGATCTCGAAAGAAAGGAAATCCACAGGCTGGGCAACGTCCTGGTTCCTCGGGAAAACTATGGGCCTCTAATCGAGGAGAAAGTGCAGAAGGTTCTCTCCGATTTGTACTCCGGCGGAGAAAAGAGGCCGAGCACTAGACTACTTTGCGAGAAGCTCGGAGATTCGCTCGCTGATGAAAAATCAATACTTCATTGGGCCTCCAAAAACAAGATTCCGGTTTACGTGCCGGGAATAGCCGATGGTGCGGTAGGGAGCCAGTGCTGGCTGTTCTACCAGATGCACAGAGACTTTAACCTGGACCTGATGAAGGACGAGCAGGAGATCTCGGACATTGTATACTCCGCAAAGTCTAGCGGCGCATTGATGCTCGGTGGGGGAATATCAAAGCACCACACGCTGTGGTGGAACCAGTTTAGAGGAGGGCTGGACTACGCGGTCTACATCACGAGCGCGACAGAGCTCGACGGGAGCCTCTCGGGAGCTCAGGTGAGAGAGGCCATCTCATGGGGAAAGGTCTCCATTAAGGCAAGGCAGGTCACGATCTTCGGCGAGGTAACCTCACTTTTGCCGTTTCTCACAACCGCTCTAATCCAAAGGCTGGAATCCAAACAAAAGTCTTGAGAATTGGCCAATGCAAAGGAAACTCGTGTGGTAGGACAGTCTTTTTGCAACTGCCAATTGAATCGCGAGACAGGGCAAAATCGCCTTGCGCAAAACAAAACTTATAATGGCATTTTCCAAAAAGCAAGCACACTCCGTTAAATAAGGCCCAAAGCACGTCCGCAGGTCGCCTTGTGCACTATAGATAGGAAAGAAGACTGAACAGTATATTATTCCAAGTGGTGAATTTCAGAAAGTTGGCATTTGATTATGGTCTCGTAGGGGTCGGAGGAGGCATCATCGCGCTCCTCTATGCGCTGGCACTTTTCTCACACGTTAGGAGCCAGGACCAAGGTACTCCAAAAATGACAGAGATTGCCGGGGCAGTTAGAACTGGCGCGAACGCATTCCTGAACAGGGAGTACAAGGTCATCGCACCCGTCGCCGTCATCATCGCTATCCTGATCTTTGTGTTCATCGACATTCCCCTGAAGACAAACGGCGCTACTGCAGCCGGTTTCGTTGTTGGAGCAGTGCTATCTGCATTAGCAGGATACATTGGCATGGCCGCAACCGTCAGGACGAGTTCGCGCACTGCCCAAGCCGCCCGCAAGGGGCTCGGGAGCGCTCTAACGCTCGCATTCAGGGGAGGAGGCGTGATGGGCATGGCGGTCATTGGTTTCGGCCTCCTGGGCGTTTCGCTGTTCTACCTTGCCTATGAGAGCGTAATCGTCGCAGACCCCGCCGTAATCGCCGGACTGGGTTTCGGTGCTTCATTGATTGCAATGTTCATGAGGGTCTCCGGAGGAATCTACACAAAGGCGGCCGACGTAGGAGCAGACATTGTTGGAAAGGCCGAGGCCGGCATACCTGAAGACGACCCGAGAAACCCCGCTGTGATCGCTGACAACGTAGGAGACAACGTTGGCGACTGCGCTGGAATGGGAGCCGACGTTTATGAATCGTTTGTAGTTACTGCGATTGCCGCCTTAATACTTGCCGCGCTCATAACTACGCCCTCTTTTGCTTCGAAGCTGGGATCCCTTGCGGCGCAGGTGACATCAAACCAGTTACTAGTCTATCCACTTCTCCTCGGTGCAGCGGGTGTCGTCGGCTCGATCCTCGGAGGATTCTACATCAGAAAATCCATCAAGTCAAACCCAATGGGCGCCCTGAACATCTCGCTGATAATCTCAGCCGTGATTGCGGGAATCATCGACCTCGCAATCAGCATCTATCTGTTCAAGGGAAGCACCATTGGCTACGCGTTGTTTGCAAGTGCCGTCGTCGGAATCATCGTTGTCATAGCAATCGAGAAGGTCGCCGACTACTTTACCTCGTATAACTACAAGCCCGTAAAGTTCATCGCAGAGGCGAGCCAGACCAGCGCAGCCACAAACTTTCTCGCAGGCTTCTCGACGGGTCTTCAGAGCACCGCGCCGTCCGCCGTGGTCCTTGTCCTTGCAATTCTCGTATCATACTATATCGGATTCTACGCGTCGGGCTCTAACGTCCTGATCGGCGTTTACAGTACGGCGATTGCCACAATGGCCGAGCTTTCATTGACCGGGATAATCATGTCGATTGACTCCTTCGGTCCAATCACCGACAACGCAAACGGTATCGTGGAAATGGCGGGACTGGAGAGCGACGTAAGAAAGGTCACGGACGAACTGGACGCAGTTGGCAACACAACAAAGGCTACAACCAAGGCCTTCGCGGTAATGTCTGCGGCCCTGGCTGCGGTTGCAATCTTTTTCGCTTTCCAGAGCGAGGTAAACAACCAGATCGCGGGCAGTGCTTCGTTGCTTGCAAAGTATCACCTGCCGAGCGCAACTGCCGGTCTCTCGTTCACGTTGACTGACCCAAGGGTGATTGTTGGGCTGTTCATCGGAAGCCTACTCCCCTTCTACTTTTCGAGTTTCCTGATACAGGCCGTCGGGCGTGCCGCATTCAAGATGGTCAACGAAGTGAGAAGGCAGTTCAAGGAGATCCCTGGAATCATGGAGGGAACCGCCAAACCGGACTACGCAAGGTGCGTCGACATCAGCACTTCTGCAGCGATAAAGGAACTCGCGCGGCCAGCATTGCTTGCGATTGTCACCCCTCTGGTCATTGGGTTTGTGCTCGGACCGGTTGCACTAGGTGGATTGCTAATAGGAGCCGTAGTTTCAGGAGTATTCCTTGCCTTTATGATGACTAACGGCGGGGCCGCCTGGGACAACGCAAAGAAGTACATCGAGCTCGGGCATTACGGGGGGAAGAAGACTCCAGTGCACGCAGCAGCCGTAATGGGCGACACTGTAGGTGACCCGTTCAAAGACACCGCGGGGCCAGCAATCAACTCGCTCATCAAGGTGCTGAACACCATCTCGATTGTCTTTGTGTCTGCAATAGTACTCTTTGCACTCTTTGTGTAAGAGTAATCTGAAAGACAGAAAAGCAACCGCGAAACCATGATGTAAGTGGCTAATCGCAAAAGCAGCAGGAGATAATCCTGCTACCTCAGACAATGGAGGGGTGGCGGAGAGGTTACGCGTCCGCCTGCAGTTTTCAAAAGTCAGCTCACTTGGTCTTGAAGCAGCAAGCGGATCCGGGTAGGGTACAAATGCTCGCCGCAGATATGTGGGTTCGAATCCCACCCCCTCCTCCTTTTTCACTAGAATCCGTTGTTCAAAAGTCAAATACATCCGAAGTCAAGATCTTATAGCTCGACAGGTGGAGAGTCTCTGCTTCGCAATTAACCAGAATGAAGCGAACTATGTCGAGAAATTGTGCTTCTTGGCGAAAGATGAAAACGCAAGGCACAGGCGCGATGATATCCACAAGGATCATGTGTAGGTCATAATCTTCCCTGAGAAGCAAGAGCTGCATACCGACAATCTAATCTAAATTAGTACAGGCATCCCTAGTTGCGGGACGGCGGGAGTCAAGATCGCAGAGCGCGCCTAGTTGCTGGTCTCTCTGAAGAAAGAGTGATCTCGAAGTTGAATATCGGAAAAAGCAAGCTCCTCTTCGTTTTGATTCTTGTCAGCTTGCTCATAATTGGAATCGCTGTCTTTTCATTTGTGATTTATGATCAAAGTGGCATCCCCACATCGTCGACATCCGGGTTTAGCAGCTTAACGTCGTCGAATACATCCCTTGATCATCCGACTGTAACGCTCACAGATAGCATGCCCTTGCCCAGGGTAGGAGAGCGTTTTGACCACATAGCCTTGGACATCCAAGACCAACTAGTCTTAATTGCGGCAAGGGGCAACAACTCTGTGTACGTTGCCAACCTGATAACAGAAGGGACATCACACATCATAACAGGGCTCGATGAGTCGCAGGGGGTGGTCTTTTCTCGATACGATAGGCTGTACGTGAGCAATGGTGGAAACGGCGCGGTGGATGTTTTCGATGTGAGAGACTTCAAACTGTTAAACACCCTGATTCTTTCGCCAAACGCGGGCGATGCAGACAACATGAGATATGATCCAAGCACCGGACTGCTCTACGTCGGATACGGCGAAGAGAATCAGAGCGGAATAGGCATCATCAATACAACCTCGGATACTGTCGTCGGCTCGATCCCTCTCAACGGCCATCCAGAGGCATTTGAGGTGGAGCAGAACGGAACCAGAATCTTCGTGAACGTTCCGACCGCAAACTCGATAGAGGTCGTCGACAAAGTGACGAGAAAACTGATCGGGTCCTGCCCGCTACCCGGCAACGAGACGGAGAATTTTCCGATGGCGCTGGACGAGGCAGACCACAGATTATTCGTGGGCTTCTGGAGTCCTTCGATGCTTTTTGTTTATGACACGCAGTCAGGAAATGTGGTAGCGAGTTTGGCCATGCCTCAGGACGCGGATGACCTATTCTACGATTCAAACTCCAGATTGATCCTTGCGTCGTGCGGGCGAGGCTCTCTCTTTGTCTTACAGCAAACTGGCATAAACTCTTATGAAACGCTCCTTACCCTTCCCACAAGGCCCCTCGGAAGGACTTCTCTCTTTTATCCTCAACAGGAGGAGATATTTGTCGCAGTGCCTCAACATGATGGTCTATCGGCCCAGCTTATGACATTCTCGATAGGCAAGTAGCGTTCCGGAAATAGGAAAACCGCAATTGCGCGTTTATTCTTCTTCGAAGGGCCTCAGGTACTCCTCCTCAAACTCGAAAGCCTTCAGCCTAACTATCCAAAGTTGTCGGTATTCCAAGTTCCGTTGCTTTCATCGTTAAGAATCGTACGGCCTATGTTTACGAGTCACTGCTTTCCCTGCTGACGAGGGATTGGAGGCAACGCTAAGAGTACTATGCTGAAGCATCTATCTGAAGTGTCCTACACTTCAGATGAGGCCAAGGGATTCCTGATTGAGGGACCCCCCTCCATTGCAATGCCTGATGGCAATACGCCTGCAAAAGAGTTTGAGAGCAAGATCCAGAGATGATGAATGAGAACACGTGAGATACTTTCACTCGATTCGTCTTGAGGGAAACAAACATCAATCGGGATCTGTATGAGAGTCAAATCAGGCTGCTTCATGAATTGCAGAGCAATTCCTCGTTGGATGTTCTCGATCTGAAAGAAAGGATCGAAGACATCAAAATGCTGTTGCACAAAAGAATGTCAAGATTTCTGATAGTTCAGAAACCGTGGCGCTTGGAATTTCTCTTCGAAGCCGAAAGAGGCGAATAGCCACCATAAGGAGCGAATTAGTAGTCCCGCAGTCAGGATCCGGGCCAGAAAGAAATCGGCTTGAGAACCTTAACAACTCGCGAACCTTTATTCCCCGAAGCTCTTTCCACCATGCGTCTCTTGATTAGTTCTTCGAGTAGCATCTTCCCCAGCTCGCCGCCTAAATGATCTCTCCTTTCTGTCCAATCTAGGCATCCATATGCAGATAACCTCTTGGAATTCCTAGATTTACTTAGCCTCAACCCAGTTTGGCTCAACGATTTCTCCCCTAGCTCAGTGAGAGCAAAAAATGTCTTGCTTCTGCCGCCAACCTTGAGCCGCCGCTGCTTCAACCAACCTCGGTTCTTCAATTCGTCTAGCAGTTTGACGCCCGCAACTCCGGCAAGATGGTCATAACAAGTTCTTGCCCTCCGAATTGGACTATCGTGACTGACTTCTTTTTCAACTGCCTTACTTCTTCCAGTATCTGCAGACTTGCCACGTATGGAAATGTCCGCAAGCCGCATCAGGACCCTGATCGCTTCTGCGGCTTCCTTAGATTTGATGCTGTAAACATGCTGCCTTCCCTTTACAGCGACCGAAACCAAACCACTATTCTTCAGAATAGCGAGGTGCGTAGATACTCTGGGCTGATCAAGCGAAAGCCGGGCGACAAGCTCACTGGTAGTTGCTGGAGTGTCAAGGAGGACGGAGAGTATCCTAATGCGAGACCCATCCGAGAGTGCACTTACGAATCTCGCCGCAGTATCCTCTATCGTGCCGCTGCTCATGCTCAGATTTCCCATATGGATCGAAGTGTTCAGAAGATGAGAGATGTCGGTAGTCCTATATATCCTTCCTAATATGACATATCTCCAGCAAGAGATATGTCTCAATAAGATCCTGAACCTGCTTCAACAGTTGTGAGGGCCGAAAATCTCTGTCTTAATACTCCAATCACTTTGCTTGCAACGATAAATGAGCATCAAAGTCCTAACGAAGCGCTGTTGTCCTATGCCTGGGCAGACGGATCAGGAGGATCTTGAGAGCTGAAATGTGGGAAAGCCAACCTTTTCCTCAATTTGTTGCAGCTCGGGATATTGTCTCTAATCCAAAGTAACCTTCCATGTCTTCTGAAGAGGAGCGCTCAAAAACTAGAGTGCAGAAACACCGGTTAAGCTGAGCATGTCTTTAACTAGTTCTTCAGGTTTTGTTATCATAGGGTAGTGCCCTGACTCGATGACCCTGTAGGGACCATCCATCTTTCCCCACTTGCCCTGAAGTATTTCGTCGACGGAGTCTCCGCCACCCGTGCAAAAGATGTAGGTGCTCTTTATCGTATCAAATTTCTCAGAGAGGATATCGGCTCGTTGGCGAGTTTCAAAGGCCAGGGCGTTGCATTAGACATCAACCATTCCCGATCTTGTCCCTTAACATCCTTTCCGATGCTCTCAAGTATTTCCTCGGTCAGAGAGATTGTCCACTGACCAGGCTTCGGAGGCCCAAACTCGTCAGGCTGTAAGGCTCCCTGCGGCGTCCTGATTCCTTTATGCGGCCAAAACGCGTCGAGGAAGAGAAGTGTCCTTACCTTGTCGGCTGCACGGTCTGCCACAGCTGCCGCCACCTTCCCCGCAAAGCTGTGGCCCACGAGTACGAAGTCGTCATGGTCGTTGTATTTGATTACGTTCAAAACATCTTCGATTGCAGTTTCGATTCCGAAGTCCTTGGATGCAAGGTGCACTCTTTCTCCCATTCCTGTGAGAGTAATGGGATGTACTTCGTGTCCCTTCTCCTCAAGCAAGGTAGCAACTTCTTCCATACCCAACCTCCGAGCCAGGCTCCCGGGACAAGCACAAACGTCGTCATTGCGATTAACCTTGTCTGACTTTGGAATTACACTATTGGTATATTAGCTAGATTTTCGACCAATTTCTCTCTGGTTGAAATTCTCGTCTTCTACGGGTAGCATTTCTTCATACGGAGCTCACTCTACTCGAAGCATTCCTGACAGATTCCCACGGAGCACTGAATAACGATGCCCTCACGGGTCAATACGCATAAAGACCTTAGCAAGGTCGGGAAGATCTCAGGTGTCTCAGAAAAAACTTGATCGATTATCCATTCATAATTCTGTTCGGTTTACATATAATTGGTGTTGTAAGCTGGTTTGGCGCGACCATACTCTTCGTTTCAGTGATAGAGCCTTCGTTGAAAAGAATGGATCCTGACTCCATGAAAGATTTCATGATTAAAGTAATTCCCCGACTAGCTCGATTTTCGATCGCAATGTCTGCCCTGACGCTCTTGGCGGGCTTCTTTCTGTTTGATTACGTAAGCACGACAGAACCGTATCTGCTTCCCAGCCCTCGCATACTTTTCATCTACGCGGGCGGAATCCTTGGCTTTGTTGCCTTTTTAGTGGTCGTCACAGGAATGCTGGGTACTTCAAGTAAGCTTAGGAGCGCATCGATTCCATCACTCCCGGGAGGAAGCGGAGGAGTGGCCACCGGTGAGTCTACGTCAGCAATGCTAGGTCACGTTGCCGAGACGGTGAGAGGAACGCTTCTTGCTTCGTCCTATCTCTTGTTTGCTATTTTTGTTCTGATGGTCTTAGGTGCAAATCTGTGATTTCGACGATAAATCAAGGAATGGGAGTAGAAGGGGGTGATTTCCATGATACAAATGTTAGAGGGTTGAAATCACCGGACCAAAACCTGACGCATAGTATGTCCAATTTAGAATACGCAGTTATCAGTACTATTGCCCCAAATCTTTCCTCATATGATCATACTGGTCCTTCGTTATTTCACCTTTAGCGTACCTCTCCCTAATTATTTGAATCGCCGAATCAGCGCGGCCAGAACTGGATGCGTTCCTCCCTCCTCCAGCCCAGAGTGCAATGTTTGTTACGATTGCTACCGCGAGGAGACCCCCCAAGGAGCACAATTGGAAAAAGAAACCACCATGCCATATATTTCTCAGACCATCAGCGACAAGAGTTATTTTTCAAGTATTAGGCATTGCTAACCTGTATGACGTAACCTAGTTACCCCATGGTTATTAGGAATGAACGTTCTCTGATAGCTAACGAGAGGACTCATGTTTTGGAAATCAAGGTTCGACGGATAACTCAACTGCTCGCAGTGATCCTGGCAATTCTCTTTCTGATTTCAGCCGCCCTGAACCTTGGTTTGAAGATACCTCTTGGATTCGGAACGCTCAGCTTTTCTTCTCCCTCTTCGACGATAGCCGAGTTTGAAATAGTGATCGGGGTGGTCCTCGCCGCCGCAGCCGCCATTTCGTGGCTCTACCTTCTCGGCGGCGCGTATCTTCTTGCTATCGCGGGCGTGGTAGAGGGTCTACTTTCGTCAGGTGTGCAAGGACTAGCCCGCAGCATGCATGAAGCGATGGTCCCTTTCGCAGTTGCTGGATGCATCCTCCTGGCGGTTGATGCGCACGCGTAATACAGGGCTAGAGGATATTATACCTCAAACCAGCGAACAAGAGAAATTGTTACCGTGTTGCAATTCTTCGTAGGTGGCCTGGTTACTCTTGGTGGTGCTGCGTTCGCGAAGAGTGGAACCTACCCCATTGGAACTGCTCTCGGATTGGGCCACCTCGCAGTCGGGTTGACCGGGTTGTTCGGTGGATACGCCTTTGCGAGGAAAAAATCTTGGTCCAATGAACTTCTCATTGGGATAAACATCGTGACTATCGCCTACAGTGCAATCACAGAGAGCCTCGCCGAGATCTATGCTTTTCTTCCACGCAGCATAAACGACGCTCTCATCGGCACTATAATAGCCATTGTTGTGAGCGCAGTGATAATCTACCTGCTTATGGAAAAACTCGCGCCCTCCCAATTGGAGAAGGTTCAGCAAACGAAACTAAAACTGTAGTCTCGTCAATGTGGTAATGCTCTTACTCTTGCTCCCTTCCAAAGAAGAGCGACAAATATGGAGCGACCGATTGGATGATTTTGCTCTCTGCCTGACGGACGTGTTCCTCGTACGTAGTCCTTGGAATCTTGGCTCTTTCTGACATGTAACCGAATCGAACTTTCCTCGGAACTTGATAGTATCCTTGCTGGACTGCACATTTTCTTCCGATCCAATAGGTGACTTCCGGCTCTCCAAATTCTTTGTCGCTGTACCTTGCCACATGACCTGCGACTTGGCCGTCAACAAGCAACACCTTCTTCACTCTGACGTCTTTATCGGAAAGAATGTTGGCCCAATGGCCCATGAACTTGTTTCTGTCTGTTGAATCTCTTGATGTGAACGCAGCCATAAAGTTCGCCATCTGGTCTAGCTGTTGATTAAAGAAAGCAGGGAGATCTGCTTCTATCACGTCGCGCAGGATGATTTCCATCAGATATCAACCAGATCTAGCAGGTTGAAAAAAGGGAATAAGGAACATAGTGTCGACCAGAGGAAAATAAGAGATTGTTCGAATCTTGTGCTGTTTTGCTCACATATCCGCGTATCTGAAACCTGACGAAGTCTTTTCGAGCCGTCCCGGGGGCATGTGAGCAGGCAGGAGTATCGCATTCGCTTTTAGGGCACTATCCAAGAGTTCGAGCCTGCTTTTCAAGTTAGCCTTTGGATCATCCCAACTCGCCATCCACGATGGGTTTTGCACCTCGCAAGCATGATGGAAAAGATCCCCAAGACAATAAATCGTCTCACCATGCGAGTGCAGCCTGAGAATCTTGTGACCCGGACTTTCCCCCGGAGACGCAAGGATTTCTATCTCGTCAGATATCACACGTTTGCTCTGGACAAGTTCTAGGATGCCCTTCATCCACAGTACCCCGAATGTGTGGTTATCGTCAGAGTTCTCATCCTGAATAGATTTCTTCATTTCAGGATTCTCATAGTCTTCCCTCCCAAGAAGATACGTGGCGTTTGGAAAAGTTGGAACATATTCGGTTCCGTTCTTTCTCGTCACCCCTGCGTAGTGGTCGTAGTGTGCATGGGTTATCACGACGTAATCAACGTCCTCCGCTCGAATTCCTATCTCGGAGAGCTGGTCAACCAGATTGGGTGGCGGCACGTAGCCCGGAATTCGGTAAGGGGAATCTGAAGTAGCAAACAGGGAATATTCTCCTGCGTCCACCAGCACCGAGAGTTCACCGTGAGAAATGAATACACTTTGGCTCGGGTACGGGTGCGAGTTTTCGAAAACGTTCGCGTATGCACTATTCTTCCATTCACTTTCTGGCACGTTCTCGACGTCTTTCAGTCTGAAACCCAGGTCTCCAAGGTTGATCAGCGAGACCTTGGCTTCCCCCACAAGAATTGTTCGCATGGCTACCCCCTGCGAGCCGTGGGACATATTATCAGTTGCTTTGAGAAGAACGACAAACTCCCGTGTTCAGCGTCGCTTTTTGATGTTGCACCCACCCTAGGAGTTGCTGGGGAGAGAACGGCGAATCGCAATCATGGAGGGCATAAGTTTTAACTCGCCAAGACAGATGCTCGCCCGAGTTCCAAAACAAGCAAAGTTGGCTTCACTTCCATTCAGCGAACTGTATGCATTTGGCTATGCGGGGATTCTCGGCCTTAGCCTTCTAGCGAGCCTCATCGTATTTGTCCCATTGCCCTACTTGGCAGTAATCTTGCTCGCTGTACTGAGCGGCAGCTTCAACCCGGCCCTGCTCGTCATTTCAAGCGCTCTAGGCTCGGCAATTGGGAAACTCATCATCTACCAAGCGTGCTACACTGGACAGAGGCTCATATCTGAAAAGACAAAGTCAAACCTCCTTGCATTTCAGAGAATATTTTCAAAGTACGCCTGGGTCGCCGTGTTTATTGCGGCCGCTACGCCAATCCCCGACGACATAGTTTATGTGCCACTCGGCTTCTCGAGGTACAACCGCGGAAAATTCTTCGTCTCCACGCTTGCCGGGAAGACTGTCCTCGTGGGAATCATCGTGTACGGCGAGGCGTTCTTGAACAGTGCAATACTATCCATATTTGTTGGAGAGGGTCAACAGCCAACCCAGTTAGTATGGTTGATTGGAATAATTGTTGCCGCTCTGACAATTCTACTCACTTTTGTAATCGCAAAGATAGACTGGACAAAGTGGATTCAAAAACACCTGCCGCCTCAAGCCGACAAGTAAGTGTACAGCCCGGATATTTCACCAATCACAAATGTCAAAGAATCGCATCTCACTCTTTCTGTAGCCTCTTCAGCAAATCTATGCTCACGAACATTCCAAGGCAAGCGACTACGACCCATGCGACATCCTGCATCGTCGGGAGGACGAGATGAAGCGCCTCTCTTGAACCCGGTATCGCAATCAGTGCGGAGAGGAGTGTTATCTCCCATAATGTAGATATGAGCAGCCATCGGTTGAGTTTCACTTTGTTGAAAGGCAGGGCGAGCGATGTGCAGTTCAGGGCAAGAGTCAACTCTGAAAACACAAGAATCAAAAATAGCCTGGTCCGGGCCTCGTCTATCCCTACCGGAAGGAAAGTCGCATACGCAAGCAGAAGAATGGGGGTCTGCAAACAAATCGTTATGATGATGAATCGGTTTACCTGTCTGTCAAACACCGACGATCTGGCGATTTGGGACGCTCTCTTCTTCATGATTCCAGGATCCGGTGGTCCCAGTCCCAGCGCGATCGCGGGGAGGCCATCCGTAACCAAGTTGACGTACAGAAGCTGGACGGCAAGCAAAGGCAGGTAGATCGAAGTGGAGGAAGCGCCAATTCCGATTAACAGAGGTACTAGGAGCGCCCCCAAACTCAGAACCGTGACTTCGACGAGGTTCGCCGAGAGCAGGTATGCCAAGTACTTTCTTATGTTGTCGTGTACCCCTCTGCCAGTCTCTATGGCGTCAACTATCGTTGCAAAATTGTCGTCAAGCAAAATCAGATCCGAGGCCTCTTTTGCAACCTCCGTCCCCGTTATTCCCATAGCTATTCCGACGTCTGCGCGCTTTAGGGCTGGCGCATCGTTGACTCCATCACCCGTCATTGCTACGGTCCTGCCTCTCCTCTTCCAAGAATTGACAATGCGGAGCTTGTGAGAGGGAGAAACCCTCGCATAGACTTTCACTTTTTGAACCACCGCGTCCAACTCATTGTCACTAAATTGCTCGAGCTCCTTCCCCGTAAGAACCATATCCGAAGTTTCATTGTAGATTCCAATTTCACTTGCGATTGCGACCGCGGTCGTCCTGTGGTCTCCAGTTATCATCACGGTCTCTATTCCAGCCTCACGCGCAGTAAGTATAGAGGAGGCAACTTCCTCTCTCGGTGGATCAATGATTCCGACCAGCCCGAGAAAAGTAAATCCCCCTTTAAGCGAACGAGAGCGCTCGAGTTCCTCTTCTTCCACATCCGTCTCACTCTTACCACTTGACTGAAAATTCAAGTCAGAGACGTCCTTTCTAGCAAGGGCGAGAACCCTGAGAGATCTTGCAGCCATTGAATCTGAAATCCTTAGAATCTCCTCGTTTGACTCAGGAGTGAGCGGCACTTCATTTCCTAAGGACTGTACGAAATCGCAGCACTCAAGTATCGACTCCGGAGCCCCCTTCATGTATGCAACCGTCCCCGTAATTTCCAAATGAACGGTTGTCATGCGTTTCGTTTCCGAGGTAAAAGGGAGCTCCCACACTCTCGGAGAAGCTGAACGGATCTTCTTCTCGGACAATCCGGCCTTTTCTGCTAGGACAACAAGTGCTCCTTCAGTCGGGTCTCCTTGAATCAACCACTTGTCTCCATTTGTTTTCTTCAATGATGCGTCGTTGCAAAGGAGTCCTGCCCTTGCCAAGTCATGGAGGGCCTCGATTAATCGAATATCTTCTCCTTCCACTCCTCCTCCTCGCGGCCTAATCTGTCCCGAGGGATCGTAGCCCACGCCGCTCACGTCAAGTGTTAATCCAGACAGGTAGAGCTCTCGGACCGTCATTTCCCCCTTCGTTAGGGTTCCAGTCTTGTCGGTGCAGATCACCTGAGTCACTCCAAGTGTCTCAACCACGGAAAGGTTTCTCGCCAACGCATTCCTCTTTGACATCCTGTGTGCAGATATGGCAAGATTTCCGGTTAGGATTGCGGGGAGCGCCTCCGGAACAGCTGCAACCGCAAGAGCGATTCCGAACAAGACTATGGAAACTACTGCATCCACTCCGATACGATTTCCTAAGATCAGCAACTGCTCCACGAGCGCACTAAAGACAACCAACGCAATCACAATCAGGAGCACTTTCCCGAGTTTCTTGGAGATATCGTTCATTTTCTGCTCTAGCGCGGTAGGTGGCTCATACTGCCCACTTCGAAGAACTGTACTCTTCGCAATTTGACCCAATTCGGTGCTCATCGCAGTCGCAACCACCACTGCTTTCCCTTTCCCACTTAAGACAACAGTTCCTGCAAACGCGGAGTTGGTCCTCTCGGCAAGCTGGGTGCCTGCTGAAAGAATCCGCGGGTTCTTCTCCACCGGTCGTGACTCTCCAGTCATGGCCGCCTCGTCTATCTTCAAATCAAAGGATTCTAGTATCCTCATATCCGCCGAGACCCTATCTCCAGCTTCCAAAATCACAATGTCACCCGGAACCAGGTTTTCCACGCGAACTCGCTTCCTCTCACCTTCTCTTGCGACGCTGCAATAAAGGGCCTGCATCTTCTTGAGAGCTTGAAGCGTCCCTTCCGTTCGATGCTCCTGAAAGAAGCCCAGGCCCACTACAATACCTACTATGATCAGGATGACCAGTGCGTCAATGACCTCTCCCAGGCTCGCTGAAGCAATGGTTGCAAGGATGAGAATAAGAATGAGAGCGTTTTTGAACTGTCTTGCTAGAATCTTGAAAGCGGAGACCCCTTTTCTTTCTTCCAGAATGTTCTCGCCAAACATCCCGAGTCTCCTCTGGACTTCTTGCTCATTCAGCCCAGAGTTTTCATCGCTCCCGAGCCTTGAAAGAACGACTTCGGCTTCTAGAGCATAAGAGTCATTGACCTCACCCCTACTATTCTGGTTGTTCCGTTGTAAGGTCAACGCGATTGATTGCGCTCTTCTTCTTTTTCTCAGAGCAGATTCACAAAGTTAGAGAAAAATCGACCGACGCATAGATCTCGAAAGTCAGCTGCTCACACGAAAAAAGGAGAGACACTTTCGACTGTAAATTCCAGATCCGAGCACACATTCATATTCCTTCTTTGCGACATGGGAGCTGATTTCGAACTGTGTCGAATGCCATTCACGCATACGTGATATACTAGCCGTCAATCTCGAAGCCCTCCAAAATGATGTTTGCCCGTCGGGATTATTCATGTTACCAAGATTTATGAACATCATCGCTGGTTGCAGCTTTCATTCCTTGAGAAAACACCGAGGCTCTTACTCATGAGCGGCGAGCAATAGCCGTGAATTTGATTCTTCAAGCCTCGTGTAAGAAAAATGCAAGTTTCAGAGAGAAAGACCTTGCTGGTCTAGCTTTGTTCGGACAAACCAGCAAGGCAAAGTGTAGATCAGACAAAGCTATGCGTGGGCTTTCACGGTCTGCTGCTCTTCTTCTTCCTCTTTCTTAAGCCGCCGGTATTCGTGCTCTGCGGCCCGGTCAACGTAGGAAGGGCCACGGAAAACGCCGATAAAGTGTGCAATGACTCCGGCTCCCCATCCGAATAACGGGAAGATGAACCAGGGGAAGATATTGATGCCTCCGGTGAACCACCAAAGAAGTATCAACATTGTGTTGACGGCCGCGTAGATTCCAAGGTGAATGTAGAACCCAACCCTGTCCTCTGCGGTCTTTCTTGCCCTCTTTCGTAACTCCTCATCAGACATCATCCTTTCTTTGAATCACCTCTACCATACCTCCTTTAGGCAGCTGGAAGATTTAAGGTGAGAACACAATTATCGAGTCTGATAATGAGCTAATCTCTTGACTTTCTAGAACCTTGCAGGCATAAGCAGAGGTGGAACACAAATTAAAGGGAATTCTCCCAGTCTACCAATTGTTGAATTTGCCCGAAATTGGACCTTTGGAATTCTTATGCGGGCTACGGTCGTAAGGGCAATCGCGAGCTCCTGAATATCTTGCGTCAGGGTGTGTTACTTCACGATAATCACAGGCTTATCTGAAAGCTTTATCACACGATCTGACACGCTCCCAATGAGCATTCGCTGAATGCGCCCTAATCCTCTTTTGCCCATGATGATGCAATCACAACTCTTCTTCTTTGAAATCAACAGAATTTGTGTAACTGGATCTCCGATTGACAAGACGGGCTCTAAGGACACCCCTTTTGACTTTGCCATTTCTTCAAAGCCACCGAGCAACTTCCATCCACTCTCCTCCAAGACCTGAATCACATCTCTTGCGATCCACCGGTACCTGTAAGATGAAGCTGGGATTTCTACGACATGGAGAAGTACCAACGAGGATCCGAGCTTCTGAGCTAGTTCGAGTGCATATTCTGTCGCTCTCTTCGAGTTTTCAGACCCATCCACAGGAACGAGGATCCTATTCGGAAGCGCCGCCATACCAAGCACTCAGTCGATTATCCTATGGATGGAATTAAAGAACGACGTATGAATTTCATGACCAAATGAACCCGTTCATGCCTAATCAGCTCCTTATATATCTCCAAGCCGGTAGATTTCGCGAACGCACCCCATGATCAGATCGATTCGATGGGTACGCAGTTCCAGCATCTGATATTTTTCCTACCTCGACAAAGCTCTTTGGAAGACTTTTGTCAGTCTCGGGATTTAGGCGCACCCTTGTACTCTGGCATGCACAACTTGCAACCAGTATATCCAAGATCGCTCGGGATGTTCAACCACTCAAACATCTGTATCCTGTTTTTCGGTATCGTGTCAACGAGGCACTCCCTCTTTTCTCTGTCAAGGTCGTGCAGGATCTTGGTCTCGGAGTCACCCACGTACCTCTTTGCAAAGTATGGCGCATACAATCGTCTAGTCATTTTCTGAGTAAATTCCCGCTCTAAAAGATGCATTTTCCGAGCTTAGATATTTAAAGCTCAAACTGTTTTTAGTACTCGCTCACGCTTAACTTATATACGGACCTGATGCTCGAAGCTAATCGAGCACAAAATGGTGCAGGGTTACTGCGTTAAATGTAAGAAGTCTCGTGAGATCAAGGGCGCTAAGCAGGTAAAGCTGAAGAACGGACGGCCGGCCGTATCGGGAACCTGTTCAGTTTGCGGAACCAAGATGTTCAAAATTGGTAAACTAGCTTAGAAGGAGAAATACGCTTCTCTCACCAAGCTGGTCGATACCTTCACCTACTCGGAAGAAACGAAAGGACGTGGAGAAGAACACTTCTCCCCTTCCTTTTTTTATCGTGATTTTTTTCCTTTCTTGCCATATCCAAAGACATGCCAGCTGTATCTGGTCCGCTCTCCCGTTTCGAGAACAAAAGTGGCGAAGATAGAATTCACTCTTTCAGAGGTTCATGTGGGAGCTTCGAAATTCATAGCAAACTTTTAAGACAATGAAATCAGATTTGCATCCTTTGCGGATCGACCTCTATTATGCAGCCTCAAATGCCTCCAGGCAAAGCCATTGGGTTCAAGCCACTTGCCGAAGAGTGGAACTATTACTCACTCGATGACGGTTTCGTACTCGGGATCAAAATGGTCCTGACCAAGGTATTGAAGACCGAACAGAAGGACCCCTCCGGGATACCGGTATATATGATCCAGCACCAGCCGGCAATTCAGGTTTTGACCCCTGACGAGTATCGAAGTATTACAAGCAGGGGGACCATCCAGAAGTAGAAAAATTTCTTATCGAAAATTGTAACGATAGGGAAATAGGATTCGAGCAATAACAACCTCTCTCTACGCGACTGCTTACTGTTTTAGAGCTCTTTTTCTCTCACGTGTATCTTTCCTTTTCTTTTCGTTCTCTTCATTCAGATTCGGATATGAACGTCAATCCAAACTCTACCCCCTTAGTCCACTCTGCTATTTCGATAACCATCATGATCAATGTTTGACTGTATGGCTCAAGAAGAATTCGAACTATTCTTACAGTCCTCAGAACAACAAATACGCAATGTTTTATTCTTCGCCGTTTCGCTTGATGATCCGAATAAAAAGAGCCGCGGGATAACTTGGCTGCGTTGCTTTAGCGTAGCTCCAGCAGAAGAATCAAAATTGCTACCCATTTTGCGAATCAGAATTAGAGTCTGATAAAGTTGGAAACTTATTCGAGATGAATCTTTCATGGTCATAACATTCTTCAATACAATGGGAAGGAAGCTTGAGGAGTTCAAGCCGATAAACGAAGGCGAAGTCCGGATGTACACTTGCGGGCCAACTGTCTGGAACTTCCCGCACATAGGCAATTATCGCACATTTCTCTTCGAAGACATGCTCAGGCGCTTCCTGGAATGCCGCGGGTTCAAGGTAACTCAGGTGATGAACCTGACTGATGTTGATGATAGAATCATCAAGGTCTGCAGGGAAAACAACTACGACATCTACGATTTCACGGAAAAGTATGCAAAGTCTTTCTTCGAGGACCTCCGATTCTTGAACATAGAAAGGGCAGATTACTACCCCAGAGCCACGCAGCACGTGGCTGAGATGGTGAAAATCATAGAGGGGCTTCTCGCAAAGAAGGCTGCTTACAGGGGCGAGGACGGTTCGATCTACTTCAAGATTTCGGCGTTCCCGGAATACGGAAAGCTCTCGGGCCTGAAAGTAGAAGAACTGAAGCCAGGCGCGCGGGTAAGTCAGGACGACTACACAAAGGAGTCAGCTCAGGACTTTGCCCTCTGGAAAGCATGGGATGAAAACGACGGCAAGGTCTTCTGGGAAACCTCGCTCGGAAGGGGGAGGCCGGGATGGCACATTGAATGCTCCGCAATGTCGATGAAGTATCTAGGAGAGGAGTTCGACATCCACACCGGAGGAGTCGACAACATCTTTCCCCACCACGAGAATGAGATCGCTCAATCGGAGGCATTCACTGGCAAAAAATTTGCAAGGTACTGGTTGCACAGCGAGCATCTCTTGATCAACGAAGAGAAGATGTCGAAACGAGTGGGTAACATCATTACGATCAAGGATCTGAAGGACAAAGGGGTTGAAGGCCGCACTCTACGGCTAGCTCTTCTCTCAGGACACTACAGAGCCCAACTCAACTTTACTGAAAAGTCTCTCGATCAGGCTGCTTCTTCGATCAAGAGAATTGACGAGTTCATGTTCAGACTACAGAGCTCTCTTGGTTCGAATCCCAAGGAACAGGAAAGCGCCGCGGATGCTGAAGCTGCTAAGCTAGCTGATACGTCTAGTGAGAAATTTGTCTCCGCGATGAACAACGACCTGGATACTCCATCCGCGCTAGCTGTTGTCTTCGACTTTATCTCCTCAGGAAACAAGCTTCTCGATCAGGGGTCACTCGGAAGGCGCGGGTTGAGCAGGCTTGCAAATTTCATGCTCAAGGATTTTGACCCCATCTTTGGAATCGTGAAAGTCACGGCCCCACCTTCGGAGTCTCAATTATCTGCGGAAGATCTCCTGATGCTGAGACAAAGAGATGAGGCCAGGGCAAGAAAGGACTGGAAACTCTCGGACGAACTGAGGAGAAAACTATCATATCATGGAATAGAGGTGCAGGACACGCCATCGGGCCAAAAGTGGCGCAGAAAGTAAATGCGTCAAAGGGGGCCTTGTTCAGGCGTTCAAGGCGTAGCGCGAAGTTCCTCAGGCGTTCCTTCGATTTTCTGGGATCTAGGCGACATGCCAAGCGATGCAAACCTCTTCCTGAACTCTGACGCTACCTCGTCCTCGCGCGCTGGATTGTCAATTCTGAGTATGACGCGTATTCTCGCGTAACCTTGATCATGCGATAAGACGTAGATTTCCGGAGGGTATCTCTTGAATCCGTCGACCTCCGAGAGGTACTGGGAAAGGTCGTTTGCGATGTCCATGATCGAGTGCGTCAGCTGACCGAACTCTATGCTTCTGTCAACATCTATTTCGATTGGAACCTTGATGCTCCCGCCTGTCGTTCTGTCAACTATTACGTCCGAAGTCAATCTGCTGTTCGGTATCATCACCGTTTCGTTCGCGGAGGAGACCAGCGTCGTATAGAGGCTCTCGATCTTTGTAACCCTGCCATATGAATCCGAGAGTCTGATCCAGTCTCCAACCTTGAACGGTGTAATTGTCTTGATCATCTGGCCGGCAAACCAATTACTCGACAGATCTTTTGTTGAGAGGATGAGGAACCCACCAATGAGTAAAATTACAACTGCGATGACCGTCTCGGATGCGCCGAGAACTGGAAGTACAGAGAGTATGCCGCCAACCCAAATGATGAGAGAGCCTACCCTGTCAATTTCGAAGGCCGAACTGCGGTTCCTCCTTCCGATTGCTCGGATGACTATCTTTCCAAAGACAAGGTCTAAGAGATAAGTGACACCAAGGATTACTGCAGTCATAAGTAACCTGTATGCCAGGTCCTGCGTTGAAAATGGAAAGTACGCCATGGTGGAATAATTCGACTCGCTGTCAGGTTCCCTCTATTTCTTCGATCAGCTTTTCTATGGCTTCGTCCTTTCCGGTGATGAAAAGTTCATCACCCATCTGGAGCTGAAAATCATCCGAAGGGAGCACGGTCTCTTCACCGCGGGCGATCATTGCGATGCGCGCGTCCCCTCGATTTTGAATTTTGGAAATTTCCTTGCCCAGACCTTTTGAGGTAGCTTTGACCCTGAGCCACTCTATCTTGGCATTGGTCTTCCTGTTTGCGTATATTGTTTTACGGCCATTTGAGCGCAACGAGTTCTCTATCTCTTTCAGGACGGCTTCTTCAGAGCACACGACCTTGTCCGCGCCGCTTTCCTTTGCTTTTTCCGTTACGTCGGCGCTCTTTACAACCGCAATCACTTTCGGAATCCCGAACTGCGATTTCGCAAAATCCACCAGCCTCAACGTCGTCTCGTCGTTACCGAGTGCGGTCACGAGAGAGTCGGCCTTGTCAATTCCTGCCTCCATTAGAAGCGCGGCATCGAGTATGTTACCATTGTACACAGAGGCATCGGTATTCTTGCATAGCCAGTCGCACCTAGATTTGTCTCTGTCTATTATGATGACATTTTCGCCGTGCTCAGAGAGGTAAGTGGCTATTTTGTAGCCAATCCCTCCTCCTCCAGCAATAAGCGTTTGCAATTCGCAAATGTGAATTTGTGCAAAAATTTCATTTAAGCATATCTAATCCATAGGGAAGCAAACAACAGAAAAATAATCCTCTATTTCAGAAGTGGTGCTTCTTTTCGCACTCATACTATGAGCATTGGTCGAACTCGAATGTTAGCTAGTAAATCATGCTCTAAGCTCGATCTTCTGTCCAATCTAATTAGGTCACTTTCATGCACTGTCCTCCCTCATTTGTCAGATCCCTCTTGCTATAAACGAGCGCGAAATCCGCTAAAGACCCAGATTCGTAATCGTTCTCAAGTGCAACGAGGAGCTCAGTCGCCGCAAAAAGATGACGTGGCCGTCAAGGACAGGATTTAGGACGAGGATACTGAAGCACTCCAATAATTATTTTATATTCCTTCCGCCCTAAACTGGGTCCTCTTCTACGGCTTCTTCAATACGCTCACATTTATCGTACAGCTTGGTAGATTGCTAGAGAGTGGCGATTTTGCAAGACCCTAGCTATTGCCTAATAAGGTCGGAAATGCAGAGTGCAAGAAAAGAGGTGGGACGCCGGGGGCCGGATTCGAACCGACGAGGCCGGAAACCGGCCACGGGCTATCTTTATTCAGTAACGGGACTCAAGGCTTACACTTCGATTTTCTTCCATCGAATCCGCGCAATAGTCCACTCTGCCATCGGGCTCTCCTCACTCTTCATTGACGTGTAGAGAAGGAAAGAACCCCGGCATTTATAGCCCCGGCAAAGGCGCCGTCCCTGTGACATCCCACATATTCAAAGGAGTAGAAATACTTACCCCGAGGCAACTTGAGCATGAGAAAATCGGACGACGAACTCGTCGCAAGCGCCGAAGAGACAGACAAACCCAGCCATGTGCGCGAGTCCAGACTTCTCTATCCCCACGCTGATTATGCATGCGCTTGCTTTCAGGCGAGATTCTTCAGACAATAGATAAATGCAATCGACGGCATATTCTACTTCGCAAAAAAGAGATCTGCTGTCTGTGACCTCATGTCTGGCTACAAATTCCTAGAACATATGACCGATGCAGAAATCGAGGCCTACGGGAACGACCTCAACGAGGCTTTCGAAAACGCGGGCAAGGCTCTTGAGGACACCATGGTCGACATCAGGTCAATAGCTTCTGATACAACGGAGGAGATAACCACTGAAGGGGCAGACAAGGAATCTCTCCTCTACTCCTGGCTAGAGGCATTGATTCTAAAGCAGGACACTGAAGGAATGCTGTATTCAAAATTCAAGTGCAGAATTTCACAAAGGTCTGACGGCAGCTTCGAACTTCGTGCAACCGTCGGCGGCGAAAGATTTGATCCTGCAAGACACGAGCAAAAGACTGCCATCAAGTCGCCGACGTACTACGCCATGAAGATAGAGGAGACGGCCGGGCATTTCACCTTAAGATTTGTTCTCGACCTTTAACAATAAAAAGTGAGTTACAGCAACCTCAGTGATTGAAAATTGTCGAAGGTCCTGGAGGCAAGCGGAACAAATTTTGATCGGATCTTGCGTTCAACGCGGAAGGTCTTCGTGGATTTCTGGGCGCCTTGGTGCAAGCCCTGCGTAAAGCCCGATGTGACACTCTTGGGGGATAATAAAATAATATCCGAGTGTCAACCGAGCGACAAAACAATTGGATTTACGACTCTCAATCAAATAACTGAAGTAATGAGCCGACCCTACACTGGCCACTTAATTCGGATACGGGCCAAGGGAATGCTTCCCTTGGAGACAACACCCGAGCATCCAATCCTAACCAAGAGTTCACACTCCAAATCAGGCACACTGACTAGTCTAGGTAACCTCACTTGGAAAGAGGCGAGGTTCTTGCGCGAAAAGAAAATGGAGTCCGACGGCGACTACCTTATTGTTCCACGAATTAAAGGAGTCCTTGATCAGTCCACAGTGGACTACAGCAGTTTTGTCAAACCTCGTGACACTGCAATGGTTGGTGCTAAGGGAATCCCGTTGACATTTCCCATCAATAGGGAATCTGCGTGGCTCATGGGATTATATGTTGCTGAAGGATCCGGAACAGTAAATGGACCACAGTTTGACCTGAGTATCGCGGAAACAGAAATCGAGTCCAAATTGGTCGGAATCATTCAAAATCTCGGTTATACTTCAAGGACGGTGATGAAACCGGAGCAGCATCGCATGCGCGTCATCTTAAACTCGAGAATCTTGGGCAGGGTTTTCCACGAATGGTTTGGAAGGGGGGCTCCTAACAAGCGAGTCCCGGACTTCATTCTCTACCTTTCTGATATCTCTGTTGTCGAATCATTTCTAGATGGCTACATGGCTGGTGACGGCTCGATCGGTTACTCACACGCGCCCTCTTACAGATCTGCGGAGAAGACCGTCGTATCAGCTGCAACGGTTTCAAGAACACTGGCATTGCAGATTCAGCTTTTGTTTGCCCGGCTTGGGATTCTCGTTTCAATATGCGAGAGAAGAAATAACAGGACCGGGTTCATACAAGGAAGGTCAGTTCAATTGAGGAATATCTACGTTCTCTCTTATTCTACTCATGGTACTCAAAGCCTTGTTTTCGAAGACCATATCGCAACTCCAGTAAGAAGTCTTGAACAAGTTGAATACAATGGAAATGTCTTCAATGTTGAAACCAGCGATAATACTTATCTGGTCTCCAACGCTGTTGTCCACAACTGCCTTCGCATGAACCCGCTGATAGAAAAGTTGGCCGAGAGGCACAGCGCAATAGTTTTTGCCAAGGTCAACGTGGATCAGGATAGCGAGATCGCTTCGCGGTATCACATTTCATCTCTTCCTGCTTATGTCATGTTCAAAGACGCTCACCCCGCAGCGAGTAAGATAGGAGCGGTCAGTGAGATCGAACTTGAAAAGTTAATTTCGGAGATGAGCTGACAATTCAAGCAGACGTCTGCACCGCAGTAACTACGGGCACGCATTATTGATTTGCCCTCATCTTGAGCGGTGCTCGGACCAATCTTTTTTTCCACAACAATCACAAGATACTAAAATCTTGGTCGAGATTAACAAGAAGGGCCGCCAATGTCATCCGCTGGAAAACGCATCTCCATAGTCGGATTTGGACTTATGGGGTCCCAGATCGCGCAGATTTTCGCGACAATTGGATACACGGTTTCAGCCTACGACGTCAGCAATGAGAAACTGGACAGCGGCCTCTCGCTCATCAGGAGTGGCAAGTACGGGCTGGAGAATTCGGTGGCCAAGGGCAGGATGAGCGCCGAGCAGGCAAGCAAAGTCCTCGACAACATCGAGACGACCGCCTCGCTGAATTATGCGCTCGCCGACGCGGAGGTCGTTCTGGAAGCGGCAGTAGAAGACCTGGAAACAAAGCGAAAGATACTGAAGTCTGCCTCGGAGAGCGCTCCAAAGGATGCCATTCTTGCCACAAACACTTCAACGCTCAGCATTTCAAAGATATCCGGGGGCCTTTCTCAAGATGTCAGAAGGAGGGTCGCGGGCATGCACTTCTTCAACCCGCCCCAGGTGATGAAACTTGTCGAGATTGTCGCCTCAGACGTCACTTCTAGGGAGGTAACGGACAAACTGCGCCAAATTGCCCTCGACCTCAAGAAGGTCCCAATAGTTGTCAAGGACCACCCCGGATTTGTTGCAAACAGGATTGGAATTGCAGTTTTTGCAGAAGCGAGTGACCTCCTAGCAAAAGGGGTGTCGACAGTGCGCGATATTGATCTTGCGATGCGCCTCGGGTACGGCTACCCGCTTGGGCCGTTTGAGTTAGGCGATCTGGTCGGACTGGACTCAAGGCTCCGTAACATGGAGACGCTCTACGGAGAGACTCATGACGAGAAATTCAAGCCGCCGGAACTTCTCGCGAGGCTTGTCGCGAGTGGTTACCTCGGCGACCCGAGGACGAAGGAAGGAAGCAAGGGAGGGTACTATGAGTACTTTGGTGAGAAGAGACCGACTGAAGAAACAGTCGCCTGATAGTAAGAATACCGGCATTCATCAGCAATCGGAGTTTTCCACTAACATTCCATCTTCATCCGGTCTGGGTGAGCTAAGAGTTCTTGAGCTAAGCCAGGCAATCGCTGGCCCCACGGTGACGCAGATCCTTGCCGATTATGGCGCGAGTGTTGTGAAGGTGGAAAGGCCAAGAAGAGGCGACATTTTCAGAGATGTTCCCGGCATGGGGCCCTCCATGTTCCTCGCAGTAAACCGTGGAAAGAAGAGCGTTGCGATTGATCTCAAGACAAAGAAGGGGCTCGATCTACTTTACGGTCTGATGAAATGGTGCGATGTCTTTGTCGAGAACCTGAGCCCCGGCACGGCCGAAAGTATGGGCGTCACTTATGACAAGTCTCGCCGAGTTAACAAGGGAATGATCTTCTGCAGAGTTCAAAGCTTCGGGCGCGGCCCGATGGAGGACGTTCCTGCTTTTGATCCGGTACTGCAGGCCGCGACAGGGATTATGTCAACGACTGGATTTCCCCCGGACAGGTTTGCTCGGGCCGGAGTTTCCATAGTGGACATGTCAACGGGGATGCACGCGGCAATTGCAATCCTTTTCATGCTCTTGAGGCGCGAGAAGACGGGGAAAGGCGGGCTGCTTGAGGTTTCGCTTTACGATTCCGCCGCGTATTTCATGTCCTACTGGGTAACGCGGCTCGACCTCACAGGGAGGGACACGCTTCCACTCGGAAGCACGCACATTTTCGGTGCCCCTTACAACCTCTTCAAAACTTCGGATGGCTGGATCTACATTGCAGTGGCCGGCGATAGCGACTGGGCGTCGTTTTGCAGGGCTCTTGGTTTTGACGACCTGCTCTCTTTGAAAAAATACCACTCGAATGATTGTCGCGTCAAGAATAAGGCTGCTCTAGAAAAGCTGGTCGGATCCAGAATTACAAGAATGAAGACAAGTGATCTTCAGGAGAAACTGAGGAGGGCGCGCGTGCCATCCTCGGTGCTGAATACCACGAAGGGTCTGCTAAAGGATTCGCACTTTACGGCCAGGAATCTGCTCGAGACGTATGTGTTGCCTAACAAGAAAGAATCACGCAAGTTGTTCAGGACGATTGTGAATCCTGCGATCATCGATGGCAAAAGGGTTCATACTGAGGCCAGCCCTCCGAGGCTCGGCGATGATACCGCGAGTGTCATGAAAGATCTGCTCAGACTGGACAGTGCAAAAATTCGAAAGCTTGTCAGTGACAAAATTATTCAGATTGCCGATTGACTCGCGAGCAGATCGACCTGTGCTTTTGAACTGCCGCGCCGCTTCAATTGAATGCTGTACCTGGATCAAGATTTCTTCGCTCGAGAAAACGACTTTCCGAGAACCAGATGATGGAAATGAATGCAGAAAGCTAAAATTTAGTTGTAGTGTCTCTTCAAAGCGAATCAGGATACACATTGCCAACGAAATCAAGCACACCCGCGAGAGGGAAAGAAGCTAGCCAATGAGCAGTCCGGCAAAGTACAGCAACATACTGGTCGAGAAATCAAACTTTGTGGGAATAGTCAGACTGAACCGGCCCAACGTGCGCAACGCACTTTCTTCCGCTCTGATGAAGGAACTCAATTCAGCTCTTGAGGGATTCGAGTCAGACAATGATGTACGCTGCATCATCATTACTGGAAATGAAAAGGCCTTCTCCGGAGGCGCCGACATCAAGGACATGTCGGAGCTCAACTCTGTGCAGGCTCTAAAGGAAGCAAACCTCGAGCGGTTTGACGTGGTCGGAAACATATCCAAGCCAATAATTGCAGCAATCAGTGGCTTCGCGCTTGGCGGGGGACTCGAGCTTGCGATGGCCTGCGACATCATAGTCGCCGCAGAAGATGCCAGACTGGGTCAGCCAGAGATAAACATCGGAGTCATGCCAGGTGCCGGAGGCACGCAGCGACTTACAAGGACCGTGGGCAAGTACAAGGCGATGGAAATGATACTCACCGGAGGCCAGATTTCAGCTAAGGAGGCACATAGCATGGGGCTTGTAAGTAGAGTTGTGCCCAACGAGAACTACTTTTCCGAAGCGATGAAGCTTGCCGAGGAGATTGCGAGCAAACCTCCACTCGCTGTTAAACTCGCAAAGGAGAGTATACTGAAGTCCTACGAGTCAACCTTGTCGGAAGGTCTTGCGTTCGAGCACAGGAATTTTTACCTCCTGATGTCGAGTGAGGACAAGGCTGAGGGAATGAGGGCCTTCATAGAAAAGAGAAAGGCGCAATACAAGGGCAAGTGAGACGATAGCACGCATTCCGCTTCCGAGACTGTGCTTCTTAGGAAAGACCCTTCAGGTGTTGCATGGATTACTCTAAACCGCCCCCAAGTATTGAATGCCTGCGACATCGCAACGCTGAAGAAATTGCAGGGAGTACTCAAGGATGTGGAAAACGACCCGGCAGTCAGATGCATTGTCATTACTGGTTCGGGAAGAGCGTTCTGCTCGGGGGCTGATCTGCAATCGCTGAAGGATAGAGGTGGCTATGACAAGCAGCGTCCTCTTTCTCTGACCGACGATCTGAAGGATGGATTCAATCCTGTCATACTCAAGATTCGGACAATGGAAAAGCCGGTAATCGGAATGGTCAACGGCGTCGCTGCTGGTGCGGGAATGTCGATAGCATTCGCGTGTGATCTCAGGGTGATGAGCGAGGACGCAAAGTTTGTCGAAGCCTTTGCAAAGGTTGGGCTGATTCCCGACGCGGGTTCCACTTTCTTCATGCCGAGACTCCTTGGTCTTGCAAAGGCAATGGAGCTCGCTTTCACCGGAGAGGGGATTGATTCAGGCGAAGCTCTGAGGCTCGGGATAGTAAACAGAGTGGTTCCTCAGGTGGAGCTAGCGAGGGTAACCGGAGAGCTTGCCTCGAAACTCGCCGCCGGCCCTAGAGGAATTGGGCTCGCAAAGAGAGCCATCAACAGGGCGATAGCACTCGACCTCGAGCAGGCTTTGGAATACGAGGCACACGTGCAGGGAATCGCGGGAAGGACCGAAGACCATCAGGAAGGAGTTAGGGCATTCTCTGAGAAGAGACCCTCAAAGTTCCGGGGCAAGTGATTCTAAAGTTATAATGTGGTCAAGCCCTTGACTGGCCCAAAGGTCGTTAATCCATTTGTTACTTCAGAATATATGGAAATCAAAAAGACCGAGCGGTAGCATCCCAATATTCGTAAACTTGGCGCAGATCTAGCATTATTGTAGGTTAAAACTGCTAAATCCTTTTTTAGCGCACGTACTTTTCATTTTGAGTGAGAGAGTCCTCGAATGGACAAAGACTCACTTCCTAAGAATTCTCGACAGGCGCCGCTCAAAGAGGGTGGCGTTGACATCTCAAATGACTCACTTGACTACTCGGAGGATCCTCCGAAGATCGAGTTCCCGAACATCTATCCAGTAGAGTGGACTGTGGACACGCCTAAACTTGCAGAACTGTACGAACGCGCGAAGAGGGAGGCGTGGAACCCTTCCGACATAGATTGGAATTCACTTGATACGAGAGACTATGATGACAGGCAAAAGACGGCCATGGCGTACTGGTGGGCTCTGCTCTCGAACTTTGAAAACTCTGGCCCTCCAGTTTTTGCCAAGGCGATGATACACACGTTCGAGATTCACGAACAAGATCCGGTCAAGAAGATGTTTGCCTCCATTGTCATGGACGAATGTAGGCACGACGAGTGCTGCATGCGCGCGTGCAACAGGCTCTGCCCCAACTTTCTCCAAGGATGGAAGCCTAGGAACAGCTTCGACGAAGCAGCGCTGCGCAACATAAGGTGGGTCTACTACAATGGCGCGCGATACTGGAGGGGGTACAGTACGGCGTATCAGAGGCATTCCTGGCCGATAATCTTCTCATCGTTCATGCTCGGCGAGAGGTGCGCTTCGACGCTCTTCAGCGAGATGAGCAAGCACTCAACGCACCCTGCCTACACGGCGGCTCTGAAGAACATCGCCCGCGATGAGTCAAGGCACCTAGCGTTCACCTGGATCGGCCTTGAAGGTGTGGCGAAGAGGCTCTCCGACGAAGACAAGAAGATGGTCACAAAGCAACTCCGCGCCGGGTTCACCTTCCTCTCCATGATACTCTACGAGCCGCCGAAGGAGTTCTGGAAGCTCCCCCCAGACTTTCTCGATGTCCAGAAGAAGATGGAGGAGATTGCACGTGACTCCGGGCTAGGAGTTCTCACTCTTGACGAGAAGAGAGAGTGCTGGCGTCACGCGATACTCGAAGTCAAGCGGAGGATGGACGATTTTGGCATAGAGTTTCCTGCACTTCCCGAGATCGGGATAACCGGAAAGGAAATAGAGTTCGACGAGGACTCCATGATGCCGACGTTTTAAGAAAGAAATGATCATGACAAATCAGCAAAGCGACAACACCTGCGAAGAACTAGATCACCCTGTGCGCCTAAAAGCTCTCACCGAGAAGCGCCACTTTATTCGTGAAGACCTCTTCCTTCACTCGTCACGCTTTTGTTGCGTCTGAGAAGTTTAGTAGAGTTTTTATCTTTTGATTTCTGCTAGCGGCATAACCTGTTTCTCGGAAGTAGAGTGACAGATAGAAAGAGGACGAGAGATCCTATGGCGGTGCTGCAGGAAGCTGTCATCGTGGACAGCATCAGGACTCCCATCGGCAAGTATGGTGGCGTTCTCTCATCTGTCAGGCCCGACGACCTCGCGGCGCTTGTACTCAGGACGCTCGTCGAGCGAAACAAAATTGATCCTGATCAAATCGAGGACGTGATCCTTGGGGACGGGAACCAGGCGGGCGAAGACAACAGGAACGTCGCACGAATGTCCTTGCTCATCGCTGGCCTACCTTTCAAGGTAGCTGGATGCACGGTCAACAGGCTCTGTGGATCGGGCCTTGAAGCCGTGAACGTCGCCGCCCACTCGATAATGGTTGGAGACGGCGGAATTTACATCGCCGGAGGCGTGGAGAGCATGAGCCGCGCCCCATTTGTGATGCCAAAGAGCGGCAGACCGTTCGATCGTTCGACGACAGTCTATGATACAACGATAGGCTGGAGACTGGTCAACCCAAGGCTGGCCGAGCAGTTCTATCCCTTCAGCATGGGGGAGACCGCAGAGAACCTCGCTGAAAGGTACTCCGTCTCAAGGGAGGACCAGGACAGGTTCGCCTTGAGAAGCCACGAGCTTGCGAGCAGGGCGACGGAAGACGGGGTGTTTCGAGAGGAGATTGTGCCTGTCCCGATAAATCCGGCAAAGGATGGCACTCCAGAATCAATTGTAGAAAAGGACGAAGGACCTATGAGCGACACGTCCCTTGAGCAGCTCTCTAAACTGAAGCCCGTCTTCCGGGAAGGGGGAAGCGTTACGGCGGGCAATTCAAGCAGCATCAACGACGGCGCTTCTGCCCTTCTTTTGATGAACGCGAAGAAGGCGAAGCGCCTGGGGCTTTCGGCGAAAGCAAGGATTGTGGCGACGGCGGTTTCGGGCGTGCACCCTTCATTCATGGGACTGGGTCCTGTTCCCGCAACGAGGAAGGCCCTTAAGCGCGCCAGGCTCAAACTCGAGGACATTGATCTAATCGAGCTCAACGAGGCTTTTGCCGCGCAGGTCCTCTCCTGTTTAAAGTTCATGGATTTTGATGGCGGTGAGTTAGGCGTCGGCAGTAAGCGTAAGCTCAACGTCCACGGCGGCGCGATAGCCCTGGGTCATCCTATCGGCTGCTCGGGCGCTAGGATAATGACGACCCTTCTTCACGAAATGGAGAGGAGCAAAGTCAGGTTGGGTCTTGCGACAGCGTGCATCGGAGTAGGCCAGGGGATTGCAACGATCATCGAGAGATTGTAACTTTCTTCAAAGGATCGGGCACATTCGAGAAACATGGCGACGATAGATTTCCACGTGCATCCCTGGACAAGGGAGTTCATGGAGAAAAACGAAGCGATCAGGTTCGCGATCGACTTTTTCAGACTCGGAAGGGAGACTCTTCCACGAAGCCTCGACGATCTGATCAGCGACATGGATCAGGCTGGTGTTTCAAAATGCGTAATCTTAGGGCAGGACGTCCGAAGCATCTCCAAGGAGCAGTTCAAGAACTATACGCTTGATAATGCGGAGCTCAAGAAAATCTCCGACAAGCACCCGGAGCGATTGATCCCGTTCGGGAGCGTAGACCCGCGCAAGGACGATGCCCTGCGCAAGCTCGACGCCATGGCTAAGGAATATGGGTTCAAGGGGCTGAAGATACACTGCGACGCCTCCGAGATCTATCCGAACGATAAGCTGCTCTACCCGATCTACGAAAAGTGCGTGGAGTACGGCCTGGTCGTGCTCCACCACACGGGTACGACGGGCCTAGGATACTGCAAGATCAAATTCGGGAGGCCGATTGACTTGGACGATGTGGCACAGGACTTTCCCCAGCTCAAGATTGTGTGCGCGCACTTTGGGTGGCCGTGGATGGAGGAGTGCTTCGCAGTCGCGACGCGCAACCCCAATGTCTACATCGACATCTCAGGGTGGCTTGCGAAGTACTTCCCTCCGCTGCTCATAACGTACATGAACGGGCTGCTTCAGGACAAGACGCTCTTCGGCACGGATTATCCGATGATACGCACGCCTCTTTGGATGAAGGAGTTCGACGAGCACTGTCGGCCCAGGCTAAAGGAAGGAGTCGCTGAGAAGATTCTAGGCGGAAACGCGGCAAAGTTATTAGGCGTTTGACACTTTGTAGGGCGATCTCCCTGTCCCTCTTATCACCTCGATCTTTGACTCCAGCTGGTGTTCTAATCTCTCGAAGAGCTGATTGTCCCTCTTGAGGAGCCGCAGAAGTTCGTCCCTCAACTGCCCGCCGAATGCTATGATATTGTCCAGAGAAGTATCGAACCTGAATTCCAGTCCCGCATTACCCATGTATCCCTCCGGCTCTCCATACACCTTTAGAAAGAGATCGACGTGGGCGATGTTGCCCTCGCGCATGGCCTTGAGCATCTGTACTGAGGGATCGGCTGTAGACCACTCGAACTCGTCCTCCGAACCCCTCTTGCCGAGGAATCTATCAATATGCAACAGTAAGTCAAGGACTTCTTCTGTCGAAACGCTGAACCCCCTCTTGGAAAGTTTCTCCTCTCCAATCTTGATCGAGATAGTAGAGTTGATTCCGGCCTCGAGCTCGTTTTCTTTGTGATATTTGGCCTCTGTTTTTTCAAGAGCTAGCATCGCAGTGATATTATCTCCTCCGGCCCAGGAATCGAGCGTTAATTCTATAGCGACCGCGTCGCTTTCTGCGTCAGCCAGTGTTGCCATGTGTGAATTATCTCCGGAGTTTGGCTTAGGGGAATATGCGTTGAGACGGATGATATTGCTGCTCTGATTAAAGAGTGTAGAGGATGAAGAAATACTTCACTCATGTGGCCCGCAACATCGGGAAGTATATAGGAATCCAGAAAAACCTAGAGTAGAGATATAGTAAGCCAAAATGTCAGTAAGAAACGTCTGAAGACTGCCGTACACTGAACCCTCCTCTCTCCACATCCAAACCCAATGAAACGCGGTCGTGATGAAATCTCATGCAAACCGTTTTCGATTCTGTGATTACAAAGAATTACGAGCTGTCTAAGAGGCGAGAGTGGCTCGTTACAAATGGTCTGGGGTCTTATGCGTCAAGCACTATCATCGGCCTGAACACGCGAGGGTATCACGGACTGCTCGTCGCGGCCCTGGATCCTCCCGTAAAGCGTACCCTCCTCCTCTCGAAGTACGAAGAGGAACTGGAGATAAGCGGAAGAAAGTACCTCCTCGCGGTAAACCGATATCCTGGGACAATCTACCCGCAGGGGTATCTTCACTTGGAGCAGTTTCGGTTTGAGCGCTTTCCCGTCTTTGTCTACAAGGCGGGGAACACGATCATCGAGAAGAGTCTCCTGATGCCCTACGGTGATAATACGACGATAACGACGTACAAGGTCATCGAGACTGACGCGCCCGTTCGCATCTCAGTATACCCCATAGTGAACTGCAGGGATTACCATTCCAGATCACATGAAGATTCGCGGTGGAACTTTTCACAGTCAATCAATCCGAAGGGGACGGAGATACGCGCCTACGTTGGCGCCACGACCCTATACCTTCAGTCTGACCTCGCAACCTACCAGACCACAGGCCTCTGGTACAAGAACTTCATCTACGAGATTTCAGCAGAGCGAGGGCTTGAAGATAGAGAAGATCAGTACAATCCGGGCTTTTTCCAGAGCAAGCTTGAGCAAGGCTCGCAGATCTCAATTCTCGCTTCGCTGCGAAAGCAGGACACATTCTCGAGCGAAGGCGTGCGCTATAGGGAGATGCAGAGGCTCAGGAATCTCCAGAGCAGGCTGCTCCAATCTGATCCATTCTTCCTCACGCTCGCAAACGTCGCGGACACCTTCATAGTCAATCGGAGATCGACCGGCGCTAAATCAATCCTTGCAGGTTACCACTGGTTTGCCGATTGGGGAAGGGACGCGATGATCTCTCTACCTGGATTGACGCTAGTTACAAAGCGGGAAGAGGAGGGCAAGGAGATCATCAGGACATTTCTGTCTTATCTCCAAGGTGGATTGATTCCAAACACATTCCCCGACGCCGGCGAGGAGCCGCAGTACCGCACGATCGACGCGAGTCTCTGGCTCGTACACGCGTGCTACCAGACGTACTCCGAGACCGGCTCGCTTGAATTTGTGAGGGAAGTGTACCCAAAGCTCCAGGAGATAATTTCCTCGTACGTCCACGGCACCAAGTTTGGAATACGCGTTGATGAGGACGGACTCGTATGCGGGGGACAGGAGGGCGTTGCGCTTACATGGATGGACGCAATAGTTGACGGAACACCAGTCACTCCGAGGATAGGCAAGCCCGTGGAAATCTCCGCGCTTTGGTACAACGCCCTAAGAGCTATGGAGCGTTTTTCAAAGGCGCTCGGTGAGGACGAGGGCATGGAGCGATATGCATCCCTTGCCGAGAGTACTAGAAAATCCTTCAACGAAAAGTTCTGGGATGATAAGCGGCGCTGCCTCCACGATGTTCTTGAAGACGGCGACATCGGCGACGGGAAGACTAGACCGAATCAGATCTTCTCAATCAGCCTCCCCTTTCCTGTGCTCGACCAGAGGCACTGGAGAGAGGTACTCAGGACCGTTGATTCAGAGCTTCTAACTCCGGTCGGCCTTCGCTCGCTCTCTCCCTTTGACCCGGAATACCACGGACAGTGTGTAGGCGGGATAAAGGAAAGGGACGAGGCATACCACCAGGGAACTGTGTGGCCCTGGCTGCTCGGAGGTTACATCATGGCTTACCTCAAGGTATTTCCCCCAGACGAGAAGACTCTCGCGTTCGTGCGGGAGCTCTACACGCCTTTCAAGAAGAGGATGACTGAGGCGGGAATCAACACGATAAGCGAAATCTACGACGGGGATCCGCCGAACGCTTCGAGGGGCTGCATCTCTCAGGCGTGGAGCGTCGCAGAGATCCTGAGATCGTACGCTAGGGGCGCGCACCAGCTTTGACTTCTGTCTCGCAATCTCGCATTGGACTTTTATACGATTGAGAAACCATGCAGTAATACTCAGAGAGAGAGAAAAACAAGGAAATTGGCAAAGGAATGGGTCGTAGCCGCAGGGCCTGCGTCGCTTGATCTCGGAGCGAGCCTTTCCGCGTCGCTTGGTGCTCCGCTTGCAAAGCTCACCACAATCGATTTTCCCGATGGCGAGTCAAAGATCAGGATAGAAGGCGATCTCAGGAACAAGAGCGTCATCATAGTCCAGAGCACCTATCCTCCAATTGACAAGCACCTCCTGCAGCTTCTGCTTATCGCGCACAAGTTGAGCGAGGAGGGCGCCGAGGTGAGCGCAGTGATTCCCTACCTTTGCTACGCGAGGCAGGACAAGGAGTTTTTGAAGGGGGAAATAATCAGCCTGGGAGTAATCTCTCACCTGATGCGCTCGGTTGGGATAAAGCGCGCTGTGACCGTGGACATTCACAGCGTGCAGGGCATGGGGCTCTTCTCTTTCCCGATGTACAGCGTTTCTGCAATACCACTGCTCGCAGAGTATATTTCTTCCAATTACAAGCTCTCAAACCCAATTGCAGTTTCTCCTGATCTTGGGAGCAGCAATAGGGTAGAGGCCTTTGCAGCCGTTTTGAACTGCGAGCACATTGCACTGAAGAAGACGAGGGACAGGATTACCGGCGAAGTAAAGACGGAGGAGAAGGACCTGAAGCTCAGCGGTCGCGACGCCCTCATAATTGATGACATGATTTCAACCGGAGGGAGCGTGGAAAAGTGCGCCCAGCTAATGAAGAGGCACGGGGCCGAGAAGGTCATCGCTGCTTGCTCACACGCACTACTCGTTGGAGGTGCGGTTGAGAGGCTCGAAGCTGCGGGAGTGGACGATATTATCGCCGCGAACACAATCCCGAGCAAGTACAGCAGGGTTGACGTCACACCCCTAGTAGCCTCCTACTTCAAGACTTTTTGATTTCCCCCGTTCCATTTTTCCTGTTTGCTTGTGTTTGAAAAACTGCTTGACGAAGTGCGGTTCACAAGCAAGAGAATGCGATCGACAAACCGCCGTGGATGGAGATTCAGGAGTGAAGAGTGATGTCGAGGAGGGAGAAGGTATCACCTCCGTCACAGTCCTGAAGAAATCCCTGAAACCCGCTCTGGTCTCCCGCATCCCCAAGAGAGGCTCTATCTTTGTTCTTTCTGGCGAAGAGGTTACCTTTCCTGCTTCCGAGATCAGGGCGCTGGTCGAGACGTATGCTCCTTCGGAAAAGTGCGAGACCTGGGGGAGGAGAGTTGTCTACTCGGCGCTATCCAATGAATCTCTCATATCAAAAATCAACGAGAGAGCCGCCTACTGCAGGTTCGGAGGCACTCTTGTTTCAGCTTCTATTGGAAAAGAGAAGTTGGACATTGATCCTGTTCGCCTGAAATCGATGTTCAAGAATCAGGGAAACGAGCTGAGCTTTGCGGTTGACAGCGAGACTCTCTCCAGAGAGACCTGCGGAGATGTCGGCGCGAAGATCAAAGAAATCACAGCGGCAAAGGTCTCACTAAACCAACCAGAGTTGTTATTCCACATTGAAGAGACTGACTTTGGACTTGTCCTTGCCGCTGCGAAAAGCGGCTACAAGAAATTCTCCTGGAGGGAACGAAGGCCGCGAGCGAGGGCTTTCTTCCTTCCATCGGCGATCTATCCGAAGCTTTCGCGATTGCTTGTCAATCTCTCACACATTCGCGAAGGCGATTTGCTCCTCGATCCATTCTGTGGAACAGGCAGCCTGCTCATTGAGGCCTCGTTGATGGGGATGAGGACCGCGGGGATTGACCTTGCGCGCTGGGTCGCGAGGGGGGCGTCGAAGAATCTTAAAGGATTCGGACTAGCAGATCAAGCAATGATTCTCAGCGCCGATTCTACTCGCGAATTCTTGCCGTTTTCCTATGTTGATGCGGTTGCGACCGACGTCCCGTACGGTAGAGCCGCCTCTACGCGCGGCAAGGATACCAGAACCATATTGAGAGAGTTTGTATCCTCGCCACTTGCAGAGGTTTTGAAGAACCAGAGTGGGAAGCAACGATACGCCGTTGTGATGCGACCATCGTATGTCGAGCTGGAACTGGATCGAAAATCATTTCAGCTGCAGGAGGAGCATCTTCTCTACGTTCACCGCAACCTCACAAGGGCGATCGACGTGCTTCGGCGAGTCTGAAGGCTTTTCATAGATCTATGTTGCATATAGGAGTAGTTGCTTTCCTTTCCCACTTGCCAACCTTCAAGATTTTCTTTCTCGGCACGGCCTCTGCCATCCCGACCAATGACAGGGGGCTGTCCTGCACTGCGATCCAGTATGAGAACGAGCTCGAAATCTTCGACTGCGGCGAGGGCGCGCAGAGGGCGGCGCTCGAAATGGGCCTCCCCCTGAGCAAGGAGTGCTCGATATTCATCACCCACATGCACGGAGACCACGTCGTCGGCCTCCTTGGCTTACTTCAGACTATGTCGATGCACAGGAGGGAGCGCCCGCTACGAGTTTTTGGGCCGAAGCTCGTGATACCATTTATTGCCCTAAATCAAAAGATGCTGAATTTTGGACTCACGTACGAGGTAATCGCGAAGGCGGTAAGGCGCGGCACGGTCTACGACAGCAAGACTTCCGGTTTTCGTGTACTTGCGGAGAGGTCGGAACACTCCACGCTGTCTTACTCTTACATCTTCGAGCAGAAGGAGAGGCCGGGCAGGTTTAACACGAAGGAGGCGCTGAGATTGGGAGTGCCAGAGGGGCCGCTGTGGTCGAAGCTTCAGAAGGGCGCTCCAGTGAAATCCCCTATAACTGGCAGGATGGTAAGGCCCGGGCAGGTCCTTGGGCCGCCGAGGGCAGGCGTGAGAGTAGGCATATCAGGTGATACGAGGCCCTCCTCGAAGCTCGAGGCTTTCTTCAAGGGGTGCGAGGTAATCATCTTTGACTCTACCTACTCGGACGCACATGAAACCAACGCGAGGGAAAACATGCACACCACGGCAAGAGAGGCCGCGACCCTTGCCAAGAACGCAGGAGCAAAGCAGCTGATACTTACCCACTTCAGTTCAAGGTACAGGACCGTCGGTGTTCTCGTAAAACAGGCCAGAGAAGTGTTTCCAAACACGATTGCCGCGCAAGACAGGATGATCTACGACGTGGCTGCTTCCTTCCCTTCAAAGCCGTAGGTCAACCACTCGATAATTTTTTTCAAATTGGAGGATCTAATCCTGAGTATAATTGGTCCTAACGCTGACTCTGAGGGGTCATCGCACAGGGCTGCTATTCCAACTGTCGCTGCTTGTTTGTTGAGTAAGAGCCTAGTTTCGATCTCGGTGCTGTTTGCAAGCAGGATTCTTCTTGCGGCGGCCCTTACCCTTCTATCGCGAAACTGATCTTTGATAAACCTCAATGACTCGACGTCATTCGATGAGTAGGTTATCCGGTCGCTTTCTACCGTAACGCTTCCCTGCGGCCCGAGAATCTTTGTTAGGGCATCTCTCACCTTAGCTGGAGATTCCGTGTGGCGCAGGGGGGCTTCTGCGAAGATGTCAACTTCGGCAAGAGGTTTGTCTGACAAAGTTTCTTGGATCACGGCATCCGAGCTTTACCTGCGCAATGCCCCTCTTTTTCCTGTTCACTCAGATTGCTCTAGAAAGTACTAGAGTGATAAATGCGAGTGTGAATATGAGAGCAGGTAGGGATTGTAAATCTTGTTCTATTTCTCAAGCTGAGACAGGTTGCTCAACTCGACGCTTTTTTTCCTTCGCGTATGCTTCTTTCAGCGACTTCAGTACCTCATATGCCTTGTCCTTCAGTTCATCCAGCGTTCCAGAGTTGATTATCACCTGATCCGCGAGTGCGATTGCTTCGCCAATCCCAACGGCCAGTTCCCTCCTGTCCCTTGCCTCAAAAGAGGCAAAAATGGACGGGGAATCGCTTCGCGCCCTTGCCTTCAGGAACTCGAATCTACTCTGAGGCGATGTGTGAATTGACACAAGAACCGCCTTTCCCAGTTTCTTGAACTCGTGGAACTCGTTGATGTTCCTGATTCCGTCTATGAGTACTAACTCGGAGCTCGCCTCCTTCTCGATCCTCCTCTTGCAGAGCACTGCAATTGCCACGGGCCCGCCGCTCTGCCTCAACTGCATCATTATCGCTCCCAAGTTTTCATCACTCGGGGGAATCCTTCGTCGCTCCGCCTCCATCCGTACGTCGTCCCCCATCCTGAAGATTTCAAATCCGAGGTCCTTTGAGACCTCTGCAAAAACAGATTTTCCCGCGCCGGGCATTCCGGTGACGCAGACTACCAATCGATCAACGGGGGCTTCAGCGACCTGCCCTGACGATTTAGCAAAGAAGTTCTCCTTCCTCTTTGCAGCAGATTGCTCATTTGAAGATTGTTTCAAAAATTTGCTAACCATCACCATTGGTCGTAAGGGACAAGAAAATTCATTTTGGTCTTGTTAGATTGCAATACCTTTGATGAGACCGTCAGAAATCACAACTGGATCATGAATCGAAAGTTGATTGCTAATAATTGTTTTCTTCAATCATTGTGAAAAAAGACATGGTTCATAGCAGAACGCTCTTTAATATGAGCGGACATCTTCACCTTCTTAAGTATCCACGCGAGAACTTCGGCAGGGTTGATTTTTGCAGATTGAGAACTTTTCTTTCCTATGACATCGAAGACCAAGAATTGATTGAAAAGATCAAATTGCTCCAGAAGGAGCTGCGAGCGAGCGGTGCCGACCTGAAACTCGTCGAGCCAGAAACGCTTCACTTTACGATCCGCTTCCTCGGCGAGATCGAAGAAGTGGACAAGGAAAACATCATCGGGCATCTTTCAGGAAAGGTCGATGGGTACGATCAGGATGTAGTCTTCAAAGGGCTAGGCACTTTTCCCGACGAGAAGCGAATCTCCGTCGTCTGGGTTGGAATAGACGGGGACTCGTCGAAGAAACTAGAGGAGCACGCACGGAAGGTGAACAAGATGATCGACGATGTTCCCGGTATACCGAGAAACAACCGCGAAGGCTTCAGCCCGCACGTAACAATTGCGAGGGTAAAATCGGGCAGAAACAAGGAGAAATTGGTTGAAACCGTTCGTGCTCACAAGAATGATGAATTGGGCAGTGCCAGAATAAGCAACCTGCACCTGAAACTGAGCACGCTCACGCCCTCGGGCCCCAGGTACACCGACCTGCACGTCTTCGAAAGTTGAAAGAGAGCACCCTCAATACCTTCATCAAGCTGAGATTCCCATTCTTTTCGTTCAAAGCTCACGCCTCAGCGGAGAGTGCCAAATCCAACACAAATGCAAGATGGCAATCTTGTTGTAGCAAGTAAAGGCAGGGAAAAGCTCGACTCTGTCATTGCAAGAGCGTCAAAGTTGGTTACTCCTTCAAAGTCTGAGGAGCGAAAGCTTGCGCGTGTCGCTGCTACTGTGAGTGCTTTGCTTGAAGAGAAGTTCAAGGAAGTTAAGAGTCGAGGAGGCGTGCAGCCTAAGCAAAGCCTGGGTGGCTCCTACGCCAAGGGAACTTGGCTCAAGGACAGCGGCGACATTGATTACTTTCTGCTATACCCAACATCGTTCTCTAGAGAACAACTAGAAGGCGAGGCTATTGATTCGATCAAGAAAGCGCTGAAGCAATTCGAGATCACGATGAGGTTTGCCGAGCATCCATACGTCGAGGCATTCGTGGAATGCGTCAGAGTGAACGTCGTCCCTTGTTACGAAGTGAAGCGCGGCGAGTGGGTGAGCGCTGCCGACCGGTCTCCGTTTCACACCGAGTACATCAGATCAAAGTATGATGACAAGCTAAGGTTAGAGGCGCGCCTGTTCAAGAAATTCGTCAAGGGAGCGGCGGTGTACGGAGCCGAGATCAAGGTACAGGGCTTCAGCGGGTACGTCTGCGAGGTCCTCACGTTGAAGTACGGCTCTTTCGAGAATGTACTCAAATGCCTCTCCACAACGAGACCAGGCGAAGTGATCTCCGTTGAGGAATACGATCGCGACGTCGCAGCTACTTTCACAAGCGACCTAATCATCTTAGATCCAGTCGACAGCACGAGAAACCTAGGAAGTGCAATCTCTACTCAAAATGTAGCGAGGCTCGTCTTGTGGAGTCGGGAGTTCTTGGAAAAGCCAAGCCTTTCATACTTTGAACCCGGCAAGAAGAAGAAAAAACCAGAGGTAAAGCTGCAAGCTCTTGCAAACGGGCGCAAGAGTCTCCTTCTCCCCCGAATTGTTGTGGTACTGTTTCCTACGGGGAAGAGAAGCGTAGACATACTCTGGGGGCAGCTCAAGAAGAGCCTCAAGTCTTTATCCTCGAAGCTCAACGAGTTGGGATTCTTCGTGGTCAGGCAGAGCGCGGCATCAAACGAGGAGGATGAGAGCGCTTTCGTTTTTCTGATGCTCGACCGGGAGATAAGCAAGGTTCAGGCACGAGAGGGGCCTGAGTACTTCCGCGGCAACGAAGTTCGGAAGTACATTGAAAAGAACAAGGATAGGTCGCTCTTGACCTTCACCGGGGAGGAGGGAAGGCTCTACTCGCTCTTTGATAGGTCGTCATCCTATGAAGTGACGCGGGTCCTTAGGGCGTTGCTCTCTGATGATAAAAGACTTGACAAGCTTGGGTTGTCCAAGGCAGTAAGGGACGAGGTATCAAGGGACTTTGACATACTGACGGCAGACAGGATAGTTTGGAGTAAACGCCTCTCATCTAATAGGAAGTGGCTCCTCGAAGCTGTAAATTCTCTCCTAAGCGGCGAGGGAGAGTAGAAGAAAAAAGTAGTTGCCTTATCCCATGATTTCAGTCAGAGAGCGAAGCGGCAAGCGTAGGGACCCAGCGACAGTGACTGAACAGAAGACCGAAGCTCTCTCTGTAGATGTTGACTCTCTGAAGCCTGAAGAACACGGAATCGTACTCTGCTATCCAGGGTTGGATCTCTCCTCCTTTGATTCGCGAATCTCTCAGCTGCGCAAGATTGGGGTAAGAGAACTAGTACTCGAAGGACTGTCCAAGGTAGGAAAGTACGGGATTATAGGAAGAGGATGCGTGAGCGTCGTCGTCAAGGCAAGACTTGCAGGATACGATGATCTGGTTGCACTGAAGATAAGGAGGGTCGACGCAAATCGCGTTGACATGCAGAGAGACTATGAACTGCAGAAGCTCGCTAACTGTGTCGGAGTCGGGCCGAAAGCTTTTGTCGCAACGCAAGATCTCTTCACTATGGAGTTCATCGATTCGTTCAAGATTGGTAAGTGGTTTGAGTCGATCAGGACGAGGACTCCAAAGAAGGAGGTGCGCGCGCTTGTTAAAGACGTTCTTGAACAGTGTTACCTGCTCGATTCGCACGGCCTGGATCACGGAGAGCTGAGCAACCCTTCTAAGCACATCTTGATCAGAAATCCCGAGACCTTTGAGGGCAAAAGGAAGACGGTAATCATTGATTACGAAAGCGCCAGCACTCAGAGGAGGCCTTCAAACCTCACCGCCGTCTCTGCTTTCCTGTTTCTCGGCGGTTGGCAGAGTGAGAAACTGAGGAAAATACTTGGCTTGCCATCAGGAGGTCTTTCAAGGAAGAAGCTCATCTCCATGCTCGGGGACTACAAATCGTATCCGCGTAGCGAGGCCCTTGAGAAGATATTTGCATACTTGCACTTGTGACCTTGCAGAGCGGAAATTCTGCCAGTTTGATAACACGCTTGCATTATGTTTTATATTGTCATGTTTCCATTCTATCGGCGTAGAGAGGAAATCTTTCCGATAGATGTTGGGGTCGTCGTCCAGCTTGGTTTAGGAACGCGGCGGGAGCAAAGAATTCTTGCCTGCGCTAGAATACCACCCTGGGGAGCTTTTCCCTTTGCAGAACTAGCGTTAGGGAAAAGACAGATGCTCTCTACACAACACAGAGCGGTGGCGAAGCATCCACAACTAGATGCTCCACAGATCGCCGGTTCAAATCCGGCCGACCCCACCATTTTTGCGTGTGTGTGTGGAGGCGAGTATCGTGCATTGAAGATTGTATCATATTGTTACGGCAAATTATATTGAATGATGATAATTTGCCAATTTTCTAAATGATACAATCATTGGTAATTTTGAAATGCCCTAAT
>Ga0209061_1000888_pt1 | contig 60279 bp, 54 predicted proteins | sample Coa_R1_10_FD_187157 | JGI IMG/M metagenome (GOLD analysis project Ga0209061, IMG submission 187157) | Surface soil microbial communities from Centralia Pennsylvania, which are recovering from an underground coalmine fire - Coalmine... | ecosystem: Environmental > Terrestrial > Soil >... | reverse complement strand
CTCCGACGATGCCAAAGCCGCCACCCGCCCTGCCCGTCGCCGCCTGAACCCCTCCCCTCAGCTTCTCCACCGGCGCCCGGACAGCCACCAAATGGCTGAAAAGGGTACGACGAGAAGCAAAAGGGGGAGGGTAGGCGTACATGACCCTGGGCTCACCGCAGCTCGGCTGGACAGCCGGGCTACAGCCGTTCGATTTTCACCGGGAAGTAGCTAGCGGGGGCCTGGAGGGTGCCCGATCAGCGAGAGGACCTCAGCGCGCGCCGCGGCGCTGGTGAGGAAGTGGCCCCGGACGGCTGACGTCACCGTAAGCGTGCCGGGCTTACGGACGCCCCGCATAGACATGCACAGGTGCTCGGCCTCCACCACGACCAGCACCCCGCGCGGCTCGAGGACCCGCACCAACGCGTCTGCGACCTGCGCTGTCAACCTCTCTTGGACCTGAGGCCGGCGAGCGTAGCCTTCTACGAGCCGGGCGAGCTTCGAAAGCCCGGTCACGCGGCCGCCCTCGCCCGGTATGTAGGCCACGTGGGCCTTGCCCAACCACGGCAGCAGGTGGTGCTCGCACACGCTGTAGAGGTCGATGTCCTTTACGAGCACTAGCTCATCGTGGTCGGCCTCGAACGTGGTCGTTAGGTGCTCACCGGGGTCTTCGCCGAGCCCAGAAAAAATTTCTGCGTACATGCGAGCGACGCGCTCGGGCGTCTTGCGGAGCCCGTCGCGCTCGGGGTCCTCTCCCAAGGCTGCAAGCAGCTCCCGTACCGCTGCCGCAACGCGGGCTAGGTCGACCTCACGAGCAGCTGGTGCGGCGGGCCGGCCTCGGGCCTCCGTCGGCACGCGACCATCACAGCGTTCGATGGTCGTCACAACGGGCTACCTTAGCGGCATCTGTCAAACTTGGCCGACGGGCCCGTTGTAGCGGTGGATCGAAGAAAGGTTACGGTAACGCTCAGCCACGTCGAGGCCGTAGCCGACCACGAAGTCTGGCGGGATGTGGAAACCGACGTAGGCTAGCTCGGGGACGGAGCGCTGCTGGCCCTTCACTAGCAGGGCGCAGACAGCAAGGCTGGCAGGGTTGCGAGCCGCCAGGTTGCGGAGCAAGAAGGCAAGCGTGAGGCCAGAGTCAACTATGTCCTCCACCACGAGCACGTGCCTGCCGGTGAGGTCGGTGTCGAGGTCTTTAACGATGCGGACAACCCCGCTCGTCCGAGTACTGCTCCCATAGGAGGCAACAGCCATGAAGTCGAACTCGACCGGCAGTGCGATCTGCCTGGCGAGGTCCGCCATGAACACGAAGGCGCCTTTCAGCACCCCAACAAGCAGCGGGGGCCGCCCGGCGTAGTCCGCTGCAATGCGCGCACCAAGTTCTGTGGTGCGCTGGCGGATAGCCTCCTCGCTCACCACTACCTCGCCCAGCTCAGCTGACCACGCCGGCTCTCGCTCCATGGACCAGGAACTTACTAGGGCGGGCTGAGCTGGAGCCGGCCCTGGTGGCGCGACAAGCGCCGGCCGCCAGCGAGCTCGCAGGCAACTACGTCGCCTTTCACCACAGCCCACGCACGCTCCAGCTCAGCAAGTGAGGGCGGGTGGCGCTCAGCGCCCTCACCCGAACGCAGCCACTCTCTCAAGGCCCGCGCGGCGAGCGGGCGCGGTGCGCTTCGCAGCGCCTTCACGTCCGTGGGGTCGATCTCGCTCGCCAGGGACGAAAGCAGGCCCACGTCCTCGGCTATTAGTGCCGCCGACCGGCAAATGAGCGGCACGGGGTCCCGGCCCGCCACCTCAGCCAAAAGGGGCACCACTTCGTGGCGCACTCGGTTGCGACGAAAGCGCGGGTCAGCGTTGGACGGGTCGCTAACGGCCTCGATCCCCCAGGAGCGCACGAGGGACGTCGTCTCTGCACGCCGGAGAGCGAGTATGGGGCGGCGCACCGCGCGCAGGCCTCCACCGATGGCGCGCATCGCCGACAGGCCGTCTGCACCCGCCCCTCGCAACAAGTTGAGCAGTACCGTCTCTGCCTGGTCGTCGGCAGTGTGGCCCACCAGGACGCCCTCGGGGAGAGCCTCGTAGCGGGCGCGGCGCGCTCGGGCTTCGAGGTCCGGTCCCGGCGGGACCGACACCTTTAGGCAACTGAAGCTGGCGCCGAAACGCCGAGCGGCGCCGGCGACGAGCTTGGCCTCGTCCCGGGCTTCTGGGCGCAGGCCGTGGTCGACGTAAACAGCATGCGCCTTGCAGCCGGCCTCGACCGCAAGCCCGAGCAGGGCCAGCGAGTCGGGGCCGCCCGAAACGGCACATACGACCTCCTCACCAGGAGGGGGGAACGTGCAGCGGGCGAGCAGGGCAGCGGTCTGCGGCGAAGGAGGGCTCACACCACGACAGTTGCCGCACCAGCACAACGCTCGACCCAGCGTGACGGGTCCCGGATCTCTGCCATGGTGGGCAACCACTGCGGGCCTCGCCACACCAGGTCGAGGAGTTCCCGGCCACCGGCTGCCTCCACAGCCAGTATGAAGCGCTCGCCCTGCTCGTACTGCTTTAGCTTGGCGTCCAGGCCGACAGCTACCGAAAAAGCCTTCGCGGCCGGCCGGAGCTGTCGCCTTTGCTGCAAGGCCCGTGCGAAGTGAGGCGCGTCGGGCACTCTCGTGGCGCCGGCCCGGCTCATCATGATGTCACCGTGGCCTTCGAGCAGGCTCATCAACCCCCCGATGCGGTCTAGGGCCTCACGCTGCTGCGGGGTGGCGATGAGAGCCAACAGGCCTCCGTCGTCCAAAGGGTTAGCCCCCGTCCGCAGCTGCTCGACCGCAGCCTTCAAAGCTTCCAAGATCCGCCGAGGGTCTGGGTCGGTCCCTTCGACGAGCTGGGACACCACCTCTAAGAAGTAAGGGCGCAACCAGGGCACGCCACAGAACTGGAGCCGGTGCGTGACCTCGTGGAGCGCTATCCAGAGCCTGAACTGTTGCGGGTCGAAGCCGTAACGCTCCTCTACCTGGACGATGTTGGGGCCGACGTAGTACACCACGTCCTGGTCCAAAGCAGCCTCTTCTTCCATTAGCAGCTGGTCGTACTGCCCGAGGACCCTCGTTGACAGCCAGCCGAGCAGCAACCCGAGCTGTAACCCGGCCAGGTTGCGCGAGAGCTGAGGCGGCGGGCGGAGGGCGAACGGCCCCAAGGTCGCTGCAGGCTTCGCCATCGCCTGCTCGAGCTTCGCGGCCAACGGGCTCAGCAAGCGCTTGGCAGAGGCGACATTGGCCCTGGCCCAGCCGGGGCGGTCGGTCACGCGCGCCCGCGCGGCGCTTGGGGCGCTGAGCCCGGTCAGCTCCGACACAAGGCCTTCAGCCTCGGCCGTGAAGCGCTGGAAGTCCTCTTCGAGCACGCTCATGCGCCCAGGCGAGAGCCAAGGTTGCCTGGAAGCGAGCTTGGTTGCCACCCGCTCGGCGAGCTCCCACGACACTGGGCCCGCAGCAACGCTCATTTACCAGAGCCTATAGCCGTGCCGTACCTGGCTCACAGAGGGCCTGCCCCAACATCCCAGGCGGCATCAAAAACGTGCTGCTAAGCGATCTTGCGGCCGCGAGTACGGGGCACGGACATCGGCTCGTGCTGAAAACAGTACTTGCCGTTGTTGTAGATGGAGAGACGGGTGTTGCAACCGGGGTGGCGACAAGTGCGCCCCCTCCCGAACGACTTGGACGGCCGCTCTCCACCGCTCAATGCCTGGCCTCCGAGTGATCGTTCGCTCATCTTTACCTACAACGCCTCGCCAATTGCGATCCTTCCCGCCGTGCTCGCCCACCAAACACCACCTAGGTCCCCTGCTCTTTGCCGAGCGCTTCCTGCTGTTGCTCTTTACCGAGCGCCTCTGCAATGCGCCGGCGGAGCGAAGCGGGCACCTCGTCGCGGCACTTGGAGCTGATCAGGGCCTTCAGCTCCGCCTCGAAGCCAAAAGCCTGGAAGCAGGGGCTGCACTCGTTGAGGTGACGTTGGATGTCCTGCCGGCGCTCGGGCGTAAGCTCCCCGTCGAGGAAGCTGTACAGCGTCGCTATCGCATCCTGGCAGGGGTCTCGGTCCTCGGGTCTCATCGTCTAGGGTCGTGCCGCTCAGCTGTTGACCTCGGCAGGCACCGATAGGCGGCGCTGCTCGGCAAAGTCATGCAACGCCTTTTGGAGCGCCCTTCTTCCCCGGTGGAGCCGGCTCATAACAGTCCCGATCGGGATCTCGAGGATCTCGGCTATCTCCTTGTACGAAAACCCCTCGACGTCAGCCAGCAGGACCACCATGCGGAAAGCCTCAGGCAGGCTCTCTATGGCCGCCTTCACCTCAGGCTCGCCAAACTGGTCTAGCACTAGGTCCTCGGCGCTGCGGCCGGCTGAGGCTCCCTCCAGGCCGCCTAGGCGCTTGTAGAGGTAGAGCTCCTCCACGTCGTCGAGGTCGGTCTCCAACGGGCGCCGCCGACGTGACCGGTAAGAGTTGATGAAGGTGTTGGTCAGGATCTTGTACAACCAAGACTTGAGGTTGGTGCCCTCTTGAAAGGACCCGTAGGCCCGGTAGGCCTTCAGGTAAGTCTCCTGCACGAGGTCCTCCGCGTCTGCGGGGTTGCGCGTCATGCGCATGGCAGCAGTGTAGAGGGGCCCCATGTACCCGATCGCGTCCTCAGCGAAGTGAGCCTTGTCGGCCATACGCGACCACGATAGGGCGCGGGTACGACACCCGCCTCCCAATTCAGGTCACCCGCCTCCCAATTCAGGGAGACTTCAGGGTTTACGAGGAGGTGCCCGGCCCAGGGGCCTGACCTGAGAGGCTCTCTAACCTGAGAGAGGCTCGCTAACCTGAGAGAGACTCGAAGGTCGCTGTGCGCTCGCCGAAGGCGAGGACCGTACCACTGCGCACGACGTGAGGCTCACCCGAGGAGAGGCGCTGCCACGCCTTGGCCGCCTCGTCCCACACGAAGGTCCCGTTGGTGGACCCTCTGTCGACCACGACCAGTTCCCCACCTCGGAAGCGCAGCTCGGCGTGGACCCGCGACATGCTGTCGTTTTGGCCCGAAGGCACTACCCCGACCAGCTCTCCAGAAACGACGGCCTCGTCGCTAGCCACGTCGCGCCCTATCAACGCAGAGCCAGTCAGCTCGTGGACCTCTCCATTGTCCCAGGTCAGCTTGCCGACTGTGGTGAGCACGACGGTAGTAGGGCCGGCTTGCCTGGCGACGGCAGGCTCTATGACTGTGGGGTCTTCCGCGCCGGCCCTTGCGGGGGCCTCCAACACCCTGACGCCCTCCACTTGCTCGGCTTCCAACTGCTCCAAGCCGAGCGCCACAGCTGGCTCCGCTACGCGTGCAGGTCGCCCGCCGGCCCTGGCATAGCCCTGCCTGCCTCCTAACCTGAGCAAGAAGCCGTTGGCGCGCACTACCCCCTCGCGCAGGTCCGTGAGCGCGTCCTGCTCCTGTGCCTCCCCCGCGCGCAGGCCAGAGGCATCATGGAGCAGCCTGTTGAGCCACGAGCCCACGTCATCCCCCCCGAAGAGGCGGCTCTCGGGCCCTGCTTCCCGCTCCACGACCACTTCGACGGGGCCGTGCACCACCGCTACTAGGTCGTCACCTCGCTGGGCGACGATGGCAAAAGCAGGCCACGGCTCCGCCCGTGGGTCCGCAAGACGAGAGCCGACCCTGCCGAGCAGGTCGGTCGGGTCTGAGGCGGACAGGCAAGCAGCTATGAACGCCTCTGCACCTTGGCCCGTGCCCGGAGCCCACACGACGGCTCTCGGCAGGCGGCAGAGCCATCCCCCAGCACCTGCTGCTGGGACTAACCGAGCCTGTAGGAAGTCGATCTTGCCCACCGTGAAGACCGTACACCGCTACGGTGGGCCCGTGCCAGGGGAGGGCTGGAGGAGCGCCTTTTTCGACCACCCACGCCCTATAGCGTTCGCTCACCGGGGGGGTGCACGCGAGGCGCCGGAGAACAGCTGGACGGCGTTCGAGCACGCTGTCTCGCTTGGCTACAGCTATATCGAGACCGACGTACGTGCCAGCGCCGACGGGGTCGCCGTGGCCTTCCACGACCCCACGCTCGGCAGGCTCACAGGAGCGCAGGGGGCGCTCAGTGCCACCTCGTGGGCCCAGCTGCGGCGCTTGCGCCTCGCCGACGGCCAAGCGGTCCCCAGGCTCGACGAGCTGCTGAGCGCGTGGCCGTCACTGCGCTGGAACATTGACGTGAAGGCTGACGAAGCCGTTGGGCCGGTCGTGGCTTGCATCAAGCGCGCTGGCGCGGGCGAGCGCGTCCTAGTCACGGCTTTCTCCGACCGGCGGGTCGCGAAGCTCGCCGCGGCGCTCCCAACGGTTGCAACTGGTGCCGGCCGCAACGCAGTGGCAGCAATGTTGCTGGCGGCGCGGCTCGGCCTAGCGCGAACAGCGAGGTCGGCAGCGTTCCAAGTGCCCCCCAGCTACCGCGGGGTAAAGCTAGTGAGCGCACGGTTCATAGCTGCATGCCACAGGTCGTGCGCCCAAGTGCACGTTTGGACCGTGGACGACCAAGGGCAGATGGCCAAGTGGCTTGACTTGGGCGTGGACGGGGTCATGACCGACCGTCCGAGCGTACTGAAGGCGCTGTTGGCCCAGCGCGGGCAGTGGGCCTAGCGGAAGCGGTAGGTGATCCGGCCGCGCTTTAGGTCGTAAGGGCTGATCTCGACCTGCACCCGGTCACCTGGCAGGACCCTTATCCGGTGCATACGCATCTTGCCGGAGTTGTGAGCGAGGACTTCGTGGCCGTTGTCGGTCTTCACGCGGAACGTGGCGTTTTTGAGCGACTCGACGACCGTACCTTCGAGCAGTATTGCCTGCTCCTTCTGGCTCGTGCTGTTGCTATTGGACAGGTTTACCTCCTATGTAGTCATGGGCAAGGTGCTGCGCCAGCTACGCCGTGCGCGGGTACAACAGCGCCCTTAGGGCTACTTCAGTGCCTCAGGCTACGTCAGTGCCTTTCGGGACGAACACCCAGTCTACCCGCCCCCTTGGCAGGTAGTGCCGCGGGCAAGGGCTGGCACGGTTCGCGCACCACTTGCCTGGCTGGCTTGTCTGGGCGCAGGCCGACGAAGCTGGGGTGCCTGAGCCGGCCCTCAGGCGTCCATTGCGTGAACTCCACCTCCGCCACGAGCTCGGGCTCGACAAAATGCGCCTGCTTTTCCTCTACGGGCGTAGCGAACGGCGAGCTGGGCCTTTCCAGCGCCTGCAGGCTGGCGCTGAGCCGCCGCAGCACCGCTTCGCTGAAGCCCGTCCCCACCTTGCCGGCGTACACGAGCTTGTCCCGCTCCCAGTAGCCAACGAGCAGCGCCCCGAAGCCCGAGCGCGACCCCTTGGGCCGCGTGAAGCCCCCGACCACTAGCTCTTGGCGGCAGCGGCACTTGAGCTTCAGCCAGTCGTGGGCCCGTCCGCCCCTGTAGGGCGAACCGCAACGCTTGGCGACCACGCCCTCCCAGCCATCACGGCAAGCCCGCTCGAAGAGCACCCTGGGCTCGCCGCTCAAGGGGCGCAAGAGCTTCACGTGCCCGCTCTCGACGACAGCCTTTTGGAGAAGCTCCTTTCGCTGCTCGATGGGCAGGCCGCGAAGGTCTCTCCCGAGGAGCCAAACGAGGTCGAAAACCACGTAAGTAGGCTCGCCCGCACCCTCCTGGAGGGCGGAAAAGTCCGGCTGCCCGCCAACTACGGCTACGACCTCTCCGTCGAGGACGAAGTTGGCCGCCGGCAGGCGGGCCAGTTCTCGGGCGACCTCAGGGAAGCGTTGGGTATAGCTGAGGCGGTTGCGCGAGTAGAGCTTTATGTCCTCGCCATTGCGAGCTGCCAGGCAGCGCAGGCCGTCGAGCTTGGGTTCTACCAACCACTCACCCGGGCTGGAGCTCAACGGCCCTCCCGGGCGGCCCGCTACCGCGGCCCCGGGCTCGGCAAGCATGGGCGGGAGGAAAGTAGCTGGCGCTAGCGGCTCAGCCACCCGCCTCGCCTGCCAGCGCGCCAAGGAACTCCGCCGCCCAGCGGTGCACGTCGTGGGCGAAAACCCAGCGTCGCATACGGCGCATCCGGGACGCCGCTTCTTCCCTCGTTGCCCCCACTGCCGCCATGACCTGGCGTTTCATCGTGTCGATGTCGTAAGGGTTGACGAGCCAGGCTTCTCGAAGCTCTGCAGCCGCCCCCGCCAGTTCCGACAGCACGAGGCGGCCTCCCTGGTCCGGCCGGCACGCTACGTACTCCTTGGCTACGAGGTTCATGCCGTCCCTGAGCGGCGTGACGAGCGCGACGTCGGCCGCCAAGTACATAGCCGCCATTTCCTCTTTGGGGAAGCTTTGGTGCAGGTAATGGACTGCTGGCCTGCCCACCGGGCTGAAGTCCCCGTTTATGCCACCGACCACACGCTCGACTTCCTCGCGCAACTTCTTGTACTGCTCTACCTCGTCCCGGCTCGGGCTCGCCACTTGGACCAACACCGCTTCGGGGGGGCTGAGGCGGCCTTCGCTCAGCAGCTCGCCATAAGCCCGGAGGCGGTGGAGCAAGCCCTTGGTGTAGTCGAGGCGGTCCACCCCGAGCAGCACGACCTCGGGCCAACCTAGCTCTTCGCGGATCTGCCTGGCGCGCCGGCGCACGGCGGGAGACTTGGCAAGCTCGGACAGTTGGCGCGCGTCGACCGAGATGGGGAACGCCCCGACGCGGGCCGCCCGCCGGCCTTGCGGCCCGTCGGCGGCCACAAACGGGCCCCGGGCGTTGCGGCCAGCGAAGCGGCGGCAGGCACGGAGGAAGTTGGCCGCGCCGCCGGCGGTCTGGAACCCGATGAGGTCGGCACCGAGCAGGCCCTCGAGGACCTCCTTGCGCCAGGGGAGCTGGGCGAAAAGGTCCACTGCTGGGAACGGGATGTGGTTGAAGAACCCGCTACGCAGGTCGGGCCGGACCTCGCGGAGCAGGGCTGGCACGAGCTGCAGGTGGTAGTCGTGCACCCACACGGTCCCTCCAGGCGCTGCGTGTGCGGCGACTGCTGCGGCAAAACGGTGGTTCACCTCGACATAGGCGTGCCACCAGCGCCTGGAGTACACAGGTGGCGCGACCACGTCGTGGTAGAGGGGCCAGATGGTGGCATTGCAAAAACCCTCGTAGTAGGCGGCTACCTCCTCTTCAGACAAGGGCACGTCGATCGCGTTCACCACCTCGTCGCCTCCAGGTGCCCCCTGGTCGTCTGCAGCCTCGCCGGCTGGCGAAAGCGGCTTCGGCTCGCAGGCAGCTACCAAGCCGGGCGCAGCCGTGTCCCATAGGCGGGCCTCCCACAGGCGGGCCTCTTGCCCGAGCGACTGTGGCCGCCAGGCTTCAGCGCCCTCGCCCGAACGGGGACGGCTGGGCGTGAAGCTGGCCGTGTGGCTCGGCAAGGCCTGGCCGCTCCAGCCCACCCACGCCCCAGCTGTCTTTTCGACGACGGGCCGCAAGGCAGACACCAGGCCGCCTGGGCTCGAGTACCAACGCATCCCACCGTCGGGGCTCGGCGCGGCCGGGAGCCTGTTAGACACGACGATGAAGTCGAAGAGCTTGTTGGCCTGCTTGTGCAGCTGCCGCTGGTTGCCGTCAGCTGCCGGCGCCTCGCGGCCAAGAGCCATGGGAATGTTCTATCCGCCCGCTGCGGTGCCGCAAACGTGCCCGGCCACGAGCTCGGGCAAAGTTACGAGCGAGGCTTCGAGGTCGGAGCCGAGGTGCATGAGCTGGGCGCGGCAACTGAAGCCGTCTGCGACCAGACGAGCGCCTGCCGGCGACGCCTCCAAGGCGGCCCTGACCTTGGGGAGCCACAGCTGCTCGCCGATGTAGCGCGAGAGGGGCTCGTGGCGAGCGTCGAAGCCAAATGAGCCCGCTAGCCCGCAACAGCCGCCGTCGAGCACCTCCACGCTGTAGCCAAGCGAGCCGAGCAGCGCTTCTTCGGCCGATGTGCCGACGACCGCCCGCTGGTGGCAATGGGGATGGAGGACCACCCGCTCGCCCTGGCCCCCGGCGGGGGCACGCTGGGCAAGCCCGCGCTCCACCACGAGCTCAGCTGGGCTACGGGCAAGGGAGGCAATCTTCGCCGCGCGGGGGTCCGAACTGAGCAAAGCCGGTAGCTCGTCTCGGAACGCCGCCAGGCAGCTAGGCTCAGGGACGACCACGGGCAGCCCTGCAGCCGCCCAAGGCTCGAGCACCTCTACGAGCCGGCGCAACCACCGCCGCGCCAAGTCGAGCATCCCGAAGTCGTACAAGGTGCGCCCACAGCATGCCCACCCCGCAGGCACGGCTACTTGCTCTCCGAGGGCTTCCAGCATTTGGACGACGGCCACACCGGTGCCAGGTTGGAAAGCCTCTGTGAACGTGTCTGGCCAGACGACCACTGTCGCTTCCGAAGGGCCCCGGCCCAGCTGGGGGCCCGAGCGCACGCCTTGGCCAGTGCCAAAGCGCGGCGCTGGGCGCCTGGTAGTGACACCTGCTGCCCTCAGCACTAGCGGCCGCAGCGGCGAGCTGAGCAAGGCATTGGCCTGCCTGGCGGCCGCCGGGGAGCGCCCCAAGCACCGAGCCAACAAGGGCAACAGGCCCAGGGCGTACATGACGCGAGGGCGAGGGCGCGCCTGGTAAAAGTGGTAGTTGAACTCGGACTTGTACGTCGCCATGTCCACGTGGGTAGGGCAGTCCAGCTTGCAGGCCTTGCAAGAAAGGCACAGTTCCAAAGCCTCGTGCACCGCCTCGTTGCCCCAGCGAGGCCTCAACAGCGCGCTTGCCGGCGGGCCCGCCTGGAACATCTCAGCCAAAATCTTCGCCCGCCCCCTCGTCGAATGGACCTCGTCGCGCGTCGCCCTAAAAGACGGGCACATCGTGGCAGCGTCATCACGCCGGCAACGGCCGACGCCAACGCAACGGGCCGCGGCGTGCAGCAAGGACCCACCGTCTTGCGCAAACGAGTAGGCGGAAGGACGCAAAGCCGGCCTTTCGCGCTGGGTGAAATAGCGTACGTTGCTGTCGAGGGGGTAAGGGGCCACCACCTTGCCCGGGTTCATGAGCTCGTGCGGGTCGAAAAGCCTCTTGAAAGCGCCGAAGGCTTCCACCAGCTCAGGCCCGAACATGACCTCTAAGAGCTCTCCTCGGCTCTGGCCGTCCCCGTGCTCGCCCGACAGCGACCCGCCGAGGGACACCACGAGCTCAGCCGCCTCGGTAACGTAGCGGCGGTAATTGGCGAGGCCCTTGGTGCTGGAAAGGTCGAAGTTGTTGCGCGTATGGACACAGCCCTGGCCAAAGTGCCCGTACCAAGCGCCCGAATAGCCGTAACGGCCCCACAGCTTGGTTATGCCCCTTAGGTACTCCGCCAGCCTTGCTGGGGGGACGGCGCCGTCTTCCCAACCTTCGTAGTTGTGCCCACCATCGAGGCGGATGGCCGTAGCCCCTAGCGCTGACTCCCTCACAGCCCAGATGGCACGCTGCGCAGCACCGTCGGCAACGTGCTGCCAACGCACGGCCTTGGGCAAGTCACGGGTGAGCTCCGCCACCGCCGCAGAGACATCTTCCTCACTGGGGCCGCCAAGCTCGGCCAAGAGCCACCCACCGCCCCGCGGCAGCATGGCCAACCCTTTTTGGTTCAGCCCGTGGGCCTCCATCTGCTCGACTAGCGTGCTGTCGAACCCTTCTAGGGCGAGCAGTGGGTGCCTCAGCAGCTCGGGCACGGCCTCTGCCGCTGCGTACACGTCTGGGTAGGCCAGCACTACTAGCGCCCGCGCTGGGGGGTTGGAGACCAACCTCAAGGTGAGCTCTGTGGAAATGGCGCACGTCGACTCCGTGCCTACGAGTGCCCGGGCAACGTGCATGCCTGTCGGGCTGGACAGCTGGTCCAAGTTGAACCCGCTGACCCTGCGCGGGATTTCAGGGAACTTTTCCTTTACCAGGGCACCATAACGCTGGTCGAGCGAGCGCAGCCCCCTGAGCAGCTCGCCCAGGCGGCCGCCCACAGAAATGGTGGCCTCGAGCGCAGTTTTGCTGTAGCAGCCAAGGTCGAGGACCTCCCCACCGGCGAGCACAACCCTCATAGCCTCGGTGTTGTCCACCATCTTGCCGGCGTAAAGCGCATGAGTCCCGCAAGAATTGTTGCCCGCCATGCCACCGAGCGTGCACCAGGCGTGGGTCGCAGGGTCAGGGCCAAAAGTGAGCCCATAGCGTCCAGCTTGGCGGCGGAGCTCGTCTAGCACGACCCCTGGCCCGACCCGCGCCAGCCGGCGCCCCGGGTCGATTTCCAATATCTTGTCCATGTGGCGGCTAGTGTCGACAACTAAAGCCTCATTGCACGCCTGCCCTGCGAGGCTGGTGCCCGCTCCGCGCGCCACGAGGGCCGCGCCCGCCTCAGCCGCCAAACGTGCGACCGCTTGCACGTCCTCTTCTCCTTTGGGGAACACGACGCCTAGCGGCACCTGACGGTAGTTCGAGGAATCGCTCGCATATGCAGCCCTCGTCGCGGCGTCGAAGCGGACCTCCCCCGACACCGCGCGCTCTAGCGCCCTTCCCAGCGCTTCACGCTGGGGCTCGTCGAGCTTCGCCCGCTTCGCTGCCACCCGCTACGCTCGCCTTAGAGGCTCTTTAGGACTTGAGCCATGACCTCGCCAGCCTCGGTGGGGTTGCTCGCCACTTGGACGCCGGCTCCCGACAAAGCTCGTATTTTGGCCTCTGCGGTCCCCATTTTGCCGGAGATGATCGCCCCCGCATGGCCCATGCGCCGGCCAGGGGGGGCGGTGACGCCAGCAATGTAAGCGACCACAGGCTTTTGCACGTGCTCTGAGATGAACTCCGCAGCCTGCTCTTCTGCCGTCCCCCCGATCTCACCGATCATCAGCACAGCCTTTGTTTGCGGGTCCTGCTGGAAAGCTGCCAGGCAATCGACGAAGGAGGTGCCCGGGACTGGGTCGCCGCCAATGCCGACGCAAGTAGTCACCCCGATGCCCATCTGCTTGAGCTCGTAAAGCGCCTGGTAGGTGAGGGTGCCGCTACGGCTCACGATCCCGACTGGCCCACCGCCCAAGGCAATCTCACCGGCAGTGATGCCGATGTTGCACTCTCCAGGGGTGATGACGCCAGGGCAGTTGGGGCCGATCAGGCGGCTGCCCGGGTAGTTGTGCTGAAGCTCTGCGTACACCCTTGCCTCGTCCTGGGCGGGGATGCCCTCTGTTATGCAGACGATCACCTCCATGCCCGCTGCGGCAGCCTCGAGTATGGACCCGGGGGCAGCCTTGGGGGGCACTGCTACGAAACTTGCGTTGGCACCCGTGGCGGCCTTTGCCTCCGTGGCGTTGGCGAAGACGGGGATGCCTTCGACGTCCTGGCCAGCCTTGGCAGGGTTCACGCCGGCTACGACCTTGGTCCCGTAGTCACGGTTGCGCAGCCCATGGAAGCGCGCCTGGCCGCCGGTCAGCCCGTGCACGGCCACCCGAGTAGAGCGGTCCACAAAAATGCTCATCATTTCCCTCCTGCGAGCTCCACCGCCATGCGGGCTGCGCTCATCATCGCCGGGGCGGTTATTACCATGTCGGACTCGACTGAGCGCAGGATCTCCCGGCCCAGTTCAGCGTTCGTGCCGTCAAGGCGTACGACCATAGGGACCTTCAGCTCGACCCTGCCAAGAGCAGCCACAATCCCCTTCGCCACTTCTTCGCCCCTGGTGATGCCACCAAAAATGTTCACCAATATCGAGCGCACTGCGTGGTCCGAGCTGATGACTTCGAGGGCATTGGCCATGACTTCGGCGCTCGCCCCTCCGCCGATGTCCAAAAAATTGGCAGGCTTGCCGCCGACCTGGTTGACCACGTCGCAGGTGCTCATCGCCAGGCCCGCCCCGTTGGCGATAATGCCGACGAAACCGTCGAGGCCCACGTACTGCAGGCCGAAGCTGCGGGCAAGGCGCTCGCGCTCGTCGAGCTCGTCGGCATTGACGAACTCAGCCCACTCGGGGTGGCGGAAAGCAGCGTTGTCGTCAAGAGTGACCTTTGCGTCTAGGGCGTGCACGCGCCCGTCGGAGGTGAGCACCAGCGGGTTCACCTCTACGAGGTCTGCGTCGCCTTCCACGAAGCAGCGGTAGAGCTTCACCAGCACGTCCGCTGCAGCCTCGTGGGCCTGAGGGTCGAGGCCGGCTCGCACCACGAGCGAAAGAGCTGCCTCCGGGCTGAAGCCAAGGTAGGGGTCGACGTGGAGCCTGGCGATAGCGGCCGGGTCTTGCTCGGCTACCTGTTCGATGTCTATGCCGCCTTTGGCTGAGACCATGGCCAAGTGGGCCTTCGCCGTACGGTCGAGGGTGAAGGACGCGTAGTACTCACGGGCGATGTCGGTGGCGTGCTCCACCCACACCCGCCTTACGGTGTGGCCACGGATGTCCATCCCGAGCACCGACTCGGCGTGCCGGCGAGCCTCGGCCGGGCCATCAGCAAGCTTCACACCTCCCGCCTTCCCTCTCCCGCCCACTAGCACCTGAGCCTTTATGACGACCGGGTAACCGAGCTGGTCGCCAGCGGCGGCCACGTCGTCGGGCGTCTCGGCTACACACCCGGGTGAGACCGGGATGCCAAAGCGGGCAAAATATTGCTTGCCCTGGTACTCGAACAGGTCCACTGGCCCTCCTCAGCACGAACGGTTGGCTCGACCGCACGAGCCTACCTGGCAGGGAGGTTGCCGAAGCCAGTCGAGGGCCGCCATGCTGGGGGGATGCCAACCGCTCTCATCACCGGCATCACGGGCCAGGACGGCTCCTACCTGGCAGAGCTGCTGCTGTCGAAAGGTTACGAGGTCATCGGCGCCCACCGCCGCAGCAGCACCGTCACCTTCGAGCGCATAGCGCACCTTATGGACAGCGTGACACTGGTGCCGGCAGACCTCCTCGACGAGTCTTCGCTCATACGAGCCCTGCGGGACTACCACCCCTCAGAGGTCTACAACCTGGCCGCGCAGTCGTTCGTCCAGACCTCGTGGGTGCAACCGGTGCTGACCGGCGAGGTCACTGCCCTCGGCGTCACCCGCTTGCTGGACGCCATCTTGACCGTCGACCCGTCTATACGGTTCTACCAAGCCAGCTCCTCAGAAATGTTCGGCAAGGTGGTAGAAGTCCCCCAAAGCGAGCGCACCCCCTTTTACCCGCGCAGCCCTTATGGTGTCGCCAAGGTCTACGGGCACTGGGCGACGGTCAACTACCGAGAGAGCTATGGCCTGCACGCCAGTTCGGGCATCCTGTTCAACCACGAAAGCCCTCGACGTGGCCTGGAGTTCGTGACCCGCAAGGTCACCAACGCCGTGGCCCGCATAAAGCTCGGCCTTGCGGACCATGTCGCCTTGGGCAACCTCGACGCACAGCGCGACTGGGGCTACGCAGAGGACTACGTGCGGGCTATGTGGCTGATGCTCCAGCAGGACGCCCCGGGAGATTACGTCGTGGCCACGGGCGAGACCCACTCGGTACGGGAGTTCTGCCAGGTCGCCTTCGGCCATGCCGGCCTCGACTGGGAGCGCTACGTGCGCCCAGCCGACGAGCGCTTCATGCGACCCGCTGAGGTGGACCTATTGGTCGGGGACCCAACCAAGGCACGCCAGGTCCTCGGCTGGAAGCCGGAGGTCAGCTTCGAACAGCTCGTCACCATGATGGTTGACGCCGACATCAAAGCCCTAAAGGCCCAGGGCCTCTAACAACGGGCCAAATCTCTAACAACGGGCCAAATCTCTAACAACGGGCCAAATGAGCCAACGGGCCTATGAGACGACCGCCACTACTGCCCGAGCGGCGCTGACGCGGCTCGCCGGGGCCAAAGTGCCAGCGGAGCCAAAGCCCCAAACCTTGCCGTTGGCGCCGGCGAGCCAGTAGCCTCGCCCGCCGGGCGCCAAGGCCATCCCTACGACGGCCTGGCCAAGCTTTGCCTTGGCGAGCGAGCCGTAATAGGTGGCGTCGCCAAAAGCGAACACGCCACCGTCTCGAGCCACCAGCCAGTAGCCGCGCCCGTCGGGTGTGCTCACGACCGCTACGACGGGAGCCCTCAAGTGCAGTTTGGCAGCCGAGCCGTAACTCCGGGCGTCCCCGAAGGCGTAGACCTGGCCGCCCGCGCTCACCAGCCAGTAGCCGCGCCCGTCCGGGGTAGCGGCAAGCCCCGTAACTGTGCCCAGCCCAGCCAAGCCGCCCCGTGCGGGCCCGGACGCGAGCGAGCCGAACGAACGGGCGTCACCGAAGGCGTACACGTGCCCGCTCGCGCTAACGAGCCAGTAGCCACGCCCGTCGGGAGTAGCCGCCATGGCCGTTATGGGGGCTGGCAGCCGCCGGCCTCCCAGGGACCCGTAGGAACGGGCCCCAGGCCCGAGGGCGTACACGCCGCCACCAGCGGCGGCCAGCCAGTACCCGAGGCCGTTTGGGGACTCGGCAGCGGCCACGATGGCCGTAGTAGCGCGCCTCGCCGGCAGGGAACCTTCCCCAGGGAGCATGCCAGCACTTTGGACTGCGCCGCGTGCCGACACCAGCTGGTAACCGTCGTAGGTTGTCGGCACCTGACGGCTGGCAGCGGCTTCGACCGCAGCGCCGGCGTTGAGCAGGCCGCCGTCGATGGGCGTACCTCCTGGCTCTAGAGGCGTGGCCGTGGACTCGAGCAGCTCCGCCACTTGCGGGCCGCTAATGGAAGGGTCCGCCGCCATGACCAGCGCTGCTGCTGCGGAGACGTGCGGGGCGGCATAAGAGGTCCCGCTTTCGACTGCGTAGTTGCCGTCGAGCCAGGTAGAGAGCACGTTTATGCCGGGTGCTGCGATGTTCGCGTCCGCGCCGTAGTCGGAGAAGTCAAGGTAAGGCCCACCGTTCACCGGGTTCACGACACCCTGGTCGGTGCTCGCAGCCACCGAGAGCACGCCGGGGTAGTCAGCTGGGTAGACCGGGCTTGCCGAGTCGTAGTTGCCTGCCGCCGCGACGACGACCACGCCGTGGGCCAGCGCGTAGTCTATGGCCGCCTCCTGGTCTGGGTTGGGGCCACAGGCGCTCGCGCTGAGGGTACAAGGCTTGTTTGTCGAGGAGAGGTTGACCACCTTGGCGCCGGCGTTGACAGCGTCATAGATCCCAGTGGCCTCGTCCATTGTGTTGCCGTTCCCGCTGTCGTCGAGGACCTTGATGTCTAAGACCCTGGTGTCCCAACCAAGGCTTGCGATACCGGTGCCGTCGTTGGTCGCAGCAGCGATGAGGCCGCTCACAAACGTGCCATGCCCGTTTTGGTCGTACGGGGACCTGCAAAGCGGCCGGTCCCGCCTGCACACGTCCGGGCCCACGATCACCCTGCCTGCGAGCTGCGGCTGCTTTGGGTCGACGCCTGTGTCGAGCACTGCCACGAGGATGTTGGCGCTGCCCTTGGTCACAGCCCAAGCTGTGGAGGCCCCGACCGCCCACAGGTCTGTCTGGCCGTTGGGGTGGACGATGGTCATACCAGGGCCGAGGGCAGGGTCTTCGACGACAACGGGCTTGGTGGGCCCGCAGCTATGGTCGTAACAAGGGTTGTTGGGCACGACGCCCCCGGCGGCCTCGACTGGGGCGACCGGCGAGACGTAGTCAATGCCCTTGTCGGGCGAAAGCGTCTCTTCCAGCGCGCTCGCCTCCAGCGCCGGCAGGTCCGTCGCCCAGCGCCTGCCAGGCAGCAGTTGGGGCACCGGGCCCGGCAGCCCCCCCAGCACAGAGGCGGGGTCGGCCTCAGCCTGCGGGCTCAACTGGACAACGAGCTGCTCGGTGGCGACGTGGTGGAGCTCTGCCCCCGCTGGCGCCGGTGCGGCAAACCACGCCAGGGCGGACAGCCCAGCTGCCACCCCCGCCACGAGGCGAGCCGAAGCCCCGAGGCGGGCACCAGCGCCAAGGACAGCCCCGGCCCATGCGGCCACAGGCCGCAAGCCTGCCGGACGGGCTAGTGCCACCCTCTCAAACCTGCTCACAGCCCCCGCCGAGATAGGGCCGGTGGGCCTATCCCCGCCCCGCGAGGCCTCTCAGGCGGGCGAGCGCGCGGGCCCTGGACAGCTGCCCCCGGGCCTTGAGCCTCGCCGCCAACGTGGTCGTCGGGACCTCGACCAACGTCAGGCCCCGGCCCCCACCAGGAGCGTAGAGACCTGCCGTGGCGGGCTCGACCCCCTCTGGGAGGGCGGGGAACGGCTCTGCCTCCTCGACGGAGATCCGCCAGAGCGGGACCTTATAGCGCTCGTGGAGGCCCATAGCTGCTTCGTCGTCGCCAACCACGCACTCACCTGCTGCCATCACCAGCAGCCACAAACAGGCTGGCAATATGCCGGGGCCCTCTCCCACGACCACGCTCGCGCGCCGGAAACGCCGCAGGGCAACCGCAAGGCCAGCCGCGGTGGCGAGCTGCTGGGGCAGGCGCAGGTCGCAAAAGGGGGCGCCAGCTTGCAACACCAGTACCACCTCCGGCGGCCCGCCGTAGTGGCGGCGCACCTGCTCCAAGCGCCGGCCGGCGAGAGGCCCAGCCACCGCTGCGGCGAGGTCGGCTGCCCCCGGGCGGTAGGAGACGACCCTGACTGTCTTGTCCTGGCCCCACGCTCGCCTTACCGCAGCCAGGGTTGCACCGGTCGCCGGGCCGGGCATCGGAGGGTAGCTCCCGACGACTACCACGTCGCACGCAGGCACTCGAGCGAACTTACCAGCCGCACGGGGCCCGGGTAGGCTCGCCGGCTATGGAACGCCCGGGAGGCTACAACGGGCGCCGTGGCGCATGACAGCTACCAAAGTCATCTTTGACCTGGTCGCCGCCCAGAGCCCAAGTTACCGCGGCCGCGGGATAGCCCGCTACAGCATGGACTTCGCCTGTGCCATAGCGGCTCACTGCCCCGAGCTCATCGGGGCGTTCGTGGTCCACCCAGAGCTGGAGGTGCCCGAGGGCATCGACGAGCTGGCCAAGTGGGTGACGAGCGAGCCAGATTGGGCGTCCGCAGCTGTGCTGCACATCTCGTCGGCGTTTGAACCGGAGGTGCCGGTACGGGCCTACTGGCCCCGCGAAGCCGCACGCCATGGGCTGCTCACGGCCGTGACCCTGTACGACTTGATACCAGACCTCTTCCCGGGCTGGTACCTCGAAGACCCAGGCCTCCGCCGGCGCTGGCGCTGCTGCAGGGAGGTGGTCCGAACAGCCGACAGGGTGTTCACTTTGTCTCAATCAGCTAAGCAGGACGCCATCTCCCTGCTCGGGATCCCGCCTCAGCGGCTGAGCGTGATAGGCACTGGCACGTCGCCGGCGTTCCGCCGGCCAAAGTCACCCGAGGCGGCGTTCGAAACGGCTCGTCGAGGGGTGGAAGGGCTCCAGAGGGGTTTCGTGGTCTACAACGGGGCCTTCAACCCCCGCAAAAACGTGGACCGGCTCGTAGAGGCTTACGCTGCGATGCCCCGCGGCCTAATTGACGCCCACCAGCTTGTGGTCGTCGGCGAGGCCCCACCGCTGACGCGCAACCACTACCTCGTCATGGCCGAAAAGCTGGGCGTAGGCGGGCGCGTCCTCATCCCAGGGTTCGTCGCCGAGGAGGTGCTCGTCGCCCTTTACCAGTCCGCTGACCTTTCCGTTTACCCCTCGCTCTACGAGGGCTACGGCCTGCCTCTCATAGAGTCGATGGCCTGCGGTGCGCCCACGATCGCAGGCAACAATTCCTCGCTTTGCGAGATCCTCCCTCGAGAAGCCCTTTTCGAAGCTCAAGACCCGGGGGCTATCTCAGAAGCGATGGTGCGGGCGCTGACAGACCGCGAGTTCCGAGCACGGCTCCTGGCCCTCACAGAGCGCGAGCTGCCAACCTGGCAAGAGGTTGCCCGCCGCGCTGCGGAGGTGTTCGAGGAAATGCTGAGGCTCGCGTCGAAGCTCCCAAAACGCTGGCGCAGCCGTCCCCACATAGCCCTCGTAGCCCCACCGCCGGGCCTCGACAAAGCCTTTGAGCAACTGGCAGCCTGCGATATTTTTTGCTTGGAGGCGCCTACAGGGCCTGGCTTGGCCTGGGCACGCCTGCCCGAGCTCGACGCCTGGCGCGGCGGCTACGACGCCGTCGTGTTCTCTGTCTCGGGACAGCCGGGCCGCGCGCTCGAAGAGGTAGGCCGCTTCGCCGCAACCTGGCCGGGCCCCAAGGTCGCCCTAACCGACGGGGCCACTGGCCCGAAACTTTCACGGCTGAAGCGTGCGGGCGTACGGCCAGTACGTGCCGGCGGCTCGCCCGAAGAGACGGCCCGCGCCATAATCGAGGCCCTGGCGCAACCGAGGCCCTGAGGCCAAGCCACAAGTGAGCACGGCACGCAAACGCAAAGACGAGCAGTGAAGACGAGCGTCGTCATCGTCAGCTACCGTCCAGGCGACTGGCTCGGGGCGTGCCTCAAGTCCGTGACCGAACAGGCGGACGAGGTCGTGCTCGTGGACAACGGCTCGGCGGGCGCCATCGCTTCTGCCCTCGGCCGGGACGCGGGCGCCGTCGTGCTGCGCTTCAGCGTCAACCAGGGTTTCGCCCCAGCTGTCAATGCAGGCGCCCGCCGGGCAACGGGCGACGTGCTCGCACTGCTCAACGACGACGCCGTGGCCTGCCCTGGGTGGCTCGCCTCGGCCGAAGCGGTGCTCGCCGACCCACAGGTGGCCGCCGTTGGCCCGAAAATCGTCTTCGAGGGCCTTTTCAGGCAGGTGGCCCTGCCCGACGAGGAATGGTACGCACCAGGGGACAGCAGGCCTCTAGGGCGGCAGGTGAGCTCGCTCACCGTCGCCGGTGCCGACGTGCTGGCTGGCGCGACTGGGCCGGGGGTGCACCGGCTGGAGACGGACGGCTCCAAAAGGTGGCGCTGGACGGCGGGCGCGCGGCCGTGGTACGTGCCACTGCCGCCAGGCGACGAAGACGCCGAGGTCCTCCTGAACGGCGAAGCCCTGCCCCCGGGCCCGGTGGTCCGGCTCGTGAACAGCGCGGGCGCCTATTTGGACAGCCGAGGCTACGCAGGCGACATCGGTTCGGGGGCCCCCGACGACGGGCGGTTCGATCCCCCTGAGCCGCTCGAGCGTTTCGGCCTCTCGGGCGCAGCGTGGGCCACCCGCATGGAGACCTGGCGAAAGCTCGGGCCTTTTGCCTCCCGCTATTTCGCCTATTACGAGGACATCGATTGGTGCTGGCGAGCGAGGCTCGCGGGGATGCGGCTGGTCTACGACCCCTCGGCAACGGTGAGGCACAGGGGCTCAGCGAGCTCAGGAGGCGAGCACCAGCCGTGGGTGCGCGTGATGGCAGAGCGGAACCGCACGCTCACGATGGTCCGTAACGGGCCTGCTGGGCTGGCGGCCAAAGCCATCGCCGACCGGGCCCGTAACGGGCCCGACGGCGGCGTACGCGCTCAGGTCGCCCGACTTTTGCCCTGGGCCAGCGCAACCCGGCTGTCGATGTCACGGCGCTGGCAACTGCCGCCCGGACAGGTCTGGCAGCACTGGGCCGGGCGGGGCACCACCTGGGACGAAGCGCCAGCGGGGCCAAAGGCCTTCGCTACGCGCTAACGGCTGGGCTTGAGGGAAAGCAAGTCGGCCTCCAATGCGTCGAGCACTGTGGGCCATTGGTAGTTCTCTAGCACGTAGGCCCGGCCCTTGGCGCCGAGCTCGCTTGCGAGCTCCGGGGACGAAAGCAGCTTATTGAGCAGGCCCGTAAGTTCACGGGAAGTGGCAAAGCTAAAACCCCCGCCGCAGTTGGCGAGGTGCCACTCGACTACGGCGCTGCCCTTGCGGGCAAGCACAGGCGTCCCGGCGAGCCAAGCCTCCATAACCGTGCGCGAGTAGCTTTCCATGAGGCTCGGTTGGACGTAGGCGAGGGCAGCCGCCAAAGCGTTGTTGCGTTGCTCTACGCTGAGCAGGCCGACGTCTATCACACGGCCTCGCAGGCGAGGGTGCACGTCGGCGGAGGCTGCGCCGGCGGAAACGAGCTTTACTGCTGAGCGCGTCCGAGAGAACAACTCGACCAGCCACGGCCAGCCCTTGTCGACTTCCCGCCTGCCGAGGTAGAGGACGAACGGCGCGTCGATGCCGTACTCGGAGCGGAACTCGTCGGGGTCGTAGCCTTCGGGCACGTCCATGCCTGCGCCAAAAACAGCGTGCTGAGGCGTGACGGGGCCGAGCCGGTGAGCGAGGTCGTGTTCTGGGCCCGAGAGGAACCAAACCGAAGCAGGCAACGACAGCACGTGGCGCATAACGTCCAAGCGCGCGTAAACCTCGTCGTGCAGGCAAGGCATGACGACTGCCCGGTCTGCGACTACGGGCATGCACACGGTAGTGCTCCAGAAAAGGTAAGGGGCGAACACAAAGGCGTCAAAATCGTCTCGGCGACGCCAGATCTCCTCGAAAAGGCCTGGCGAGCGGAAAAGGGCGTTGAGCCAGGTGACCTGGTCATCGAGCGAAGGCCGCTCTCCGTAGTAGATACGGCCGTGAACGGCATGCTCCTTGCTTGCAGAAGTGGCAAGCACGTTTGCAAAACGCCGCACTACAAGGCCTTCTTCGAGCCTGGTGCCCTCAGGCAGCTCGTTGGCCCACGTATAAGGGTTGGCGGCGCAAGTCGTCAGCACTTCCACGTCCCAACCCCGGGCCAAAAGGCCGAGGGCGGTCCCTCGGGCCACGGCCTCGGCGCCGCCTACGATGTCGGCGCCAAAACGCGGGGTTACGAAGCCCACCCTGCGCCTAGAGATCTCTCCTGACATGTCCTGGGCCCCTATCTTCGTCGGGTGGCGCCGGCGGGACGCCCACCGGCCCGCCGGTAGCATAGCGGCCAATGCCAGGCCGCCCTGCTAACGCCCAAGCCTACTGGCAGGCCGGTGGGGCGCTCGTAGGCGCGGCCGCACAAAAGGCGCTCAGGGTGGCGGCCAAGCTCGCAGCCAAAACCGCTCGCCAAGGCAAGGCTTGCAGCCCCTGGGAGGAGCCGGCCACGCTGGCGGACGTGGTCGACTGCTACCGGCTGCTGCTCGGCCGCGCGCCCGACGGGGCGGGCCTGGAGCACTACGGCCAGCGCCTCCACCAAGGGCTCCGCCTCGGGGAGCTAGTAGACGAGTTCGCCCGCAGCGTCGAGTTCCTCCGTCGCTACGGGCTCACCCCAGCAGGCTCCAGCCACCCGAGCGAAGCCGTGCAGACCTCGCTTGGCTTCGTCCTTTACGTGGACCCTTCCGATTACGCCGTGGGCCACACGATCTCCCTCACCCGTTCCTATGAGCCAGATGTGAGCTCCGCTGTCCAGTCGGTGCTCTGCCGAGGTGCCACCTTCGTGGACATAGGGGCGAACGCAGGCTGGTTCAGCATGCTGGCCGCCTCCGTCGTCGGGCCGACGGGCAAGGTGCTCGCAGTCGAACCAAACCCGCTCAACACCGAGCTGCTCGTACGCTCTGCGAGGGGCAACGGCTTTGAGAACGTGGAGGCATTTACAGTCGCCCTCGCAGACAAAGCCGGGATGGCCGCCCTAGAGACCGACGGCAGCAATGGCCGCGTGGTCCCGCTCGACCGCCCTCCGCAAGAGCCGCTGCGGGCCAGCTACGTAGTGCGGTCGACCACCCTGGACGCATTGGCGAGCGAAGCGGGCGTGGGCCGGGTCGACGCCATGAAGCTCGACGTGGAGGGCGCTGAACCGCTCGTGCTGGCTGGGGCCAGGGGCCTAGTAGGTAGGGACAGGCCCGTGATCGTGACCGAGTTCTACCCCGCTGCCCTAGACGGTGCTCCTTGGGGGAGCGCTCGAGGCTACCTGGAGCTGCTTCGTGGCCTCGGCTACCGCCTGGCGGTCATTGGGCCTGGCGTTGTCCCCGACGACGACGCGGCCATCATTTCCATGGCGGAGCAGAAAGGCCAGTTGGACCTGCTCTGCGAGCCTGCCTGAGCCTCGTTGGAGCCCGCTAGAGCCTGGTGGGTGGTTGGGGCGCAGCAAAAAGGGGGCCTCGCAGGCCAGCTTCAGCCCGCGAGGCCCCCAATTGCGGTTCCAGGCCCTACCTAAGTGCCTGCGATGGCAACGACCGGGAGGTTGGCTGAAAGCCCGGCAGGCATGGGCGCCGGGTGGGCGTCGCCAAACCCGTACACGTTGCCGTCAGCGCCGGCCATGAAATAGCCGCCGTTGTCGGGCGTGAGGGCCAAGCCCACTATGTCGTGGACGTGGATGCCTTCTCCTGGCAGCGACCCGAGGAACCGCACCCCGGTACCGAACACGAACGCCCCGCCGTCGGCGCCGACCAGGACATAGCCGGTCCCCGTCGAAGCAGGCAGGATCGCCCTGATGTCGTGCACGTGGACATGGATACCGGGCAAGGAACCGTAAAAGCGCGCCTTGCCGAAGGTGAACACGCCCCCGTCAGCACCCACGAGCAGGTAGCCGACACCGGTGGGGTTGGCGACCATGCCCACGATGTCGTGGATGTGGAACCCAAGGCCCGGCACTGAGCCGTAAAAGCGGGCATCCCCGAAGTTGAACATCCCGCCGTCGGCGCCGATCAACCAGTAACCTTTCCCGTCCGCGGTCGGTGCAATGGCCACGATGTCGTGGGGGTGGACGCCTATGTCAGGCGGGTCCCCGTAGAAGTGAGCATCACCGAAGGCCTGCACATAGCCGTTCGACGTCACGGTCCAGTAGCCCCTACCGCTCGGCGTGCCCGCTATACCGGTGGGAGCGCCCGTAGTCGAGTTGGGCGCCGCGCTACCGAGGCTTGGGGCACCCTCCAGGCCGAACACGGCACCTGTGCGGCCGAGCAGCCAATAGCCAGTTGGCGGGAACGAGACGACCTCAACCAGCACAGCCGACGCGGAGGCCCTGTAACCCGAGGTGCCCGTGTAGGTGGCCCGCACGTCGTAGCGGCCGCCCTTGTAGTAAGTGAGCGTGCAGGTCGCCCGGCCAGCGCTGACAGGCCTCGAAGCGCAGCCGGAAATGGCCGTGCCACCCTGGCTGAAGGCCACGGTCCCTGCGTTCGGCGCCGGCGAGACGGTCGCCGTGTACGTGACTGCCTGGCCGACGCGGGTTGGGTTCGGCGAGGCCGAAAGTGAAGTCGAAGTGGAGCTGACCGCCGGGGGCTTGGGGGGGACTGGCGGCGTAGTCGAGGGCGCCACGGCCGCCGTCAAGTCACCGGTCAGGGTCATGTGGTAGGTGCCCGCTGGCGGGTTGGCCACACCTTCGACCACCAGTTCGATGAAGTCGCCTGAGTTGACCGTGGCCCCGAGGCGCAAGGTGACTGTTGGGCTGCCACCGCCGGCCACAGAAGCAGGGTGAGCCGTGCCGGCGCCGTTGGTCAGGTCGACCACCGTGTAGTCTCCAGCCGGGGCCGGAAGGACGGTGCCGCCCGGCGCGTCGAGCACAATGGTCCCGCTACCGGCCGGCAGCTGAGCCGTGGCCCGCAAATCGCCGATCGTGTACTGAGCCACCGCGCCCGGCGTCGACGGGTTCACCTCGACGGTCGCCAGCGCCGCTGCCGGGGCCGCCGTCACGACATAGGAAGGCACAGGCGCCGGCACGACGTCTGCGCTCGTAGATACCGTGAAGTTGCCCGATGACCCGCCGTAAGTGCCCGCTGGCGGGTTCGTCACGCCGGAAACCTCGACGAAGACGCTGTCGCCGGCGCTAACTGGCTGTGGGACCGAGAAGCTGAGCTCGTCAGCGGTAGCCGAACCGGGCTCAGTGGACGTCTTGACAGCGCTCGGCGCTATGTTTGCCGAGCTTGAGGGGTGCGTCTCGTCCACGAGGGTGACGCTCGCCCCTGAGAACGAAGTGCCGTTCGGCGCCACCAGCGTCACGGTCCCGCCCGCTGGCAAGGCGCTCGTCGGCCTGAACCCGACGATGTACTCGACACCAGTCGAGCCAGCGCCCGTCTGGGACAGCGAGATGGTCGGGTTCGAAACGCTGGTCCCTATCTGAATTTGCCCTGTCACCGCCGTCGCGTTGGACGGTGCGGCAGCCGTGACCTCGTCTGACTGCGTGCTGGTCGGGTTGCGTACGCCCGTCACCGTGACCGACAGCTCGTCACCGGACGCTATCGCAGACGCAACGCTAATCGTGACGACCTGGCCGGTCCTGCCTGCCCCAACTGGCGCCACGCTCACGGCTTGAGCGGCCGCCGACACGCCAGTGGTCAGGTCACGGACGGTGTAGTAAGCAGGAGAAGTAGGAAAGCCGACGTTGTCGCTGGTACCGGCCCCTGCCGAGGAACTGACCGTGATAGTGCCGCCCGAAGGGATGGCGGCGGCCGCCTGGAAGGTGCCAATAGTGTACGTGGAGACGCCTCCCACCGAGGCAGGGCTGGCGGTCGGGTTGAAGCTCGGCGCCGAAGCGGACGCGACCACCGAGAACGTCGCCGTAGTAGCCGGCACAGGGTTCGCGGAGGTTGCCACTTCGAGGCTGTAGGCGCCAGGGGTTGGCGGGTTGGTCGCTCCAATTACATAGATGGACAGCGAACTGCCCGCTGGCACGGTGGTGGCCACCCCGAGGGTCACACTGTGGTTGCCGCTGCCGACAGTGACGTTGGAAACGGCCTGGTTGGCGCTCGGGTGGCTGTTGTCAACGACAAAGTAGTCGTTGGCAGCCGCCGGGAACGTGACGGCCCCATCGGGCGAAGAAAGGGTGATAGTCGCAGCACCGCCCGCCAACTGGGAAGGCGTGGTGAAGCCGACTGTGTAGTTAGCAGTCGAGCCGGCGGTGTCAGGTTGGGGGACGGCTGTGGCGCCCGTCACGCTGCCGTTACCGATCGTGTACTGCTGCGTCGTCACTATCGCCTGGGCCGCTGCCGGCGCCGCCCCCGTCAGCGGGGCCAACGCAAGGGCACCCAGCAGGGTGGCACCAGCGACGGCGCCCAGTGACTTGTTGGTCATGAAGCTACCTCCTCGAGATCGTGAACTACAAGCCCTTATTACCCACAAGTGGGGCCCGAAGTTCTCCCGAGGAGCGGATGATCACATAACCCTCACAGGTTCATCAAAAACTCTGAGTTTTCGTTACGAAGGCGCGCGGCCCACGTTGGCACAACGGGGCAGTGCCTGCCAGCAGGCCAAGAGCGCGCGCTTGGCGACGGGCTGGCGCCACCTGCGGGCCGCTGCGGCGGGTGGCGCCGTGCCGGGCCGCAACGGCGGGCCGTGCCGGGCCGCAACGGCGGGGTGGCACCGTGCCGGCAGCCGTCCGACTCGCGTCCGGCGTCAGCCGAAGAACTTGGCTAGCCTCTCCATCCCTTCGGCCAAGTCCTCGTCAGAAAGCGCGTAGGAAAAGCGTGCGCACCCGGGCGCGCCGAAGGCCTCCCCAGGCACGAAGGCGACCTTTACTTCTTCGAGCACAGCCTCAGCTAGCTCAAGAGACGTAGATGGCCGCTTGCCTTCTTGCCCTAGGGGCCTGCCAAGAACGCCGGAAAAGCTTGGGAAGGCGTAGAAGGCACCCTCGGGTTCGGGGCACACCACTCCCTGGATGTTCGCGAACGCCGAAATTATGGCTCGCCGGCGCCGGTCGTAGACGACGCGCATCTGTTGCACACAGTCGAGCGGGCCGGTGAGGGCTGCTAACGCCGCACGCTGGGCGACGTTGCAGACGTTGGACGTGGAGTGGCTTTGGATGTTGGTAGCAGCCTTCACTACGTCGCTGGGGCCCACCAACCAACCGACCCGCCAGCCGGTCATAGCGTACGTTTTGGCGACTCCGTTCACAACCACGCACCGCTCCGCGAGCTCGGGCACTAAAACAGGCACGGAGTGCGCCTTCGCGGTGCCGTAGACGAGGTGCTCATAGATCTCGTCCGTCAAGACCCACAGCCCGCTGTCCAGTGCCCACGATGCGACCGCCCTCGTCTCCGCCTCGGTGTAAACCGCGCCCGTGGGGTTTGAAGGCGACACGAACAGCAGCACCTTCGTGCGAGGAGTGAGCGCTGCTTCGAGGTCGTCGACCGACACCTTGTACCCGCTCTCGGGGCGGGTTGGGACCTCTACTGGCACCCCGCCGGCAAGACGGACAGCCTCGGGGTAGGTAGTCCAATAAGGCGCCGGCAAAAGCACCTCGTCACCAGGGTCGAGGAGGGCGGCAAAAGCTTCTTCGACCGCCTGCTTGCCGCCGTTGGTCACGAGCACCTGCGAGGCCAGCACCTGGTAGCCGCTGTCGCGGGCCGTCTTGGCAGCGATCGCCTCTCGTAGTTCGGGCAGGCCCGCGGTGGGCGTGTAGTGGTGGTACTTCGCATCACGGCACGCTGCAACGGCCGCCTCCACAATGTGCGCTGGCGTCGGGAAATCTGGTTCCCCAGCTCCAAAGCCGATCACGTCCTCGCCGGCAGCCTTGAGCGCCTTGGCTTTGGCCTCGACTGCCAGGGTGGCGGACTCCGCCACGGCTGCTGCGCGGGCCGATACACGTGCACGTCGGGTTGCTGCCATGGTCCCATGCTCGCACAAGTCCAGGGCCTAGCGCAGGTCGACCGGTTGCCTGCGGCGACAAGGCGCGAGGGCGACGCCTCGCGGTTGGTGCCGGCGGCGCTGGCGGTTGGTGCCGGCTGCGCCGGCGGTTGGTGCCGGCGGCGCCGGCGGTTGGTGCCGGCGGCGCCGGCGGTTGGTGCCGGCGAAGGCCTAGTGGCCAGGTCCACTTCGCGTCCCACCAACCTAGCTATCCTCGGGAAATGGGGCTTTTTGGCAGTCGGCACCCTCTTTGTCGGTGCCGTTGCCTGGTTGTCGTGAGCGCGACGGCGTGCTGCCTGGCGGCCTTGTGGCCAAGCATCGTCCCAGCAAGCACCGTCGCGGCAGGATTGGTCCCCGCAGGAGTGGCCTCAGCAGGCATCTCTTGGGCCCAGGGGCCTCGCACGCAGACGGGGCTACCGGCGCACGCGCCTACGGCGCCTACAGCGCCTCCAGCGAAGGGACAGTTGCCCGAAGCCCGCTCCTACGTCCTCGTCGATGCTAACACTGGGGACGTCCTCGCCGGCTACCACGAGCGCGTCAGGGCCCCGCCGGCCAGCCTCACCAAAGTGCTGACCGCCCTAATAGCGGTCGGCTACCTCACCCCACGGCAAAGCGTTGCTGGCACAGCAATTTCCGAAAGCGCGTACCCAAACCGAGTAGGCATGGAAAAAGGTGTGGGTTGGCCCCTAGGTGAAGTGCTGGCCAGCCTGCTCGTGTACTCTGCCAACGACGCGGCCTACGCGTTAGCTCAGCGGGTAGGCGGTTCTCTTGCAGGGTTCGTGCCCATAATGCAACTTGCAGCGCGCCAGATGGGGATGGCTGACCACCCCGTCTTGCGTGACCCGGCTGGCCTCGACGGCAGCGAAGGGTTCCGGGGAGGCAACCTCGTGAGCGCACGAGATCTCGCGGTTGCCGCCGCGACCTGCTAGCCGTACCCCTCCTCGCACAAATCGTCAGGAAAGAAAGCTACGACTTCGTGGGCCCAACCGGGGCTACGCACGACCTGCCGAGCATGGACTACATGTTCCTGTCGAGCTACCCAGGAGCTATCGGCATAAAGACAGGCTTCACAGACCGAGCTGGCGACTGCCTCCTCGCAGCGGCTCACCGGCACGGTCGCACGATGATCGCTGTCGTGATGGACGGCTACAACCCTACCCAGACCGCGATAGATCTGTTGGACCAGGGTTTCGCGACGCCCGTCGGGGACGAAGCCACCTTTGACCGCTTACCTCCTGTCCGCCTACCGGGCCCACGCTTTGCGCCCGAGAGGGCGCAGGCAAGCAACCCTGGCTCATTGCAGCGGCCTGAGCGAGCTACGGCGCGCCGGGGGCACCCGCCAAGCGCCAGGAGCGGGCTCGGGGGGGCCGCTGGCCTATCGCGGCAGCTGCGAGCCGAGGAGGGACGGCTGCCAGCCCAGGTGAGCAAGCAGGCAGCGCGGCAGGCACCTCGTGGGCTGAGCGCTGCGGCTGGCTACTTAGGCCTTCGCCCTGTCCTTGGGTCCTGGCCGGCGCAGCTGCTCCTTAGCTTCGCGGCGCTCACCTGCCTGTTCGCTTTCTGGGAGACAGCCCGTGCCAACAAAAGCCGACGCAAACGCGTCTTAGAAGAACTCAGGAGAACTCGTGCGAGAGGAGCTCGTGCGCCGAGCGACTGAGGAGCTACGGCAGTTGGCCGTGGACAAGCCGCTCGACGACCCTAGAGGAAAAGTCCCCACAGGTTTCAAGCACTACGGTGCAGTTCGCGCCAGGCTGGGCCAGCTCGCCTTTGTAGATCCCGCGCAGGTCGCACACCGTCGCGCCGCGGCTCGGCCCAAAGCCCGTTTCCACTTCCACTTTGACCGTCATTGCCCGTCGAGGGGGCACGTCGCCGGCTGCGATGCCGGCCGCGAGCACGTCGTGGCAAGCACTCGACTTCTCGCCAAAAATCGAGCGGTAAAACTCAAAGTAATGGTCCAAGACGGCAGCGGCAAAGCGCGCCGATGGCGAGCTCGACGACGCCATCTCGAGCCGCTGCGCCTCGCTCATCACCTCCCGCATGGTCGCGTCAAGCGGGACGAGCGTAATGGGCCAAGGCGCGCTTAGGACAGCCTGGGCCGCTTCGGGGTCGTGCCAGATGTTGGCTTCAGCCGCAGGCGTTATGTTGCCAGGCGCCATAGCCGCGCCGCCCATCACGGTCACGCCTTTAACAAGCTCGGGCAAGCGGGGTTCTACCTTCAACGCCACGGCCAAGTTGGTGAGCGGCCCGGTCGCGAGCAGATGGAGCTCTCCTGGGCGCCGGCGGGCGGCCTCGACCAGCAGTTCCGGCCCGCTAAGGTGGCTCAGCTCGCCGGCGGGCTCCCTAACTTCGACCCCGCCTAGGCCGTTGCCGCCGTGCACCGCCGTGGCAAGCTCGGGCTTCGCACCGGTCAGCGTCAGCTCCGAACCTGCAGCTACGGGTATGGGCTCGCTACGCCCGGCCACTTCGAGGACCGCAAGGGTGTTGCGGGCGGCGGCCAAAGCCGAGACGTTACCGAACACCGTGCTGACACCAGCGAGCTCGACGTCGCTGCTCGCCAGCAGGTACAAGAGGGCTACGGCGTCGTCCACGCCCGTGTCGCAGTCCATGAAGATCGCTTTTGCCACGGGCCCGACGTTATCCTCGCCGGAGTGAGGGCTGTGGTTATCCATGAGGGGCAGGTGGTTTGGGAGGAGCGGCCCGAGCCTGCTTGCGGGCCTGACGACTTGCTCATCTCGACGGAAGCGGCTGGGGTCAACGGGGCTGACATTTTGCAACGGGCGGGTTCTTACCCACCGCCCCCAGGCGTGCCTGCAGACATGCCAGGGCTCGAGTGCGCCGGGCGCGTAGAGGTCGTTGGGGAAAGGGTGGCCGGTTGGCAGCCTGGGGACCGCGCAATGGCGCTATTGCCTGGCGCGGCACAAGCCGAGCTCGTAGCTGTCCACGCACGCCACGCCCTCGCCGTCCCGCCGAACCTTTCGCCGGCCGAGGCGGGCGGTTTCATGGAGGTGTTCTGCACTGCCCACGATGCTCTTTTCACTCAGGCGGGCCTCAGCATGGGTGAAAGAGCCCTCGTCACAGGCGCAGCTGGAGGTGTCGGCGTGGCCGCCGTGCAGCTCGCTGTAGCCGCCGGCGCCTCGGTGGTAGCGAGCGCCCGCGACCCACGGGCCCACCCAAAGCTGGCCGAGCTAGGCGCCACCCCGGCCCTGCCCGAACAGGCGCTTGGCTTAGGCCCTTTCGACGTGGTCCTCGAGCTCGTGGGTGCAGCTAGCGCCGCCCAAGCCCTCGGTGCACTGGCCACCAACGGGCGTGCCGTCGTGATCGGGACCGGCGCAGGCGCTGTCACAGAGCTCAACCTCGCCGTGTTGATGGGCCGGCGCGCCACTTTGCGCGGCTCGACGCTGCGCAGCCGGAGCTTGGAAGAAAAGGCCCTGGTGGTACGCCGAGCCGAGCACCACGTCCTGCCCCTGGTCGCCGCAGGCCGGGTGAGGGTGCCCGTTGAGGCCGCCTACAGCTTCGAGCGCGCCCAGGAGGCCTACGAGCGTTTCAGAGCTGGTCAAAAGTTCGGAAAGGTGGTGCTCGTAGCGAGCGGGGGCACCTAGCCACTGCCGGGCGCAGAAAACCTTTTCTTGCTCGCTTCGTGGCTCGACCATATGATGCCTCACCGCTATGGCCTTCATGCCCAGCTCCGAGGGGCCGGTACAACCAGTGCCCCACCACCACGCACGCCTGTACCCCCTTGCCGGCAGCGCCCGCATACAAGGCGGTTTTTGGGGGGAGCGCCAGCGGCTCAACCGGGAGGTGTCCATACCGCACGGGGCCGAAATGCTCAACGAGTGGGGCAACTTGGACAATTTCCGCATGGCGGCCGGCCTCGCCTCGGGCGAGTACCACTTGCCAGCCTTCATGGACTCGGACCTCTACAAGGTGCTCGAGGCGGTCGCCTGGGAGCGCCAGCATGGCGCCGAGCCTGCGCATGAAGCCTTCTTCGCTGAAGCCGTCAACCTCATCGGCCAAGCCCAGCGACAAGACGGCTACTTGAACACCTACTACCAGGTGTCAAAACCGGGAAAGCTGTTCACAGAACCGGAGATGGGCCACGAACTTTATTGTGCGGGGCACCTGCTACAAGCAGCGGTCGCCGAATCTCGTAGCCGAGAGCGGGCGTTGCTGTGGCCCATTGCCACCAAACTGGCGCGTCACCTGGTCAAGGCGATGGCGCAACGCCCCGCCTTCGTGCCCGGTCACCCCGAAATAGAGATGGCGCTGGTGGAGATGTACCGTGAGGCCGTACGGCGGAGGGCGCACGACAACGCGGCCAGCGGGCTGGGCCAGCGAGGAGCCGATGCGCTAACGCCGCCAGGAACAGACGACAGCATGCCGGCACAAAGCTTGCTCGCCCTCGCGGGTGACCTCGCCGGCCGGCGAGGGAAGTCGACTTTGAGCTTCGGCAGCTTTGGCCCTTCTTATTTCCAAGACGACGTGGAACTTGCCAAAGCAGACAAAGTGCGCGGCCACGCCGTGCGGGCGCTCTACCTGCTGTCAGGGGCGGCCGACCTGTTTATCGAGACCGGCAGGCGGGACCTGCTCGAAGCCTGCGAAGCGCAGTGGCTTGACATGGTAAGTTCTAAAACGTACATCACGGGCGGTACCGGGTCACGCCATAAAGACGAGGCCTTCGGCGAGCCTTTCGAGCTCCCCCCAGACCGCGCTTATTGTGAGACCTGCGCTGCGGTGGCGAGCATCATGTGGAACTGGCGGATGACCCTGGCCACCGGCGAAGCCCGCTACGCAGAGCTCACCGAACGGACGCTGTACAACGCCCTGCTCGCTGGCTGGGGCCTAGATGGCAAGAGCTACTTCTATGTGAACCCCCTTCAGAGCAAACAGGGCAGCTCTCGCCAGCGCTGGTACCGCGTCGCCTGTTGCCCCCCCAACGTGATGAGGCTCGTGGCGAGCCTCGAACATTACCTAGTCACCCAAGACCCTGGCGGCGTGCAGCTCCACCAGTTCGTGCCTATGAGAGTTTCTGCGAGCGCCTTCGGTGCCACTTGGGGCTTCCAGGTCGACACGGGGTACCCATGGGAGGGCTGGGTGCTAGTGCGCATCGATGAGCCACCCGCAGCACAAGTCGACCTCGCCATCAGGTTGCCGTCATGGGCGAAGGACTTCTCATTGGAGCTGAACGGGTCTGCCCAGCATGAAATGGGCCCAGCCGCAGACGGCTACCTGCACGTGAAGCGGGCCTGGGCAGCCGGAGACGAGCTCGCGCTCCGCTTCCCCATGACGGCGCGCTTGACAAGCCCCGACCAGCGCATCGATGCCGTAAGAGGTTGCGTGGCGGTCGAACGTGGCCCGCTGGTTTACTGCTTCGAGCCCGCCCCAGGCGCCGGCACGCCGTCGGGGCTGGCGGGGCTCCTAGTGGGCTCGCCAATAGTTGAACGCAGCGCCCAAGTACTAGGGACCAGCGTAATAGAGCTAGCCTGCCAGGCTCGCAACTTTGACCTCCCAGAAGGCCGGTGCTGGCCCTACTACCCCTACGGCCCGCACCAGCGTGAGGAACCAACGCCCTCCGGCACCGCTCAGGCGGGGCAGGTCTTCGAAGCTCGTGCGGTCCCTTATTTCGCTTGGGCGAACCGGGAGCGGGCCGCCATGCGTGTGTGGGTGCCTAAGTTGGGGCCCCGGGAGCACTGGGCGCCCTAGTAGGGCGCCGCCGGGAAGAGGCACCGTTGCTGGCAGCGGCGCCTGCCGAGACAAGGCCGAGCTGTGCCCCCGTGCGCGCCGGCGCCGAAGCGCGCACAACGAGCTTGCAGGCCACTGTCCTGACACCCCCAGGGGAGCCGCCGTCGATCGCTGCCAGCAGTTCACGAGCGGCAACCCGGCCGACTTCACTGAGGTTGGGGTCGACGGTCGTGAGAGGTGGCCTGCAGGCCTCAGCCATCACCTCCCAGTTGTCGAACCCTACCAATGCGACGTCGTCGGGCACCCTGCGCCCAGACTCCCTAAGGGCGTCAGCCACACCGCGAGCGATCTGGTCGCTCCCGCAAAAAATGGCGTCCACTCCCGGTTCCCGCTCTAGGAGGGCAGCAGTTGCATCGCGGCCCCACGCTTCGCTCCAGGCTCCGTAAAGCGGTGCTCCCCCAGCGAAGCGCAGCCCCGCCTCTCCAAGGGCCGTCTGGGCACCGAGGGCTCGCCGGCGAGCAGCCTCGAAGCGCTCTGGCCCAGTAATGTGGCCTACCCGCCGGCGCCCAGCCGAGAGCAAGTGCTCTGCCGCCAGCTGCCCCCCTCCCTCGTCGTCGGGAAGGACTGAGATGTCCTGGCGCCCCTCCGACCTGGACATGGCGTACACCACTGGCACGGGCAGGTCCTTGCCGATGGGCGGGCGGGAGTCCACGCGCCGCGCCGCGACGATGATGCCGTCGACGCGCCGCGACAGGAGCATCCGCACGTAACGGCGCTCTCTATCGAGCTCACCTCGGCTGTCGCACAAGAAGACCGAGACCCTGCCTTCCCCCAGTGCGTCCTCCGCGCCGAGCATGACCGGTATGGAAAAGCGGCCGAAACTGTCGGTCGTGAGGAGGCCCACCGTGAAGGTCCTCCCCGCGAGCAGGCTTTGGGCGAGCGCGTTGGGTTCGAAGCCAAGCTCCTCGGCCACTCGCACCACTCGCGAGCGCGTCTCGGGGCGGAGGCTGCCCCGACCGTTCAAGGCCTTGGACGCGGTCCCGACTGACACGCCAGCACGTTGTGCCACGTCGACGATGGTCGACCGTCGCTTGGCCTTTTCGGTGAGCCCTTTTCGGGCTTCTGTCGTGCCCAACGGGTAACCCCTCTCCTGTTGAAAGGTTACCCAGGGGCCTCGCTGGCCCGGGCAAGGGCGCGCGCTATGGCACTATCAAGCATCTGTTCACTGAGGCGCCCGGTGAAAGTGTTCTGCTGGCTCGGGTGGTAAGAAGCGACCAGCCATCGGCCGTCGGGCAACTGGGCTTCTGCCCCATGCGCAAAACGGGGCGGCCGGCGAGCGCCAAAGAGCCTGCAACAAGCCCCGTACGCGAAGCCTCCTAGGGCCAAGACGGCTCGCAGCGAGCTCAGCAGCTCGAGCTCACGGCGCAAGTAGCCGATGCAGTTGTCGCGCTCGGCCACAAGCGGCCGGTTCGCCGGCGGTGGGCAGCGCACGACTGCGGTAACGAACACGCCCTTCGCCTTCAGGCCGTCGTCGCGTGCGGTGCTCGAGGGCTGGTTCGCCAACCCCGCCCGCCACAGTGCTGCCCACAACCAGTCCCCCGAGCGGTCGCCGGTGAAGATCCTCCCGGTGCGGTTGCCTCCGTGCGCCGCGGGGGCCAGGCCGACGACGGCGAGGCGTGCGGCGCGGTCGCCGAACCCTGGCAACGGTTTGCCCCAATAGTGCTGCCCGGCGAACGACGCCCGCTTGTCACGAGCTACAGCTTCCCGCCAGGCGACGAGGCGCTCGCAGCGCCGGCAGGACACCACTTCCTCGTTGAGCTCCTCCCACGGGCCGGGTGCCATGGCGGGAGGTTACAGCTGCGAGGAGCGCCGAGCGGGGCAACCGACGGCTTGCCGATGGGGCAAAGGTGGCCGGGCCGGCTAGTTTGACCGGCATGCCACGCCGGCAAAAGCCCTCACCGGAGACCCTGCTAGTGCTCGTGCGGCACGGGTCGACCCCCACCACCGGCAAGGAGATGCCCGAAGCTCCCCCCGGCCCACCGCTGTCGGACTTGGGCATGGAGGAAGCCGAACAGGCAGGGCTGCACCTGGCGGCTTGGCGTTCGCTGTGGCCCCCGCTCGAAACTATCTACACCTCCCCCTTGCGTAGGGCGCGCGAGACCGCCGACATCCTCGCCAAAGTGCTGGACCTGCGGGTAGAGGAAATGGCGGGCCTCGTAGACACTGACGCCGGCGACTGGGCAGGGCAAAACCTAAAGCAGCTCGCGAAAAAGCCGGAGTGGGCCACTGTGGTCCACAACCCCAGCGGTTTTTGTTTCCCGGGCGGCGAAGCTTTGTCCGCCATGGCGGCCCGTGCCACCTGCGCCGCCAGGACCATCGCTTCTCGGCACCAGGGCAAGGTCGCGGTGGCCGTCTCGCACGCAGACCCCATAAAGGCCGTCCTCGCGGATGCCCTGGGCATGCACCTGGACATGTTCCAGCGGGTCATGGTCGCTCCCGCCTCAGTGAGCATCGTGGGCTATTCGCCCGCTGGCCCGCGCGTGCTCGAGGCCAACTGGACGGCGCCGAGGAAGGCGCCGAGAAGTTAGGGGAAAAGGTTGAGCAGTTCGTTCGACCTCCCCAACCCTGCACGGGTAACGGTGGGAGCGGTGGGCCCACCTGGCAAGCGCGTGTTCTACCTACAAGCGCGCCAAGGTGACGAGGTCGTGTCGCTCAAGCTCGAAAAGCAACAGGTCCTGCTGCTGGCAGGGGGCCTTTCGGAAGTCCTGTCCGACCTAGCGAGCCCGTCGTACACGCCTGGCGAGGCAGAGCTAGCCCTCGAGGAGCCCGTCGAGGCTAAGTGGGCTGTGGGGCAGATGGAGCTGGGCTACGACTCGCAAGCAGACAGGATCGTGCTCGTAGCCCGTGAGCTCCTAGCGCCCGAAGGCGACGAAGGCCCCAGCAGCGAGGCCACCGGTGGCGAGGCTCGCTTGTTGCTCACCCGCGAGCAGGCTGCCGGTGTCGTCGAGCACGGCAAGCGGCTCCTCACCCGGGGCCGGCCCCCGTGCCCGCTGTGCGGCTACCCACTGGAGGAGGGCCACAGCTGCCCCAAGGCCAACGGGCACCGCGCGCCCTCCCTTTGAACCCTCTCCAGGTCCTCTCTCAGGGGGAGGTGGTCCTGGCAGGCCGGATCCCCTGGAGCTCGAACGTCACGTTCTTGGTGGAGGTGCGGGCCCGAGAGGGCCGTGTGCACGCCATCTACAAGCCTGCCCGGGGGGAACGGCCGCTGTGGGACTTCCCTCGAGGGCTTTGGCGACGCGAGGTGGCCGCCTACGAGCTGGCCCGGCACCTCGGCTGGGACATAGTGCCCGAGACGGTCGGGCGGGCCGACGGGCCGCTCGGGCCAGGTTCGCTCCAGCGCTGGGTGGACGCGAGCGAAGAGGACCACTACTTCACAATGCTCGAACAGGCCCGCTACCAACCTGCCCTGCGCATGGTCGCTGCTTTCGACCTCATCGCCAACAACGCGGACCGCAAGGGCGGCCATGTGCTCGCCGGGGCAGGCGGCCAACTTTGGGCGATCGACCACGGCCTGTGCTTCCACCGGGAGGGCAAGCTGCGCACCGTCATGTGGGACTTCGCCGGCGAGAAGATCCCCGACGACCTGTTGGACGCCATTGAGCCTCTGGCCAGTGGCGAAGTGCCGGGCACGCTGGAAGGCTTGCTAGACGAAGGAGAGCTTGCCGCTTTGGTGGCGCGCGCCAAGCGGGTGCGCAGACAGCGGCGCTACCCCACCCCGTCGGGGCGCTGGCCGTACCCCTGGCCACTCGTTTGACCCTTGCTGGGCCATAGGGCTGGCCCTTGCTGGGGCATAGGGCTGAGCCTTGCTGGGCCATAGGGCAAGCCCGGGGCTGGGCGGCAAGCGACGAGCACAGCGCCAGGCGACCGGCACAGCGCCAGGCGACCGGCACAGCGCCAGGCGACCGGCACAGCGCCAGGCGACCGGCACAGCGCCAGGCGACCGGCACAGCGCCAGGCGACCGGCACAGCGCCAGGCGACCGGCACAGCGCCGGGCGACCGGCACAGCGCCAGGCGACCGGCACAGCGCCAGGCGACCGGCACAGCGCCAGGCGACCGGCACAGCGCCAGGCGACCGGCACAGCGCCAGGCGACCGGCACAAGGCTCGGCGTGGCCCCTGGGCCGAGGGGCGGCGCTTCGCGAGCACGCCGGCAGGGCTAGGGTTGCGCGGTGGGGCAAACCGAGGTGCGGACTACAGGCGAGGTGCGTTTGGTGGTCCCAGCCAAGCCTGAGTACATCGGGCTGGCGAGGGTGACTGCAGCCGGCCTAGCTAGCCGGCTCGGGTTCAGCTACGACAGTGTCGAGGACCTCCGGTTGGCGGTCGACGAAGCTTGCTACAGCGTCACGGGCAGCGACGGGAGGCAAGGCACCCTCGAACTGCGCTTCGTCCTCGGCACGGAAGGCATCACGGTCCATGGCGAAGGCCACTTCCGCCCCGAGGGGGCGCCAGTGCCCGAGCTGTCGGAGCTTTCTGTCCTTATGCTGGACGCCTTGGTGGACGAGCACTCGCTCGATGGCACACAGGGGCCACAGTTCACCCTAGTGAAACGGCTCCACCCAAGACCGGCCCCGCGCAGAGGGGCCGGCGGGTGAGCGAGGCCGCCCCCGGCAAGGAGGCGTTCGCAGACTTCGCCGAAGACCGGAGCCCGGCCAAGCGGGACCAGCTGGTCAACGCCCACCTCCCCTTGGCCGAGTACCTGGCCCGGCGCTTTGCCAACCGGGGCGAGCCGCTAGAAGACCTCGTCCAAGTTGCGTCGCTCGGCCTCGTGAAGGCGGTGGACCGCTTCGACCCCAGCCGTGGCGTCGAGTTCTCCACCTACGCCACGCACACGATAGTGGGCGAGCTCAAGCGCCACTTCCGTGACAAGGCTTGGTCCGTTAGGGCACCACGGCGCATGCAGGAGCTCTACCTGCGCCTCGGCGCAGAGGTGGCAGCCCTCGGCCAGGAGCTCGGCCGTTCCCCCACCATCGGCGAGCTCGCCACCCAGTTGTCGGTCTCTGAAGAAGAGGTGCTCGAGGCTCTCGAGGCGGGCCATGCCTACCGGTCCGCTTCCCTGGACGCCCCAGCCCCGGGCCAGGAGGGGGAGGCGCTCGCTGCCCAGCTGGGGACTGAGGACCCCTCCCTCGAAGACGCTGAGCGGCGCGCAACCCTGTCGCCGCTGCTCGCCAAGCTCCCCCCGCGCGAGCGCTTGATCGTGTACCTGCGCTTTTTCGAGAACTTGACCCAGTCCGAGATCGCCCAGCGGCTCGGCCTGTCCCAGATGCACGTCTCGCGCCTGCTGTCTAGAAGTGTCGCCGAGCTGCGCGGCGCAGCGAGGGCCGGGGCGCGCTAAGGCAGCCCCGCGTGCGAGTGCTGCTCGTCGTCAACACTTCCGCCTCAGCCGTGACCCCAAGGGCAAGGGTCCTGGTAGAAAAGGCGTTCTCCAGGCACCACGACGTAGTGGCCAAGCAAACCAGCCGGCGGGGCCACGCTGCCCGCCTCGCCCTGGGGGCGGCGGCGGACGGGTTGGACGCTGTCGTGGTCTTCGGGGGGGACGGGACATTGAACGAAGCAGTGAACGGGCTCGCTGGCTCGTCGACAGCCCTGGGCGCGCTCCCAGGCGGGTCCACAAACGTGCTGGCCCGGGCCCTTGGGATGCCACCAGACCCGTTGGAAGCCAGCGAAGTCCTGCTAGCAAGCCTGTCGGCACGCTCTTTCGAGCGGGTCGGCCTTGGCCAGGCCAACGGCCGGTACTTCCTGTTGCACGCGGGCGTAGGGTTCGACGCCGCAGTCGTAGAGACGGTAGAACGCTTTGGGGGTGCCAAGCGATATGCCGGGCCTGTTGCGTTCGTCGCTGCTGCGGCTTGGTGCTGGGGGTTTGGCTACGACCGCAAGCGGCCGGCGTTCAGCCTCAGTGCGGGCGACTGGTGCGTCCCAGAGGCTTACTTCGCCATCTGCTTGAACGTCGACCCTTACACCTACTTGGGCAACAAGCCTTTGAGCGTGGTGCCCGGGACCAACCTACTAGGCCCCTTTGGCGTCGCTGTTTTCGACAAACTGACCCTCGCCACTTTGCTACCGGTCCTAGCGTCGGCAATTTCCCAGAAGCAACGAAGCCGCCCTCACTTCATTACTGCGACGGGAAAGACTGCTCTCAATGTGGACGCCCGCCGGCCGGTGCCTTACCAGCTCGACGGCGAGTACGTCGGCAAAGCTGAACGTATCGACTTCACCTGGCGCGAAGGTGAGCTCACGCTCGCCGTGCCACCACTCGCCAAAAGCTAGCCGACCTCTGCCCCGGTCGTCTTTTCAGGGCCACCTCTGCGCCGGTCGTCTTTTCAGGGGCTATACTGCCCCATCGCAGTGCTCACAGCTCTATAATGTGCGAAGAGTTAAGTGAAGATTTTCACAAGGTGACCCAGGTTCCCGGGTGACCGGGCCGGGGCCGTAGTGCGCACGCTACGCCAGGAGGAGACGACTGTTGGCCCTCACTTGGACCAGGAACATCGAATGGGACCTAGATGACTGGCGGCAACGAGCGGCGTGCCGGGACACCGACCCCGACCTGTTCTTCCCGGTCGGTAGCACCGGCCCGGCCGTTGAGCAGATCATCAGCGCCAAGGCTGTCTGCGCGATGTGCGAGGCGCGCGCCAGTTGCTTGGAGTTCGCGCTCGCTACCAACCAAGAATCGGGGATCTGGGGCGGGACGACCGAGGAGGAGCGACGCAAGCTCCGCAAGGCTTGGCTTGCCCGCCAAAGACGTGCCCTCTAGGGCCACGCTGCCTCTGTGCCACCTGGGCCATGGAGGCCACCTGGGCCATAGGCGGAGGCTACGTAGCCTTTTGGCCTAAAAAGCCGCCAGTTCGCGCCGGTCGGAGCGGCTCACTGGGACCGTAAGCTTCGCCACCGTCCCCTCGTCCGAAGACATCTCGATCTGGCCTCCTAGTTGGTTCACGACCAGGCCACGCACTATCTGCAGCCCAAGGCTCGAGCTGGCTTCGAGGGAGAACCCTGGGGGCAGGCCTACGCCGTTGTCCCGTACCTCGACCTTCAGGAGGTCGCCCTCGCGCTCGAGCAAGACGTGGACGCGCGCAGCCGTCCCCGGCACCTGGCTGACGAACGCGTGCTCGACGGCATTTTGCAGCAGTTCGTTCAACGCCACGGCAAGGGGCGTGGCGACCTGCGCCCCCATCTCGCCGGCCTCACCTGACCAGGTCACCCTCACTTGCGGGGAAGTGCTCGAAAGGTCTTCTGCCATGCGCACCAGCGAGGGCAGTATCTCGTTGAAGTCGACCTCGTCGGCGGTGTCACGCGAGAGGATCTCGTGCACCACGGCGATGGAACGGACGCGGCGCTCAGCTTCGTCGAGGGCGTGGCGCGCTTCGCCGCTCGGCAACCGCCGGGCCTGCAGGCGCAAGAGCGACGAGATGGTCTGGAGGTTGTTCTTGACGCGGTGGTGGACCTCGCGGATGGCCACCTCCTTGCCCAAAAGCAGCCGGTCCCGGCGCCTGATGTCGGTAACGTCCCGGACCAGCACGAGGGCACCCGTGAGCTTGCCTTGGTCGAGCAGCGGTATGCACCGGACAAAAACGGCGACCTCGCCAAACTCGAGCTCCAAGGACGCCGGCAGGCGCTCTTCAAGTGCGCGAGGTACTGGAGAGTGCAGCCCGAGCTCCTCCAGGCTCGCCCCGAGGATGCCCCTGTAGATCCCAAGGCGGTGCATTGCGTTCACGGCGTTGGGGGACGCGTACTCGACCCTGCCGGCCGAGTCGAGGATCATGACCCCGTCGCCCACACGTGGTGCCTCGCTCTCTAGCGGCTCGTCGACGGGGAACGGGAAAGTGCCTGCCGCCACCATGCGCGCCAGCCGGTCGAAGACGCCTACATAGGCTCGCTCGAGCTCGCCGGGCCTGCGGGCGACGTTGATACGCGACTCGCGGGTCATTGCAGCGACCACACAGCCCTCGTGACGGACCGGTATGCACACCACGCGAGCCGGTTCTCTCGTCGCTCCCACGGGCAGCTCCGCCTCGACCACGTTGCCGAGGGACCACGCGCGCCCGAGCACGGGCCTCTGCGCGTCGCTCACCTCTTGCCCGAGCAGGTCCTCGACGTAAAGCGTCTGGTTCGTCGTCGGGCGCACCTGGCCCACGGTGACGAACCGCTCTTTGTGGCCAGCTAGGGGCACGAAGAGCAACAAGTCGGAAAAGGAGAGGTCCGAGAGCACTCCCCAAGAAGCGACCAAGCGCTGAAGGTGCTCCTCGGCCGCGGGGGGTACCTCGGCACGGTCCCTCAGCAGTTCCGCAAGCGTGGCCAACTGCCCTCAGGCTCCTACTGCGACCATACCCGGCGGCCCACTTCAAGTACGCCTCCGAGGTCGTGCACGTCGTCGGCGAGCTCGGGCACCTCTGCGACCACGCCAACCGCACGGGACAGCTCCGCTCTCCTCGCGGCTTCTCGCTTCGCCACGACTGCGACGTTGTCGAAGTTGACGGCAAGCTCGACTAGTACCCGCTCGATGAGAGGCGCCTCGAACCCCTCTAGAGGAGCCCCCGCTGCGCTGAGGGCCCTGGCCAGCTCGCCTGAACGCCCCACAAGTTCGGCCGCCCGGGTCGCGAGCCCTGCGTCAAAAAGGTAGGCGGGCAACGCCCGGTTCAGGACAAGGCCGCCGGCATGGAGCCCTTTAGCCGGCAAGAGCCGCAGGAACTCTTCAGCCTCCCGGACGGGGACCGTCTCGAGGGTGCTCACTACTACAAAGGCCGTCCGAGCGTCTGCGAGGAGCCGCTCCACCTCTTTCGCCCTAGCCACAAAGCCGTCCGACAGCGTCTGGAACAGGATGAAGAACTCTGCGACCTGTTCTAAGAACTTGGTCCCGAGCACCCGGTCGGCGACATAGTAGAACGGCCGCGCTGCGGCGTCCGCCAAACGGCTGCGGTACGGCGTCGCCAAGAGCCTGAGAAGGCGGGAACTGAAGAAATCAGCCATACGTTCGGGGGCAAGCAAGAAGTCCACGGCGTTCCTCGTAGGGGGCGTGTCGACGACGACTAGGTCGTAATCGCCCTCGGAGTGGAGCTCGAAGAGCCTCTCCACTGCCATGTAGTCGTGGCTTTGGATGAAGCGTTCCGAGATGTCCTGGTAAATCTGGTTGGCGAGGATCCGTCGCGCCGTTCCCGGGTCGGGCGCGTGGCGCTTCACGAGCGCGTCCCATCCTGCCTTGGTGTCGAGGAGCTCAGCCCACAGCTCGCCTTTGGGGGCGACGCGAGCCGCTTTGAACCCTTCGTCAGGGACCTTCTGCTGGCCTCGGTGGAGGGGCTGGAGGCCGAGCGCTTGGCCTAGCCGGCGCGAGGGGTCCACCGTGACCACCAGGACCTTTCCACCGTGGCTGACGGCTGCCATGGCTCCAAGAGCTGCCGTCAAAGTGGTTTTGCCGACCCCGCCCGGGCCGCAGACGACCACGATCTCCTTCGAAGCCACCAAGGCCTCGAGGCTCGCCCCCGTGCTCAGCTCTCGAGCTCCTGGCCGAGCGCCGCCGCCACTTGCCTTGTCGCCCGCATGCCGTAAGAGCGCAAGAACAAGTAGGGCACGTAAAAAAGGGGGACATCAGGTAGGGCATCGCGCAGGCGCTGCAGGTGGGAAGCCCGGGACCGACGTGCCCTCACCATCCAACGCGCAGCGTCGAGGAGGCCGTCGGGTTCGCCTCCCAGTGACTTGGACAAGGCCTCTCGGGCTGCTGGTGCCGAAAGAGCCTCGAACACCTTTTCTTCACGGGTGCCGAAGAGCTCAGGCAAAACGCGGTTGACGACCACGCCGAGCAGGGCGACCGTGGTCTCCTTCTCGAGCCGCCCCGCGAGCTCGATGGTCTCGGTGACGGGCATCTCTTCGGGTGTCGCGACGATGATGGCCCCAGTTGTCGCGGGGTCGGAGAGGATGTCGAGCATCCAACTGGTCTGCTGGCGCACGAGGCCCACCTGTACGAGCTTGTTGATGGTCTGAGGTGCCGAGAGCAGGCCGGTCACGTGGCCGCTCGCCAGGGCGTCCGCAATGACGATGTCATAGTGGCGCTCCCGCACCTCCCAGGTGAGCTTGCCCACGCTCACTATCTCGCGCACCCCAGGGGCTGCAGCTGCGACGAAATCGAACATCCGCGCCACTGGCCCGAGGACGGCGGCCCGAGGCAGCCGCAGCTGAAGCGACAGGTACTGGCGGAGGGAGGCCTCGGGGCCCATGGTCATAGCGAAAAGCCCCGGTGCCACCTCCGTTGGGTCAAACCCGCAGGCCGGTGCCTCGAAGGCGAGCGCCAAGTCGCCCTTGGCGTCCATTTCGCAGACCAACACTCGTTTCCCCCGGCTGGCTGCCAAGAGGGCAAGGCCAGCGGCCACCGCCGTCTTGCCGACACCTCCTTTGCCGGTGACAAAAAGCAACCGCCGGTCGACAATGCCCGTCGCCGGGCGCCTGCGCTCCGCCAAGGCCTCCTCTGCCGGCAGGTCGCCGGCACCCGTCGGGCCTCCGACGCTCAACACGCCCCCCGCCCCGGCCAGCGGTTCAGACGGCAGCCCCGAAGCCGACCCGTCGAGCCTGGGCGCCTGTGTCGAGCTCGACATAGGCGAGCTTGGCGGCCGGGACCCCAACCTTGCGGCCTCGCCTGTCGGTGAACCACAACACCCCCGTCGCTTTTTCGATGGCGGACTCGACCTTGGCAACTAGCTCGTCGGCACTCGCGCCCTCCTCCAGTTCGACCTCGATCTCTCTTGGGTGCTGGGAAACGCCGATGCGGATGTCCAATGAAGCTCCCTTCAAAGTTCTTGGGCTGCGGCCCGTTGCAGGGCCGCTGCGGTCCTAGTTGGCAACCTCGTGAGGTCGGTCTTCGGGGCTGCGGTCGAGGGGCCATCGTACTGGCCGGCGTGCCAGCAAAGCTTGGCGGCAAGATGTCGTAGCCGGTAGGTACCCTTGGCCCTGTGAGGGCTGGGGGCGCAACTGAGCGCGAGGCCGCCTGGGTGGGCACAATGGCGGGCTCCCGAGCCGCGGAGGGCGTCGTGCTGGCGCACAGCACAGGCGAGCGCCGACTAGAGGGTATGTACCTGGTAGACCGCGAGGCTCGAGAGGAAGCGGAGGACCGTTACCTCGCACCCGGCGCCTCCCGGGCGCGCGGCGCTGGGGTGCGCGCCCGCCAAGAGGAGCCCGACCCTCTGCGCACCTGCTTCGAGCGTGACAGGGACCGGATCCTGCACTCGAGCGCCTTCCGCCGCCTTGCCGGCAAGACGCAGGTGTTCGTCTTCCCACGAGACCACCAGCGCACACGCCTCACCCACGCTCTCGAAGTTGCTCAGGTGGCGACAGCCGTAGCACGTGCGACCGGCCTCAACGTAGCGCTGACCGAAGCCGTCGCACTGGGCCACGACTGTGGCCACGGCCCCGGGGGCCATGCGAGCGAAGAAGCGTTCAGCCCGTACCTCCCGGAGGGTTACCACCACGCCATTTGGGGTGCTGACGTGGTACTGGCACCTCTCAACCTCTGCGCCGAGACCCTCGACGGCGTCCGCCACCACAGCTGGTCGCTCCCAAGCCCTCGCACCCCCGAAGGTGCCGTCGTGAGCTGGGCCGACAGGTGTGCGTACTGCGCGCACGACTTCGAAGACGCAGCTAGTGCCGGGATCGTGAGCCCAGACGACCTCCCCGAGCAGGTGGCAAGCGTTGCTGGCCGCACAAGGAGCTCCCAGCTGCGGTGCTTTGTCAACGCACTGGTCAGCTGCATAACCGAGACCGGCTACGTGGGGATGCGCGAACCCTACGCCGGAGCGTTGGCGGCGCTCAGGGCCTTCAACTGCGAACGGATCTACACGAGCCCTGCCTCGTTGGCGCAGGGCCGGTCCGTGGTCGCAGTGCTGAGCGCCCTCGTGGAGTATTTCGCTCAGCACCCTGAAAGGGTGCCGGTGCACGGCTTCCAGGCAAACGGCTCCAAGGCAGGGCCCTACGAGCTTTGCGAGCCCGGCAGCGAGGACGCCTTGAGGCGTTCGGTCTCCTACGTCGCAGGGATGACCGACCGCTTCGCCTTCACCTGTGCAGTCGAGGTCCTCGGTTGGGGCCCGTCGCGGCTGCCAAGAGGTATAGATGCCGGCGCCATCTAGGCGTCTCTCGCTGGCTGGGGATGCGCTCGAGGTGACGGGTTCCGATCTAGGTGGCCTTTCCCTAGCGCTAGCCCAACGGGCCCACTACAGGCCTAGTGCTGGGCGCCTGCATGGCCGTCCCCGGCGGAGGCTAGGAGCTAGGGCTTGCTCAGCTCCCCCACGACAACTTGACCACGCCGACCCCCACGTGAGCGTCCAGGGTGAGGCGGGGCGTACTGGGAGAGTGCTGCTGCACCAACTTGGCTGGCCGGCTGACTTCGACGGCGGGGCCTCGCGCCGAGGCGCCTCGAGGCAAGCGGACGCTGCCTACGCCGCTCGTCGCGTCCACGTAGACAATGGTCTTTGCCGGCAAGACGATTAGGAGCTCGCCTACCCCGACGCTCGCCACCACAGTGCGGCCCTTCGCGCTGAAACTGGCCTTGGCAAGGTCGACCCTCAGGCGGCCGATGCCAAGGCGGTAGTGGGAGAGCACCTGGGACGGCGTCGTCGGCGCCACGCTCACGTCGCCCACGCCGCCCACCAACGAGGCCCCGCTCCCAATAGTCACCCCCACTACGCTCGCGACGACGAAGAGCACGAAGCCCGCTACAAAGGCGGCCAGCACGGCCCCGGCCCGGCGTGGGCGGCGGGCCGGCCCCCTCCAATGGGGCGCAGTTAGCACGGCAGCGTGAGCGGCCTCAGCGGCGGCCACCCCTGCGGCCGGTCCTGGCGTAGGCGCTGCTGGGACTCCGGCAGCGGCTAGTTGCTCAGCCGCCCAACTGGCGGCAGCGGCCTGCGCTTGCGCCCAGTCAAGGTCATCAGGGCTCGCCGAGGTGGTCGCTGAAGGTTGCTCCGGCGCCACCACGGGGGCCGTCGGCCCAGCAGCCGGCCCTGTCCCCTGTGCGGGCCCTGTCCCCGGTGCTGGTGCCGGCCCTGTCCCCGGCACTGGCCCTGTCCCCGGTGCTGGTGCCGGCCCTGTCCCCGGCACTGGCCCTGTCCCCGGCACCGGCCCTGCTCCCGGTGCTGGTGCCGGCCAAGCGTTGCGCCGGCGGTGGCGCACAAAGAGGCCGACTGCGACCCACATGACGAACAACCACCCAAGCGGCGCGCCTGAGTGCCACCAGCGCGCGAAGCCGAACGACCACAAGATAGCGAGAGCGCACGTACCCAGCACCAGGGCCCACGAGCGCGCTGCCCTGTCTGGCGGTGGAGCTGCGGGAGACGTCGGAGGCCCTCCCGCACCCCACGTAGGCGTTGCCCCCCAGGGGCCTCTGCGGGCGTCCCCCCAGCTTGGCGCCCCCACGGGCTGCCCGGCGCCGGCACGCCCCCAGGCAGCGCCGCGTGCGCTTGGCGCGCGCCAGGCCCCGAGCTGACAGCAGCTAGCGCGCTGAGCGCGCGGGCCTGAGGCGTAGTTCGACGGCTCTTCGGGTAGGAGCGCCCACGCCACGGCGTAAACGACGGCCCCGCCGAAGCCAGCGAGGAACATCACAGACGCCAGGACAAAGCCGACTCGGAGCGCGTTGGCCTCCACGCCTAGGTAATCAGCCAAACCTCCGATCACGCCACCGATGCGACGGTTCGTCCTGCTGCGACGTAGCCGCCGAGCCGGGGCGCCCAGGGGGCTTGTCTGGCCGTAATGCCAGTAGCCGTACCCAGCCTGGCCCCAATGGGGCTGGCCCGCACCGGCCTGGCCCATATAACCCTCGTCGTTGTAACCCTGGTCGTTGTAACCCTGGTCGTTGTAAGGCTGCCCTGAGGAGCCGGTAAACGTGCCCGCTGTTGGGCCGGCAGCCGGCTGGGGCGGTGGGGGCTCCCGGTACCCGTCACCTGGAAGTTGCCCGGGCGGGTCGTTGCTCATCGTCAACGATGATGCCGCCTCGGCAGGCTCCCAGGCACCAGGGACCACCCTAGCTTGACCCGGGCCCATGCCCCGCCCAGTTCAGGGACCTTCGAGGCTCAATGGGTGCGGCGCGCGCCGGCGGTTAGTGGGACTATGGGGTGCATAGGCCTACACGCAACCTACGGACCAAGCCACGACAGGCTCAGCCAGGCTGCAAGCACAGCCGAGCCATTTGGCGCGCAAGGGCCCCGGCCGCCCGAGCACAACCCATGGCCGCCCGAGCACAAGCCATGGCAACCAGGGGGGCCTTACGGGCCAGGCTCGCGGGGCTGGAGGAGCCTTCTACGGCCAGGCGAGTGGGCGGGGGCCTACAGGCCAGTAGAAGGGCGCGTGCTGGCTGGTGTTGCAAAGGCGTTCGCCGACCGAGCCGACTTCGACCCGCTCGCGGTGCGTGCTGCGTTCGTGGCGCTGTCGTTCGTAGGCGGTCTCGGGGCCGCCTTGTACATGGCCGCTTGGCTGACCCTGCCCTCACAATGTGCGAGCCCTACCGGCGGTGGCCCTCCCAGCGCTGCGACCGGGGTGCGCTACGCCGGCGGGGTAGGGGCCCAGCCTGCCATGGCCCCCTCAGGTCGGCCCCCTGGCCCTGACGCGGGCCAAGCGTCGGCCGCGCCGCCAGAGGGCTCCGTGAGAGAACCGATATTTCGCTCAGCGCTAGCCGACAAGCGCACGGTGGGCCTGGTGGGCGCAGTGGCCAGCGCAATAGTTGCTCTCCTCGTCGCCGTGGCTGCGTTAGGGGGCCCTAGCCTGGTAGGAGCTGTTTCTCCCGGTGTAGTGGCCCTGGCTGGGCTCGTGGCAGTGCGGCGGCACGCCGGGCCTGAGGACAGGGCCTCCGCCCGCCGGCTGGCCAACCTCCTCTCGGCCGCCAAGCCAGAGAGCACCACCACTGCCCGGCGGCTTGCCCTAGCGGTGGGGCGCGTGCTGGTCGGCGCGGCCCTGGTCACCGTCGGGACGTCACACCTGCTGGCACCCAAACGCCTCAACGGAGCTGACATCGCCGCCGCGGGGTCGGCCCTCGGGATCGTCGGAGGGTTCTCCCTCGTGCTCGCCCCATGGTGGCTGCGCCTCGGCCGGGAGCTCGTCGCCGAGCGGCGCGAACGCGCTAGGGCTGAGGAAAGAGCCGAGATGGCAGCACACCTTCATGACTCGGTGCTCCAAACTTTGGCCCTCATCCAGCGGTCTGCCGACGACCCCCATCAGGTGCGCCGCCTCGCCAGGTCCCAAGAGCGACAGCTGCGGAGCTGGCTGTTCGACGAGGTGCGCAGCCCGAGCCAGCTCCCCGGCCCTGGGCAGGTAGGCATGGCACCACAAAGCGCTCTGCAGGGCCGGCCCGGGGCCGTCTCGGCCGCCCTCAGGGCTGTCCAGCAGGAAATAGAAGACGCCCATGGCACCCGGGTGGAGGTCGTGACCGTCGGCGACGCGGCCCTAGACGAAGGGCTCACGGCCCTAGTGGCTGCAGCGCGCGAAGCAGTAGTCAACGCAGCCAAGTGGTCCGGAGCTGACACTGTCTCTGTTTTCGCCGAAATTGGCCCGAAATCGGCGTCAATCTATGTCCGCGACCGGGGGCGTGGCTTCGACCCCGCGCTCGTGCCAAGTGACCGCAGAGGCATAAGCGAGTCGCTCAAAGGCAGGATGCGCCGGCACGGGGGTTCCGCGAAGGTGCGCAGCTCCCCTGGCCAGGGGACTGAAGTCGCGCTGGAAATACCTAGGAGGAGAGAGGCTTGAAGGTTTTCCTCGTTGACGACCATGAACTTTTCAGAGCAGGAGTGCGCCACGAGTTAGGCGACAAAGTACACATAGTCGGCGAAGCCGGAGACGTGGCGAGCGCCGTCCGCCAGGTACTGCAACTGCAACCAGACGTGGTGCTCGTGGACGTCCACATGCCCGACGGTGGAGGGCCCGAAGTGGTGAGGCAAGTGCTAGCAGCCCAACCAGGAGCCCGTTTCCTTGCTCTGTCTGTCTCCGACTCGCCCGAAGACGTGATAGCGACCATCCGTGCCGGTGCGCGCGGCTACGTCACCAAGACCATATCGAAACAGGAACTGCTCGATGCGCTGAAGCTTGTGGCCGAAGGCGACGCCGTCTTCTCGCCACGGCTCGCGGGTTTCGTGCTCGACGCTTTTGCGGCGGTGCCCGACACACGGGCCGTCCACTTCGACCCTGAGCTCGACCAGCTGACAGCGCGCGAGCGCGAGGTGCTGCGCCTCATCGCCCGGGGCTATGCCTACAAAGAAATAGCGAAAGAGCTCTATATTTCAGTGAAGACAGTAGAAACCCACGTTTCTGCGGTTCTACGCAAGCTCCAGCTGTCCAACCGCCACCAGCTAACTCGTTGGGCCATGGAACGCCGCTTGGTGCCGCCGACGCCTTATTAGCCCCCAGTCTTTGGCCTTATAAGCCCCCGGTTTTGGCCGTCCCAAAGCCTTGGCGACGCGCAGCTGCCATGGCCCGGCGCGCACGAACTGTACAGCCGCTCGTCGCAGGCGCGAGGCTAGAGGCTATGCGGTTCATAGTCCTGGGGGCCGGTGCCGTCGGTGGGGTCGTCGGAGGCCGGTTGTTCGAGCATGGCCACGACGTGGTGCTGGTAGCGCGAGGCGAGCACGCCCGCGCGATAGCCGACAGCGGCCTCACGCTCGCGTCGGCAACAGGTGTCACAAGCCTGGACGTCCCTGTCACAGACCACCTGGGCAGCCTCACCTGGGCCGGGGACGAGGTGGTCTTGCTCGCCGTGAAGAGCCAGGACACCGAAGAGGCGCTTCGCCAACTGCAGGCGGTGGCACCGCCGAGCACGCCCATTGTGTGCATGCAAAACGGCGTCGCCAACGAGGCGGCCGCCCTTAGGCGGTTCCCTCTCGTGTACGGCATATGCGTGATGTGCCCGGCTACGTTCCTCCGGCCCGGCGTCGTGGTCGCCGAGTCCTCGCCCGTAACGGCACTTTTGGACGTCGGCCGCTACCCGGGCGGGGCTACCGCTGAAGGCCCTGAGGACCCCATCGCTGCTGGGGTTGCGGCCGCGCTCAACGCCTCCACCATGGAGTCGCTAGTGCGCCCTGACATCATGCGCTGGAAGTACGCCAAGCTATTGCGGAACCTCGCAAACGCCGTGGACGCCCTTTGCGGGCCGTCAGGGCGGAGCAGCGAGGTCGTGCAACTGGCCCGCAAAGAAGGTGAAGCCGCCTTGGCGGCGGCGGGCATCGACTATGCATCGACCGAAGAGGACGACAACAGGCGGGCCGACAAGCTCCACCCCAGCGAGGTGGTCGGCTACGAGCGCGGAGGCAGCTCCACCTGGCAGAGCTTGGCTCGAGGCGAGGGTTCGGCTGAAGTGGACTACCTGAACGGTGAGGTCGTGCTCCTAGGGCGCCTGAACGGCGTGCCGACGCCAGTGAACGAGCTGTTGCAACGGCTCGTCAACCAAAAAGCGCGGTCGCGCTCGCGCCCCGGCACCATGGCGCCCGAAGAGCTCCTCTCGCTCCTTTGAGCTCCCGGTGCGGCCAATGGGCCGCACCCAAGGGCAAGGGCACGAGCGGGCCCTGCCGTGACCGTGGGGGCCTCTGCAACCTCCTACGCTGGCCAGGTGGCCAGGTTCATCGCGCTGGAAGGAGGTGAAGCCGCCGGCAAGTCCACCCAGGCGGCTCTCCTTGCCGAGCACCTCGGTGCCCTCCTCACCCGCGAGCCAGGCGGTACTGAGCTGGGGGAGGCCCTACGACGCCTGCTGCTCGACCCAGGGCTGCCCACCCCAGTGCCCAAGGCCGAAGCACTTCTCATGCTGGCAGCTAGGGCCCAGCACGTCGCCCAAGTCATCGAGCCCGCTCTTGCCCGCGGGCAGGACGTGGTGTGCGACCGCTTCAGCGGTTCTACGCTCGCCTACCAGGGTTATGGGCGTGGCCTGGGCGTTGGGGCGCTTGGGGAAGTGGACCGCTGGGCCACCTCAGGGCTGCAACCAGACGTGGTCGTACTGCTGGCGGTCCCTGCCCAAGTGGCCCGACGGCGCCGCTGTGGCGGTGAAGACCGTTTTGAAAGAGAAGACGAAGAGTTCCGTCGGCGGGTCGAGCAGGGCTTCTGGGAGCTTGCTGCGGCCGACCCGGCCCGCTGGAGGGTGGTGGACGGCACGATGAGCGTAGAAGAAGTCGCTTCGGCTGTCCGCAAGGCCGTGGAGGGAGGGAAATGATGGGCCGCTTCGCCCTCCAGCCTGAAGCTGACGCGCCCATAAGGGCTGCAGTGGCCAACCCTGTCCACGCCTACCTGTTCGTCGGCCCTCCCGGGACTGGCAAGCTCGACGCTGCGAGAGCTTTCGCTGCCGCTCTCACCTGCCCGGCCGGGGGTGGTGACGGCTGCCCCAGTTGCAGGCAGGCCGTGGCTGGCACCCATCCCGACGTGGCAGTGTTCCAAAGGGAAGGCGCCGCCTTGACCATCGACCAAGCACGCGAGGCTTCGAGGCTGTCTGCCCGAGCGCCAACCCAAGCGGTACGCAGCGTAGTGGTGGTGCCTGACCTGCACCTGGCTCGAGAAGCGGCCCCGGCTTTGTTGAAGACGCTCGAAGAGCCCGCGGGCCAAGTAGTTTTCATAGCCCTTGCAGACTTTGTCCCAGCCGAGCTTGCGACGCTGGCCAGCCGCTGCGTCCGGGTCGACTTCCGCCCGCTCACCGAGGCGGAGCTCACCCAGGCTCTTGTCAGTGAAGGCACGGCCCCAGAGCGAGCCGAGGTTGCTGCCCGCCTGGCGGGGGGCCGGCTCGACCGCGCGCGCCTACTAGCTTCAGACCCCTCAGCAGAGCAACGTTGGGCCAAGTGGGCTAGCGTACCTAGCCGCCTAGATGGCACAGGGGCCACCGTGGCCACGGTCGCCGGCGAGCTGGTGCAACTTCTCGCAGAAAGCACGAAGCCCTTGGCGGACCGTCAAAAGGCAGAGCTAGCCGCTCTCAGCACCCAAGCGGGCTCGGGAAAGCTCCCGAAGGGGGCACAGGCGCTTGGGCACCAAAGCCAACGCGACTTGGAGGAGCGCCACAGGCGTGAGCAGCGCCGGCACCGTGCTGACGAACTGCGCAACGGCCTCGCAGCCCTCGCAAGCTCCTACCGTGGCTTGATGGCGAGCGGCCAACTCAGCCCAGAAAAAGCTGCCGAGGCAGTCAGGCTGCTCGACGCCTTGTCGGCTGACCTCGCTTACAACCCAGGAGAGCTGCTGGCGCTGCAGGCTCTGCTCGTCCGCCTCGACCGGCTCGCAAGTTCCTGAGCCGGCGGGCGCCGGTGGCCGGCGGGCGCCGTGGCCGGCGAGCGCCGTGGCCGGCGGGCGCCGTGGCCGGCGAGGCCGCCTGAGAAGGGACGGGCAAGTTCGCCGACCCGCTCGAGCAGCCGCGCCCCCACCCGTCGGATGGCTACTGCCACCGCGCCATGTCGGCGCCGGCGATTTGACGCTTGCCGAGGCGTCCTGTAACCTGGCTTGAAACGGGTTTCTGAAAGGCTTTACGTAAGGGGGCAGGATCAGCGAGCCATCGCGCACCAAGCCGCGCCAGCCGTCTCGCATCCGCGAGGTGGCGGAACTAGCGGGCGTTTCGCCTGCCACGGTTTCACGGGTACTGAACGGCACGGCACCGGTCACGTCGGCCAAACGCGACCTTGTTTTGGCGGTGATCAACGAGCTCGGTTACCGGCCGAACCGCCTTGCGGCCAACCTGCGCAGGCGCCAAGTCCAAATGATCGGCGTCGTCGTCTCCGACATAGAGAACCCTCACTTCACCCAGATGGTGCGCGCGGTCGAGGACAGCGCCTACCTGAAGGGCTACCGAGTGCTGCTCTGCAACACAGACGAGGACCCTGCCAAGCAACGTGAGTACCTCGGCGTGCTGGTCGCCGAGCGAGTCGCTGGAGCGATCATCTCTACCACTGAGCCAGCCGCGCCCGAGATCGGGGAGCTGATCGACTCTGGCGCCGCGGTCGTCGCGTTCGACAGGGCTGTCAAAGACAAAAGGGCCGACGCTGTGGTGGCCGCCAACTCAGAAGGAGCTCGGCTCGCCACCGAGCACCTCATCGAAGGCGGCCACGAACGGGTGGGCTTCGTGGGAGGCCTTGCCGGCATCGAGACGGCCGCCAGGCGCCAGGCAGGTTACGAGCAGGCAATGGCAGCGGCCGGGCTCGCCCCATTGGTCGCAAGGGGCGACTTCAGGGTCGAGGGCGGCGAGCGGGCCGCTTATGAGCTGCTTTCTAGCGGGGTGACCGCACTTGTCATCGGCAACAACTTGATGGCGGTCGGCGCGCTGCGAGCAGCCAAGCAAGCCAAGCGCCGGGTACCTCGCGACCTTGCGCTCGTCGGCGTTGACGACCCCCCTTGGGCAGAACTGACCGACCCGCCTCTCACCACGCTGGCCCAACCCGTGCGGGCCATGGCGGCAGCGGCTGCCCAGTTGCTGATCGGCCGCCTCGAAGGCCGCCGGCGCCGGCCGAGACGTGAAGTGTTCAGCTTCGAACTACGCCATAGGGGTTCGTGCTGTGCCGGCCCCAGCCGGCCAACCTGAACGGGGGCGAAAGGAGCAGCCATGGCAAAGGTCGGGATCCTGAGCTTCAGCGACGGACGAGAGTTCGTGCACACCGGCGTCGCCGGTTTCGTAGCCGAAGTCGAGGCGCGTATTGTCGCCGCCTGCCGAGCTTCAGGCCACGAGGTGGCGGTGGGGAATGAGCCAGTGACTTCCTCAGAGGTGGCAGTGAGCGAGGCGCGCCGGCTGGCGGCTGGGCGCCCTGACCTGACCGTGTTCAACTACCCGGTCTGGGCGTTCCCCCACTTCTCGGTCCACGCGGCCAAAGCAACCGCTGGGCCACTGCTGCTCTTCTCGAACATCGACCCTACGTACCCAGGCATGGTCGGCATGCTCGCCGCTGGTGGCAGCCTCGACCAACTGGGCCGCCACCACGAACGCCTATGGGGCGACGTCGACGACCCGACGGTGCTCGCCCGCCTCAACTGCCTCGCGCAGGCGGCCCATGCCGTCAGGGCGCTCGAAGGTTGCACCTTCGGCCGCATCGGCGGGCGCTCGATGGGGATGTACACGGCCGTCGGGCGCACCGACGAGTGGATGCGCCTATTTGGGGTCGACGTCGAGGAGGTCGACCAATGGGAGGTCGTCCGTAGGTCCGAGCTGGTCCCCACGTCTCGTGCCGTAGCCGGCAGGCAGTGGCTGGAGAAATATGCCGCAGGCGTCCACTACGACGGCTCCCGCCTCACCCCCGAGATCCTCGAGCGCCAAGTCCGCTCCTACCACGCGCTCCAAGACATCATCGCCGAGTGGCACCTAGATTTCCTTGGGGTCAAGGGCCAGCCAGAGCTGACCAACAACTTCGCCACGATGGACATCGCGGAAGCCTTCTTGAACGACCCCTACGACTGGGAAGGCCCGAAGCAGGTGCAGGTGTGCGCCACTGAAGACGACATGGACGGCGCGCTCACAATGCAGTTGATGCACAAGGTCACCGGCACGCCCGTACTCTTCGCAGACGTGCGCCACTACTTCACAGATCTGGCCGTCTGGGACCTCGAGAACTCCGGCCAGCACGCCACCTGGTTCGCGGCCCGCTCGGACGACCCGGCAGAAAACCTCGCCAGGGTGCACCTGTACCCGGAGGAGTTCTACTTCCCGGCTGGGGGGGCGTCAGTGCACCACCTCGCCGCACCTGGCGAGGTCACCCTTGCACGGATGTCACGCGCCAATGGAGCTTACCGTTTACAGGTCACCAAGGGAAGCTTCGAAACTTACGACGACGAAACGAACGAAAGGCTGATGCGCCAAAGCACCTACGTATGGCCGCATGCTTTCACGCGCATGGCTACGCCAGCCGAGGTGTTCCTTTCCCGCTTCGGTGCCAACCACGTCCACGCAGTGCTAGGCGACATAACAAGTGAGCTAGAGGCCATCTGCCGCTTCACGGGCGTCGGCTTGGAGCGCCTAGATGCTTGAGGGGGAGCGCCCAGATGCTTGAGGGGGAGCGCCCAGATGCTTGAGGGCAATGTCGCGTCCCAGGGGGCTGGCACCTCGGAGGGTGCCTATGCCGTAGAGATGGTCGGTATCCGCCGGCACTTCCCAGGGGTAGACGCCCTGAAGGGTGTGGACCTGAAAGTGGGCGTAGGCGAGATCCACGGCTTGGCAGGGGAAAACGGGGCAGGCAAGTCCACTCTCATGAAAATCCTCTCAGGTGCCGAGCGCAAGGACGCAGGCCACATTATCCTCAATGGCAAAGAAGTGCACATGTCCGGCCCGGCAGATGCGCTCGCCCTGGGGATTTCTACGGTCTACCAAGAGACGAGCCTGGCGCCTCACTTGAGCGTCGCCGAAAACCTCTTCGTCGGCAGGTGGCCCAAGTTCGCAGGAGGGGTCATCGACAGGCGGCGCCTCATGAGAGAGGCCGAGCTGGTGCTCGAGCGCCTCGGGGTCGAACTTCCGTTGCGGGCACAAGTAAACCGGCTCACGATCGCCCAACAGCAGATGACCGAGATAGCCCGAGCGCTCTCGCACGACGTGAACGTGCTCATCTTGGACGAGCCAACCTCAGCCCTCGCAGACAACGAGGTTGCCGCCCTGTTCGCTGTCCTGCGTGACCTAAAGGCCCAGGGGATCTCGGTGATCTTCATCTCTCACGAGCTCGATGAGATGCTCGAGCTCTGCGACCGGATCTCGGTCATGCGCGACGGCGAGCTGGTTGGCGAAAGAGCTGCTGCCGAGACAAACGTCTTAGAGCTGGTACGGATGATGGTCGGGCGCACTCTTGGTGAGATGTACCCGAAGCGGGCAGTCCCAGTCGGCGAAGAACTGCTCAGGGTTGAAGGTCTGCGTGTACGCTCCAAGAAAAGTGCTGTGAGCTTTTCCGTGCGCGCAGGTGAGGTCGTGGGCTTCGCCGGGCTGCTCGGTGCCGGCAGGACGAGCCTGATGCAAGCGGTCGTGGGCGCCGTCCCTTCAGAAGCAGGCAGGATTTACGTCCGTGGCAGGCCGGTGCGTGTGCGCAACCCCGAACACGCCATACGCCAGGGCATCGGCTACCTGACCGATGACCGCCGGCGCACAGGGTTGGCGGGCGTCCTCGGCGTCGGCCAGAACCTCACGTTGGCTTCGCTCCCTCAGTTTGCCCGCGTAGGCGTCATAAAGAGCCGCAAAGAGGTGAGGGCAACCTCGGACATGGTGGAGGCCCTCCGGATAGTAACTCCTTCGTTGCGCCAGCCCGTCGCGCTCCTCTCTGGTGGCAACCAGCAAAAGACCGTGCTCGGGAGGTGGCTCCTTGCGGACGTGGACGTCCTCATCCTCGACCAGCCGACCCGGGGCATCGACGTGGGCGCCAAGCTAGAGATCTACGGCATCATCAACAACCTGGCCAGCGCCGGCAAAGCGCTCATCCTCGTCTCGGATTACCTGCCTGAGCTGCTCGGCATGAGCGACCGGGTCATCGTTATGAGAGAGGGAGGCATCATCGCAGAGTTCGACCGAGCGGAGGCTACACAAGAGGCTGTCCTCCTCGCTGCATCGGGGCACCCTCCCGGCCGGGGTGGCCGCGCTACGCCAAGCCGAGGCCACGGCTCGGGCGGCACCGGAGCGGGGACAGATGGAGAAAGGGCTACGAAATGAGCACTGTAGGTACCCAGCCCGAGGGTAGCGGGCCTTTAGGGGACATCGAACAAAGCAAGCCTGTAACATCAACTGACCGGCGCCCGCGCCCAGGGAGCGACGTGGAGGCGCGCACTTGGTTGCGCCGTGGCCTAGAACAGTTTGGCTTGGCACTTTTCGTCTTTGCGCTCGGTGCCTTCCTCACGGCCTACACTCCTCACTTCCTCACTGGCGTCAACATATCCGCCCTGTTCGTGCAGATGTCGATTATCGCCATAATTGCCGTTGGCCAGTTGATGGTCATCATCACGGCTGGGATCGACTTGTCCGTAAGCTCTGTGGTGGGCCTCACCGGCACGCTGTCCACCTACCTAGTCGTGTACAGCCACACAGGGGTAGCGCTCGGGATGTTCCTGGGCGTGCTTGCCGGTGGGGCTGTGGGGTTGGTCAACGGGCTGCTCATAACCAAAGTTGGGCTGCCACCGTTCATTGCAACCCTGGCGACGCTCTCGGCCGTCGGCGGCGTGGCCCTCCTCATGGTGAACGGCCAACCCGTCGGGGCGCCACCGTCGTTCAACGTGCTGGGCACGGGCAAGCTCGGGCCCGTCCCATGGGCGATCATCGTCATGGTGATAGTGGCTGCATGCGGCTGGTTCGTACTCGCACGCACCACGCTCGGGCGCGCTATTTACGCAATAGGCAGCAACTACCAAGCTGCGCGCTTGTCAGGCATCGCAGTGAACCGCGTCCTCAACACCGTGTACGTGATCCAGGGGCTCTTGGCGGGGTTGTCCGGCGTGGTGGTCGCCAGCCTCGTCCTTACGGGAGACCCCACGTCGGGAACCAACTACAACCTGGACTCGATAGCTGCCGTCGTCATAGGTGGAGGGAGCCTCTTCGGGGGAGAGGGCACCGTCTTTGGCGCCATGGTCGGCGCCCTTCTCATGGAGCTCATCGCCAACGGGTCAGACCTGCTAAACATATCGACGTTTTGGCAGGAAGTGATCCTTGGGATAGTCATCATAATAGCGATCGCGTACGACCAGGCTCGCCGGCGGGCACTCGCCCGGCGTTGACCTCTCAGTGGGTTATGGCACCAACAAACAACAAAGAAACCCAAGAAAGGAAAAAAAGACAATGACCAGCCATCCACACAGCAAAGCCCGTCGCCGCATGCGAGGTCGCGCCACCGCCGTCCTCGCTGCGGCAGCAGTTGCACCAATGGGGGCAGCCGCCGTCACCTTGCCGAGCGCAACCTCAGCGGCTGCTCAGGGGAGCGGGTCGCTCGTTTCCCAAGAGCCGCAATGGCGCGCCGGCGCAACGCCGGCCCCACCGGGGTCTCACTGGACGATCGCAGTGGTCCCTAAGTCTGTCGGGCTGTTCTATTGGGGCACGGTAGACGCCGGAGCGCAGGCAGCGGGCAAGTACTTCCATGTAAAGATCATTTGGAAGGGCACGGCAACCGAGACCGACCTTGTGGGCGAAGAAGCGATCCTAAAAGACTTCATCGACTCGCACGTAAACGGCATAGCCTTCGCTGCGCAAAGCGCAACGGGCATGGTGCCAATAGCGAACCAGGCCATCAAAGCTGGCATCCCGGTAGTCAACATCGACTCCGGCCTCAGCCCACAGGGCCCACCGCTGGTGGCGAGCGACAACGTCGTGGCCGCAGGAAAGGCAGCAGACATCCTTGCTAAACTGATAGGCGGCAAGGGCCAGGTCGCCTTGCTCCCGTTCGTACCCTCGGCGGCCACTTCGATCCAGCGCCAAGAGGGCTTCGAGAACGAGCTCAAGAAGTACCCTCACATCAAGCTCGTGGCTGTCCAGTACGACCAAAGCGACGTCCTGACAGCGGAGTCGATCACGACCAATATCCTGACGGCCCACCCTCAATTGAACGGCATATTCGACGCAAATGAACCTGGCGTAGACGGGACCGTAGCCGCGCTCGCCGCACGGGGGGTACCTCCTGGGACTGTCAAGGTCGTAGGCTTCGACAACGCTACCGACGAGGTCAACGACCTGAAAGACGGCTACGTGTCAGCGCTCATCGTCCAAAACCCCTTCCGCATCGGTTACCAGGGCGTAGCCGAAGTAGTGGCTCAACTCGAGCACAAGAAGGTGCCGCACAACGTGGACACGGGTGTCATCGTCGCCACCAAGGCCAACATGAACCAGCCAGCGGTCTACCAGCGGCTTTACCCGCCGACGATCGCTCCCTGAACAGGACGACCGCTCCCTGAACAGCAAATAAGGCCTTCGAGCGCGAGGGGGCCGGCACAGCGCTGCCCCCTCGCTCCCGAGGAGCTACTGCCCCTTGCTGGCCAAGCCGCTGCCCCTTGCTCGCCAAACTGTTGCCGCCTCGGTGGCCAAGCGCCAGGGTAATGTGCCCTGGTAACGCCCGAGCTGGGTTGCCCAGCTGGAAACTGCGCTTCTGGGTGCTAACGGCTAAGTACATCCTGGCATAAATACGATCACGTAATTACACTAGCGTAACTAGGGGCCAGCAGTAACGTATGAGTGCCCCCGGAAGGGGATGCTCATGCCGAGGAAGAGCCCGTTCGTACTGGAACTGACCGCCGAGCAGCGCTCGGTGCTGGAAGCACGAGCCCGGCAAT
>Ga0209061_1000887_pt1 | contig 60331 bp, 60 predicted proteins | sample Coa_R1_10_FD_187157 | JGI IMG/M metagenome (GOLD analysis project Ga0209061, IMG submission 187157) | Surface soil microbial communities from Centralia Pennsylvania, which are recovering from an underground coalmine fire - Coalmine... | ecosystem: Environmental > Terrestrial > Soil >... | reverse complement strand
TCACGATCATCGCGCCGGCCGGTCTCTACAGCTCCAGCGCGCCGACCTCGATATGCGCCGTAGCACTCAACTCGCCTATCAAGACCGCCAAAGATCTCAACGGCAAGATCTTCGCGACGAACGGCCTCAAAAATATCGGCGAGTTCGGTCCGCGCGCCTGGATCGACAAGAACGGCGGTGACTCTTCGACGGTCAAGTTCGTCGAGATGCCGTTTCCCGATATGCCGGGAGCACTCGCCCAGGGGCGCGTCGATGCGGCGCTCCTCGCCGAGCCGGTAAAGACCGAAGCGAAGAGCACGACGCGGGTCCTCTCGAAATGTTACGACGGCATCAGCAACAACTTCATGATCGCCGCGTACTTCACGACGACGACCTGGGCGAATGCACATCCCGAGCTCGTCCGCAAGTTTCAGGAGGCGATGAGCGCGGCGGCGGCCTGGGCGAACAAGAATCACGACAAGACGGCCGCGATCCTCGCGCGCGAGACGAAGATAAATCCAGAAATCCTCTCGCAGATGACGCGATCAGTGTATCCCGAACGGCTCGATCCCGCCCAGATTCAGCCGGTCATCGACGTGACGGCAAAGTACGGAGGACTTTCGGCGCCGTTCCCGGCGAGCGAGATGATCTACCGTGAGGCGCGCTAGCTGGAGAGGCCGCGATCATCGCCGACAGCCGAACAGGCGGGGGTTCGAGCCCGCTCGTTCGGAGGTCGGCGCCTTGGTCTGGGGACTTTCCGACGAGAATTCTCGCCGATCGTTTACGTGCGCACGACCAAGTCGGCGGCGGTCACCGGTTTGGGAAGGAACCCGTACTTGACGCTGACGTCGAGGAGTGTCTGCATCTCGGGCAGGACCATTCGCTCCGCATACTCGGCGCGGATCATCGTCCGGGCGATATCGGGATCGAGCTTGGTGTATTTCGCGAGGATTTGCGCGGATTGATCGTGGTGGGTGTTGGCCCAGCGCGCCGTCTCATAGATCGCCGAGGCGAACCGCTTCACCAGATCCGGATTTTGCTGTGCGAATTGCCGTGTCGTGAACCACGCACCCGCCAGGAAACGGGGCGCGATGTCGGCGTTTGGGTCGGCCAGCACGCTGATCTCGCCTTTCTTCAGCGCGACCGAGAGCGCAGGCTCGGAGATCAAGGCCGCATCGATCGTCCCGCGTTCGATCGCCGGAGCCATCTCGGAGAAGACGACCTCGACTCGCTTCACGTCGGCGATGTTCACGTTGTTCTTGGTGAGATAGGCGTCGAGGCTCAGCTCGAGGACCGTCTTGAGGACATTGAGTCCGACCGTCTTCCCGACGAGGTCCTTGGCCGAGCGGATCGGACCGTTCTTCTTGACGCACAGGAGAAATTGCGGCGCCTTCGGCGTGTTGACCGAGCCGGCCGCGACGATGACGAACGGCAGGCCGCGCAGATAGCCGTTTGCGAGGAGCAACGGCGTCGTCACCCCCATGTCGAGCGAGCCGCCGATCACGGCGTTCGACGCCGCCGCGCCGCTGGAGAACGTTTGGACGTCGGCGTTGATCCCCGCCTTGCGGAAAAAGCCCATGTCGGCCGCATAGTAGGCTTCCGCGAAGACATCGGTGGCGGTCACCCCGATGCGGAGCGTCTGCAGCGCCGGTTGCGCATGGACGGGTTCGACCGTCGCGAGCGCCGCCGAGAGCGACCCGGCGATGAACTGTGAGCGGGACCATGGGGTCATGGCTGCCTCCTATCCGCGGCGTAGAGCGGTTACGCCTCAAGGACGCCGTAGGCCTCCGTCTTATTACCTCAGAAAAAAGCCCGCGAGGATCGTTATGGCGATCACCTATCATGCTGCCCTGAGCGAAAGGCTCTCGCTCTACAGCCGAAACAAGCTCAAGCTCGGCGTCTTCGGCCCGAACATGTCGTCGGGGATCGCCCTGACCAAGGTGCCCGAGCGTTGGTCGGGATCGTGGGAGGACAATCTTCGCCTCGCCCAGCTCCTCGACGAAGCCGGGATCGAGTTCATGCTCCCCGTTGCGCGCTGGAAAGGGAACCAGGGGGCGACAAACCCGCAAGAGGCGACGCTCGAGACGATCACCTGGGCCTGCGGACTCCTCGCGCAAACCAAACGCATCACCGTCTTCGGGACCGTGCACGTCCCCCTCGTCCATCCGGTCTTCGCCGCCAAGCAGTTCGTGACGGCCGACCACATCAGCCGCGGCCGCTTCGGACTCAACATCGTCGCGGGCTGGAATCAGGACGAATTCGACATGTTCGGTATCGAGCAACGCGAGCACGACATCCGCTACGAATACAGCGCCGAGTGGCTGAGCGTCGTCCGTCAGCTCTGGGAGCGCGAAGACACCTTCGATTTCGAAGGGCGTTTTCTGCGGCTCAAAGGGTTGCAGGCCCAACCCAAGCCGTACGGCGGGACGCGGCCCGTCATGATGAACGCCGGCGGCTCGGTGACCGGGCGCGCCTTCGCCACCAAGCACTGCGATTTTCTCTTTGCCACGATCCGGACGCTCGAGCAGTCGGAAGCGGAGATTCGCGACGCACGCGAACGAGCGCGCGAGCTGGGACGCGAAGACTTCCTCGGCGTCTTCACGACCGCGAGCGTCGTCTGTCGCCCGAGGCAACGCGAAGCGGAGGAATTCTTCCGTTACTACGCCGAGGAACAGGCCGACTTCGATGCGGTGCGCCACATGCTCACGGTCGCCAACGGCTCGACGAGCTTCCGTCCCGAGGTCTATGAGCGAATGCGCGTCCGGATCGCGGCAGGCTACGGCGGCCATACGATCGTCGGCGATCCCGATCGCGTCGCCGCCGAATTCGTGAAGCTCAGCGAGATCGGCTTCACCGGCGTCGCTTGCGGGATGGTCGACTACCTCGCCGAGTACCCGTTCTTCATCGGCGAAGTACTCCCGCGTCTCGAGCGCGCCGGTCTGCGCGTGCCGAACCCGGCATGAACGGCCTGCACCGTCTCGGCGCACTCCTGGTCGTCCTGCTGCTGGCGGGCGCCGCGCGAACGGCGCTTGCCCAAGGGACGCCGTACGAGATCGACACGATCCTCTCGCAAACGGGGCCGGGGGCGTTTCTGGGGAGCAAGGAAGCGGCCTCGCTTACCGTCCTCGAGAGCGTCGTCAACGCGACCGGCGGTATCAAAGGCCGACCGGTGCGCTTCGTCATCCACGACGATCAGACGAATCCGCAGACTGCGGTGCAACTCGTCTCGATGCTCAAGGCGCGGCGTGTCCCCGTGATCATGGGACCGATCCTTACCGCGGTCTGCGCGGCGGTACAACCGATCGTCGAACGCGACGGACCGGTGACGTACTGCACCTCGCCGACGGTGATTCCGAAGAGCAATACGTATATGTTCATCGGGGCGCCGTCCCTCGACGACGTCGAGCCGGTCGTCCTACGCTACATCAAGTCGCGCGGCTGGCGCCGGCTCGCGCTGATCACATCGACCGATGCAAGCGGCCAGGACTTCGAGCGGCGCTTCGATCCGATTCTGGCGCGGCCGGAATTTCGGGGGATGGAGCTCGTCGAGCGCGAGCACTTCAATCCGGCGGACATCAGCGTAACCGCCCAAATCGCACGGATCAAGGCCGCGAAGCCCGACGTCCTGCTCTCGTTCACCGTCGGGACGCCGTTCGGGACGCTTCTGCGCAGCATCCGGGACGCCGGTTTGGACGTCCCCGTCTACGCCTCGGGCGGCGATATGACGTACGCCCAGATGAATCAATATGCGAGCTTCCTCCCAAAGGAGCTCTTCTTCAACGGCGCTCATGGGATCGTCCCGGAACCCGACGCGCCGCCGGCGATGAAGCGCGCTCAGACGATCTACTTCGAGGCGATGAAAAAGGCCGGCCTACGACCGGAGTTCGCGACGACGATCCCCTGGGACCCCGCCTCGGTCCTCGTCGACGCCCTGCGGCACATCGGCCCCGATGCGACCGCCGCGCAGATCTTCCGCTACCTCCAGAACCTCCGGAGCTGGACCGGGATCGAGGGGACTTATAACTTCAGCACGCACGATCAGCGGGGCATCGGAGAGAGCGCCGCGGCCGTCTTCCGCTGGGACGCTTCGAGGAGCGACTTCGTTCAGATCTACCCGCGCTAGTTCTCCGAGGCGGGGCCACCACGCTGCGCGGCGACGTATTGGTCGAAGTGCCTGAACCACTCCTCGATCAGCGACTCGTCGCTGCACGTGAGGGGGACGCCGGCGTCGGCGGCCGCCTTTCGGAGCAGGTTGACGATCCGCTGGTTCCGGAGCCGGCCGAATTTGTAGCGCTTCGCTCGACGCGCACATTCGAGCGCATCTTCGCGCAAGACGGCTTCGACCGGCTCCGGCAACATCACGAGCTCAGTATAACCTATCTCGCCTGCGGACGGACCACGAGGGGCGCGTTGAGTTTTAGCCTGAGTTGCGAACCGGCCGGGACCTGGATGTTCGAGGCCGTGTTGGCTGCGAGCAGCGCCCCGCCGGCTACGCCGACCAATCCACCGAGGTTCGTGCCGATCGCCTTACCGACGATGTTCCCGACGATCATCCCGCCCAAAACCTGACCGGCCGCCTGGACGTAGTTGGTCTGCTTCTTCTCACCGACGCCGATCACTTCGGCGTTGAGCGGGACGGTCGTCCCGTCGCTGAACGTGATCGTGTCGACGTTGAGCTTCAAATGCGCCTTCCGGGTCGGCGTCGCACGGACGACCTGCGAGAGATGTCCGCGGATGCGCGAGCCGGACGACGTGACGGCGGTGAACGTTTGACCGTCCTGGGCCGTCTTACTGTTGAGTTCCTGTTGGATCGTGGCGTCGATCGTCGATCCCGCCGGGAGGTCGACGTTCGCCGCGCGCGCAACGTGGGCCGTTGCGAGGGTTGCGATGAGGGCGAAAATGCCCACCGTTTGAACGAACCGTATCATAAAGACTCCACGAAGCTGGGGGTACGGGCGCTCGTTTGCCCTTGCCCTCGAGATTCCCCGCCCCCGCCCCTTTGAAACGATGCACGGGCGCATGCACACCAAGAGAACGTACTGCAGGGGCCCGAACGTCACCCCGGGACTAAACGCTTATAGCGGCGAATCTCCTCGTACCGTGAGGGTGCGAGACGACATCCGGAACGTCGCGATCATCGCGCACGTGGATCACGGGAAGACGACGCTCGTCGACGCGATGCTGCGGCAGAGCGGCGTCTTTCGGGAGGGCCAAGTCGTCGAGACGCGCGTGCTCGATTCCAATCCGCTCGAGCGCGAGCGCGGGATCACGATTCTGGCCAAAAATACCGCGATCCGCCACGGCGGGATCAAGTTCAACATCGTCGATACCCCCGGGCACGCCGACTTCGGGGGCGAGGTCGAGCGGGTCTTACAGATGGTACAGGGTGTTCTGCTGCTCGTCGACGCCGCCGAGGGCGTGATGCCGCAAACCCGCTTCGTGCTGCGCAAAGCCCTTGAGCTCGATTTGCGCGCGATCGTGGTGATCAACAAGATCGACCGGAAAGACGCCCGCCCCACGGAGGTCGTCAACGACGTCTTCGATCTCTTCTTGGAACTCGGCGCGAGCGACGAACAAGCCGACTTCCCGGTCATCTACACCGACGCCAAAGCGGGGATCGCCAAACGCTCCTTAGCGGACGAGAGCCGCACCCTCGAGCCGCTCTTCGAAACGATCGTCGCCCACGTCCCGCCCGCACCGGCCGAGGAGGGGGCGTTCCAAATGCTGATCAGCGCGATCGATCACAACCAATACGTCGGACGCATCGGGATCGGCCGGGTCTTCCGCGGCGTCGCGCGGGTGAACGACCCTGTCGCGAAGGTCGCGCGGGACGGAACGACCGAGGGCGGACACCGGCTGACGAAGCTCCTGACCTTTGCGGGACTCGAACGGATCGAGATCGACGAAGCGCAGGCCGGCGACATCGTCGCGATCTCCGGGATCGAAGGGATCAACATCGGTGACACGCTCGCCGACGCGCAGCACCCCGAGGCCATCCGTGCGGTCCCGGTCGACGAGCCGACCGTCTCGATGTTCTTCATGGTGAACACCTCGCCGTTCGCCGGACGCGAAGGGAGATACGTGACCTCGCGGCAGCTCCGCGCCCGCCTCATGCGCGAGCTCGAATCGAACGTCGCACTACGGGTGAGCGATACGGAGAGCGCCGACACCTTCGAAGTGCGCGGACGCGGCGAGCTGCACCTTGCGATCCTGATCGAGACGATGCGCCGCGAGGGGTATGAGCTCGCGATCTCCAAGCCCGAAGTGATCATCGTCGAGCGCGACGGTCGCAAATACGAACCGGTCGAGTACGTCGTGATCGACGTCGCCGAAGACTATGCCGGGGCGGTGATCGAGGCGCTCGGGCGGCGGCGCGCCCAGATGTCGAACATGGTGACGCTCGGCGAGATGCGCCGGCTCGAGTACACGATGCCGACGCGTGCGATCTTCGGCTTGCGCGGCGAGCTCTTGACGCTCACTCGCGGTACCGCCGTGATGTCGCATACGTATTACGACCATCAGCCGCTCGCAGGCGAGATTCCGGGCCGCAACGTCGGTGCCTTGATCGCGAGCGAAGACGGAACTGCGACCGGCTACGCGCTGATGGGGCTCGAATCGCGCGGCCGGTTCTTCATCGAGCCCGGAACCGAAGTCTACGAAGGGATGATCGTCGGCCGCAGCAACAACGAATACGACGTGACGATCAACGTCGTCCGCACGAAGAAGCTGACGAACATGCGCGCCGCGGGCTCCGACGAAAACGTCAGGCTCCCGCCCGCGGAGGAGATGACGCTCGAGCGCGCGATCGAGTTCATCGAGGACGACGAGCTGGTCGAAGTCACGCCTCGCTCGATTCGTTTGCGCAAACGATTGCTGAAGGAAGCGGATCGCCTTCGGGCCCGTAAGCGCGAGCTCGCCGCCCGCTCATGATCGTCCGGCTGCTCATGGCCGCCTGCGTCCTCTTGACGATCAACTTGGGGATCCGTCAAAGTCTCGGGCTGTTCATCACGCCGATGACCGACGACCTGCACTGGTCCCGCTCGGTCTTCGCGCTTTCGTTCGCACTGCAAAACCTTCTCTGGGGAGCCGGTCAACCGATAGCAGGCGTCTTCGCCGACCGTTTCGGTGCGATACGGACGATTATCGGCGGCGCGGCCGTCTACGCCGGATCGCTCGTCCTCATGGCGACCTGGCACGATCCGCTCGCCTACAACTTCATGGGCGTGCTGCTCGGGATCGGTTTTGCCGGCTGCTCGCTCTCGATCGTCCTGGCGGCGATCGGCAAAGCGGTCCCCGAAAAGGAGCGCGGCATCGCGCTCGGGATCGCGATGGCGGGCGGCTCGTTCGGCCAACTCGCCGTCCCGCCGATCAGTCAAGTCTTGATCGACGGATTCGGCTGGTTGACGGCACTCCTGATCCTCGCCGCCGCCTCCGCGGCGATGATCCCTCTCGCCCTCCCGTTCGCGCAGGTCCCGACGAAGACGTTCGAAGGCGCGCGTGACCAATCGGTCGGTGAGGCCGTCCGCGAGGCTCTCGGTACCCCAAGCTTTTGGTGCCTCACCTTCGGCTTCTTCGTCTGCGGCTTCCACGTCGCGTTCGTGCAGACGCATCTGCCGGCGATCGTCAGCGGAGCCGGCCTCCCGTCGCTCGTCGGCGCATGGGGTCTGGCGATCGTCGGGGCTTCGAATATGCTCGGGACGTACGCCTCGGGCTATCTCTCGGGAAGGATGCCGAAGCGGTTCCTCCTGAGTGCGATCTACGCGATTCGCGGCGCAATCATCGCGATCTTCATGCTCACCCCGATCAGCGAGCTCTCGGTCTTCATATTTACTGCGTCGCTCGGCGTCGTCTGGCTCTCGACCGTCCCGCCGACGACGGGGATCGTGACGCGGATGTTCGGGCTGCGCTGGAGCTCGACGCTCTTCGGCTTTCCGTTCTTCAGCCATCAGATCGGCGCGTTTTTCGGCGCCTGGCTCGGCGGATTTATCTACGACCACACCGGCTCGTACCATCTGATGTGGGAGATCTCGATCGCCGCGGCGGCCTTCGCGGCCTTGATCAATTTGCCAATTGTCGAACGACCGGTACCGCGATTGGCCCCGCAACGAGCGTAAAGGCCAAAGGCCGCCGCTCGCCGCGGGGGGATATCAAGTAGTAGGTGGCGCGATGCCGCCGTGCTCTTGTGGAGGAATCGATAAAGGCATGCGTTTGCGAACTCTGTTCCCGCTCCTGACCGCGGCTGCGTTGGCGCTCCTGGCGGCCTGCACCAGCACCAACCCGCTCCCGCCCGGGCATTAGCGTCGTCCGCAGGACGACGCCGCCCGGAGAGATGGCGATCGTGCATGAGACCGACGGGGCGGCGAGCGCTGCGGGGACGTCACGCTGGAAGATCGTCGCCTTCATCGCGCTCATCGTCGCCTTCGTCGCGCTGCTCGGCCTTCTGCACGAACGCCTGGTGAATCGCGGCCTCATCGCGCTCCTCGGCTTTGCCGCGGGCCCGTCCCGGGAGATCCCGTTGACGGGCCCGCAAGCGTGGGGACGCGCCTTCGTCGATCACGACCGCCACTACACGGTCTTCCTTGCGCGACATCTGCCGCAGCCGGACGGCCGGCGTTTTGTCGTCTGGGTGGAAGGGGCGCGGACGTACTCCCCCGGCGTCCTCGAGCCCGCCCGCGGCGGGATCTATGCGCTGCTCGTCCGCGGCGACGTGCTCAGCGGCGCTCGGGCGGTCACCGTGCGGCTGCAAGGTGCGGCCGGTTCGACGGAAGGCCGAGTCGTACTCCGCTGGGACCGCCGGAGCGCGGCGCTCCCCGCGGCGCCGTAACCCTCCTACACCGGCTGCGCGATCGGGAGCTCTTGGACGCTACGGACGCTGAACGTGAGCTCGCCGCGCAGATCGTCGTAGTCGACCTCGACCGCGTCGCCGTCCTTCACCTCGCCGGCGAGGATCTTGCGCCCGAGCGGCGTCTCGAGCTCCCGCTGGATCGTCCGCTTGAGCGGCCGCGCGCCGTAGACGGGATCGTAACCCGTCTTGACCAGGTGCGTCTTCGCCGCCTCCGAGACGTCGAGCGTGATCCTGCGATCGACGAGCCGCTGACGCAGCCTGCCGAGCTGGATGTCGACGATCTGTTTGAGCTGTTCCTCCGAGAGCGCGTGAAACACGACCACCTCGTCGACCCGGTTGAGGAATTCCGGGCGGAAATGTTGCCGCAGCTCGTCGAGGACCGTCGCCCGCATGATCGTGTACTCGGTATCGGACGTCCCCTTATAGTCGAGGATCCGGTGGCTCCCGATGTTCGACGTCATGATGATGACGGTGTTCTTGAAGTCGACCGTGTGGCCTTGACCGTCGGTCAGTCGACCGTCGTCGAGAATCTGCAGGAAGACGTTGAAGACGTCCGGCGCGGCCTTCTCGATCTCGTCGAACAGGACGACCGAGAACGGTTTCCGTCGCACCGCCTCGGTGAGCTGACCGCCCTCTTCGAAGCCGACGTAGCCCGGAGGCGCGCCGATCAGACGCGCGACCGTGTGCTTTTCCTGATACTCCGACATGTCGATGCGGATCAGGTTGCGTTCGTCATCGAAGAGATACTCGGCCAACGCCCGCGCAAGCTCGGTCTTCCCAACACCGGTCGGCCCCAAGAAGATGAACGAACCGATCGGGCGATTCGGATCGGCCAAGCCCGAGCGGGCGCGCAGGATCGCCTCGGCGACGAGCTTCACCGCTTCATCTTGTCCGACGACGCGTTTGTGCAGCTCTTCGTCGAGATGGAGCAGCTTCTGCACCTCGCCCTCCATGAGCTTGGCGACGGGGATCCCCGTCCACCGACTCACCACCTCGGCGATGTCCTCTTCGTCGACCTCTTCCTTGAGCAAACGACCGCGGCCGTCGCCCAGCGCCGCTACGCGTTCGCGCAGCTGTTTCTCCAGCGACGCGAGCTTCCCGTAGCGCAGTTCCGCAACGCGATTGAGATCGTACTGGCGCTCCGCCTGCTCGATTTCGACCTTCGTCTGCTCGATCTGCTCGCGCAGCCCGCGCAGCGATTCGACCGCCTCCTTCTCGGCCTGCCAGCGCGCCTTGAGCGCGTCGTATTCCTCGCGCAACTCGGCGAGCTCCGATTCCAGACGCTGCAGGCGGGCCTTGCTCGCCTCGTCGGTCTCTTTTTTGAGAGCCTCGCGTTCGATCTCGAGCTGCATGATCCGCCGCTGACTCTCGTCGAGCTCCGTCGGCATCGAATCCATCTCGGTCCGCAGCTTCGCCGCGGCCTCGTCGACCAAATCGATCGCCTTATCGGGCAAGAAGCGATCGGAGATGTAGCGATTGGAGAGGACGGCGGCGGCGACGAGCGCGGCGTCCTTGATGCGCACGCCGTGATGCACCTCGTAGCGCTCGCGTAAACCGCGCAGGATCGAGATCGTGTCCTCGACGCTCGGCTGGTCGACCATCACAGGCTGGAAGCGGCGCTCCAAGGCCGCGTCTTTCTCGATGTATTTGCGGTACTCGTCGAGCGTCGTCGCGCCGATGAGGTGCAGTTCGCCGCGCGCAAGCATCGGTTTGAGCAGGTTGGCCGCGTCCATCGAACCCTCGGCGCGCCCGGCACCGACGACGTTGTGAAGCTCGTCGATGAACAGGATGATCTGGCCCGCGGCGCTCTGGATCTCTTTGAGGACCGCCTTGAGGCGCTCTTCGAACTCGCCGCGATATTTCGCGCCTGCGACGAGCGCGCCCATATCGAGTGCGACGAGGCGTTTGTTCTTGAGCCCTTCCGGGACGTCGCCGCGCACGATACGCTGCGCCAACCCCTCGACGATCGCCGTCTTCCCGACGCCCGGATCGCCGACGAGGACGGGATTGTTCTTCGTCCGTCGCGAGAGGATTTGAATGACGCGGCGGATCTCGTCGTCGCGGCCGATGACCGGATCGAGTTTCCCCTGCTCGGCGGCCCTGGTCAAATCACGGCCGTACCGCTCGAGCGATTGATACGTCCCCTCGGGATTCTGCGAGGTGACGCGCTGATTGCCCCGCACCTCCTTGAGGGCGGCGAGGAGCTTTTCGCGGGTCACCCCGACGGCACGCAACGCTTTCCCCGCGCCGCTTTGATCGCCGACGAGCGCCAGCAGCAGATGTTCGACCGAGACGTAGTCGTCTTGCAGCTGCTTCGCTTCGGCATCGGCTTGGGCGAGTAAGCGCATCAGCTGCGGTGAAGCCGTCACCTGCGCTTGATCGGCGCTCGCCCCCGTCAGGCGCGGTAACGCCCCGATCGCGGCGTTCGTCGCGCGCTCGAGGGCACGCAGATCGGCGCCGGCCTTCTCGAGGACCGGTCGCGCGATCCCGTCCTCTTGGTCGAGAACGGCCGCCAGCAGATGCTCGGGGGTCGTCTGTGTATTGTGCTCCGAAAGAGCGCGGGTATATGCCGAGTTCAGCGCTTCTTGGACGCGCTGCGTCATGCGGTCTACATTCATCGTACAGTACAACCCGAGCGCGAAAACATTTGTTGCAGGATCATCCTTCTTCGTGATCGCCAAGCGGACGCTGATCGTGTGGCGGCTCTTGCTCGCCGCTTGCTCCGCCGTGCTCTTTGCCGTCGCCTTGAGCAACCGAGCGTATGAGCTGACCTCGCCGTCCACGCTGCCGTGGCACGTTCTCCTGCGCAAAGCCTACAGCATCGGGGCCTTCGCTGTCATCGGTTTTCTGATCGCGCGATCGCGGCTTCGAGGATTCCGGGGCGGCGGCTCGATCGCCGCCCTGGTCGGTCTCTATTCAGCCGCGATCGAAGTCGGGCAATACCTTACCGGCGTACGCGAGGGGCTGCTCTCCAACGCCTTCGACGTGGTCTGCGGGCTGATCGGCGGCGCGCTGGGGTCGATTTTCAGCTCGATCCGGCCGCTGCGCGCTCGCGTAGGACCCGGACGTCGCCGCTCCTGACGGTGACGCCCGTCGCATCGAACCACTCGAGCAGCGGGACCGCGTACTTGCGCGAGGTCCCGACGAGGTCGCGAAAGGCCGCCATCGTCAAGCTCCCCGACTTCCGAAGCGCCGCTTCGAGTGCGGCCCGGATCTCGGCGATTTGCCAGCCCGTATACAATGCATCGCCGACCTTGACGAAGACGCCGGTCGCCAGGAGCGTGTCGAAGGCCTGAGCGATCCCGACGATACGAGAGCGGCGCAGCTCGGCGACGACGTCGGCGAGCTCGCGCGGCAAGTAGCGTTGCGCCGGGTCGGGCTGCAAGAACCGCTCGAAGAACGCCTGTTGGTCGGCGCTGAGCGTCGGGCGATGGTCGAGGGTCGCATAGTAGCCGCTGCGCTGAACGATCCGCCCGTCCTCGACGTAGCTCGCGAGGAGGCGGACGAGGAGCGATTCGTCGATCTCGAGTGCGCGTGCCAATGCGACGGAGGTCGCTCCCATCGCCCACGGCGTCTCGCGCTCGAGCGCGCGCAAGTGCGTGAGGACGCGCTCGAAGCATCGATCGGCGATCCGCGCATCGAGATAGGCGATCGGTTTTTGCAGACGTCGGACGGCGCCGGCTTCGACCAGCTTGGTCAGGATCGCGATCGTCCGTTCCTCGCGGATATTCGCCGCCGACGCGATCTGCGCCGTGGTCAGCGCCGCCAGACCGCCGCTCGCCAGGGCCTGGAGGACGGCGCGCTCTTCGGGCGTGTCTGCAGTCTCGGGCGGCGCGACGTCGGTACGGGCGCTCGCAATCGTTCCGCCGCCGAGAAGATCCTTGGGGGAAAGCCTGCGGACGACGAACGCCGAGCCCGGGAAGACGGCGGCCGGGCGCCGCAGGTGCAGCGTCGCCGCAACCTCGCCCCCGGCCACCGGGGGTTCGTGGAGCGTCAGCGTCCCGAGGATTTCGGCCGAACCCAGATAGGCCCGGACGGGATTGCGCCGGCGCAACAGCCCCAGAGCTCGGGGCTGCGGTTTGAAGACGACGTCGAGACTCTCTCCGACGCGGAATTCCGCACTGGTCAAAACCTCGCCGCGCGCGATCTCGCCGACTTCGATCCCCGGTAAGTTCGCGGCGACGCGCGAACCACCGTCGACGCGCTCGCGCTTCTCGCCGAAGACCTGTAAGCCGCGAATCCGGACTTCGCGTCCGCTCGGCTGCAAAATCAGGCGATCGCCGACGGCGATCGTCCCTTGCATCAGCGTCCCGGTGACGACCGTCCCGTGTCCCGCCATCGCAAAGACGCGATCGATCGGCAAGTACGGCGGCGCCTCGGGGTGGCGCGCAGGCAATGCGACCAGCGCATCGTGGATCGCCGAGCGCAGCACGTCGAGCCCGGCACCGCTGACGGTCGAGACGGCGATCACCGGGGCGCCTTCGGCGACGGTTCCCCGGACGGCTTCACGGACCAGCTCCTCCGCGAATGCGAGCTCCTCGTTATCGACCAAGTCGCTCTTCGTCAATACGATGATCGTGCGCTGCACGTTGAGATAACCGAGGATCGCCAAGTGCTCGTACGTCTGCGGTTTGGGCCCTTCGTTCGCCGCGACGACGAGCAGGAGCAGCTCCATCCCGGCCGCGCCGGCCAGCATATTATGAAGGAAGCGCTCGTGTCCGGGGACGTCGACGATCCCGGCTTCGACGCCGTCGTCGAAGCGCAGCCGTGCGAAGCCCAAGTCGAGCGTCATCCCGCGCAGCTGCTCCTCGAGCCAACGATCCGGATTGGTCCCCGTCAATGCACGGACGAGCGACGATTTCCCGTGATCGACATGGCCGGCCGTCCCCAAGATGTGCATTATGCGGCGGCTCCGATCACCGTGATGAGATCCTCGTCGCGTTCGGGCGGGAGCGTCCGCAGATCGACGAGGACCGCGCGCTCTTCGACCCGGCCGACCAGGGGCGGGCGCTGCGCGCGCAGCCGTGCGGCGAACGTATTGGGGGCTTCCGTCCGCGGGGAAAGGGCGAGTGCGACCGACGGGATCGGGGCGAGCGGGAGCGCGCCGCCGCCGGTGAACGCGGTCGTCTGCACGACCGAGACGTCGAGCCGCGCCCGATCGATGCGGGCGGCCAGCCCGCTGGCGCGCGCCAGGAGCTCTTCGACCCCGGTCGCCAGCATCCGATAGAGCGGAATCCGGGCGCGCCACGAACCGTCGAGATAGAGGCGCAACGTCGCCGCCAGCGCGGCGATCGTCGCTTTGTCGACGCGAAGTGCGCGTAAGAGCGGATTGGTCCGCAGTCGCTTGATCGCGACCGAACTCCCCACGATGATCCCCGCCTGCGGGCCGCCGAGCAGCTTATCGCCCGAGAACGAGACCATCTCGATCCCCGCATCGACGATCTCGCGCACCGTCGGCTCGCGCGGCAAGCCGAACTGCGCGAGATCGACGAGCGCGCCGCTCCCCAAGTCTTCGAGCGTCGGGATCCCGCAGCGCCGGCCGAGTTCGGCGAGGTCGCGGGGATCGACGTCCGCGACGAAGCCCTCGATCCGGTAATTCGAGGTGTGCGAACGCATCAACAGCGCCGTGCGCGGCGACAAAGCGCGAGCGAAGTCGTCGAGGTAGACTTTGTTCGTCGCACCGACCTCCACCAGGACGGCGCCGCTGCGCGCCAAGACGTCGGGCAAGCGGAAGCCGCCGCCGATCTCGATGAGCTGATTGCGCGAGACGACGACTTCGCGGCCCTTCGCGAAGGTATCGAGGACGAGGAGGATCGCCGCCGCATTGTTGTTGACGACCAGCGCGTCCTGGGCGCCCGTGAGCTCGCGCAGCAAGCTCGTCAGTCGCGCGTAGCGCGATCCGCGCATCCCCGTCTCCAAATCGTATTCGAGATTCGAATAGCCCCCGGCGATCTGCGCGATCGCGGCGGTCGCAGGCTCGGGGAGCGGCGCACGGCCGAGGTTCGTATGGAGCAGGATCCCCGTCCCGTTGAGGACCTCCACGAGCCCGCGCGCCTCTTCTCGGGCCAGCTCATGCTCGATCCGTGCGACGAGCATCTCGTACGGGGGCGCCTGCGCACCCGCCGGGAGACTGCGGCGAACGGCCTCGAGCGTCGCAGTCACCGCCGCTTTCACGAGCGGCGGCCCCAGGATGCTTCGATACGCGCTCAGCTTGGGGTCTTCGAGCAGACGGTGAACCGCGGGTAAGCCGCGGAGCGGCGTGCTAGGCGGCAGCTAGGTGCTTCTGCAGCATCGACGTGATCGTCGATTCGTTCACGAATCCAACGATCCGGTCGACCGGCTTTCCGCCCTTGAACAGGATCAAGCAGGGGATGCCGGAGACCTGATATTCGCCGGCGATGCTCGGATTCTCGTCGGTGTTCAGCTTGAGGAACGTGATGCGATCACCCATCGCCCCCGCGACTTTCTCGACGACGGGCGCGAGCATCCGACACGGGCCGCACCACGGTGCCCAGAAGTCAACGAGCACGGGCTTATCGGCCTGTAGGACGTCCTTTGCGAACGTGGAGCCGTTGACGTCAGGTAGGGCGCTCATGTGGTCTGTGTACCTCCTGTGCCTGTGACCCCCTTGTCACCGGTACGGTTTCGGCCCGACCGCTCCCGGCTATCGAAGCAGGTGGCTCCCGAGATCGCCGAAGGCGCGGCCGGCCTGATCTGAGACAGGGCGATCGGCTGCTGCGGGCGGCGCGAACGGCCGGCTCCCGGCGCAGATGAGCTACACGATCAGCCCGTCGTCGCCGGCTCGCCCGTGATATCGGCGATTTGCTTCGACTGCTTCCCCAAGTTCGCGATCGCGATCACTTCGTCGCCCTCGTCGAGCCGCTGCAGGCGCACACCCTTCGTGGAACGCCCGAGCTTGCGGATCTGGGAGACGGGGATCCGGATCACCTGATTCGCCGAGGTGATCATCAAGAGCTCGTCGTTCTCGTTGACGAGGATCTGGTCGACGACGGTCCCGATCCCTTTCTCTTTGGCGAACGCCTTCACGCCCTTCCCGCCGCGCGAGGTGTGGCGGTACTCTTCGATCGGCGTCCGCTTGCCGAACGCCTGCGTGGTGACGAGTAAGACGTCGCGACGATCGTCCTCGACGACGTCCATCGCGACGACCACGTCGTCCGGAGCGAGCGTGATCGCGCGGACACCGCGCGCGTTGCGACCCATCGGACGGACGTCCTTCTCGTTGAAGTGGACGGCCATCCCCTCGCGCGTCGCCAGGATGATGTCGCGCGAACCGTCGGACAGATCGACGGCGAGGAGCTCGTCGCCCTCGTCGAGTTGGATCGCGTTGAGGCCGTTCCGCCGCACGTTCGCGAACTCCGAGAGACGGGTCTTCTTGATCACGCCGTACTTGGTGACCATCACCAAGTAGTACTCCCCTTCGAAGTTGCGGACCGGGAAAACGGCCGTAACCTTTTCGCCCGGGGGGAGGGTGAGCAAATTGACCAGCGCCGTTCCGCGCGCCTGGCGCGTCGAATCGGGGATCTCGTACGCGCGCAGCCGATACGCCCGGCCCTTGTTCGTAAAGAATAGGATGTGCTGGTGCGTCGTCGCGACGAAGAAGTTCTGAACGACGTCTTCTTTCTTGAGATTCGAGATCCCGACGACGCCGCGCCCGCCTCGGTTCTGGGCACGAAACGTATCGACGGAGACGCGCTTGATGTACCCGCCGACCGTCGAGGTGACGACGACCTCGGTATCCGGGATCGTATCCTCGATCGCGAATTCGTCCTCGAGCGGGACGATCTGCGTCCGCCGTTCGTCGCCGAAACGCTTCTTGATATCGGCCGCTTCGTCTTTTACGATCTCGGCGATCTCGTTGTGCTTGTTGGCGAGGATCGTTTCCAGCCGGGTAATCGTCGCCTGCAGCTCGGCGTACTCGTCCTCGATCTTCTTGCGCTCCAGCCCCGTCAACGTCCGCAAGCGCATGTCGACGATCGCGCTCGCTTGAATCTCGGTGAGCTTGAAGCGATCCATGAGACCGGCCCGAGCCGCCTCCACCGTATCGCTGTTGCGGATCAGCCGGATCACTTCGTCGATGTTGTCGAGCGCGATCAGGAAGCCCGCAAGGACGTGTGCACGCTCTTGCGCCTTGCGCAGCTCATACCGGGTCCGGCGCGTGACGACTTCTTTGCGGTGCGCGATGTAGTGCTCGAGCATCGCTCGCAGCGAGAGCACTTGCGGCTCGAGAGCGGTGCTGGCGCCGGTCGCTTGCAGCTCCGCCGTCGGCTTCACCGGGATGAGTGCGAGCATGTTGAAACCGAAGCTCGTCTGCAGCGGCGTATGCTTGTAGAGCTGATTGAGGACGACGTTGGGCGTCGCGGAGCGGTGCAGTTCGACGACGACGCGCATCCCTTTGCGATTGCTCTCGTCGTCGAGGCGGACGATCCCGCTGATCCGCTTTTCGGCGTGCGCCTCCGCAATCGCCTCGACGATACGCGCCTTCGTCACTTGGAACGGGACCTCGGTGATGACGATCTTGTACCGGCCGCGCTCTTCGATGATTTCGGCCTTGCCGCGAACGACGACCGAGCCTCGGCCGGTGCGGTAGGCTTCGCGAATGGCCTCTTTCCCCATCACGACGCCGGCGGTCGGGAAATCGGGGCCCTGGACGATCTCGGTGAGCTCGTCGTCCGAGAGGCCGGGTCGGTCGATCAGAGCGACGATCGCATCGCAGATCTCGCCGACGTTGTGCGGCGGGATGTTGGTCGCCATCCCGACGGCGATACCGCTCGAGCCGTTGACCAGGAGTTGCGGCAGCTTCGCCGGCAACACGCTCGGTTCGGTCCCCTGATTGTCGAAATTCGGGACGAAATCGACCGTCTCTTTATCGATGTCGGCGAGCATCTCCATCGCGAAGCGCGAAAGACGCGCCTCGGTATACCGATACGCCGCCGGCGGATCACCGTCGATCGAGCCGAAGTTCCCGTGCCCGTCGACCAGCGGATAGCGCAGCGTGAAGTCCTGTGCCATCCGGACGAGCGCATCGTACACCGACGCATCGCCGTGCGGGTGGAAGCTCTTGAGGACCTCGCCGACGATACCGGCGCACTTGCGATGCTGCTTGTCGGGGGTCATCCCCATCTCACGCATCGCATAGAGGATGCGGCGTTGCACCGGCTTGAGCCCGTCGCGCACGTCGGGGAGCGCACGCGACGCGATGACCGACATCGCATACGAGAGATAACTCTCTCGCATTTCGTCTTCGACATTGACTACTGAGATGCGGTCGGAATCCACGAATGAACTAACTCGGCGAACGGTCGTCGAAAATCGACGTATCCAGCGGATGTGATCCGTCGTTCGGCTCGACGACCGGTTCGCTCTTGGCTCGTAAAGCGGTTATGCCGGAAGCGAGGCCGACTTTGACCGACTCGGCTCGTTCGCGGATCTCATTCAGATAGGCGGTGACGCGCGCATCGAGCTCGCCGAGGAAGACGGACGGGTCGCTCGTCATCCGGCCTTCTCGTGTGCGTTGACGACGACGGCGAGCGGCAAGGTGACGAGCCCCCCGAAGAGCGCTCCGGCTAATGCGATGAGCGCCAGCTTGTCACCGAAGGCAAGCCCGACGTGGGCGACCGGAAAGACTCGAAGGGCTGCCATCACGGTCTCGATGACGGCCACCAATACAGAACAAATTGCGCCGGTGATAACGCCGACGAGGACGTCTATACCTTTAACGAACACTGTGTTTTTCGTTCTAGGTTTGCGTCGCGGTATCATTTATAGCGATATGTCTTTTGAAAAAGTCGTCGAAAGTCCGGATGAGCTCGTCGCGCTGGCTCGCGCCTTCGCGCGGACGCTCGCTGCCGGGGACGTCGTGGCCCTGAGCGGGCCGCTGGGGGCCGGCAAGACGACGTTCGTTCGCGGCCTCGTGCGAGAGCTCTTGGGCGCCGACCCGGTAACCAGTCCCACTTTCACCTTTTGGCACGAATATCCGGGCAACCCCGTCATTCGCCATCTGGATCTCTACCGCATCGAGGATGAAAAGGAACTCGGTGAGCTCGGGCTGGACGAAGCGTTCTCCGCCGACGCGGTCGTCGCCGTCGAGTGGCCGGAGCGGGCTCCTTCGCTGATCCCGGCCGCCGCCCGCCTCGTCGCGATCGAGGGCGCCGGTCAAGGGCCGCGGATCGTCCGGCTCCCGGAGCCGATCTAGGTGCGGATCCTGGCGTTGGAAGGAGGCCTCGGCCCGTTCTCGTGCTGCCTCCTGGATGGCCGGCGGCGCGTCTGCACCCGGACCGCCGGGAACGACGGACTCGAAGCCGGCCTTGCCGCCCTGCGAGGGATCCTGGCCGAGTCCGGGCTCGACCTCGCCGCAGTCGACCGGCTCGCCGTCGGAGTCGGCCCAGGGTCCTACACCGGTTTGCGCATCGCGGTCTCGTATGCCAAAGGATTGGCCTTGGCGAAGCGGCTCCCGCTCGTCGGCGTCTCCTCGTACGACATCCTCGAGGGCGAGGAAGGGGTGCTCCCGAGCCTCGCCGTCGTCCCCGGTCGCCTGGGGTACATCTGTATGCGCTTGCGTACCGAACGAGGCGAATATATCCGATGCGGGCCGGTCGGCGAGGTAGCCGACGAGCTTGCGGCCGTCCTCGACGGCGCCCCGGTCACGGTCGCGGGCGCGACGGAGGACGTCCTCGCGGCGCTTGGCGAACGCGGCGTCGAGGTGAACCCCGTACACAACGATGCACGAATCCCTGCCGAGGTGGTCGCCGAGCTCGCAAGCCGGCGCGAACCGGCTGCATCGCCGCACGCCGTGCGACCCGACTACGGGGCGCTCCCGCCCGCGAGAGTACCTCGATTTTAGAGGCGGCCGGACGGAGGCGAGTGCGGGCGCGATCGCACGGCGACCTCACGCGGGCGGGATTATGATCGAAGACGAAGCGCCGCTCAAATGAAAGCAGAGCTTCGGGCGCCGGAATCGCCGCAGCCTCGGCGTCTCGAGATCGCGCCGATGACCGCAGCCGACCTCCCGGCGATCTTGCGCATCGAGACGCTCTCCTTTACGACGTCCTGGCCGACAAACGCATTTTGGAACGAGATCCACGACAACAAGCTCGCCCACTACTACACCGGTCGTCTGGGGGATCGTATCGTCGCCTACGGCGGGATCTGGGTGATCCTCGACGACTCGCACATCACGACGATCGCGGTCCATCCCGAGCTGCGGGGCCGCAAGATCGGAGAAGAGATGCTGCTCTTCCTCATCGAGGACGCGATCGCGCGCGGCGCGTCGTGGATGACCCTCGAAGTCCGCGAGAGCAACGAGGCCGCTCAGAACCTTTACAAGAAGTACGGCTTCACGGTCGTCTCGACGCGGCGCGCTTACTACAGCGACAACAACGAGAATGCACTCGTCATGTGGGCGGGGAACCTCAAAGGCGAGCTCTATCAGAACCGCCTGCGCGCGTTACGTTCCCGCCTGGAGCAGTACATCGCCCACGAGCGCCGATGATCATTCGGGACGGCGTGACGTTCATCCGCACGGCGCGGCGCGTCCGTGCGGACCTCGGCCAGCGAGCGCGCTACGCGCACGTCTTGCGCGTGGCGCGCATGGCCGCCCGGCTCGCTCGCGCCCATCGGCTCGACGTCCCACGCGCCCTCACCGCCGGACTCCTGCACGATCTCGCGCGCCTCTATTCGGGTCGCGAGCTGATCGCGGCCTGTGAAGCGCGTGGACTGGCGATCGACGCGTTCGAACGCGCGCATCCGGTCGTCCTGCACGCGCGCCTGGGAGCCGAGCTCGCGCGCGAGCGCTACGGGGTGGATGATCCCGCCGTCCTCTCGGCGATTTCCAAACACACCGTCGGCGCGGCGCAGATGTCGGACCTCGACAAAGTCATCTACCTCGCCGACAGCCTCGAACCCGGGCGGGACTACCCCGAACGCGCCGAGCTCGCACGGCTCGCATTCGCCGACCTCGACGCGGCCGTTTCGGCCGTGATGCGTTCGAACGCGAACTATCTGCGCGAACGGGGACTTCCCGTCGCACCGCAAACTTTGGCTGCCATTGGCTGATCTCTTAACGACCGTTTACGACGCGGCAACCGACAAAAAGGCGGAAGACATCGTCACGCTCGATTTGGGCGGACGGACGATCGTCGCCGACCATTTCGTGATCGCCACGGGGCGCTCGAAAATCCAGACTCGCGCCATCGCCGATGCGATCCTCGAGAAACTGAGGGAGAACGGCTTTCCGGTCGCCCGGACCGAGGGGTACGCCGACGGCGGCTGGATCCTGATCGATTTGGGGACCGTCATCGTCCACGTCTTTACACCGGAGCAGCGCGCGTTTTACAACCTGGAGCGCTTGTGGGGCCGAGTCGACCGGTCGGAGGCGAGCGGCTCATGAAGATGCGGCACGTCCCGCGGCGCAAGCGGGTGCTCCGCCGGAACCTCGTCAAAACCGCCGTCTGGGTCTTTCTGGTCGTCTTCGTCGCCAGTATCGTCGGGGTTGCCGTCGTCGCGGCGCATTAACCGCAGTAACCTTCCGCAGGCGCCCCGGTATCAGTTCTACGGAGGAGTCCAAGCACATGAAGATTTTGGCTGCGCTCGCCCTCGCGGCCGGCCTCGCCGGCGCGGCGCTGCCGGCATCGGCTCGCGACTCGTACGTCATGGACGGGGCATCGCTCTTCAGTCCGCGGACGGTCAGCGCGCTCAATCAAAAGATCGCCGATTTTCATCAGCAGACAGGGAAGGAAGTCGTCGTAGTAACGGTTCCTTCGCTGGACGGACGGACCGCCGCCGATGCGGCCGAGCGGGCTTTCGCTCAAAATCAGGTCAACGGCGTGATGATCTTCCTCGCCAAAGCCGAACGGGTCGACTACGTCGTCCCCGACCGCGCGGCGCGGCGGTTTTTCCCACCCGGCGAGACGCAATCGATCCTCCAGGCGATGCGCGGCTATTTCCGCGCCGGAGACTTTGACCAAGGGATCACGACCGGCGTCGATTTGGTGCTCGGGCAGTATCGCAGCCATCTCGGCTCGCTCCGTGGCTACCAGGCCCCGGTTCGCACCACCGTACCGACGACGTCAACCGCTGGAAGCGGAGGTTTTTCTATGGGTTGGATCTGGCTTATCCTCATCGCAGTCGCCGCATTCCTGATCATCCGGGCGCTCTTCCGGGCGATCGCAGGGCCGCGAGTCTACCCGCCGGGCTACGGCGGCCCAATGGGCCCGGGCTATGGCCCTGGTCCCGGCTACGGCGGCCCCGGCTACGGCTACGGCGGCGGTGGTGGGAGTTTCTGGAGCGGCTTGCTCGGCGGACTCGGCGGCGCGTTCCTAGGGAACGAGCTCTTCGGCCGAGGCGGCGGCTGGGGCGGCGGAGACGTCGGGAGTGCCGGGGTCATCCCCGCACAGGATGCGTATCCGTCGCAGGACGCGCAGGGCTGGCAGTCCGATCCCGGTCAGGCCGACATGAGCAATGCGGCCGGCGGCGGTTGGGGTGATTCGGGCGGCGGCTTCGATCCCGGTAGCGGCGGCGATTGGGGTGGCGGCGGCGGTTTCGACTCGGGCGGCTTCGACTCGGGCGGCTTCGGGGGCGGCGACGGCGGCGGTGGAGGCTGGTAGCTAGACCAGGACGATCGTCGCGGGCCGGTGAGCGTTACGCCAGGCGAGGATCAGATTCGCGCTCATCAAGGTCCAGCCGACGATCCCGCACAGGCCGGCGACTTCGATCGCCCGCGCGCTCGCACCTAAAAGCCCGACCGTCCCCGCCGCGACGGCGGACTGAAAGAGGACGAAACACGGCCAGGAGAGCCTGCCGTCGAGCAGCTCGATCGGCCGTGTTTCGTCTTCATCGCCACGGACGATCGTCGCGATCAGGCGGATCCCGATGTGATGGATGTGGGCCACGACCATCTGCCCGATCCAGCCGACGAGCGCGACGAAGATGAATGCCGTCCCGGCGGGCCGCCCGAAGGCCGCGCTCATCCCGAGATACCCCCCCACGATCAGCCACCCGACCGATGCCAAGGCGAACGCCTGCGGCGGCCGGTGCGGATTCTGCAGACCCGAAAAGATCCTGATTACTTGCGCGACGTAGAGGAGGAGGGCCACCGCAAGGATCGCGGCACCTCCCCAGATCAGCGCGACGGCATTCCACAACAGGCCGAGTGAGGAAACGACCACGCCGAGGACGCCCGCCGTCCCTACCGCGATGTGGAGCGCCGGTTGACGCGCCGGATTCCCGGTGATCGGACGGAGCGTCCGCGAGGAGACGCCGACGACCAGGAGCGAGAGCCACCCGATCAACGCCAAGTCCGCATGGACGGGAGCGAGGCGCATCGCGACCGGCGTCCCCCGCTCGAGCGAGAGGCTCTGCGCATAACCCAGACCCAGGGCCACGGCCAGGAAAAACAAGGTGATCCCCAAGGCACGTGCGATCGCGCGATCGATCGGATCGGCCGGCGGGGGGACGAACAGCGTCGCGAACGCCGCAAGGAGATAGATCCCCAGCCCGACGGCGAGGACCGCTGCACCGATCGGTAAGAGCGCGACGTCGTCCATTCCGAACGCGACCACGAGCACGACGACGCCGGCCGCATAGACTGCGAGCGAGCCGCGCGCCGCGCTCTCGGCGCGCCACTGATTGTCGGTGAAGGCCGGGATCGCATGGATCAACACGGAGAGCGCCGTCATCGTCAGCCAACCGAGTGCGACCAGATGGATCCACGCGAGCGCGCCCATCGTCACCATCCGCTCTGCAGAGCCCGCGATCGCAAATAACACGATCCACGACGCGAGATGCGCCAAATGACTGCTCAAGAGTCCGAGCGGCGGAATCCAGTGACGGCGGCGTAGCATATCTTTACGGGAAGCTCGTGGATGAAGGCCGAGTCGATCTTGACATATCGCCACAGGATCTCCATCGACTTACGTCTCGGCCTTACCGGCTCGCCGTGCGGGTGCCGCGGGCGGCCGGAGCCTACCACGTGTTACATGCAGCTGAACGAGGAATCGATCAACGACCCGTAGCGCGCTTCGACGACCCGCCGGCGCACCTTCAACGTGGGCGAGAGCTCACCGTCCTCGATCGTGAGGTCGCGCGGCAGGAGGGCGATTCGACGGACGCGCTCGTAGGGGGCGAGATCACGCGAGTACGCCGCCACCTCGCGCCGCACCAGCGTTCGTATCTCGCTCTCGCTCATCCCCGCGACGTACTCTCGGTTCGGCGAGATCAGCGCAGCCGGAGCATCGCGACCTTCGGCGATCACCGCGACTTGTCCGATAAACGGAGAACGGGAAAGCGCGGCCTCGATGCGCGACGGAGCGATGAATTTGCCGCTCGTCGTCTTGAAGAGCTCTTTCTTTCGATCGACGATCCGCAGATAGCCGTCGTCGTCGCGTTCCCCGACGTCTCCGGTCCGATACCATCCCTCTTCGAAGGCCTCGGCGTCGGCTTCATCGTCTTTGTAATAGCCGAGCATCACGCCCGGACCGCGGACGAGGATCTCGCCGTCCTCGGCGAGCCGCACCTCGACCTGCGGTATCGGCTTCCCGACCGTCCCGAAGCGATTGTCTTCGAGTCGATTCACCGAAATCACGGGCGAACATTCCGTCGTCCCGTATCCTTCGATGATGAGGATGTCGGCCGCGGCGAACGTCAATGCGACGTCGACGTGCAACGGGGCGCTCCCGCTCACGAAGAAGCGCAGCCGGTCCAGGCCCAACAGGGGCCGAAGCTTGCGCAAGACCAGGCGACGAGCGATCGCGTAGAGCAGACGCTGCGCGAGCGAGGGACGCCCAAAACACCGTGCGCGCATATACTCGCGGCCCGTCGTCAGCGCCCAGGGGACGAGCCGTGCGCGCAGCCCGCCCGCACTCCTGGCCTTCATGAGGATCCCGGCGAGAACGTGCTCGAAGACGCGTGGGACCGCGGTCATCAAGACGGGACGGACGTCGCGTAGATCGTTGAGCAGATTCGCCGGGTCGCGACAGATGTGCAACGAAACGGCGCGCTCGAGTTCGCCGTAGAGGACGATATGCTCGTAGATGTGCGCGAACGGTAAAACCGTCAGGGTGTTGTCGCCGCCCGTCAACGTCGGGAACGCGTAGTCGAACGCGTTGGCCGTCGTCGTCGCTAGATTGGCATGCGAGAGCATCACGCCTTTGGGCTCGCCCGTCGTCCCGGAGGTGTACATGAGGACGGCGAGATCGGTCGGCTCGATCGAGGGGATGTTCCAGGTTGGGGTTCCGGCCGATTCCAGGGCACGCAACCCGTTCGGCCCGTCGTCGTCGAAGACGACGATCTCGATCTCCGGGCCGATCCGTCTACGGAGCAGAGCGGCTCGCGCCTGCGTGTCGACGAAGACGAGTCGACTCTCGCTGTGGCGTACGATGAACGCGACTTGGTCGAGCGCTTGGGTCGCGAAGACCGGGACGACGACGCACCCCGCATACAAGATTCCGAGATCGGCGACGACCCAGTCGACGCGGTTGGGCGACCACAACGCGACGCGCTCGCCCTGTTCGAGGCCGCGCCCACGCAGCGCCGATGCGACGCGTGCGATCCGTTCGCGTAACGCCGCCGTCGAGGTCGGCGTCCATCTTCCGTCGACGCGCTCGACGAGGACCTCGTCGCGCGGCCGCTTTTCGAACGCGGTTTGCAGCATCGCGGGGAGCGTCGTCATCGAGGCGGCGGTTCGTCGGAAGGGAGCCCAACCGCTCCACGTTCCGAGGAGATCCGCCGCCGATGCGAACGGCGGGAACGCCGGTGCCCGTGAGCCCGGTCCCCGCGCACCCTCCGGCCCGGGGCGGCACGTTCGGCCTCGCTGCTCGGGACGACGATCTCCTCGCCGTCCTCGAGGCGCTCGGCCAAGTTGACCGCGACGGGATCGGCATCGTGCAGCATCCCGCCCGCCGCGCGGACGGCATCGTCGACCCGTTTCCCGTCCGCGAGCCGGTAGAGGCCGGGTTTGACGACGTGCCCGGCGACGTAGACGACGAGCTGCGCCGGGACGGTGCGAAGCGGCGGCGGTTTCGGCGGGTCGACCCGGATGGCGGGTTCGGCGGGGCGTGCCGTCCGAAGGACGAGCGCGGCCAGGGCAAGCGCGACCAGAGCGAGCGCGGCGAGGAATTTCTTCACGCCTCATGATCACGCCGAAGGCCGTATGCAGCGAGGGGTCCGCGCGCTTCGAAGGCTCGACCCGGCGGCGTAGAGTAGATGAGCCGGATGCTCGAAGAGCGGTCCACCACCTACGATTTCCGCACCGTCGAACGCTACTGGCAAGAGCGCTGGGAACGCGACGGGATCTACCGCACCCGCGACGACGAGACGCGGCCGAAGTATTACGTCCTCGAGATGCTGCCGTATCCGTCGGGCGACCTGCACGTCGGACATGCGAAAAACTACACGCTCGGCGACGCCCTCGCCCGCATGATGCGGATGCAGGGATACAACGTGCTGCACCCGATGGGTTGGGACGCGTTCGGTCTCCCCGCCGAGAACGCCGCGATCCAGCGCGGCGTCGACCCGGACTCTTGGACCCGCTCGAACATCGCGAACATGCAGCGCCAGATCCGCTTGATGGGGACGGGCTACGATTGGACGCGCGAGTTCGCGACCTGCGACCCTTCGTATTACAAGTGGAACCAGTGGCTCTTCTTACGGATGTATGAGCAGGGCTTGGCGTACAAGCGGGAAGCGCCGGTGAACTGGTGCCCGGTCGATCAGACGGTCCTCGCGAACGAACAGGTCGAAGGCGGCGTGTGTTGGCGGTGCGGCGCGGCGGTCGAGCGCCGCAACCTCTCGCAGTGGTTCCTCAAGATCACGGCGTATGCGGAGCGCTTGCTGCAGGATCTCGATCTGCTCGAAGGATGGCCCGAGCGGATCAAGACGATGCAGCGGAACTGGATCGGCCGCAGCGAAGGCGTGACGTTCAGTTTCGACGTCGAAGGCGTTCCCGACGCCAAGATCTCCGTCTTCACGACCCGGATCGACACGTTGTTCGGCGCGACGTACGTCGCGATCGCTCCCGAACACCCGATCGTCGCGCGCCTGATGGAAGCCGCGCCGAAAAGACGCGCTGCGGTCGAGGCGTTTCGTGAATCGCTCAAGAGCAAATCCGAGCTCGAACGAACGAGTCTCATGGAGAAGACCGGGGTCTTCACCGGGACCTACGCGATCAATCCGCTCTCGCACGAGAAGATCCCGATTTGGGTCACCAACTACGTCCTCGCCGAATACGGAACCGGCGCGGTGATGGGCGTCCCGGCGCACGACGAGCGCGATTTCGATTTTGCGAAAAAACACGGTCTCCCGATCGCGCAAGTGATCGTCCCGCCCGGCGGGCAAGTCGAGGGGCCGCTGACCGCGGCGTACGTCGAAGACGGTCGACTGATCGCGAGCGGCGATTTCACCGGGATGTCGTCGACCCGAGCGCGCGCGGCGCTCGCTCAGCGGCTCGAAGCGATGGGCGTCGGCAAGAAGACGGTCAACTATCGTTTCCGCGATTGGCTCATCTCGCGCCAGCGCTATTGGGGGACGCCGATACCGATCATCTACTGTCCGCAAGACGGCGAAGTCCCGGTCCCCGACGACCAACTCCCCGTCTTGCTCCCGCGCAACGTCCCGATCACCGGGCAAGGGTCGCCGCTCGCCAACGACGAGACGTTCATGCAAACGACCTGTCCGAAGTGCGGCGGTCCGGCGCGACGCGAGAGCGACACGATGGACACCTTCTTCGACTCATCGTGGTACTTCATTCGCTATATCGATCCGCATAACGAACACGCTCCCTGGGATCCGGCGCGCGTCCGGCCCTGGATGCCGGTCGATCAGTATATCGGCGGCGCCGAGCACGCGGTGCTCCACCTGCTCTACGCGCGCTTCTTCTACAAGTTCTTCATCGACATGGGTTGGTCGACGGGGCCGCCGGAGCCGTTCACGCGCCTATTCAATCAGGGGACGCTCCTCTACAACGGCGAAAAGATGAGCAAGAGCCGCGGGAACGTCATCGGTATCGACGATACGGTCGAGCGACACGGCGTCGATGCGATGCGGTTGTTCTTGCTCGCGGCCGCTCCCGCCGAAGACGCGCTTCCCTGGACCGAGGAAGGGATCTCCGGACGGGTACGATTCTTGGCGCGCGTCTGGCGAGCGAGCGAACCGTTCTTTTCTCGTGCCAAGAGCGTCCCGCTCGATCGTCTCCCTCCGATCAACGGCGAGACTCAGCGTGCCATCGTCCGCGCCGTACACGTCGCGCTGAAGTCGGGCGCCGACGAGACGAACACGCGCCGCTTCCATTTCAACACGACGACGGCACGACTCGACGAGCTCGTGAATCTCCTCACGGCCGCCACCCGCGACTCACGCTACTGGGACGACCCGGCGATACTCTATGCGATCCACGCGCTCCCGATCTTGCTCGCGCCGTTCGCGCCGCACATCGCCGACGAGCTCTGGTCGCGTTTCGGTTACACGACCTCGGTCCATCTCGAACGCTGGATCGAACCCGATCCCGCCGCCCTTGCGGTGCAGGAGATCACGCTCGTCGTCCAAGTGAACGGGAAGGTCCGCGCGCGCATTCAGACCGAGCCGGGCCTGGACGAAGAGCGCGCGTTCTCGCTGGCTCTGGCCGAAAAGAACGTCCGGGAGTACGTCGGCGACAAGTCGATCCGGATGCGCGTCTACGTTCCGGACAAGCTGCTCAACCTCGTCGTCTGACGGCTGACGTCGATTCGGACGAGACCGATGTCGTGCGCAAGGCGAGGAGCCGGCGCCGGCCGTTACTCGCTCGGAGCGCGATAGTTGGCGCGGGCGTGCTTGGCCTTCTGCAACAGCGCCGCGAGTGCGCCGGGCTCGATCAGCTCGTGCGTCTCGAGCCGGCTGAATCCGCCGGAACTCCCGACGGCGAGGCTCACCGCGCCCGCCGTTGCGGAGTCCGGCGCATCGACGATCGCCAAACCGTCATGCGGCCCGAACATCCAGTAGTACGCGTCCAAGCGTCCGCCGATCGATTCCACGGCGCGGCGCGCCTCGGCTTGGCGATCCGTCGGATGCTCGAGCATCGCTGCGATCGAATCCCCATTGTAGGTGAAGAAAATCGCGAACTTGGGCATGTGGCACCTCGGCCTTCATGCGACGGCCTTCTCTTTGAAAAAATCGACCGTCCGTCGGAGCCCCTCGATGAGATCGACCTTGGCGGTCCAATCGAGCTCGGCCTTCGCGAGGAGCGGATCGAAGACGATCGAGCGGGCGTCTCCGGGACGCTTCGGCGCGTGCTCGATCGGCGCTTTGAAGCCGGTGATCTTGACCAGCGCATCGTAGAGCTGGTTTACGCTCGTCTTCTTCCCCGTCCCGATGACGTACGATTGCCCCGATCCTCGGTCGAGCGCGGCCAGGTTCGCGGCGGCGACGTCCTCGACATAGACATAGTCGCGCGTTTGTTCGCCGTCCCAGTCGATGCGGACGGCTTGGCCGGAAAGGAAGCGCCCGATGAAGATCGCGATGACGCCGGCCTCCCCGTTGGGATCCTGACGCGGACCGTAGACGTTGCCGTAGCGCAATGCGGTGTAATCCAAACCGTACTCGGCCTTGAAATAGCGCAGGTAATGCTCGGCGACGAGCTTGGTGATGCCGTACGGTGAGCTGGGGAGCATCGGCGACGCCTCGCTCACCGGGAGGCGTTTCGGGCTCCCGTACTGCGCCGCGCTCGCCGCAAAGACGACCTTACGCGTCTGAGCTTTGACGGCCGCCTGGAGGACGTTGATCAGCCCGAGGACGTTGACTTGGGCGTCGTAGATCGGGTCCTTCGTACTGATCGCGACGCTGTGTTGGGCGGCTTGGTGATAAACGACCTCGGGCTTGATGTCGGTGAAGACGCGGGCGATCTCGGCGTCGCGGATATCCATGTGGATGAAACTCGCGCGTTGCGGGACGTTCTCGCGCCGTCCGCCGCCGTGCGACCACAAGTTGTCGATGACCACGACGTCGTGACCCTTAGCAATCAAGAGATCGGCTATATGTGAACCGATAAAACCGGCACCGCCGGTGACGACGACACGCACGCGGCCTCGTTCGGCTGTACGGATCGGTCAACCTCGTCGGCGACTCGATACGTCGTGATCGTACGATGTGCTCCATCGCGCGCCGCTGCTCGTCCCCGCCGTCGTGTTCGTCGGCGCGATCGTCCTTTTGCGCCCGCAGCCCGCGCTGGTCGAGCACGAGCTCCCCGTCGCAGTCCTCTCGGGGACCGTGACCGGCGATGTGACGCACCATCGGTGGGGCGACGACGGTGAACTCACCCTCCCCGACGGAACCCGGTTCGAGCTCACGGTCCGCGGCTCGCTCTCGGCGGGGGATCGCATCGTTGCACGCGGACGCCTCGAACCGTTCGACCAGGCGCGAAATCCGGGCGAGCCGTCGGCTCGCGAGCTTGCCGCCGAACGCGGCGTCGCGGGGCGGCTGCTCGACGCGACGCTCCTCGCGCGCCGTCCCGCGGCGCCCGGTGACAGGCTCGCATGGCTTCCGCGGCTGCGCGAATGGGCGAGCGAAATCATACGCAAGCGGATCCCGCAACCGCAAGCCTCGATTTTGACCGGGGCGCTTTGGGGAGAGCGGGGTACGCTCCCGCACGATCTCAAGCTCGAATTTCAGGAGACGGGGACCGTGCACGTCCTCGTAACCGCCGGACTCCACCTCGGCGTGATCGCGCTCCTAGCCACGGCACTGTGCGCGACGTTCGGCGTACCCCGGATAGGGGCGTGCGTCGCGACGATCGTCGTCGTTTGGCTCTATGCGCTCGTAAGCGGCGCGCACCTCCCGTCGCTCCGCGCCGCGACGATGATCAGCCTCGGTTTGGCTGCGCGGGCGTGCGGTGCGCGGGCCCTTTCGTGGAACGCCTACGCCCTGGCGGCGATCGTCGTCGCGGCCCTCTGGCCCGCGGCGGTCGGCGGCGCCTCGTTCGCCCTATCGTTCTCGTGTGTCGGCGCGATCTTGCTGTTCGCCGATCACATCGTCGCATGGTGTGAACGGATCGGTCTCCCGCCGTTCGCGGCCGAAGCGTGCGCGTTGACGGTCGCGACCCAAATCGGGGTGTGGCCCCTGACCGCTCAGACCTTCCTGACCGTCGCACCGTACGGCGTGATCGCGAATCTTGCAGTAGTCCCGGTCGTGGGCGGGACGATGATCCTCGGATTGGCGCAGATCGTGACGGATCCGATCCCTCTGGTCCCGGATCTCCTCGCGGCGCTCGACACGGGTCTCCTCGATTGGATCGTCTTCGCCGTCCATGCGATCGCGTCGCTTCCCGGTGCGCGGCTTGCGATCGCACCGCCGCCGACCTGGTCGATTCTATGCTACGATCTCTGCGCGATCGGCGCGGCGACTGCGCTCGCCGCGCGCCGTCGCATCGCAGCGCTCGCGCTCCTCTCGCTCGGAACCGTCGCCGTCGTCGTCCCGACGCACGCGCAGCCGGGATTCTCCGTCGTGATGCTCGACGTCGGTCAGGGCGACGGGATCGTCGTGCGAACCCCGCACGGCCATACGATCATGTTCGATACCGGCGGACGGCTCGAGATCGGAGCCGGCGAGGACTCCTCGGCCGAGACGATCGGCGAGCGCATCGTCGTCCCCTACCTGATCCGTTCCGCGGTCCGGCACGTCGACGGCCTGATCCTCACGCACCCTCACGGCGACCACGTCGGCGGATGCGCGCCGATCCTCCGCGATCTCGGTGCGGCGTGGATCGCCGACGGCGGACAGCCCTACGACGGCCACGCCTACCGCGATTGCATCGCGATCGCCCGGGCTCGAGGCGTCCCGATTCACGAACCGCGAGCCGGTGAGGTTTGGCATACCGATGACGGGGTCACCTTGCGATTCCTTTCGCCGAGCGAACCGTTTCTCGCGGATACCGGCGACGACGTCAATGAGAATTCGATCGTCGTGATGCTCGAATATCAAGGCTTTCGTATGCTCTTCATGGGCGATGCCGGACAAAATGCGGAGCGTCGCCTGTTAGCGAGCGGGATCGATCTGCACGCCGACGTGCTGAAGGTCGGGCATCACGGCTCCGCCTATGCGTCGACACCGGCGTTCATCGCGGCCGTCGACCCGAAGGTCGCGCTCATCAGCGTCGGCCGCCGCAACCGCTTCGGCCATCCGGCGCCGGCGACGATCGCGACGCTCGTTCGTCGAGGGATCCACGTCTATCGGACGGACGCCTGCGGCGCCGTCACGGTGCGGGCGACCGGCCGCGTCACGACGATGTTGCCTTGCTAGCGCACCTCAAGGATCACAGTCGTGCCACGGCGGAGTCCGCCCTTGCTCAAACACTGTCGCGGTGACGACGGTGCGCACGCGCCCGGTTCATCGCGTGGTCTTTTCGGAGGAAATCGATGACACCGCGTGTGCGGGCTTTCCTGCCGGCGCTCTTTTTCTACGCTTTCGCCGGAGTCGCGGGATCGAACGCGGCCTATGCTCCCAACATCCCCTCCAACGACTATCTGAATGCGCTGCAGGCCGTCGATCGCTTCGCCTGGGCGTGGGCGCATCGGGATGCCGCTGCCGGCGCAAAAACCGTCGCCCCGTCGCTCCGTAAACGTCTGGGTCCGACCGCCCTGGCCGACTACTTCGTCGGGACGTCGTCGCCGCAACATTGGGCCTTCGAGATCGGCTCGGGGAGGCTCGTCCACGCCGGTACGTATCGCTTCCCGGTACGCTTGTACGAGTATCTCTACGCCGGAGGCGGCTTCGTGCAGGTGACGAGCCCCCAGCCGGTAACGGTCTCGAAGGGGCCCGACGGGACGTGGCTGATCACCACGCTGCCGGCGAGTAAGCGCGTGCCGTAGCGGCGCCGATGGCGAGCGTGCGCCGGAAGAGACGGGCCCTTCTTTACGCGCGCCCCTGCTTACAAGCTTACCTTCTTACGCGCTTACCTTGACGGTCGAGGCCTCGTAGATCTGGTTGATCGAAGCTTCGAGTGCGGCATTGAACTCGGCGTCGCTCATCGTGACCCTCAGATCCTGGACGAGCGCGCGTGAGAAGCTCGCGATCATGCCGGGATTCTCAGCCAGCCGCCGACAGGCTTCATCCCGGGTATAGCCACCGGAGAGCGCGACCACTCGTTGGACGCGATCGTGGGCGATCAGCGGCGAGTAGAGCCCCGGGACGTCCGGGATGGTCAATTTGAGCATGACCTGGCGATCGGCCGGGAGGGCGTCGAGCTTCTTGGTCAACTCCTCGAGCAGGATCGCCTCGGCCCCGCGTTTGTCAGGGCTCTTGATGAGCACCTCGGGCTCGAGGATCGGCATGAGCCCGTACTTGGCGATCTGTTCGGCGATCTCGAACTGCTGGGCGACGATCGCGGCGATCCCGGTCTTCGACGGAAGATTGATCGTCGAGCGCATCTTCGTACCGTAGACGCCGAGCTTCACCGCGCGTTCGAGGAGGGCGTCGAGTCCGGGGATCGGCTTCATCAAACTGACGCCGTCGGCCTCAGGCTCTAGCCCCTTGTCGACTTTGACGAATGGGACGACGCCGCGCTCTTCCCACAGAAACGTCGGGACCGGCCTGCCCAGCACCTGACCGTCCATCGTCCCTTCGAAGAGGATCGCGCCGATGACTTTGTCCCCGGTGAAGGCGGGAGCGGTCATGATGCGCACGCGAAACTCGTGCATGAGCTTGAACATCTCCGCTTCGCTGCCGTAAGCGCTCTCGGGGATGCCGTAAAGGCGCAGCGCTCCCGGCGTCGAGCCGCCGCTTTGATCGAGGGCTGCAATGAAGCCGTTCTTGTGAGCCATTTGTGCTTTCATGTCGGACAGTACTTGCATGTGCATCTCACCTCGAAGCCTTTGCGATGGCGGGCCGGCCGGGACCACGGCGGCCGGGCAAACCGGAGGATCTCACGACCGTTGGATTCTACCCAGCCCTCTCCTCGAACTCCTTAGCCCGAGCGTCCGGTTAGCTCGAGCGTCCGGCCTCGTGCGCCGGGCCGCCGGCCGCGACGTCGTTCAGGTGCAGCACCTCGGCCGATTCGGAGCGGACTCGCCGGCAGAGCTCCGGGTCGTCGATCAACGACCGGCCGAACGACGGGATCATCTCGACCAGCTTCGCCTGCCATGCCGCGCTTTTGACCTGGGCGGGGAAACAGCGCTCGAGGGCCTCGAGCATGATCGCGACGGAGGTCGAGGCCCCCGGTGAAGCGCCGAGCAGCGCACAGATGGAGCCGTCCGCCGAATGGACGAGCTCGGTCCCGAACTGCAGGACGCCGCCGTGTTCGGGATCGCTCTTGACGATCTGGACTCGCTGTCCGGCGACCTCGAGCCTCCAGTCTCCTTCTCGCGCCTGCGGATAGTACTCGCGCAACGCGGCGAAGCGCTGCTCCGGCGTCTCCAGGACCTCGCCGATGAGATACTTTTCGAGCGCGAGGTTGTCTCTGCCCACGGCCAAGAGCGGGAGGATGTTCTCGGGGTCGATCGATCCGAAAAGGTCGAGGTACGAGCCGTGCTTGAGGAATTTGGTCGAGAAGCCGGCGTAAGGACCGAAGAGGAGCGAGACGTGCCCCGCGACGTGGCGCTTATCGAGGTGCGGGACCGACATCGGCGGCGATCCGACCGCCGCTTTCCCATACACTTTCGCATCATGGCGCTCCGCGATCGCCGCATCGTCGCAGCGCAGCCAAATCCCGCTGACCGGAAAGCCGGCGTAACCGCGCACCTCCGGGATCTTCGATTTTTGGAGCAGCGGGAGCGCCCCGCCGCCGGCGCCGATGAAGACGAATCGAGCGAAAACGTCCCAATGGGCTCCGCTCCGCTCGTCCCGAACCGTGACCCTCCAGCCGGCCTCGGCCCGCTCGATGTTCAAAACGCGATGACGCAAATGGAGGGCAAACCCTTCCCGCCCGTTCAGTGAGGCGAGGAGCTCGTGCGTCAGCGCCCCGTAGTCGACGTCCGTCCCGGTGACCATCCTGGTCGCCGCGACGGCCTCGTTCGGATCGCGGCCTTCCATGACGAGCGGGATCCATTCCGCAATCCGCCCTTTGTCCTCGGAATACTCCATCCCGTGATACAGATGGTTGGCGCTCAGCGCGGCAAAGCGCTTCCTGAGAAAAGCGACGTCCTCCGAGCCTCGGACGAAACTCATATGAGGAACGGGATGGATGAAGGACCGCGGATCTTTGATCGCGCCTTTCTTCACCAAGTAGCTCCAAAACTGGCGCGAGAGATCGAACTCGGTGTTGACGGCGAGAGCCTTGGAAATATCGATGCGCCCGTCGCTCGCTTGGGGCGTGTAATTCAGCTCGCACAGCGCCGCGTGCCCGGTACCGGCGTTGTTCCACGCGTTCGAGCTTTCCTGGGCCGCATCGGCCAGCACTTCGTAGATATCGATCTTCAGGCTCGGATCGAGCTCCTTGAGCAGGACGGCTAGGGTCGAGCTCATGATCCCGGCTCCTACGAGCAGCGCGTCGGTACGCGCTTCATAGGAAGGCGCTGCACTCATGGTGCAGAGATTGTCGACGCGCTACCGTCCCGCCTTTAACGCCGCCGGACTGATGAGGTCGCCGGCGCCGAACGGCTGCGCGATGATGTGATATTTCGCGGCGACGTCGATCATCGGCTGGATGAGCTTCGGATCGAGGTAGACGACGCTTGGACCTTTGATCGTCTTTGCGATCAGGTCGGGATCGAGCTTCGTGTACGACGCCAGCAGCGGGGCGATTTCGGCGCGGTGGGAGGCGGCATAGATCGAGGCGTCACGGATGACTTGTACGAACTTCGCGACGGCTTCTTGATTCTTCGCGATGTAGTCGCGGGTTGCGAACCAACCGGTCATCAGGAACGTCGGGGCGATCGCTCCGAACGACTTCCCCAGGATGCGCATCTTCCCGCCGTCGAGGTACGCTTGCACCCAGGGTTCCCCAACGGTGAAGGCGTCGATCCGCCCCTCGAGCAGCGCCGGTCCGAGCGCGGAGCTCGGCAGCTCGATGAATTTCGCCGTCTTCGGGTCTCCGCCGTGCTGCTCCATCCACGCGACGCTTGCGACCCAATCGAGGTCTTTGAGCGCGGGTGCGCCGATCGTTTTGCCGTTCAAGTCTTTGCCCGAGCGGATCGCCGAGTCGGCGCGGACCAGGAGGTACGCGTACGGATCCTTGTCGTCGTAGACGCCGCCCGGTGCGATCAGTTGAAAAGGCAGCCCGCGGGCATGCCCTGCGATCAGCCCTTGGAGGCTCGAAAAGCCGATGTCGACCGCACCCCCCGCGACGGCCGCCGCGACTGCGGCGCCGCTCGACATGCTGGTCAACTGCACGTCGATCCCGGCCTTGGTGAAGAGCCCAGCCTTGAGCGCATAGTAGATCGGGGCGACGTCCTCCGCCGGCGGGGCGGCGACGCGGAGCGTCGGGAGCGTTTGCGCGCCCGCGATCGGTCCGGCGAGGGCGCACGCGAGCAACCAGCCGATCGACGGTAGGAGGGCGGAGAAAAAACTTTTCTTCATTTCGCTCTGAACGCTCCCCGGCGGGTTCGGAGTTCCGCGACCGCTACATCGGATCGACTCCGTTCCGTCCGACCATCAGCGCCGACGCCGTATAGCCGTCGCCGCTGGGCGTCGCGCCGGTGATGACGACCTTCGCACCCGGCTTGAGTGCCGACGTATCGGCATCGACGTAGGTGATGACTCGTGTCTGCGGCGTCATCAAAACCTGCTTCTCGCCGCCGGGATAGGTGAGCGTGAGAATCTTCCCGCTCTTCCCCGGGCTCGTCGCATCGTTGACCGCCGTCACCGTTGCATCCGTCAGCGTCCCTTGGGCGGTAAAGCGAAATCCTTCGTCTACCTTCTGCGCCGCCAAAGCGGGCGGAAAGATCTCGATCTCGCTCGCCTGGAGCGTCCCATCGGGTTGCGGCTCCGCGGCCGCTCCGATATACGCGCCGGGCTTGACGGCGGCGGCGTCTGCTTGCGTGGCGACCCGCACGACGGCGTGAGGGACCAAAGTCACCTTGCGCGATCCATCCGCCGTGGTAACCGTCAAAACGCTCCCGGTGATCTTCGCGATAGTCCCTTGAATGCGGGACGACGCCGGAGCGGGACTCGGCGCGTTCTGAGCGACTGCGGGTAGCGGACCGAGCGCGAGGAGCATCGGGAAGACGAACGCCAACGTTCTCATGGTCGGGGAGTTGGCTCCGTTGCGGCTACTCTCCCCGGTTACTCGGAAGAGAAAGATCACACACCGGAGAGGGAGCGCTCCTATGCACCGCCGACCGTTTCTCTCGATCGCAGCCGCCGCCCCGTTCGGCCTCGCTTTACTCCCGTCCGTCCGGCTCGCCGCCGCGACGAACGTGCGCTTTATGAGCGTCAGGAGCGAATCGGGCGCCGCACCGGTCTACGCCAAGAACGAAGGATTCTTCGACGACGCCGGCCTCGACGTCGATCTTCGCTTGATGAACAGCGGCAGCGTCGTCCTGTCCGCCGTAGCCGGCGGTGCGGCCGACATCGGGATCTCCAATCCGGTCTCGCTTGCCGCAGCTTATGAGCGCGGCCTGGCGGTCACGTGCATCGCACCGACCGTCTACTATCTGCGTACCAAGCCGACGTCGCTCCTGATGGTCCTCCGAGATTCCAAGATCCGTACCGCGGCCGATCTCAACGGAAAGACAGTCGCCGTGAACGGGCTCAAGAATACGCCGCAGTTTGCGACTCAGGCGTGGATCGACAAAGGCGGCGGTGACTCCAAGACGGTCTCCTTCGTCGAGGTTCCGTTTTCGGCGATGGCCGAAGCGCTCAAGCAAGGACGTGTCGCCGCCGCCTTTTACGCCGAGCCGCAGCTCAGCGAGGTGCGCGGTAGCCTACGCGTCCTGGGCGACCCGTACGGCGCCGTCGCCGCGCGATTCCTCACCGGCGCCTTCTTTACGATGAAGAGCTATGCCATGCAGCAGCCGCAGGTCATCCGCCGCGTGCAAGAGGTCCTGCGAAAGACCGCCGCGTGGGCGAATTCGCATCCTCGCGAGACGGCGAACATCCTCGCGAAGGTGCAGGATCTCGACGTCGCCCGGGTCCAGCGGATGGCCCGCTCCGTGTACGCCGAGCAACTCTCGCCCGCAGACCTCCAGCCTCCGATCGACCTCGCCGCGAAGTACGGCCTGCTCTCGACACCCCTCGCCGCCAAGGAACTCATCTGGTCGTGAAGCGCCGCGGGTCCGCCGGGATCTTATGAACGCTCGCGGCGCTCGAGCTCACCGAGCTCTTATGAGCGTACGATCGAGAGGAACTGCGGATTGAGGCCGCGCTGCGAGAGATCGAATCCGACGACCTCCCGCTCGTTGCGGACGTCGATGATCAGCAATTCGTTCCGATCGACGGGCAAGCAAACGAAGAGATCTTGGGCGATCTGCTGTGCGTCGTGCAGCCAGCCGGTACGGACCTGCGCGATGGTCCCCACGTTCCCCTGAAAGGAGAGTTTCCGGATCTTGCCGGCCGGGCTCTCGGTAAAGTAGAGGTACGAGCCGTCCAAGGACCGTCTGATGCCGTGGGCGCCGACATAGCCGGTCGCAAGGCGCTCGTAACGGCCTTCGCGATCGAAGTGCCCGATATCACCTTGTCCAAGCGTCGTTACGAAGCATCCACCGTCGTCGTCGGGGAACGCCGAGTTCAAGTGACCGAGTTGATAGTCGTTGGGGATATAGTGATCGTGCACCGACATCTCGGGCGTGAGCCGGTAGTTCACGCCGTAGAGTGACTCGGGAAGCCGGAAACGGCGAGTCACGATCTTTTTCCGCAAATCGACCCAGAGTACCGCGTCGGGACCGGACGCGGATACCACGCACTCTTCGTCGTTCGCGGGGACGACGCTGTGCAAGCCCGAAAACCACGGATCGTCGATCCGAAAGGGCGATCCCGGATCGAATTCGGTCCCGGTCAGCGGATAGTGAATCGAGGGCAGGACGACGAGGAATCCGCTGCAACAGACGACGAGTCGCCCTCCGACGACGACGGCGTGCTGGATCAGCTCCCGGGAGTCGATGCAGCGCAGAGCTTCCAGGGATGCCTCCTCGCCGAAAAAGCGCAGGCGAAAGTGGGTCAGGGCGCCGTGCATGTAATGCTTGGTGCTGCTCGAGGCGAGCGTTTCGAACGGCGGTACGTTTTCGAGCCGACTGCGATCGGCGTAGCGCGCGCGGATGAAGTCGGCGGAGGCCCGCGCGTGATCGAATTTTCGCGTCGAGTGGGTCACCAGAAGCTCGAACTCGCGGAAGGCGCGGCCGTTACCACCGCGTAACGCGCCGGGCTTTTCCTGCCGAGCCGCAGGAGGGACGTCGACGACCATGCCCGGCTCGGTCCGCGTGACGCGGTATGCTCGGACGAGGTCGATCTGCAGCTCGGGCGGTGCACTCGCACCCGAGGTGAGCCCGGTTCGAAAGACGACGAACGCTGCTCCGTCCGGAACCTCGACCTCGACCGCCTGAGGCGCCGTATCCGGGTACAGAGGGATCTCGTCGCTCACATATGTCGCCAGCCCCGTATCGACACAGCCTACTCGGACCTCGGCGTTTGCGACCTGTACGGTAAATTGCGCGACGATCGGCTCCACTCCGCCGGAGTGTCCCCCGTTCACGGGGATGAGGATGCCGTAGTGCCAGTCTTGGGCCGCGAAGCGCGCCCGAAGAGGCTCTTTCGAAAGGAGACCGACGTTCTCGTTTACGAGAGGTTCGCCGAAAATGCTCGCTGCGTCGATCTCTTGCCCGTCCGTCCAATGAATTCGGTCGAAGTAGTTCGCCGTCCCAATCCCTTGGTTTTTTGACATCTCCCTCAGTCGTTTTGACGCCGCTCCGCGACCTGGGCCTTGATCGCTCATGGAGAGGCCCGAGATGTCGCGCCGACGCAGCTCGATGGAAGGCATCGCCGGCCGGAACGGCGATGACGAAGCCGACTAAAGAAGCCGATCTGTCGGAGGTATCGGAATCTCCACGCTTTCTTCGACGCGGCGAAGATCGAGTATCACGTCGCGCTTCGAGAAGCGGCGTGTAGGCTGTCTCGTTATTTTTAAGCGATCGGAAGTTCGGCCGTGCAGTTTAGCCGCGATCGGGACCCAACCCGCCGCGGTCGGCATGCGCGACGACACCGCCCGCTACGGTAGCGTCGTACTCCGGCGAAACGCGGACGTCGACGACACACACCTTCCCGGCCTTGACCTCTTTGATCGCCTGAGCGATCGACGGGACGATCTCCGCCGGACGTGCGACCGGTCCGATACCGACCGCGCCCTGACCGCGTGCGAGCATCGCGAGATCGGGAGAAGGACCGTCGATACGCTGTCCGATCCACTTTCGTTCGACCGGCCGACCACGGACGATCGCCATACGCTCTTGGTGGACCTCGTCGTTGAAGTACGAGCGATTGTTGGCGACGACGACCAAGAGCGGGATCTCGTTCGCGACCGCCGTCCAGAGCGCCGTCACCCCCATCAAATAATCGCCGTCGCCGAGGACCGCGACCGGGAGGCGACCCGTCCCGCGCAGCGCGAGCGCCGCGCCGACAGCCATCCCCGGCCCCGCACCGACTCCGCCGCCGCCGTCGCCGCCCAGAAAATCGAGCGGGTGACGGAAGGTGAAGTCGGCCCCGTTCACGCCGAGCGGCAGGCGGATGTAGCATACCTCTTCGCCGGCAAATGCCTCGCCGAGCGCTTGGGAGAACGCCCGGATCCCGATCTCGGCCGCGTCGGCTACATCGCTCGCCGAGGCGCGCTTGCCCACCGCGCCGTTCTGAGAGGGGGCCGGCGCTTTCGGCTTGCCCAGCGTATCGAGCAGGGCATGGACCAGGATGTCCGGCGCGACGACGAGATCGACGTCGACCGGAGGGAGCGCCTGATATTCCTTGCCCCAGCCCTTGTGCAAGTATCGGTCCAGCGAGCAATTGATGACCGTCGCTTCGACGCGTTCGTTCCCCCAGGCCGCGCTCAGCATCCCGGCGAGGTCGACGTTGTCGAGGCTCAAGATCACGTCGGACTCGCGCAAGGCCTTCGTCGCCTCGGGCGTGAGCCGCTGTCCGGGCGGGCCGACGAACAGCGGATGATCGGTCGGGAACGTCGAGCCGACCTTGAAATCGGTGATCACGCGTGCTTCGAGCGCCTCGGCGAGTGCGATACGCGCGTTCCAGTCCTCGATTCTGCGCGACATCCGGCCCATCAGGATCATCGGACGCTTCGCGCGCCGGAAGGCTCCGAGGATGCTCTGGACGTCGGCCGGGGCGGGGACGGCGGGGAACGGCGGGCGGAAACGCGCTTTGTCCGGGATGGGGAGGGGGTGCTCGAGCTTCTGCTCTTGGATCCCGACGTCGAGGTTGACGTAGACCGGTCCGTAGGGAGGCGTCGTCGCGATCTGGGTCGCGCGCAGGAGCGACTCGAGCGCCGCGGCCGGCGAGCCCGGTTGATCGTCCCACTTCGTGTAATCGCGCACGAGCGCGCCTTGATCCGCCGTGGTGTGGATCCAATCGATCCAGGGACGGCGCTTGGTCGCGTCGACCGGGCCCGTCGCGCCGATGACGACGACCGGTACGCGGTCGCACCACGCATCGAAGAACGCCATCGTGGCGTGCATCAAGCCTACGTTGCTGTGCACGATCGCGAGCATCGGCTTCTCCGTCACCTTCGCGTAGCCGTGAGCGATCGCGACCGCGTGCTCTTCGTGCAGGCACAGGAGCATCTTCGGATTCTCGTTGCCGAGATAGTTGACGATACTATCGTGCAGCCCACGGTAGCTCGCCCCCGGGACGAGGGCCGCGTATTTGAAATCGAGCTCGCGCAGCATCGCCGCAATCGCGTCGCTGCCCCATCCCATTTCCGGCATTTCATCCCTCCGATCGGCAAAAAACGGCTAGCCGGCCGCGTTCCTCCGCCCGATGGGCAACCCCTCTCACCGCACGACGCGCCGCGGCCGCCCCGCGACGACGGCGGGCGCGCTCGGTTCCCTCTCCCCTGCGCCCTAACGGGACGCGCCGACCCGGCGGCCCTCCCCCCACTTCGGGGCTGCTCGCGCCCGTCGCTTAGCCTCGGACGCTTGTTGGTACAACGATGGTATGATCAGTGAGACGAAGCGCTGCGACAATCTGAGCTGCGTCTGCGAGATTCCGATCGCCGACGCCGTGTGCGGCGACTACTGTTCTCGCGTCGAGCACGGCGAGGGCGTATCGCTCAAATGCGAATGCGGCCACGACGCCTGCGCACAGGAGATGCAGCGGGAGTTGAGCGGAGCGATGGGCACGCCGTCGGCGGCGCCGTAGCCGAACGCGCCGTACAGGGGACCGTCGTAACGGCGGATTGAAAGACGCCGAGCGATGAGCGCGCCCGCGATCTTTCGTTTGGTCGTTTTCCTGACCGTCGCTTGCCTCGTCCCGGCGACCGCACAGCCGGGACCGCAAGCGCTGCACATGCGCCTCGTCGGTCATGTCGATATGAACTCCGGCGGCGAGGGGATGGCGATGAAGATCGCGCCCGGCGGTCGGTGGATTCTGTACGTCGCCCACGAGGCGCCCCCGAAATGCTTCATGGTCGTCGACGTCACGAACCCGGCGAACCCGAAAGTGATCGAGGATACCGATGCGCCGCTCCCGACGATCAGCTGCAACTCGCTCGACGTCAGCGGCGATATCCTCGTCGTCGCCGCCGAGACACCGAAAGAGGGCGAGCCGGGCGGGGGGATTCGGGTCTACGGCCTCGCCGATCCGCTCCACCCCAAGCTGCTGAGCTACTTCGATTTGAGCGGGCCCTATTCGCGCGGCACGCACCACGTCTGGCTCGAGAGTCCTACGCGCGCCCACATCGCGACCGGCGCCTCGGATTTTCGCGCGAAGCGCCGCGGCAAAGACGACCGTTTCTACATGAGCGTCGACCTCAGCGACCCTGCGCATCCGCGCGAGCTCGGTCGCTGGTGGTATCCGGGACAACGCGAGAACGATCCGGAACCGGCGCCCGGTCCGATCCCGCAGGGCGGGGACTCGCCGCAAAATGTGCAGCCCCACAACATCGACGTCTTCCCCAGCCACCCCGATCGCGCATACATCGGGTACGTCGACGGCGGGATCGTAATCCTCGACATCCACGATATCCGCCATCCCAAGCCCGTCTCGATCGTCACCTACCTCTCGCCGGGGTACACGCACACGGTCTTCCCGCTCTTTTCGCGCAAGCTGCTCGCCGTAAGCGAAGAAGCGACGGGCGATCACTGCTCCGACGGCGCCCATCGCATCAGCCTATGGGACGTCAGCGACGAGACCAAGCCGCGCCTCATCTCGGTCGCCCCGTTCGCGGCCGATACGGCGGCATTGTGCAAGAACGGCGGACGATACGGCGCGCACAACATCTTCGAAGACAAACCCTACGGCCCGACCTATAAGTCGGACCGGTATATCATCGGTAGCTTCTTCGCGGGAGGAGTGCGGATCTTCGATACGATCGATCCAAAACACATCGTCGAAGCCGCATACTACGTCCCCGCCCCGTCGCCGCGCCTGACGAAGGGGCAGATCCAAATCAACGACGTCTTCGCCGACGATCGCGGTTACGTCTATGCCTGCGACCGCTTCAACGGCGGATTGTACATCCTACAGAGCGATGTGCTCACGAAGCCCTCGGGGTGAGCGTCGTCGCGCCCTCGCGATGCAAAAGTCGTTCGGGGACTCCCTTCTCCCGATGCAGAACGTGAGGTCGCACAGCCCGGGGCGGAGCGTCTAAAGACAAGGAGACGAGATGAACACTACGATCACGCTGGAACGGACAGAGCTAAAAGTCAGTGACGGGACGACGATGGTCGCACATATCGCCCGTCCGGCGACGCCGGTCGCGAACGGGCCGGGGATCCTCGTTTTCCAAGAAGCGTTTGGCGTCAACGATCACATCCGCGACATCGCGCGCCGCTTCGCCGATCTCGGCTTTACCGCGATCGCGCCCGAGCTCTACCATCGCACCGGGACCGGTGTCGAGATCGAGTACGGGAAGATGGACGCGGTTCAGCCGCATTCTTCGGCGATGACCCTCGAAGGCATCGCCGCCGACGCCACCGCCGCGTACGAATGGTTGCGCAAAGAAGCGGGCGCGGCAGCCGAGCGCATCGCCGCGATCGGCTTTTGCATGGGCGGGCGCGTCTCGTACGTGGCGAACGCCTACGTACCGCTCGCCGCGGCGATCTCGTTCTACGGCGGTCGGATCAACGAGTTGCCGCAGCTTGCCGGGCGGCAACATGCACCGATCCTGATGTTCTGGGGCGGCCTCGACAAGAACATCCCGCCCGAACAACGGCGGACCGTCGCCGATGCGCTCACGACCGTCGGCAAGCCGCACGAACAGGTCGTCTTCTCGTTCGCCGAGCACGGTTTCTTCTGCGACGCTCGCGCAAGCTACAATCCCGATGCGGCGCGCCAGGCCTGGGCGCTTTCGCTCGAATTCCTCAGGACTCGAAAGGTGCTCTAAATGCAAAGGAAACCGCCCGGTTTCTCGACACGGGCGATCCGCGCGGGACAAGATCCGGATCCGGCGACGGGGTCGACGATTCCGCCGATCTATCAGACCGCGACGTTCACGGTCGAAGAGATCGGGAAGACGAAGGGGTACGACTATTCGCGCTCGATCAACCCGACGCGCCGAGCACTCGAACGACAGCTCGCGGCGCTCGAGAACGGCGAGTTCGGGGTCGCGTTCGCCTCGGGGATGGCCGCGTGTTTCGCGGCCTCCTCGATGCTGCGCAGCGGAGACCACATCGTCGCCCCCAAGGACATCTACGGCGGGACCTATCGGCTTTTCAGCGGCGTCCTCTCGCGGTACGGCATCGAGACGACTTACGTCGATATGTCCGACCTGGAGGCGACACGCCGCGCCCTGCGTCCGAATACGAAGCTGATTTGGATCGAGACGCCGAGTAATCCGATGATGGTCTTGACCGACATCAAAGGGGTCGTCGCCCTGCGTCAGCCGGGTCAACTCCTCGTCGCCGACAACACCTTCTGTTCTCCGTTCTTTCAACGGCCGCTCGATCTCGGCGTCGACATCGTCGTCCACTCGACGACCAAGTACATCGGCGGGCACAGCGATCTCATCGGCGGGATCGTGGTGACCAACGATCCCGAGATCTTCGCGGAGATGGTCTGGCATCAAAACGCGGTCGGAGCGGTACCGGGTCCGCAAGATGCGTTCCTCACGATGCGCGGCGCAAAGACGCTCGCGCTGCGGATGCGCGAGCACGAACGCAACGCGAGCGCGATCGCACAGTTCCTCGAGAAACGTGAAGACGTCGCCGCGGTCTACTATCCGGGTCTGCCGACGCATCCCCAACACGAGCTCGCCAAACGCCAGATGTCCGGCTTCGGCGGGATCCTCTCGTTCCGCCCGCGCGGCGGTGCGGCACGGGCGTACGAGATCGCACGCAGGACGAAGATCTTCCAGCTCGCGACCTCGCTCGGAGGCGTCGAATCGCTGATATGCAGCCCGGAGGTCATGACCCATGCGTCGATGCCGGCAGAGTTGCGCCGAGAGCTCGGGATAACCGGCGATCTCCTGCGCCTCTCGGTCGGCATCGAGGACATCGACGATTTGATCGCCGACCTCGCCGCGGCGCTGGACGCCGTCCCGGCCGAACCGCTGGGCGTTTAGACGCTCTAGTCCGCGCGCTTCCAGCGACCGCCGTCGCCCTCGATGACGAGCAGACCTTGTCCGTCGACCTCGCCGTGATTCGCCGGGGTCATCCGGTAGGCGCCCATCACGCCGACGAAGGGCTTCCCATTCTCGAGAGCAGCGCGTATCTTCGCGCGATCGGACGCGCCCGCCGAGATCGCCCGCACGAGCATCATGAGGGCGTCGCGGGCCGTCCCCGCAATCGCGTCGGGACGATCGTTGCGCGCGTAGAGCTTCACGAAGCCGGCGATCGGCGTATGGAGAGGATCGGACGCCGCGACGAGTTGCCAGACCGCTACCTTGGGCGCGGCGACGCGCCAAGCGTTCGCCTCTTTCCCGGCGGCGTGGAGAAACTCCGCGGTCGCGGCCGGGACGTCGGAGAGTGCCGGCAAACCGGGTGCACTCGCCGCCATCGCCTTGGCTACGAGCGCCGGTTGTCCGCTCACGAACGCCAACACCCCTTGCGGCCCCTTGCTCTCGGCGCGCACGACAGCGGGCTGATCGCGACCATCGGGCGGGAGCACCTCCGCGTCGACGATCGTCAGACCCGCCGAGGCTGCGAGCGTGTTCGCGAGGTTCGCGGCACTCCGTCCGTAGTCGTCGTCCGAGAAGAGGACCGCGAGGCGTTGCAACGCATGGCGCTTCGCGTAGTCGATGAGGAGGCCGATTCGGGTCGGATCGGGGACCGCGAGCCGGAAGACCCAGGGGAGGAGAACCTCGTCTCCCGACGTTCGAGGAGCGAGCGAGAGAAAGGGGATCTTCGCTTCGTTTGCGGCGCCTTCGAGAGCTTGGGCGGTGGCACGTCCAGATGCACCGATGATCGCCAAGATCTCGTCTTCGCTTGCGAAGCGCTTGAGATCGTCGAGCGCGCGATCGGGATTCCCCGCGTCGTCGAGGATCCGTATCTCGAGCGGATGGCGGTCGATCCCGCCGCCCGCGTTGATGTGACGGTCGACGGCGTCGAGTGCGGCGGCGGCCGAAAGCCCGGGGCCGGAGTCGATCCCGGTGAGGTTGAGGATCGCACCGACGACGTACGGCGCGGCGCCCTGCGCAAAGGCCCGCCGCATCCCGATCGCGGGAGCGGCCGCGAGGAGCGCGAGCGCGCGACGTCTGTCCATGCTCGTGCCGGTTCGCAAGCGCGAGTTTCCCTCCTCGTCGGTCGAGCCGAACGCTTTCGCCGTCTCGTCAGCGGGTGAAGCTCGGCGCTGCTACGTACCGTAACGGCGCTGGCGCAAGGCAAAATCGCTCAGGGCGAGACGCAGCTCGTGTTCGCCGAAATCAGGCCAATAGACGTCGGTCGCCCAAAATTCCGCATACGCCGCTTGGAAGAGCAAGAAGTTCGAGAGGCGCAACTCTCCGCCGGTACGGATCACTAAATCCGGATCGGGAAGATCGGCCGTGTACAAGCGGCTGCGGACCGCGTTCTCGTCGATCGAATCGACGTCGCGCAGGCCGGCCTTCACCTCGCGGACGAGTGCCCGGACGGCGTCGCCGATCTCGCTGCGCCCCCCATAGTTGATCGCGAGATTGAGCGTGATCCCGTCGTTTTGAGAGGTGCGCGCGACGAGCGTTTCGAGCGCTTCGCGCGTCCGCTGCGGGAGCCGCTCGCTGCGGCCGCACAGCCGGACGCGAACCCCTTCGCTCACGAGCGAATGGAGCTCTTCGGCCGCGGCCTGCACGCACAAGCTCATCAAGAAGTCGACCTCGGCGCTCGGGCGACTCCAGTTTTCTTCCGAGAAGGCATACGCGGTGAGGACCCGGACCTTGGCACGATGCGCTTCTCGGAGCGTCCGCCGCAGCGCCGTGACACCGCGCTGATAGCCGCAGGCGACCGGCAAACCGCGCTCGCGTGCCCAGCGCCGATTGCCGTCCATGATGATCGCGATATGCCGGGGCGTCACGTCGTCGCCAGCCTCCGCCTCGACGCCTCGGCGCTCTTCGCGGCGCTTGCGTTGCGATGAACGTCGCGAATCACGGACTCGAGCTCGTCGACGTACGCGAGGAAGCGCTCGCGTCCGCGTTTGGTGATGCGGTAGAGGGTCTGCGTGCGCCCCCGGCCGCGCTGCTTTTCGATCGCGACGATCCCGACCTCCGCCAGCGCGTGCAGGTGCCGATTCAAGTTGCCGTCGGTCAGATCGCATGCCGCTTGGAGCTCGGTAAAACTCAAGCCCTCCGTATGCGCGATGAGGCAGGTGCACAACGCGAGGCGTCCGCGTTCGTGGAAGATCCGCTCGAGCCCCGGATACGAGAAGGGAGCGTCCTTGCCGTTCATCGACGCGCCTCGTCATGGCGCATCAGGTAGCCGATCCCGATCTGCCCGCAACCGAAGCCGAGCGGCATCACCCACCACGCGAGCGCGACCGCTTCGAGCGGCGTCAGGAGAAAGACGAGCGCCAGAGCGGCAAATGCGAGCGTCACGATCATCGTCCGCTTCGGCAGCATATCGCGTGAAGCGAACAGGCCGATGCTGTAGCAGGCGAACCACGTCCCCGGCAAGAGCGTGTACGCGGCGTGGTCGACGAGCGCGACGCTCAGCGTCCCGCCGAGGAGGATGCTGGGCGCTATCGTCAGCGCGGCCGAGCGGAACTGACTCTGTGCGCGCGGTCCACGATTGCGCCAGAGCCACGCAAAGACGGCGCCGTAGTTGATCGCGAGCGCCGCCGCCAAGCAGGTGAGCCAGATGACGATATAGGCCCGCTCCTCTTCGACGGTCCGCGGCATCGCCGCGACCTGAAGCTGCAGATAGCCGGCGATGAAAGCGAAGACGCCGCTCGCGGCGGCTGCATACGCCGAATACCCGTGGAAGCGTTGCAGATGAGCCAGCCGATCGCGAACTTCCGCAAGATCCGAGAGCGCACGCTGAACTTCCATTGCGCTACTTTGTAGCACAAAGTTAAGGGGGTTGGCAAGAGCCCGGGCGGTCGCAACCGAGGGAGTCCTAGTGGGCCGACCAGCCGCCGTCGATCGAGATCGCAGCGCCGGTGATGGAGCGCGCCGCGTCGGTGCAGAGATAGACGCACAGCTGCGCGACTTCGACGGGTTCGATGAAGCGCCGGGTCGGCATGGCGGAGAGAAAGGCGCGAGCGAGCGCTTCCTCTTCGGAAATCCCCCCACCGTACGAACGCGCGAGGTCGGCGGCCTGATTACGAATGAGATCGGTCATCACCGCCCCCGGGCAAATCGCGTTTGCCGTGATCCCGGCCGCCGCCCCCTCGAGCGCCGACGCACGGGTGAGCCCGATGACGCCGTGCTTCGCCGCTACGTACGCCGGCTTGAACTCCGAGGCGATGATCCCCTGAACGCTCGCGATGTTGACGATTCGGCCGCGCCCGCGGGCGGTCAAGTGGGGCCAGACCGCCTTGGTCGCATAGAAGACCCCGTCGAGATCGACTTTCGTGACCAACTCCCACTTCTCGATCGGGAAGTCGGCGATCGGCGAGATATATTGGATCCCGGCATTGTTGACGAGGTGGTCGATCCTGCCGAAGCGCTGAGCCACGGCATCGATCGCATGCTGGACCGCCGTCGGCTCCCGCATGTCGACGCGGTACCCCTGTGCCGCTACCCCGAACTCCCGCTCGATCCGGGCGGCCGCCTCTTCGACCGCCGGTTCTTCGAGGTCGAAGAGCGCGACGTGCGAGCCTGCGGCGGCGAGCTCAGCCGCGATCGCGGCGCCGATACCGCGCGCCGCCCCGGTGACGATGCTGACGCGCTGATGGAGGTCGATGAAGGACAAAACGCTCTCCTCTCCGTTCGCTACGGGAAGACGCTTGCTCGCTCGCCTGGCGCGCCGACCGGCGCGTCAATGCACCGTTCACCCTCGCGGCGGCTGCCCCCAGCCCGATTGGACGTAGCTCCCGTCGATTACGATCGCAGGGACCGTCGGATTCCCGTTCGAGAGCGCCAGCATCCGGCGGCGTGCGTCGCGATCGCGTTGGGCGTCGTAGAGCGTATATGCGATCCCACGGCCGTCGTAGTATGCGCGCGCCTCGGCGCAATACGGACAATCGTCCTTGACGTAGAGCTCGAGTTTCTGTCCGGGACGTATCTCCTTGGGATCCAATGAACAGCCTATCTCCTTAGCGATAACGCCTGCTCGGCCAGCTCACGTAAGAACGAGGCGGCGTCCATCACGAGACCGACCGACTGGTGCGAGCCGCGATCGGTGAGTTTCGTGACGCTCGCCGGGTTGATATCGACGCAGATCGTCTTTACCGAGGCAGGCAACAGGTTCCCGACGGCGATCGAGTGCAAGAGCGTCGAGATCATGATCGCCATCCCGATCTGCGGGACGTGAGAGCGCATCGCGCGCTGCGCTTCGACGACGTCGGTTATGACGTCGGGGAGCGGCCCGTCGTCGCGGATCGAGCCGGCGAGGACGACCGGGATCTTCCGCCGGTACGCCTCGTACATGATCCCGCCGCGCAGGACGCCGGCGTCGATCGCCGCTTGAATCCCGCCGAGCGCCCGGATGCGGTTCACCGCGCGCAAATGGTGGACGTGTCCCTCCTCGACGGGGAACGCGTCCTTCAGGTTGACGCCGAGCGAGGTCCCGAAGAATTGCGATTCGATGTCGTGCACGGCGAGCGCGTTCCCCGCGAAGAGCACGTCGACCAGCTCTTCGCGGATCAACCGAGCGAGATGGTCTCCAGCCCCGGTGTGGACGATCGCGGGACCGCCGACGACGAGGATCTTCTTCCCGAGTTCGCGCTGCGCGAGGAGCTCGCGCGCGATCTCCGCGATCAGCGATTCCTTCGGCTTCTCGCTCGAGACTTGACTCGACATGAACTCGAACAGCGCGCGACGGCGCGGACGTTCTTGCGGGTGCACCCGTATGCCGGCGTGGCCGACCACGATCATCTGCCCGGCTTTGACGTCCGAGGGCGCGACCGTCCTGGCGCTCGAACCGCTGACCGCGATCGCGCAATCCATCTCGGGGAACGCGACCGGTATCCAAACGCCGCCGATCCGCACCTCCGTATCGAGATTCGTCGTCGCGTAAAACTCCTCGGGGAGGACCCCGTCGCGCGGGGCCGGTTCGAGCTTGGCGTCGACGTCGGCGGCGATCGTTGCACCGAGCTCACGCAGCTTGTCGAGCAGCTCCTCGAGATGCGCCCCGTCTCGGCCTTCGACGGTGAGCCGTGCATAACTCGGTTCGTCCTTCCGCGTCCCGACGTGGAACTCGTCGATCGTGTAGCGGGCGTGCTCGTCGTCGGTGAGGACGCCGAGGACGCGGCTGAAGATCCCACTGTCGATGATATGGCCGTGCAGCTCGATCACGCGAGCAAACGTCGCCGTTCGCGGCGAACCGATCATCATGGCCCTGACCTTCGTCCCGACGCCGCTGGGCAACCTGCGCGACATCACCTTGCGCAGCCTCGACGCGCTGCGTGATGCGGCCCTGATCGTCGCCGAGGATTCGCGGGTCGCCCGCCGGCTTCTCTCGGCCTACGAGATCGGCGGCAAAGAGATTTGGACGTACCACGAGCACAACGCGCAAAAGGCCACGGCCGCGATCCTCGAGCGCGCGAAGACCGAGCGCGTCGCCGTCGTGACCGACGCCGGGATGCCGGGGATCTCCGATCCCGGGAGCGAGCTCGTCGCGGCGGCGCGGGCCGCGGGGATCGCGATCGAGGTCCTCCCCGGCGCGGCCGCGTTCGTCTGCGCCGCGGTGCTCTCGGGTTTCGCGCTGCGGCGGTTCACGTTCGAGGGCTTCCCGCCGCGCGGTGCAACCGAACGGCGCTCCGCGTTCGAGCGAGCCCTGGCCTCGGATCGGACGAGCGTCTGGTACGAGGCGCCGCACCGGATTCACGCGACGCTGACCGAACTCGAGCGACTCGCCCCAAAGCGCAGGCTCTTCCTGGTCCGGGAGCTCTCGAAAGCCCACGAACAGCAGATCCTCGGGACCGCCGCCGAAATCCGCGCGGCGCTGGGCGAGCCGGTCCGCGGTGAGATCACGTTCGTCATCGAGGGTGCGCAGCAGCCGATGCGGACCGAGGATGCGATCGATCTCGAGCGCACGATCGACGCCTCGCTCGCCGCAGGCGAAAGCGTCTCGGCTATTGCGAAAGAGCTCGCCGCGCGCGGTGCGGGCGAACGGCGCCGTCTCTATGCGCTCGTCAGCGCGCGAAAAAAGGCGAGCGGGAGCGGCGGGCCGCCGTCCTGAACCGATCGTTTCCCATGGATCGCGCCTACTACGTTACGACGCCCATCTATTACATCAGCGGCAATCCCCATATCGGCCACGCATACACGACGATCGCAGCCGACGTATTGACGCGCGTCGCGCGTACGAGAGGCCCCGCATTTTTGTTGACCGGGACGGATGAGCACGGACAGAAGGTCGCCGACGCAGCCGCCAAGGCCGGGATGTCTCCACAAGCGTTCACCGACGCACTCGCACCGAAGTGGAAGGAACTCGGCCCGACCTTCCATGCGAAATACGACGACTTCATCCGAACGACCGAGTCTCGGCACAAGAGCGGCGTCGTAAAAGTCTTCGAGTTGCTCCGCGCGAGCGGCGACATCTACCTGGGCAAGTACGAAGGCTGGTATTGCACCAACGACGAGACGTTTTGGCCCCAGAGCAAGCTCGTCGACGGCCGTTGTCCCAACCCCGAATGCCGTCGCCCGGTGCAGTGGCTCTCCGAGGACTCCTGGTTCTTCCGCCTCTCCAAATATCAACAGCGGCTGATCGAACACTTCCGTTCCAATCCCGACTGGCTGCGCCCTCAGCGCGCGTACAACGAGATGATGGCGATGCTCGAGGAACCGCTCGACGACCTCTCGATCTCGCGCTCGAACATCGCGTGGGGCGTCGCGATCCCCGAAGGGGGCGTAATCTATGTATGGTTCGACGCCCTGCTCAACTACATCACGGCGATCGGCTGGGAGCATCAAACCGAGCAGTTCAAGGCGCTTTGGCCGGCGAGCGTCCATTTGATCGGAAAAGAGATCGCGCGCTTTCACACCATCATCTGGCCGGCGATCCTCTGGGCTTTGGGCTTGGAGCTCCCGCGGCTGGTCTTCGCGCACGGTTGGATCCTCGCCGAAGGCGAGAAGATGAGCAAGAGTTTGGGAAACGTGATGGATCCCTACGAGATGGCGCGGGAATTCGGCGCCGATACGGTCCGCTATTTTCTCCTGCGCGAGGCGCCGTTCGGGACCGACTTCAGCATCTCTTACGAAAAGCTCCGCCAGCGATACACGGGCGATCTGGGGAACGATCTGGGGAACCTCCTGCGCCGCTCGCTTGCGATGGTCGAGCGCTACCGCGCCGGCTTGGTCCCGCAACCGGTCGAGTCGCCGATCGCGCGGCGCTTTGCAGATCTGGGATCGCGCGTCCAGTCGCATGTCCTCGGAGCGCTCGCGTTTCGCGACGCGCTCGAAGCGATCTGGGAACTCGTCGCGGCGCTCAATCGCGAGATCGACGAGAAAAAACCCTGGGAGCTGAACAAGCAGGGGCGTAACGCCGAGCTCGACGCGTTACTCTATGTGCTCTGCGAAGGTCTCCGCTGGCTCGCGCTCCTGCTCCATCCCTTCATGCCGGAAAAAGCGACGCAGATGTGGCGACAACTCGGCCTCGAGGGCGAACCGCAGGGGAAGTGGGCCGAGGAGATCGTCTGGGGAAAGCTCGCAGGCGGGACGCGCGTCGCCTCGGGAGAGACCTTGTTTCCGCGGCTGGAACCTCAGCCTGCCTAACGATCCTCGAACCTTTATTCCGGCGGAGGATATTTGTCGGGGAAGCAATTGTGCAGTCCGTCCCGGACCGCCAACTTGAACGACCAATACTCTTGTAACGTCGGCAGCGTGTAGCCGGGAGCGGGACAAGGCATCGGGCCGTGCCAGCCGGGCCGTTCGATATCGGCGATCACGTTCGTCGGCCAGCGCGACGGCCACGGGATCGAGCCCTGCTCGAAGGTACCGTCGCTGTACTCGATCTCGTAGTTCATGTAGTAATAGTTGTAGTCGCCCTGCGTCCAGTGGCGCGTCGGGGTGATCTCGCCCTCACCCGCCTTCAAATACGAATAGATCCCTTTCATCTGGAGCTGATAGCGCTTCTGTCCGGCGGGAGGCTCCGTGGGGACGTCGAGCGGATTGGACTGTGCCCGCGCCTGGGCGATCGTCTGCGCAAACTGACGCTCGAGCGCCGCGAGTTGCTCTTCGGTCAGCTGTCCCGGTTTGGTCGACGGCGTCTTCGGCTGGAGCGGAGCGAGCGCGATCATGCTCTTCCCTCGGGTCCCCTTCGTCGTCCCTTCACGCGGTGCGCCGTTGTCGGCTACGGAGACGTGCGACGGCCTCGTCGCCGCCAGCTCTTTGTGCTCGGTCCGTTTTACCGGCGGGACGTCCCTCTTCTTCGGCTCCTCGAGCGGCGTCGGCGGCTTGGGGATTTCGGGCGTCTTTTGCGTCAGGATGACGGGCGGCTTTTGCGGGGTGACCGGACGCGGCTGCGCAAGCGGATGGGGTCGCGGGACGGTCCGCTTCTCTATCGTGACGACGTCGGAGAGCGCGACCAGAGGCTGCTCCGTCGGGCGCGGCTCCGGTATCTTCATCAGGTGCGCGAGCGGGAAGAAGACGCCTCCGAAAAGCAAATGGAGCGCGATAGAGACGGCGATTGCGATCTCAAAAACATTGCGGCGACGCGGTTCTTCCTGACGAGTAATCATCGAACCAGAGAGATTATTGTGCTCGCGAGAGCTTCGATACCCCCATGATCGACACGCACGCTCACGTCCATGATCCCGCATTCGATCCCGATCGGGACGAGGTGCTCGCGCGGGCGGCCGATGCGGGCATCTCGAAGATCATCACCGTCGGGACCGATCTGGCGGACAGCCGACGTGCTCTTGCAGTCGCTGCTTCATCGGGTTTGGCTGCAACGATCGGAATCCATCCTCACGAGGCGAAGGATGCGCCGCCCGATATCGCCGCCGCCTTCGATCAAATCTTAGAGGAGGGTGAGAGACCGATCGCGGTCGGCGAGACCGGGCTCGACTACCATTACATGTATAGCTCGGCCGCGGATCAACTGCGAGTGCTCGACCAACAGCTCGCCTACGCCCGTGCCCTGCGACTTCCGATCATCTATCATCAGCGGGAAGCGTTCGACGATTTCGTCGCGGCGTTGCGGCGCGGCAGGGCAAGCGAGGTCCCGGGCGTCGTCCATTGCTTCACCGGTACTGCCGAGCAGGCGAAGAGGTTGACGGGCGAGTTCGGCTTGCGCCTGGGGATCGGCGGGGTCCTCACGTTCAAGACGGCGCAGCCGCTTCGAGATGCCGTCCGAGCCGTGGGACTCTCGCATATCATCCTGGAGACCGATTGTCCGTATCTCGCACCGGTTCCGCATCGCGGGAAGCGCAACGAGCCGGCCTACATCACCGCAACGGCAGCCCAGCTCGCGGCTCTCCTCGAAACCTCGCTCGACGAGATCGTCGCGCGGACCGACGCCAACGCACGCGCGCTCTTCCCTATGCTCTGATCGGCTTCGGGCAGCCTCCCCGCGGGACAACGGCTCCGACTCGGACCAATTGCGGGCGAAGCGCTCGCGCAGCGCAGCGACGAGAGATCGATCGCTTACGCGCATCCCCCAATCGATGAGATCGGACGGATAGGTCCCCGCATTCGCCGAGCCGACCCATCCCCGCGCCCCGGCGACCGCGAGCTTCTCGCCATATGGAACGGTCCGCACCGCGACGCCGGCGGCGGCGAGCTCCCGCAAGAGGGCAGCCTCCCGTGGCTCCCTCGCCTCGTCGGCACAGACCAACAGCCGGACCTCGTCGCCCGCACGCGCGTGCGCCTCGAGCTCACGAGCGACCGCCCCGGGGCCCACCGATTCCGTCTCGACCTCGATCGCCCGACGGCCCGCCTCATGGAGGAGCGCGGCTTCGCCGTTTAGCGCATCGAGCTTACGCGTCCACAGGTGCTCGTCCGAGGCGACCCGGCCGTCGATCGCCAAGCGGGTGACGGCGACGTCCTGCGGAGCGCCGTCGACGACGAGGAGGTTGTGCTCGTCGCGATCGGGCCAATTCCGGTCGTCGAGGAAGGCCCACCGATCGACGACGGCCGCCTTGATATGTGAGGGCTGCTCGGTCGACTCGACCGTGACGTGATGCCGGCGGAGCTCGGCGGCGAGAGCTCGGTTGCGCTGCTCAAGGCCCCCCCGCTCACCGAGCGGATGTGCCTCGAGCCGAACGCGAACACTCGCCCCGCGGTCACCCGCCTCCTCGAGCGCCCGCAGCAGCCGGCCGGGATGCAGGATATACGAGGAGAGCGAGACCGAGTGGGCGACCGAGATCGCCCCGATGAGCGCCTCCATCGTCGCCAACGAGACGGTCGCCACATCTCTCGGTCACGCCCTGTCCGGCGGGCGACTAGGCCGATCCGTCCGGATACTAGGGTGGCCGTCGTCACGAGAGGAAGGCGTCCCCCCGTGAAATCCGAGAAGGCCTTGTACGTACGCGAAATGTTCGCGGCGATCGCGCCCCGTTACGACACCGCCAACCGTGTCCTCACCGCCGGGGCCGACGAGGCTTGGCGCCGCCGTGCCTTATGCGAGCTCGGCGCGCCGCGCGGCGGTCGGATCTTGGACCTTTGCTGCGGGACCGGCGACTTGGCGTTTCACGCGCTGCGGCGCGATCCGTCGGCGACGGTCGTCGGGGTCGATTTCTGCGAACCGATGCTCGAGGGTGCACGCGCTCGCGCGCGGCGTGAAGACCGGTGCGGCCGCGTCGAGTTCGTCTGTGCCGACGTGATGGCCCTCCCGTTCGCCGACGATTCCTTCGACGGGGCGACGATGGGGTTTTCGATGCGCAACGTCGTCGACATCACGGCGACCTTGCGGGAAACGTTGCGCGTCTTACGACCCGGGGCGAGATTCGTCAACCTCGATGTCTCGAGGGCACCGAACCCGCTGGCCCGGATCCTCTTCGAGGCGTACTTCTACACGATCGTCCCGTTGATCGGCGGCGCGGTCGGAGGCTCCAAGAGCGCTTATCGCTATCTGCCGCAGTCGTTGACGAATTATCCCGACGCCGACGGGTTGGCTCAACGGCTGCGCGAGGCGGGCTTCGCCGACGTCCGCTATGTCCGTCTGGGGATCGGCGCGATCGCTTTGCACATCGGGACGAAACCATCGTGATCGAGCCGGCTTCCGACGATCAAGACCTGCGAACGCTCGTCGAAGAGTTCTTCCGCACGTCGTTTGCCACCGACAACCCGATCATTACGGAGGCGGTTCGGCGGATGCTCGCGGCGGGAGGGAAGCGGCTGCGCCCGCGTCTGACGCTCCTGGCGGCGGAAGCGATGGGAGCGGACGCGACCCAGCATTTGAGCCTCGCGTCGTATATGGAGCTCATCCACGTCGCGACGCTCATTCACGACGACGTCGTCGATCATGCCGAAACGCGGCGCGGCGTAAACGCCACGGCGGTCGATTTCGGCAACCGTATCAGCGTCCTGGCCGGAGACTACGTCTTCGCTTGGATCTTCAAGAACGTCACGGCCAGCTACCCGCATCCGATCCCGCACATCTTGAGCTCGACGCTCGCCGATATCACCGACGGCGAAGTACTGCAGCTCAAGGCGATGGGCAATCTCGACCTGACCGTCTCCGGATACATCGACATCATCGTCAAGAAGACCGCGACGCTCTTCGCCGCCTCGGCGGAGTGCGGCGCCATCATGGCCGGCGGCTCGCCCCTGCGCATCAAGGCGCTGCGCAACTTCGGACTCTACTATGGGATCGCGTTTCAGATGCGCGACGACCTGCTCGATATGGTCGCCGACGAAGCGTCCTTGGGGAAACCGGTGGGCAGCGACCTGCGCGAGCGGAAGGTTACGTTGCCGTTGATTTCGGCTCTCCAGGAGGGGGATAGTGAATTCCGAGCCGATGTCGAACGTTTTTTCGCTGAGGCTGACGAAGACCGTGATCGGATCGCGAAGATCGTCAGCCTGATCGGGACCCACGGTGGATTCGAAAAAACCGAAGCGGCGATTGCGACGTATATCGAGCGGGCGAAAATCTCGCTCGCTCCCCTGGGAAGCGTACCGGCTCGCTCGAAGCTCAATGCCCTCGCCGATGCCCTCGGGGGCGGTGAGGTCCCGGGGAAGAGGAGGTTCTAAATGTTCGGTAATCCCATGGAGATCGCGCTCATTGTCGGCGCAGCGGTCCTGCTCTTCGGAGCGGACAAGCTGCCCAAGCTGGCCCGCAGCGCAGGCCAAGCGAAGAAAGAGTTCGTGATCGGTCAGGCCGAGGCGGACGCCGAAGCCGAACGGATTCGAGCCGAGGCCCGGGCCAAGGCCGAAGCCGAAGCGGCTGCAAAGGCGCAAGGACAGCCGCCGACCGGTGAGACGAACGTCACGACGACGAGCACGCCCTCGAGTGGGGCGCACTAGCGAGGGCCGGCCCGACGTCGCTGCTGGCTGAGCGTCCGCGCAAGGCGGACGACGAGGTCGAATGGGACCAAAAAGAGATGACGTTCACGGAGCACCTGCGGGAGCTCCGTCAGCGTCTTATCGTCTCGTGCGCGACGGTCGGTATTCTGGCGCTCGTCCTCTTCTGGCCGTCACAATTCGTCATCCCGTGGCTCACGCAGCTCTACTTCCCGCACACGGTCCTGCATGCGTTCGGCCCCGCCGATGCGATCATCGTCGAGTTCAAGTTCTCGATCTACGGCGCGATCGTACTCGGCCTCCCCGTCATCGTCTACGAGATCTGGATGTTCATCGTCCCGGCGATCCATCCCAGGACGCGGCGCGTCGTCTACTGGTACACCCTGCCGTCGCTCGTCTTGGCGGCCGCCGGGGTGGCGTTCTGCCACTTCTTCGTGATCCGGCGCGTCGTCGCCGCGCTGCTCGCGATCACCAATCAGGTCGCGACGCCGACCTTCGGTCTCCAGTCGACGCTCAATCTGATCCTGCTGATGTTCCTGGGGTTCGCCCTCGTCTTTCAGACGCCGATGGTCATGATCGCGCTGGCCCGCATCGGGCTGATCAACTCCCAGCTGCTCCGCCGGTACCGCAAATACGCGATCATGCTGATCCTCCTCACCGGCGGGCTGCTCGCGCCCGACGCTTCCCCCATCACGATGATGCTCTTGGCGACCCCGATGTACGTCCTCTTCGAGGCGAGCATCTGGATCATCGTGATGCTCGAGAAGTCGTGGCAGGCCCAGGCGCTCTCGAGCTAGCGTAGACGAGATGGCGACACGAGCAGCGGCGCGGGAGCGCTCGCTCTACGACGAGTTCCTGACACTCTTTTCCAACGTGCTCTTCGCCGTCTCGCTGTTCGCGGTTTGGGGCCTCTTCACGCTGATCGGCGTCATCGTCGACCAGGGGAAAGATGCGGCGACGTATTGGAGCGAGTATCCGGCCCCGGTCGCGCGGCTCATCCTGCGGCTGCACCTGGACAACATCTATCACAGCCCGGCCTACGTCGGGATCATCGGGCTGATCCTCATCTCGCTCGCCGTCTGCACGTTCAAGCGCGTCATCCCGGCGCGGCTCCCTCCCCTGCGGACCGTAAAGATCGACGCGATCCCGTTGAACGCGAGCATCGACGTCAAGGGCGAAGAAAGCGTCGTCCGGGCGCGGATCGCCGAGTTTTTCGCCTCACGCGGCTGGCAAATCCGCAAGCGCGAGTTCGGCGGCGAGGAATGGATGTTCGCCGATCGGCATAACTGGGCGCGCCGGGGCGTCCTCGTCGCGCACATCGGCTTCGTCATCATTGCGATGGGGACGACGCTCTACTGGTGGAAAGGCTTCCAAGGGACGACTGCGATCCTCACGGGGCAGACGGCGACGATCCCCGAAACCGGCGCACGGATCACGCTCAATCATTTCGGTTACCGGTTCGATCCGGTCCTGACCAAATCGGGTCTGGTCTATCAGCCGATCGATTACGTCTCCGACGTCACCGTCGTCGGCAAGGACGGAATCCCGCGCCACGCTACGATCCGCGTCAATCAACCGCTCAACCTCGACGGGACGCTCTATTATCAAGCGACCTATGGGTACGGGGTGACGTTCTCGCTGACCAAGGACGGCGTCCCGGTCCCGGGCGCCCCGGCCGAGCCGTTGAAGGAAGGTCAAGGCTTCCAAGTCGCCGACACGGCGCGTTCGATCCAGTATACGCGCTTCGTCGCGACGATCGATCCGCGGACGCACCAGCCGGGGATCGACCCGCGCCCGCACAACCCCGGCGTCGTCCTGACCGCGTACGACGGCGACGAGCCGATCGGCGACGTCCTGGTCCCGTTGGGCCGATCGGTCGACCTCGGGAGCGGCTACAAGCTGACGCCTTCCCACTACGTCATGTACAGCGGGCTGCAGTACCGCTACGATCCCGGGATCCCGCTGGTCGCGATCGGCGCATTCGTCCTCCTCAGCGGTCTTTGCATCTCGCTGTATCTCCTCCCCGCCCGCCTCTACGTCCGGATCACGGGGAGCGGCCACACCTGGCGGGTAGGCCTTGCGGCGACGACCGTAAAGGGATACGACATCTTCGAAGAACAGTTCCGCTCGCTCCTGAGAGAGCTCGTTTCAGGCCCGCTCGGAGAATCGAGGATATTGACGAATGCCGAAGGGCCCGACGCCCGGGGAGCTCCACACAGTGGGGGGCGCGCAGGCTGGGCCGGAGCCCCTTTCCTTACCGAGTGAGCTCGTTTCGGGCCCCCTCGGGGAATCGAAAAATACTCACGAATGCTGAAGGGCCCGATGCCTGGGGGGCCCCGCACAGTGGGGGGCGCGCAGGCTGGGCCGGAGTGCCTTTCTTGCCGAGGGAGCTCGTTTCGGGCCCCCTCGGGGAATCGAAAAATACTCACGAATGCTGAAGGGCCCGATGCCTGGGGGCCCCACACAGTGGGGGG
>Ga0209061_1000886_pt1 | contig 60342 bp, 83 predicted proteins | sample Coa_R1_10_FD_187157 | JGI IMG/M metagenome (GOLD analysis project Ga0209061, IMG submission 187157) | Surface soil microbial communities from Centralia Pennsylvania, which are recovering from an underground coalmine fire - Coalmine... | ecosystem: Environmental > Terrestrial > Soil >... | reverse complement strand
ATCTCATCCCAAGAGAGGGAGCCAGGCGCCTCGTCGTATTGCCGAGCGAAGAGGGCCCCCAGGTACCGCATCACCAGCAGCTCGATGGGCGGCTGATCCATGGGATCGACGCTATCGGACTGGTTGCGGGCGTTACCAGCATCTTTTTTGTAGCGCCCGCCGGTATTGGGTGTTACCTTTGCCGGCGGCGCATGGCACAAAAGACCGCTAGGGAACGCTTCAAGGACTTTCGGACGAAGCGCGGTCTCTCCATCCGCGTTGCCGGCCGCGAGCTTGGGGTCAGCCATGTGACGATCCTAGCGTGGGAGGCTGGGCGCGCCATTCCCACAGGACCGCTGCGCGACGTGATCCAGAAGTGGACCGGCAATCGCGTGAAGGCCAGCAGCTGGCCGCCGAGCAAGCACGAGAGCCTCGTGCAGCAGAAGGCGGCCGACTTCCTAAAGCGCAACGGCACGGACGGCTGAGTGTCACCCACCTAGCTTGTGTCTCAGCCGTTCGGGCGCAAGCGGTCGGGTCACGCACGGGGTGTTCAGGGTTGCCAATCGGTTCAGCAGAGTACGGAACGGATGAATACCGACACGCAGGTGGGGAATCGGGATCACTGAAATTCGTTTGGCCGGGCGGTCGACGGCTCGATCGGGAGGTTGCGATGCCGGAGCGGGCACTCGACGCCAGTGGATCGGATCAGCGCGAGCGCACCGTAGCGCTGACCAAGGCCGAGCGACTCCAGGCGACCGCGTACATCGCGCCGCGTATTGTGCGCGAGACGCCTGTCGTCGTGCCCGAAGTCCTCGTCGACGAGGAGCGCGGCGAAGTCGTACTCGCGATGATCAAGGCCGAGGAGAAGCCTCGCGCCAAGCGGATCAAGGTCGTGCCGCATGAGGCTCTCGACGGCAATCTCGGCAACGCGCCAGTGCTTCGCGAGCTGGACGACCAGCAGGCCATCATCAATGCCGCGAAGGCGGCCGGACTCGATTGGGAGGTGCGTGTAGCGAAGGGCGGAGAGAAGGCAACGCATGCAAGATGCTCGCAGTGCCGAGCATGGTTCGAGCTTCCTCGGCGGCGTCTCGGAGATCAATCGCGCTGCCCGTCGTGCCGAGTGGGGACCGATGTTTGCGCCGGCTGGGACGGCCCGTGTCCTGGTCAGGTAAGGCCGCCGAGTTCTTTCGTGTTTAGCCCGACGGCCGTGCGTTCGCGAAATGGCGAACCGTGGCGGTGCGCCGGCTGTAGGAAGAGGCGAGCGATATCGCTCAAGCCGAAGAAGGCCGCGCGATCGTTCGTCTGCGCAAAGTGCGGCAATCTGGCCGAGACACGAAGATCGACACAGAAGTTTTGCGCGTCATGCTGGTCCACTGCTGTCTGCGCAAAGTGTGGAGCGCCGGCCACCCGCAAGAGCACGCACAACTATCTATACAAAGGAACGCCCCCACGTTGCGCGAAGCACCTGCAAAAGCGATACGCGCACGAGGTGCAATGCGCTTTTGCCGGATGCGCGTCTGTGGCCACGCTGTCAAGCGCGCACAGGGCCAAGCGGTGCGGTTGCAAGGCATATTGCGCGGAACATAAGCGCCGCGGCGCGTTGACTGAACCGGTGAAGTGCTGCGTCACGGGCTGCGATCGGGGCGCCACACGCGGCAGTGCATGGGCATCGCGGAATGGGCGCGGACGTCCCTACTGCCGGGAGCATGCCCCAGGCCGCGGCAAGGGCAAAGGGTATTGGACGCCCGAGCGTCGCGAGGAGCAGCGCCGCCGGATGCTGGGTGTACGGCTCAGGAAGAAGGCCACATGACCTCGGACATGAAACGCTCCTACGCCATCCAACGCTCCGGCCACATCGTCCCGCCGCTCTACGACTCCGAAGACTCGGCCTGCGCCGCCGCCACGCAGATCGCTGACGTCGTGTGCAGTGCCGTCGACGGCCGCCCTCTCTACGTCCGGCGTGAGCACGGGCTCGTGTACATCCCGCCCAGCGTGGCGACCGGGCCGCAGCTCGCGGTCGCGGAGGACGACTCGTGAGCATCGGCGACTCCATCTGGCGGTACGTGGGCGGACGCGGCTGGCGGGAGCGGTTCGTCGTCGGCGAAACGCGGGTGAGCTGGATCATCGGCGAGACGCGCGACACCACGCCTGAGCAGAGCTGGCGCGTCGAGAAGATCGCGAAGGCTGCGCTGCGTCTGGCTACCTGGCCGATCGGGTGGGCGCCGAACCGGGAGGCCGTCGACCGCGACATCTGGGTGAGCGCGAACGCCTATCGGATCAGCGAGGCGGTCCGGCGCGTCCGCAACTACACAACGCTCCGCGAGATCGCGCGGCTCGCTGGCTACGAGGCCGAGGAGCCGCAGCGATGATCCTCCTCGCCTACTCCACCCCCACCTCATTCCGCCTCCTCCCGGTCGTGTCTCTCGACGCCGCCTTAGCCGCCCACCCAGACGCCCCTCTCGGCGCTCGCATGCTGGACACCATCGGCGCGGTCGTGGCGGAGAGGACGGAAGTGGAGGTCGTGGGGGCAGGGGAGGGGATGGCGGTGTGGGCGATGGCGGACGGATTGGATTGAAGGAGGAAACGACATGGAATTCACGACCCCGAAATCAGACCTGCTGGCGCTCCTCACCCGCGCCGCCCCCATCGCCGCGAGCAAGTCGGCGCAGCCGATCCTGAGTTGCGTGCTCCTCGAAGCCTCCGACGCCTCCCTCGTCGTCAGCGCCTCGGACCTCATGTCCAGCATCACCGGCCGCGCTCCGGCCGAGGTGAAGACGCCGGGCATTCTGGCGCTTCCGGCCCGCGATCTTCTGGAGCGCATCCGAGCGCTTCCCGAGGGGCCGATCGTTCTGTCCGGCGATGCGGGCAGCGTCACCCTGAAAGCCCCCGGCAGTTCGCGCCGTTTCAAGCTCCCCGCCGCCCCCGCCGACGACTACCCGCCCATCCCTACGCCCGACGGCGACGCCCACGAGATCCCGACGGCCACGCTCGCGGACCTCATCGATCACGTCAGCCACGCGATCTCGACCGACGAGACGCGCGCGCACATCAATTCGATGCTCGTCGAGCACGAGGCGGGTGTGCTGCGAGCGGTCGCGACCGATGGGCATCGGCTGGCCATGCGGGAGGTCGACTGCGAGGGGAAGGTGCCGACGCTCTTGATCCCGCTCAAGGCGGTGCGCGAGGTGCGGAAGCTGTGTGAGGTCGGGGAGGTATTCGCGGTTCGCGAATCGAAGGGGAGCGCGTTCTTCGAGGTCGGCGGCGTGACGTTCGGCACCCGGCTTACGGCGAGCACGTTCCCGCCTTGGCGCCAGGTCGTCCCGACGAAGTGGCCCTCGACATTCCGCGTTGGCGGCGCCCAGCTCGCAGACGCCATCCGCGCCGTTTCGCTCGCAAGCGACGACAAGAGCGGGCAGCGGGTCGCGCTTGATGTGGGACGCGATCGTGTTCGGCTGAGCGCCTCGGGAGCGGATCGAGGCGAGGCGACCGACGAGGTGAGCGGCGAGCTCGACGGGCCGGCGGTGAAGATCGCGGCGTCGGCGGCGTACCTGCTCGACGCAATCAAGGCGGCCGGCGGTGAGGACGTCGCGATCGGGATGGCCGGCGAGGTGGATCCGATCGTCGTCAAGGCGGTCGGAGACGGGACCAAGAGCGTGCAAGTCGTGATGCCAATGCGATGACCGAAACGGAGGATCTCATGGACTACCTGGAATCGTTGAAGCTCGAAGCAGCCGCCGTGAAGAAGATCCAGAAGGTGCTCGACGCATTGCCGGAGGGGATGCGGGCGAGGATTGCAGCACGCGGGCGGGAAGCCGTGAGCCTGGCCGTTTATGTGGCGGCACCGTTCGCGAGGCGCCCCGAAGTCCTCGCCCTGCACGGCCGCCTTCGCGCGCATGGGCTCGAGCCGACCTCGACGTGGGCGACGGGTACGGAGTCGGAGGCGGAACTGACGCCGGAGATGGCGCGGCGGCTCATCGCGCAGAATGACCGCGACATCGCGAGATCAAGCGCGCTCTTGGCCATCGCCTACCCGGGCGAAGGCGGCGAGATGTTCTGCGAGGTGACGTGGGCGATCGTCGCGGGCAAGCCCGTCTACTGGGTGGGCTCGCGCCGGATCCTCTCGACGTGGAGGCCTGGCGTTGTCGTGTGCACGAGCGTCGAGGACGCGATCGCGAAGATGAAAGGACGGGTGGCGGCATGAGCACGGAGACGAGGGAGATTGCGTACGAGCGAGAGGGCGACTGCGTGGGCCTGTGCCCCTGCTGCGGCGTGAAGGCGTGTTTCATGTTCGCGTGCGACGCGTGCTTCCAGGCGCACTACGACGACGTGTACACGCCGCTGCGCGAACACGAAACGGTCGCAAATATCCGCGATGCCTTCTACCGCCGCGGCGTCGAGCTGAGGGCGGCGGGGAAGATGGCGAAGCTGAAGGCCGAGATGGAGCCCGTGCCGGCGGGCCGGTGGGTGACGGATCCGAAAGACGATCGGATCGGGCGCTTCGCGTGCTGCGGGCACCCAGGCAACGAGTCTTCCGCGCGGGGCGCGTCGCTTACGTCGCCGTTCTACGAACTCACGCGTTGGCACGTCAAGTGCGCCGCCTGCATGCTCGCCGAGCATGGTGCGAAGCCGCCGGAGGCGCCGACGGCCGAGTGTGTCACCCCGCGCGCCGCCATCGGTCCCCACACCGAATCCCCCGGCCAACCAGTCTGCGAATTGGACTGGTGCCAGGGTCCGATCGCCGACCAGAACTACGAGCGCTGCATGAGCGGCGAGGGGCAGATCTTCTGCTCCTCCAACTGCGCCGACACCCACGCCGACAGGCTGGCGGCGACGACGAGGCGGGATGCGTTCGTGGCAGGCAAGCGCGGGATCGATGCGCTGGCCGGCGAGGTGAAGTGGGCCGAGGCGAAGACCGCTGAGGAGATCGAGACGATCCGCCGTCGCTGGCGCGCGCTTTCGCATGAGAGCGCGGTCGGGAATGAGGGGGTGTTTCCGGTGCTGGAGGAGGAGGTTGAGCCGTGGTGAAAGATCAACTGCCGATCGATCCGGTGAAGTTCGCGGCCCTGCAATCGGAGTTTCGATCGTGGCAAGCGTCGTGGTCGAAGATCGTCGCTCGCAAGCGTGAGGCGCTCGGGCACGGTTTCGCGCTTGCCCAGCGCTGCGCGAGCGATGATCCGATGCGAGCCGCGACGCTTCGGGCATGCGAACTGGCTGCGGCAGATCTGATCGCCATTGAGGATCACGTGTCTCGCGAGGTTGGCGAGTGGAACAGGCTCGTAGCTGACCGCGATTGGCGACTCGGACTGAGCAACGACGATCCGTTGGCTGACATGTGCGAACTTCGCACGCAAGACGCGTACGCGGATCGCGAGCTTCGCGATCTGCTGCACGCTGCCGCCGATAGAGCGCGGTCACTGAGGCGGCTGGAGAACCCCGGGCAAGTCGGCGGCGAGCCGGCGCCGGAGGAGGAGTAGGCCATGGTCCGATGCACGCTCGTCGAGCCGGTCGTTCGCGGTTTCGTGTGGGTGAAGTTCGAGGATGAGAAAGAGCGCCACAAGCTCTGGCTCAAGTCCTACGAGCAGTGCGGCAGCGAAGCGGCCATCACGTTCGAGCGGGACGGGATGCGATTCTGTCGATGCACCAAGCACGGGTCGGAGGCGCGATAGTCCATGTCCCGCACCCACCGCTCCCGCCACACCGGCCCCCAATCCCGCCGCCATCCGGGCCTGCCGTTCGCGTTTTCCGACCACGCGATCGAGCAGCTTCGCCAGCGGCACATGCCGAGCTTCACGATCGCCCGTACGCGCGTCGAGGCCCGGATCCTGAGCGCGAGCGCGAGGCGGACGGACGCCAAGACGGCCTCGGGCGATGACGTGTGGATCGCTACGGACGGGGCGGCGATTCAGTTCGTGGTGAAGGACGACGGACGCGGTGGGCGCATTTGCGTGACGGTGTTGCCGGGGGTGGCGGAACGGGAAGAGGAGAGGGGAGTGGCGTGATGGACGAGATGCCCACGATGACCTGCCCGCGCTGCGGTGCCGAGCACCCCGACTTCGACGGCTTCGGATTCGTCGCGCACACCAAGCCTGCGTACGCGGACGGTTGCGGGTGGTGCAGCCATCCGAGCCGCGACGGCGACGGCAAGGGGAACATGGTGTGCGGGATTTGCGGGGATGTGCGGAAGGACGGCACGCCGTGAAACTCTGGCTCGACGACATCCGCGAACCGCCGGGCACGTGGCTCTACGCGACGTCGGCGCTCGACCACATCGCCAACGGGCGCGAGGTGCCTGACTGGTGGGTGTGGGCCAACACGGCGCACAAGGCGATCCGTGTGCTCCAAACCGGCCGCGTCACCGAGTGCTCGCTCGACCACGATCTCGCCGAGGAGCACTACGCCGTCTCGACCGGCTACTGCGAGGCGCCCGCGCCACCGCGCGAGATGACCGGCTACGACGTCGTGAAGTGGATGGCCGAGCACAACGTGTGGCCCGAGATCGTGCGCGTGCATTCGATGAATCCGGCCGGGGCCGAGGCGATGCGCAAGCTGATTGAGAGGAGCAAGCCGTGATCCGCTTCTTCTGGTCCGACATCGGCGAGACGGTCGACAAGGCGCGCGAGTACTGCGGGCCGTTCACGAAGCCGAGCCACGTGGCCGCCATCGTCGCACGGGCCGACTACGAGTCCGACGCGAGCATGTGGGACGACGGAGAGCGCGAGCTCGTGCTCGTGACGGGCGACGGTGTGCGGCACAGGTTCACGGTCGAGGCGGAGGTGGAGGTGAGCTTCAACGCGTATGAGGAGGGCAGGTCGTGAGCGATCATACGAGCATCGGCGTTCGCGAGGACGGCAAGGTCGTGGTCCGCATGGAGTTCGCTGGCGACACGTCCGCCACGCTGGTCATGGACCCGCTTGCGGCCGAGTGCATGGCCGACGAGCTGAAACAGTGCGCGTTGGCGGCGCGAGTGCGGGCCGAGATTCGGACCAGCGTGACCGCCACGGAGCCCACATGAAATCCGCCATGCGCGCTGTGGTTCTTTTGCTCGTCGCCGCCGAACTCTCCGCCCTCTGCCTATGGATCGCGCTCAGGGATGCCGCGGAGAGGCCGGCGCGGGAGGTTGACGAGGTTGCGCCCGAGGAAGACATCGCGCCGGATTGTGTGGAGGCGCTCAGCCGGATCAACGTGAGCAAGCGCTGGAGAGGTGCCGCTTGAGCCGGTCGCGACTAGCCCAGATCGCCGACATCTTGGTAGGGGTGCTCGAACGGTGCCCATGCCCACCACAATCCGGCGAGTCCTTGGCTACGCCCGAGTCTCATCCGCAGAGCAAGCCTTCGGAACGAGCCTCGAAGACCAGCAAAACGCGATCCGCGCGTACGCGAAGGCCCGCGGCCTGAAGGTGGACCGGATGTACGTCGAGGCAGAGAGCGCGGTGTACGAGAAGGCGGAGCGGCGGGTGCAGGTGCTCGCGCTTCTGGCCGACGTGCGTCCCGGCGATCTCGTCCTCGTCGACAAGATCGATCGCTGGAGCCGCGACATCGAGTTCACGTTCCGCAGCGTGCGCCAGATCCTAGAGCGCGGCGCGAACCTGTACGCCATCGGCGAGGGGATCGACCCGAGCACGCCCGAGGGCGATTCGATGCTCGGCCTGCGCGCCCTCTTTGCGCGCGAGGAGCACAAGCGCCTGAAGGTGCGCCTCGTCGGAACGCGCAAGATCCTGCGCGACCAGGGCCTCTACGTCGAGGGCCTCCCGCCGTGGGGCTACCGCCGCCAGATCATCGAGCGCGGCGGCGACCGGCGCGCAAAGAACGTGCTGCTCGTCGACGAGGAGGCCGCGGCGCTCGTTCGGCGCGCGTTCAGGCTCTGCATTGAAGGCTCGTCGCTCGTCGAGATCGCGGCGGAGCTGGGCGTCAACCGGGATCGCGTGCTCGATGCACTCAAGTGCCGCGTCTACCTCGGCGAAACGAAGGACAACGCTGGCAACTGGATCAAGGGACCGCACGCGCCCATCATCGACGCCCGGACGTTCGCCAGCGCGCAGGCGGCGCTCGAACGCCGCCGCAAGGGCATGCGCCGCGGCGTGGCCGATAGCGAGACGGCCGACTGGTGGCTGCGCGACGTTGCGCACTGCCTGCACTGCGGCGCGAAGATGTCGGCGGCCTACGCGGGAACGCACGAGGCGCGGCGGTACTACTTCCTCTGCTTCAAGCGCTGCACGCGCCGCTACGTGCCGGTTCGCTGGGCGGAAGAGAAGTGCGAGCCGATGGTGGAGGATCGCCTCGTCGAGCTGCGCGAGATCATCTCCACGGGCGAGGACGAGTGCGACGCGGCGCCGGCCGTGAACGTCGAGGCCAGGATCGCGGCGCTCAACACCAAGCGGTCGCGGTACGTCGAGGCGTACGCGGACGGCGCGCTGACGCGAGAGCAACTGCGCGAGCGCATGGCGAAGCTAGATGACGAGCGCACGCGACTTGAGGCGATGAACGTCGCGCCGCGAGCGCTCAGCAAGGACGAGCAAGCGCGCACGCTGCGGCACCTGCACGTGATGCTGCACGCCTGGCGCAAGGCGAAGCCCGAGGAGCGTCGACGCCTCGTCAACGCGCTCGCGTACACGATCCTTCTCGCAACCGGCGTCACGCCGAAGCCCGAGTGGCTGTCGGCCGATGACTTGGCCCTGATGAACTGAACCGGAGAGGCTGATATGGGCGGCGAAAAGCGCGTGAATAGGTCGGTGCGGCGCATAAGTGCGAGCCGCCGCACTATTCAAGTGACAAAACACCGGGGAAAACGGCCGGTCGGTGCAGACCTAGAGCGTCTGGTGCGGGCGTATCGATCCGGAAAGACGCTGGCCGAGGTGGGGTGCGAGTTTGGCCTTAGCCCGACGGGCGTTCTCAAAATCCTGCGCCAGCTCGGCGAGCCGACGAGGCGACCAGGCAAGAAGACGTACAGCGACGGACTGACAGGGTATCAGCGGTGGCGCAAACGGATGCAGGCTACGCCGGAGGGGCGGGAGCATCTGCGTAACCGCGCCCACAGACGGCAGTTGCGTCGAGAGTACGGCTTGACGTGCGAAGGCTACAGCGCGCTATCCGCCGCACAGAATGGCGCGTGTGCGGTGTGCGGCGCGGTGCCGCCGTTTGGCCGCAAGACAAGGCTGTTGGTTGACCACTGTCACGCGACGGGACGCGTGCGCGGTTTGCTGTGCAACAGGTGCAACGTCGTCATCGGGATGGCTAACGACAGCCCCGAACTGCTCGGCGCTCTCGCCGAGTACCTGCGTCGGCATGTGACGGAGGCGGCGTGACCTGCCCCACCTGCCACCACGAGCACATGAGCGCATTCGCGTGCGGCGCGCTCGTCATCGGCTCGGAGCACGACACGGACCCGCACGAGTGGCCGTTCTGCCCGTGCAGCGCGTACGTGCCGAGCGAGAAGACTTCGGGGACGGAACGGACGGGCGTGCCCGTCGATTCGGCGACGGTGGCAGAGCACCCGAGCGCCGACGCAACCGCTAGCCACTCGGCGCCGCAGCGAGTCCCCGAGGACTGCGGCTCTTTCACCATCGCCGACGCCCCGTCCGACGTCATCGAGATCGTGGGCCGCCAGTTCGTCGACCGCGCCCTCAACGCAACGCCGCTGATCGGCCCACTGACGCCCGAGCAAGTCGCGGAGCTGGCAGAGGCCGAGGAGGCGTGCCGCTGCGAGTTCTGCGGCTCGTACACGTTCTGCGGGCCGCCGTGCTGCCAGGCCAGCGTTGACGACGCCCACGCACGCGAAGCCGAGGCGACCGCCATCCGCCGTGACCAGTCGCGCCGCCGCCGGCTCGAACGCCGTGCCATGCGCCGCAGTGAACTCTGGTCGCCCTCAGCGGCCCCGTACGTCGCCGGGATGCTCGGCGCGAGAGGAGATGAGCGATGAGGCCAACGCTGACCGCGACGCTGCCGGATGCGGGCCTGACACGGTGCGGTGCCTGCCACCGGATCGCCACCGAGTGCGTCTGCTCTGTGCCACCCGCCCCCAGTGCCCCCACCGTCGACAACCCCAAGCGCGCGGCCGGTGCCGACAAGCTCCCGCTCTCGGCATTCCCGCTCGTGGCCATCGCACACGGCGCGCTCGCCATGCTGGAAGGTGAGCTGAAGTACGGGCGCTCCAACTACCTCGTCGGAGGCGTCAGCGCGCGCACGTACATCGATGCGGCGCTGCGGCACCTCTTCGCCTACGCGAGCGGCCAGGACATCGACCCCGACTCGGGCCTGCCGCACCTCGGAAAGCTCCTCGCCTGCATCGCCATCCTCCTCGACGCCGAGGCCGCGGGCGTGCTCACCGACGACCGGCCGTACCCGGGCGGCTACCTCGCGCTCGTCGAGCGGCTGACGCCGGAGGTGGAGAGGCTGCGGCGGCAGTACCAGGGCAGAGAAGCGAAGGGGTTTGTGATTGGGGATGGGGGGAAGCGATGACGCTCCGCGCCCCGTTCCCCTACTTCGGCGGCAAGGCTCGCGCGATCGAGATCGTGTGGCCTCGGCTGGGGCGGCCGAAGCAGTACATCGAGCCGTTCTGCGGATCGGCCGCCGTCCTGCTGGCTGCCCCCGAACCGGCGGCGCTGGAGGTCGTGTGCGACGGCTCCGGTTTCATCGCGAACTTCTGGCGCGCAGTGAAGCACCAGCCGGGCGCCGTAGCCGAAGCCGCCGACTACCCTGTGAGTCACATCGACCTCGGCGCACGCCACGTGTGGCTGATGGAGCAGCGCGAACGCGTCGGGGCCGGGCTGCAAGATCCCGACTGGCCCGGCGACGCCAAGGTGGCCGGCTGGTGGCTCTGGGGCCAGTGCTGCTGGATCGGCTCGGGCTGGTGCGAATGGGACGGCCAAGTCCCCCACGCGACCAGCGCCGGCATGGGCGTCCAGGCCATCGGCCAAGTCCCCCACGCAAGTGACGCGGGCATGGGCGTCCAGGCCATCGGCCAAGTCCCCCACGCAAGTGACGCGGGCAGGGGCGTGCAAGCGATCGGCAAGATCCCCCACGCAAGTGACGCGGGCAGGGGCGATGTTCCTCTGCTCTGGACGTCGAGCGGGCGGGTGGCGTGGACGTGGCTGCACAAGCTCGCCGAACGGCTGGAGCGCGTGCGGGTCGTGCATGGGCACTGGGACAGGTGCCTCAACAACCACTTCGGCGGCGCCGAGACGGCGGTGTTTCTCGATCCGCCGTACAAGGCATACGAGCAGCTCTACGGCGTGGGCGAGCCGGTAGCGGGTGAGGCCGAAGCGTGGGCACGCGAGCACGCGGATCTGCGCATCGCGATCTGCGGACACGTCGGCGACTACGAGCTGCCCGGCTGGGATGCCGTGCAGTGGTCGCGCGGCCGGCTGACGTACGCGGGCGGCCAGACGACAGACAAGGAGTGCATCTGGTTTTCGCCCGCGTGCTTGCCGCGCACGGATCAGCAGCGGTCCCTTTTCGATCGGATTTCGGCATGAGCACCACGCACCTCCTCACCACCCGCACCCCCGCCGGCCACCTCTCCTACTGGTCCGGCTCGCGCTGGGTGGAGGATCGCGGCGGGGCGAAGGCGTGGGGGACGTGGGGGGAGGCGGACGAGGCGAGGCGGTGGCTCGAATCGGACGGGGACGTCGGGATTCTCGTGGTGCGTGGCGAAAGGCGGGTGAGCGCGTGAGCTGGCGGATCGTGCAGGCGGACGTGGTGGAGGCGTTGCGACGCGAGCCGGACGCGTCGTTCGATGCGCTGCTGAGCGACGTTCCGTACGGGCTCGGAAACCGCGAGCCGACGCTCAACGAGATCGTCGCGTACCTGCGCGGCGAAGAACTCGACACCGGCGGCGACTTCATGGGCAAGCGCTGGAGCGTTCCGTCGGTCGCTTTCTGGCGCGAAGTCTTCCGCGTGCTCAAGCCCGGCGCGCCGCTGCTCGTGTTCGCCGGAACGCGCACGCAGGATCTCATCTCGATCGGGATGCGGGCGGCTGGTTTTGAAATTCGCGACGCGATCGTGGACTGGGTGTACGCGAGCGGATTTCCCAAGTCGCTCGACATCAGCAAGGCGATCGACAAGGCGGCGGGACACTGGCGCGGACGCGCCGGAGCCGTGACGATCGCGGAGCAGCCCGCGAAGGGGACCGAGTACGAGCGTACGGACAAGGGGGAGCCTGTAACCGCCGCCGCCGCCGCCTTGCAAGGATGGGGCACAGCGCTCAAGCCGGCGAGAGAGCCAGTGATCCTTGCGCGCAAGCCGCTGGATGGAACGGTCGTCGAGAACGTGCTCACGCACGGCGTGGGCGGCATCAACATCGACGGCTGCCGCGTCGGATACGCTGGCGAAGCAGATCAGGAGGCGGCGGCGGCGGCGGCGGCGGCGCAAAGACTGTGCCGCGACCAGAACGAGAATCGGTCGGCCTACGGCGACTTCAACAACGGCCCCGCTTCGCTCCAGCCCTACCTCGACAAGCAGGCACTCGGACGGTGGCCAGCGAATCTGACGCTGCGACACCTGGATGAGTGCCGTGTTGTGGGCACGCGCGAAACAACGCGCTCCATCATAGGCAACACGGATGGCCCCAAGCTCAAGGCGTTCGCAGACGGCGGCCTCACAGCCTCACGCGCCGAAGTCGCCGAAGTCTATTCGTGCGCGTCTGGGTGTCCAGTCGCCGAGTTGGACCGCCAATCCGGCAACCGCCCAGGCATGTCCGGCGGAGGCGTTCACCGCGACGGCTACGGCGGCGGCATGTTCGGCGGCATCGATAGCGCCGACACCGCCCGAAACGACAACGGCGGCGCATCCCGCTTCTTCTTCTGCGCGAAGGCGTCGCGCGCTGAGCGGGAGTTCGGCTGCGACAATCTGCCTACGCGCAGCGGCGCCGAGGCCGTCGATCGCGAGGAGGATTCGCCCGGTACGCAGTCGCCTCGCGCTGGCGCTGGCCGCACTGCCGATCGCGTCCGCAATCATCACCCGTGCGTCAAGCCGATCGCGCTGACGAAGTGGCTCGCGACGCTAGTCCTGCCGCCGCCGCGCGCCGACGGAAAGCCGCGCCGCATCGTCGTGCCGTTCGCGGGCTCTGGTTCCGAAATGGCGGGCACCATTCGCGCCGGCTGGGACGAGGTGATCGGCATCGAGCGCGAGGCTGAATACGTCGCCATCGCCGAGGCCCGCCTGCGCCGCTGGTCCGAAGTCCCCGCCCACCTCGACGAAGCCGACGCCCTGCGCACCGCCGACAAGCCAACCGCCGGCCAAGTGCCGCTGTTCGGGAAGGTGGGATCGTGAGCACCTGGTACTTCTTCCACTGGCTCGACGACGACGAGGAATCGCTCGAGATCGAGATCGTCTGCACCGTCCGCGCGCCAACTTGGTTCGACGCGAGAACGATCGCCATGCGCGTCAGCGGGTGCGGGCCGGACGAGCTGGCGTTCGCGGAGACGAGCCGCGAGCCATCGCACCAATGCCGCTGGGTCGGCACGGATGCGGGGCGGGTGGCGGGCAGGAGGATGGAAGTGAGGGTGCGGGATGCGAGGGGGCGGTGGAAGCGATGGGTGCAGGCGTGAAACGAATCCGTAGCGTGCGCGGTTCTACGTGGGCGTGGCTTGCCGCGTGCGCGCTGTTGGCGGCGGCAGCGACGCATGTCACCGGACGCGTGTGGCCGGTTGTCATCGGGTGCGCGGTAGGCGCGGCGTACTGGTCTGGTCGGCTGGAGGAACGAGAGCGCCGAAAGTTGCCCCTCGCCGACACCCCCGCCAAGTCGCCGAACGGGGACGCGGGAGGTGGACGATGAGAGCCGTGAATCAGCTCGGACTGTTGTTCGCCGCGACCGGGATCATCTGCTGCTCTGGCCATCTCACCGGCCCTCATTCGACGCTGGCGTTTTTCGGGCTGCTGATCTCGATCTTCTGCGGCGGCTGCAACGCTGCGTTTCTGCTCACGCCCAGCTATCGCGCATCCGATACCCACACACCCGATCGCGATACGGCCGCGCACTGCTACAGGACGGCGGCGGAGCGGGACGAGTACCCGAAGGCGGCGCCGTCTGGGCCGAAGCTGCGTCGGTTCGAGCCAGTCGTTGCGGCGTGCCCGAAGTGCGCCGCGCCGCACACGTGCCGCAATCGTCGCTGCGATGGCCCAAAGTGCAACACGTACGCGAGGACGACGGGGCGCACGAACCCACGCGCGTGCTCCGGTTCGTGGCTGCGCGGCTGCCGTCAACTGCGCACCGAGCACCTTCATCAACGGTGCGCGTCGTGCGGGGCCAAGTGGGTGATGGGGACGGCGGATGGGGAAGTCCAATGAGCAACCAGTACACGCCGGAGCTTGGACAAGCCGTTTTCGGTAACGCCTACGGCGAATGCCAGATGCCGGAGGATCTGGAGGACTACGCGAGCGACCAGCTTCGCGAACTGACACGCCTCATCGAAGCCGCCGGGGCCGAGGTTGCGCACGGCCTACTCGGCGGCGAGCATGGGTACGGCGGCGACTTCGTGTGCAGCGCGTTTGAAATGCACCCGTACTGGTGGGGCGATTGCACGTGCGACTTTGACGGCCGCGACGATGCATGGTGGAGCGCCCACGCGCACGCCGACCACTGCTATCAAACCTCGCTCAAGGCGATCGCGGGCGACGGCAAGACGTACAGGACGCCGACGGATGCGGAGCTTCGGGCGCTCTGCATCAAGCACGATCTGTTGTGGGACGGCGGCAGCGGCTCGATGGTCCACTGCACGTGTGGGCTAGATGCGGAGTACGCAGCATGGCGAAGCGCCAACGATCACGCGCACGATTGCCGTGAAGTGCTGCCTAACTTCCGATGCGGGGACATCGAGATCCGTTGGTACAAGTACATCGGCCGCGGCATGAGCGTGAATCGTCCGGTCACGCGGCGCGAACTTGTGAAGGCGTTTGCCAAGTGCCGGCAAGCGCTGAAAGGGGGCGAAGATCGTGGATAGAGCCGAACTCTTTTCCGCCATTGTTTCTGGTGTCGCCGAGCGCTGGTACCGCGACGGCGCGCTAGGCACGATCCGCTTCCTCGAACACCACCTCGTCGACGTCTACGAATACGTCGCCCGCCTCGAACGCCTCGCCCGCGACCTCTCCGACAACCTGCGCGCGGTGCACGATCGGTGCAATTCGCTGCTCGGGGAGGCGAGGGATGCGCGGAGGGATGCCAAGGGGTGGGAAGAGGTGGCGAGGTTGGCGGCGGGGGTGGTGAGGAATTTGAAGGAGCACGTGTAATGGCCGGCTTCCCCGGCCTCGCCCGACTTCTCGCCGCCGAGGAGCGCCTCCGTCGTGCGGCGCGCGAGCGGGATGCGAAGGAGTACGCGGCGGCGCAGGCGGAGGTGAGGCGGGTGATTGGGGAGGAAGTGTATGGGTGGCCAAGGGGGCGGCGGGGATGAGCGGCGATACGAACGGCAGCATGAGCGCCAGCAATCAAACGCGGATCTTCTCCGTCTCAATACGCCGATTGGCTTGCGCGGTGGCGAGGTCGTGGTTAGAGAAAGAAGCGGGTCGGCGTGTCATTCCCGCCGGACCGTCACCGTGGCTCGCGCCTCGGATCCCGTATCCACGCAGGGCTGGCCGAGAGGCTGGCAAGGATGACCGGCGGGGGTGCGGGATCGGGGGTGGGAGCCCGCAGAAAGGGTCAGCACATGGCCACTAAGTACGACGTCGCGCTCGCGCGTCCGCTGCCGATCGATACGGATCGCGTCGGCATTCCCACGGTCTACAAGGGCCGCACGTACCGCAGCCGTCTCGAGGCGCGATGGGCCGCGATGTTCGACCTGCTGCGCTGGCGCGCGGAGTACGAAGAGATCGATCTCGCCGGCTACATCCCGGACTTCATCGTTCACTTCAAGCGCGGCAAGCTTCTCGTGGAGGTCAAGCCGGCGCTCGAGTTCGCGGATTTGCACGAGCACGCGAAGCGGATTTGTCAGAGCGGATGGCGCGGCGATTTCATGGTCGTCGGCGCGCAACTTTTCGACGCGGAAGGCGATCGAAATCGGCGCTCGTTTGGGCTGCTGGCGATGTGGGATCGCGACTTCGAGGACGGCTGGCAGCCGGCCGATCACGCCTGCGCAATTCACTGCCGCATGTGCAGAAAGACGACGATCAAGCACGCGAGCGGCGCCTGGTTCTGCGTCGCGTGCGGCGCGTGCGATCCGCGCGTCCACTTCGAGGACGAGGACGCGGGCAAGCTTGACGCGATGTGGGCGAAGGCGGGCGACATCACGCAGTGGCAGCCACGGAAGGGTCGTCGCGGTGCGTGACTACGCTCGTGTATCTCCGGCCTTCTGGACGAAGGGCAGCGGCAAGGCTCTGCGCGGCGACAGGGACGCGCAACTCGTCGCGCTGTACGTCGTCACCTGCCCGAGCGCGAACATGATCGGGCTCTACTACCTGCCGATCACCTTGCTCGCCCACGAGGTCGGAATCTCAATTGAAGGGGCTCGCAAGGCCCTTCGGCGCGTCGAAACTGCCGGTTTTGCCTATTACGATGAGGTTTCCGAGCTAGTTTGGGTGCCCAACGCAGCCGCCTATCAGATCGGCGACGAGTTGATCGGCGCGGACAAGCGCCGCGCGGCTGTCCTGCGTGAGTTGACATCGGTCGGCAAGCATCGGTTTGTGCGCGACTTTTTCGACAAGTACGGGGCCCCGTACGGACTCGCGCGGCTCGCCTGGATCGAAGAGTTGGAAACCCTAACTCAAGGGGCATCGGAGGGCCTCCGAAGCCAAGATCAGGATCACGCACAGGAACAAGCACAGGAACAGGATCAGAAAAAGGTCGGAGTTTCGGAGGGTGGGGTTTCGGATTCTGGCGCGACGCTGAGCCTGCTGCCGGACGAGCAAGCACGCGGACGCAAGCGTGCGCGGAAGTCACCCGAGGTGCGCGCCGTGTTCGACGCATGGGCGGCCGAGCGAAAGCGCCGGCATCCGCGCGGACCAATGCCAGCGCTCGACGACAAGCGCGCGGAGATCATCCAGGCTCGACTGCTCGAAGGCTTCGACGTTGCGACGCTCACGCTTGCCGTACGCGGGATCTGGCGCAGCGCCTGGCACCTTGGCCAGAACGACCGAGGCACGGAGTACACGGACATCCGACACGCGATCGGCGAAGCCGCGAAGGTCGAGCGCTTCGCCGAGCTGGCGGGCGAAACAGACGCCGCGCGCCAGTCGCGCACGCAGCCTGTCGCCGAAGCCGCCCCCGCCAACGACCCCGAGCCGCACACGGAGGCCGGATGATTCACGACCGCCCCAACCGCGCGCCGGAGATCAAGCGGGCGCTCGGCGATCCGACGCGGCTGCTCGAAGCGCTCGGACTGCTCGCCGATCCGCGCGGCCGCCAGCGCCAGGCGTCGGGCTGGCTCGTTCGATGCCCGGTTCACGAGGACCGCAGCCCGAGTTGCTCGGTCCAGGAGCGCAAGGGCGTCCTGCTCTGGAAGTGCCACGCGTGCGATGCCGGCGGCGACGCGCTCTCGCTCATCGCGGCCGTTCGGGGCCTGAGTATCAAGCAAGATTTCCGCGCGGTGCTTCTCGAGGCCGCGCGCCTCGGTGGCCTCTGGCAGATCGTCGACGAACTCGAGGGCCGTGGCGAGGCGCCAGCGCCGATGCCGGCGCCGATTCGCGCTCCAGAACCGGAGTCTGATCGCGAATGGCCCCCGATCGGCGAGGTCGAGGCGCTCTGGAACTCGTCGCGCGCGGTGAGTGACGACGCCGAATGCTCGGCGCACCTGAGCGGGCGTGGACTCGACCCGGAGCGCGTGGCATCGCTGGACATTGGTCGCGCGCTTCCGACGCGTGGCGCGCTGCCGCCGTGGGCTCGCTGCCGTGGCGGCACGTGGCGCGAGGCCGGCTACCGGCTGATCGTCCCGATGTTCGACGCAACCGGCGCGCTCCGAAGCGTCCGCGCGTGGCGAGTGACGGACGGCGATGGACCGAAGCGACTGCCGCCGAGCGGCCACAAGGCCGGCGAGATGGTCATGGCCGATGCGTTCGGGCGCGCGATGCTCGCCGGCACGCGCAAGCCCGAGACGGTCGCGATCGTCGAGGGCGAGCCCGACTTCTTCGCTCGGTGCCTGGTGAGCAACGATCCGCACGTCGCGGCGATCGGAATCGTCAGCGGCTCGTGGTGCCGCGCGATGGCAGAGCGGATCCCGGTGGGGGCGCGCGTCGTCATCCGAACAGATCACGATCAGGCGGGCGACAGGTACGCCGAAGAGATCGAGCGCAGCATTGCGCGGCGAGCGTTCGTGTTCAGGAGCAGGAGTGCGGCGTGATGGATGCGACTGAGGTGATAGACCGCGACGCGCTGAGGGTCGCGTCCAGCAAAATGTACGAAGCGGCGCGCCGGTGGGGGGCCGACGCGGTGCCATCAAAGCTGCATGCGTGGATGCTGGAAAATCTGAATGACGACGAGATACGAGCGGTATGTCTCGCGGGGCTTTCCAGCAGCGGAGCCGACGATACTTGGATCGCTCGCGCCATAGAGGCGCCCCGTTCGATGTGCGCCATTCTCGGCGCGCGAGAGGAACTCGCGAGGCGTCCCGTTACGCCAGACGAGATACAGGACCCGGTTCGACTCGGCAGCCGAGTCTGGGGCTGGTCGTATCGGTGGTTTCCAGACAACGACGAGCATGCGGGGGCAGTTACTGCGGCGGTGGTGCCGCGGTATGCGGAGTTGGACGCATTGGACAAGGCGTATCTGGCGGGATTGTCGCGCTGGGTTGACGGCGCGTGCACGACGCTGACATGCGGCCACAAGTTCATGTCGTCGCTGGCGATGACGTCGATAAACGCAGACACATACGATGACATTCATGTGCCTTGGCCGGCGCTGCTTGTTCACATTCCAAACGGCAGCATTCCCATACACTCGTGGGAGGCCACGAAGATACGATTTTCCTTCCTACGAAAAGCGGTACGCGTGGCCGGAACCAGCGGCCTGTCGGACGTCGCAACGATCAGCGTGGTGACCACCGAGGCGAGCGGCGGCCTACTGCATTGCTCGCGGTGGGGAGACGACGCGCTGTCACGATGCTTGTTCGACGAAGGTACGGTGGACGAGTCCCTGGATTCGGAAGAGTCAAGGGTTCTCCGGGCGGCCCAAAGAATCGTTGTCGGCCTTCTGTACACACTCCAATACTCGACGCGATGGTCTGAGCGGGTTTGGGACAGAAAGGGCAACGACGATCCTCGAAATGGGCCGCCGAAACACCGCGTGATCTGTTTTGGGCAGCCGGTTGCCACCGATACGCGCGCCTCCCTTCGTGATTGGATTCGGCACGGCTCCGGCGGCGGCGCGCCACCGTCCGTCCAATCTCTCGTTCGCGGTCACTACAAGCGGCAGGTGATCGGCGTCGGCCGAACCGGCCGCAAGGTGATCTGGGTCGAGCCGTACTGGCGCGGTCCCGAGGATGCTCCAATCTTGGCGCGTCCGTACAAGGTTGGAGGCAATCATGACCAAGCCCCGTGACGAAGCCGATCGCCTGCGCGACGGCGACCTATCCGCCGATCCGCTCTCCGACGCCGAGCGCGCACACCTGCGCGTCGTGCATCCGGGCGAGAAGCGAGCGCCGGCCGAACCTGCGGACCTGGCTGCGGAGCGGGCGCTGCTCGGCGCGCTTCTCTGGGCCGGGCGCAATCAGCCAGACACGTTGCGCGTCTCCTCGGTGGTCGACCTGCTTGAGAATGGCGAGCCGTTTTACGAGCGTGGCCACGGCAGCATCTACGAGGCGATCCGTGCGTGCCACGAGGCCAAGGCCGAGCACGATCCGGTGGCCGTCCACGCGGCGCTCGTGAAGACCGGACGCGATCGGTCAGTGGGCGGCATGGACGCGCTCGAGCAGCTCGTCGGCGAGGCGTCGACCGTGAGCGAACGACAGGCGCGCATCTACGCCGAGGCCGTGCGAAAAGCGTGGGCCAAGCGCGTGGCGATCCGGGAGTTCCGCACGATCGCGCAGGACGCTGCAAGCCCCAAGGCGGATCTGGCGCAACTTGTCGAGCGCGCGCAGTCGACGATCACGACGCTCGCGCAGCGGTCGGCATCCACCGCGGCGTCGGTGTCAATCCGCGAGTCGGCGCAGGTGTTCATGCGCAAGCTCGAGAAGCGCGACAACCCGGCGATCGCGACGGGCCTGCACGAGCTCGACGAGGCGCTCAACGGTGGGCTGCGACCCGGTGAGGTCACGGTCCTGGCCGCGCGCACCAACGTCGGCAAGTCGATCCTGAGTGCGCAGATCGCCGAGCACATGGTGACGGCGAACCCCGAGATCGGCGCGCTCTACGTGACGCTCGAGATGCCGCACGACTCGTTCACCGCGCGCCTCATTGCCTCGCGTAGCGGCGTGCCGCTCTCGAACCTGCGGCGCGCGACGCTCAACCCGTCGCAGTGGCAGCAGGTGACGAGCGCTGTCGCGGAGCTTGCACAAAAGGGCCTGTACTTTGCCGATAGTCCGGCGCAGACGATGGCGAGCATCTACGCCACGGCGCTCGAGCGTTCGCGGATTCTCGCGCGCGAGGGCAAGCGCCTTGGGCTCGTCGTCATCGATCACCTTGGCCTCGTGAAGCCGTCTGCGGAAGCGCTCAAGAAAGCCAACCGCGAGGGCCAGGTGGCCGAGACGAGCCGCGCGCAGCGGTACCTGGCCGCGCAGCTTCAGTGCCACGTGATCGGCATCGCGCAGATCGGGCGGGCCGCGGAACAGAAGGGCGTCGAGGGCATGCCGAAGCTGCACCATCTGCGCGAGAGCGGCGCCATCGAGCAGGACGCGGATCTCGTGCTCATCCTGCACCGGCAGCGCGATCCGCGGAGCGGCAAGTTTCTCGACAAGCCGCCCGCGCTGGCGATCGCCAAGGGCCGCATGGACGAATCGGCCGTCATGCTGCTCGGCTACGACGGCGCGCGCGCGCGATTCAGCGACTTCACGGGGCCGGAAACGTTCGAGGACGTCTATGGAGTCTGAGCCGATCGTCGTAAAACTCCCGCTCCGCCTCGTCACCGAGTCGAACGCCAAGGAGCACTGGCGCACGAAGCACAAGCGCGGCAAGGCTCAGCGCAGCGTGACGTGGATCCGCATGACAGCCGCGCTCGTCGGGGCCATCGGATCGCCCGCGGTGCATTCGCTTCTGCCGGCGCGCATCACGCTCACGCGCATCGCGCCTCGCAAGCTCGACGTCGACAACGCGTGGTCGAGCGTCAAGCACGTCATCGATGGCGTGGCCGACGCGTTCAACCTGCCCGACAACGACGAGCGGTTCGAGTGGGCGGTCGCGCAGCGAAAGGGCGAGCCGAACGAGTACGCGGTGGAGATCCGAATCGAGGCGATCGGGATCTCACGATCGGCGGTGGGATCATGAATCCGCACCCGCGCGCGAGGACACTCCGAGTGCATAGGGGGCCGGCGCCCACGTCAACAACAATCGTACGGCTCAGCTCGAAAACGGTGGCAGTCGCACGCACACCCGCAAACGCCACCGACACGCGAACCGGGGTGGGGAGGAGGAATACATGAGGTTTGACGAGGTGATGGGGGAGACGTGGAAGCTCGGCCCGCTCATTCGCAGGCGCGACGCTCACGACATCCAGTCCGTGGAGATCGTCGGCGCCGAGGGCGAGGCGCTGGCAATCAGCCACGAGACCTACGCCATGCAGCGGTACATCGACGCAGCGAACGAACGGTTGCCGATGCGGGCGGCTGTCGCAGTGCTTGGGAAGCGCGCCCTATCGCTCGTTCTCGCGCTCGACCCGTGGGACGAAGACAACGACATGGGCGCGTGCTCCAGGTTCTGCCGGTTCTGCCATGTACGACGCGGACCAACGTGGGTCGCGGAACCTGAGCCGTCGCACACGCCCACCTGCGAATGGGGCTCCATCGTCGCCGAGGCCAAGAGACTGCGAGGGGAGCTGTGAGCGCCAAGCGCAAGCCCGCCGTCGCGGCAATCCTGCGCAAGCGCCTGCGGTACATGTCCCCTGAGCACATCGCCGAGGACTTTCCCGACGCCCAATCGCGCGCGGCCATTGCCGCGGTGTTCAAGTGGCTGTCACTCAACGCTACGTGCGCGTGGCGCCTGAAAAACGGTACGTACACCAACGTTGCGATGAGCAAGACGGTGCATCGTGAGCTGGGCACGAGCGACGCGCTGATCTTGGATGAGGAGCGGTACGAGCGGGCGCGGAAGCTGCTCGCCGGAGAGGATGGCGACCAATGACCACCTGGTGCGTTGCCCACCCGTGGCTGACATTCGTGTGCGGCGTATTCACGTTCTCGTTCGCCTTCTGTCCGTGCTGCGAGGCCGAGAAGGGCAACGCGCTGCCGCAGGACCAGAAGCACGGGCGGCGAGGACTGCCGCCGCATTTGGTCTGCGCGCTCGACGCCGCTCTCACGGCTGCGGGCCTACCGGCTCAGGAATCCCGTGACCTCGCCCGCGAGGAGATGCGGAGAACATGACCACCATCGCCTGGGACGGCCGCACCCTCGCCGCCGATCGGCAGCGCACGCACGGCGACTCGCGGCAGCCGGTCTGCAAGCTGCACGACTGCGGCGAATACGTGTACGCGTCATGCGGCGATCGGCCCGACGGCGTCGCGGTGGCTCGCTGGCTGAGCGCTGGTGCGGACTGGGACAAGCGCCCGACGCTGGACGAGGGCGGCTGCTGCGGCATCGCCGTGCGAAAGGCCGACGGCGCCGTGTTCGTGGTCGAGGGCAAGACCGTCACGCTCTGCCCAGTGCCGCCCGGCCCCACGGCCACCGGCAGCGGCAAGGACTACGCGCTCGCCGCGATGGCGTGCGGCAAAGACGCGCGCGGGGCCGTCGAGATCGCGAGCCGGTTCGACGTGTTCACAGGGCTTGGCGTGGACGCGGTGGACGTGATCGCGGCGGAGCGGCAGGCGGCGGAGTGAGCGGCAGCACGAACGATTCCAAGTCACGGTAACGACAAACCCGTCCGCGCTGGTCGCGGGCATTCGGAGGAAACATGGTCGCTGCATGCAGTAGGGACGAGAGGCTGGATCGGTGGTGGACGCCTGGGCAGCTTGCGAGGCTTTGGCATCAGGATCCGAAGACAGTGCGGGCGCGACTGCGAGCGCTCGATGAAGCGCGCGGCGGAACGCTGCTCGTCTACCGCGCGGGCCGCATGAGCGTGTACGGCGCGTCGCTCGAGCGAGCGTGCCCCGGGAGCATGGCCCGTCCCGAAAGCGCGCCTGACGCCAGCCTAGCGGCGCTACGGGCACTTCGCGCGGAGCTGGCCGAGATTCGCGAGTGGTGCGAGCAGCAGGACGAATGGCGCGAGAGCGCGACTCGTGAGATCCGAAACGTGGTGGGGCGGTAGCGCACACAGGGAAGATCGGGGAGGAACGGTCGCGATCGGCCCATGGGTGGAGACCCCATGGACGCCTACGACCTCGATGCCCTGCGACCCGCAGCCAGCGTGCCCTGGCAACTGGCCCGCTCAGGCACCTCGCCCACGGACGCCGAATTGCGCGAGATGCTGCCCGGACTGCGCGAGCGCGATTACGTCGAGATCGCGTGGAACCTGCGGCGGCTGACGACGCCGGCCAACCGCCACGAGCGTCGCGCGCTGGCATCGCGTCAGAAACGCGCGCGTCGGGCGACCGAGCGGCTGATCGAACTGCGCCTTGACGCCTACGAGGCGATCCTGGCCATGTTCACGCCGGACGAGAAGGCGGCTTACGACCACGCGGTCAAAAACAAGCGCCCGCACCCGGACGGTAGCTTCGCGCCGACGGCGCCCGATAGCGAGCTGACCGAGCTGCGTCGCAGCCTGTTCGAGATGGCGCTCGCGTTTCGGATGCACAACCGCAAGGCGCGGGCGGTGCGTCGGGCGCAGAAGATGGCGGCGAGCATGGGGCCGTATCCGGCATGAGTGCGGCCCCGATCTCCCTCTGCCTCATCCACCGCGACGATCCGCACCTGCCGCGCACCATCGCCTCGCTGCGCCCCTACGTCGCCGAGGTCTGCATCGTCCACACGCCGTGCGCGGTATTCGACGCGGCCGAAGTGCGAGCACTGGCCGACCGCTACGACGAGATGCCCGCCCCGGGTGGCGGATCGATCTCCGACTTCGCCGAGGCTCGCACCCGTAGCTTCGCGCTCGCCACGCAGCCAGTCGTCATGTGGGCCGACTCGGACGATCTCGTGGTGGGCGTCGAGCATCTGGCCGAGGTGGCGGCCGCCCTCGAATCGGGCCAGCGCGTCCTCTGCCCGTACGAATACTCCACGAGCGCCGAGGGCGAATGCGAAGTCCTCCAGTGGCGCGAGCGCATCGTGCGCAACGACGGGCGATACCACTGGACGCGGCCGTGCCACGAAACGCTCGTCGCTCGAGACGGGCAGTCGCGCGACATTCGCGAGCCGCGCATCGTGTGGAAGCACACCGGCAACGACTCGCCCGCGAAAGCCGGGCGCAGCCTTCGGATCCTGCGCGCCTACGAGGCCGCCGGCCATGGCGACGATCCGTGGACGCTTCTCAACCTTGCGACCGAGCTGCGCGCCGCAGGCCGACTCGACGAAGCCGCGCGCTACTACGTGCGCTATCTCGGCGCGAGCGGCTGGGATGACGAGCGCGCGATGGCCATGCTGGCGCTCAGCGATTGCCTCGTGGCCTCGCAGCCGACGGGACCGTTCGCGCGCGCCACCGAGTGGATTGAGCGTGCCGCCGACCTGCGGCCGTCCTGGTTCGAGCCCGCGTACGCGGATGGCAAGCTCGCGGCGCTGCGTGGGCTGACGGGCGATCGGCGAGAGCTCGATCGCGCGCGCGAAGTCCTTGCCGACGCCGTGCGCCGTCCAGCCACCGATACGCCGCTTGTGACGCGCCCGCTCGACCGCACGCTGCACGCGCCCAAGCTGCTCGGCGCTGTGTGCGCGGAGCTGGGCGACTATGAGGGGGCACTCGACGCGATCCGGGTTGCGATCGCGCGGCGGCCGGACGACGCTGGCTTGCGGCTTCTCGAGCGCACCTACGAGCACGCGCTTCACCCCGCCACGTCGCCGGGACGCCTGGACATCGTGTTTGGCTGCGGGCCGACCGGCGAGCCATGGAACCCCGAGATCGTCGCGCGCAGCGGCATGGGCGGAAGCGAAACGGCCGTCGTCGAGATGGCGCGGCGACTGGCGGATAGAGGCCACCGCGTTCGCGTCATGGCCAGCGTGGGCGCCGAGGGACTCTACGGCGGCGTCGAGTATCTGGATAGCGCGCACCTGGCCGAAGTGGGTGCCTCGGACGTCGTGGTCGTGTGGCGAAACGCGGCCGTCGTCGACTATTGCCAGGACGCGCGCGCGCGGCTGCTCTGGTGTCACGACACACAGGCGCACGCGCTCACCGAATCGAGGCTGTGCCAGTTCGACAGGGTGCTCGCGCTCACGAAGTGGCACGCCCGCAGACTGCAAGAGGTGCACGACATCGGCGACGAGCAGATGGTTGTGACGAGAAACGGGATCGATCTGGCGCGGTTCGATACGCAGTTTGGCCGCTGCGTCGACGGATCGTGTGACGACAAGCCGGGGCCTCGTGATCCGCACAGGATCATCTACTCGTCCTCGCCAGATCGCGGCCTCGCCGTCCTGCTCGACGTGTGGCCGCAGATCCGTGCACGCGTTCCTGACGCGGCGCTTGACGTCTATTACGGGTTCGCCGGCTGGGAGCGTGCGGCGAAGTCGAGCAACGATCGGCAGCACCAGTACCTCATCGAGAGCATGAAGCGGCGCATGCGCGACCTCGACGGCGTGACCGATCACGGGCGGATCGATCAGTGGAAGCTTGCGCGCGCGATGATGGGGGCGGGGGTGTGGTGCGGGTCGCTCTGGTTCCCGGAGACGTCGTGCATCTCTGCGATGGAAGCGCAGGCGGCCGGCTGCCGGATCGTCGCGCACCCGGTGGCCGCCATGAGCGAGACAGTCGGCGATCGCGGCACGCTCGTCGACGGCGATTGGCTTGACGAGGGCTACCAGAACCGGATCGCCGATGCCGTCGTCTCCGCCATGCTCCGCCCCGAAGACGGCGACCGCGATCGACTGCAAAGCTACGCGCGCGACAACTTCTCGTGGGATGGCGTCGCCGCGCAGTGGGAAGCGCTGTTCGCCGAGGTGCTCAGCGAGAGCGAGTGGCGGTGTGGGGTGGGAGCGTATCGGGAGGTGGCGGCGTGAGACTCTGTTTCCTCTACTCACCCATCGCCTTCGGCACCCACCGCCCCCCGATCGATCTCTCGCGCCTCGACGATCGCGGCCTCACGGGTACCGATCTCGTGTCCACCAAGCTCCCGCTCGCCATGGCTGCGCGTGGCCACGACGTCACGCTCTACATGGACCGCGCAGTCTCGCACGCGGCGTCGGGCGTGCGCGTCATGCCGTTCACCGAGTGGTGCGGCGGCCGGTTCGACGCGGCCATCGCGACGAGCAACCCGAACGCGCTCGAGCACTGCTCGCAGCGCACCGCGCGCCTGGTCAACCGGCAGGTGGCCACCTTCGGCATCGACGCCAAGCGAGGCTGGCAGGGCTTCACCGATCTCGTCATGTGCCCGTCGGCGTGGGCGCGCGATCTCGTTCGCGGCCCGCTCGGCGACGACGCTCCGCGGTTCGACGTGTTGCCGAACGGCTGCGACGCGGAGCCTGCGCGCGCCACGAAGATCCCCGGCCGGTGCCTGTACATCTCGTCACCCGATCGGGGCCTGCACTGGCTTCTGTCCGCGTGGCCGCACATCAAGCGCCGCGTACCGCATGCCACGCTGCGGATCGCGTACGAGTCGATCGGATCGTGGCTCGCCTTCCACACGCAGTCCGGCCGCAAGCCAACGAACAAGATCGACGCTGAGCAGATCCGCCGCGCCTGCTACATCGAGCACGCGCTCAAGCGCCTTGCGCCGCTCGGCGTCGAATGCGTCCCGGGCGGCGTCACCCACGGCGCGCTGCAAACGATGCTCGCCGAGGCCGAGGCGCTGCTCTACCCGCTCGATCCGCTCGCACCGACCGAGACGTTCGGCGTGGCCGTTCTGGAGGCGCAGCTTCACGGGTGCGTGCCGGTCGTCTCGACCGCCGACGCCTTCGGCGAATTGTGGGCGCCCGATTCCGCGAGCGTTCCGGCTCCGATGCGCGACCGCCTCGGCGAATGGATCGAGGCGGCCGTCCGCGTACTCACCGATGCCAGCTACCGTGCCGAGCGCGCCGAGGCGTGCCGGCGAAACGCGCATCGCTACACGTGGGCCCGCGTGGCCGAGCGGCTCGAGCGAATCGCCGAAGCCGAGGTCGAGCGCAAGCGTCCGGTGGCGTCCGTCGCGAGCCGTCCCGTGCTCGATATGGTCCTTACCCCATACGCATCGGGCGGGCGCAAGATCGATCTCGAAAGCCAGGAGTGCGGCGGCTGCCCGGCTGGATTCCTGGGCCTCGGCCGCGCGATGGCCGCACGCGGCGATTACGAGGTGCGCCTGTTCTCGACGTTCGCGCGCAACGACGCCGTGCAGCGGCCCATCGAAGAGTACCGGCCCGAGGCTGGTCGCGACGTGCTGCTCGCCTACTACGACACGTCGCCTCTGGTTGGCGCGCGCGGGTGCCTTCGCATCGCCTCGCACCACACGTTCCGTCCGCCGTCGCCGGGCTCGATGGAGTGGGCCGACGTGCAGACCGCCCCGAGCGCGTACGCGGCGCGCACGATGGCCCCGGTGTTCGGTGGGCGCTGGGAGATCCTGCCGAACGCGATCGACTCCGCCGCGCTGCCCGCGTCCGATCCGGTGCCGGGCCGGGTCATCTACCACACGTCGGCCGGGCGGGGTCTGTGGCTGCTGTGCGAAGCGTGGCCGGCGATTCGCGAACGCGTGCCGCATGCCACGCTGCACGTCGTCGGCGATCCGGCTGGCTGGGTGGACACGTATCGAGCGAGCGGCTGCCGTCAGGGCGACGCAGCGCGAAGGCTGGCGGCGGCGCTGCCAATCGCCGAGGCCGCAGGCGGCGTCGAAGTCCTTGGCCGATTGCCGCGCGCACGACTCGACCGCGAGCTGTCGCAAGCCTCGTGCTTCGCGTTCCCGGCCGCCCCCGTGCAGCCAGCCGAAACGTGGAGCACGTCCGTGCTCGAATGCCTCGCGGTCGGCGTGCCGGTTGTGATCTGCGAGGCCGACGCGCTCGGCGAGCTCTGGGGCGGCGTCTGTTCGGTGGCCAAGCCCGAGGCGCGATCGGTCGCCGAGGAGGTGTGCGCGGTGCTGCTGCGGGGGCCGGGCGGGATGGCCGCGCGGATCGAAGAGGGGCGCATGCTGGCGAGGCGGTACACGTTCGAGGCGGCGGCGGAAGCGCTGCATGGGATCATCGGGAAGGTGGGCGCATGACGATCAATCTCCACAGGGTCGACGATCGCCTCTGGCGTAGCGGCCAACCGCTCGCCGATGAGTGGCGACCGCTGCACGATCTCACCGGCATCCGGCGCGTGGTGAAGCTCAACGAACCGGGCATGGGCGACTACGCCATGGCCGAGCGGCTCGGCATCGAGATCGTGCGCATTCACATCAGCGACGCCGACGCACAGTCGGTGCTGCCGGATGCGAGCGTTCTGGACCGCATCGACGTCGCGCTAGACGCAGGACCGGCGCGCGTTCTCGTGCACTGCACCGAGGGCAAGGACCGCGCAGGCATCGCCGTCGCCCGGTACCGCGTCCGCCGCTGCGGATGGACCAAGCAGAAGGCGTGGGACGAATGGGTGGCGATGGGTTCGCACGGGTACAAGGGCCTCGTGGCGGCGTGGGAGGCGTGGAGGCCGTGAACTACGACGAATTCGTAACCCTCGCCGCGAGCGCCGAATGCGAGGCGCCATGCCCGACGCCCGACGTGCTCGGATACGCGCTCGCGCACCCGCTGCTCTCCCGCACCGGCACCTGGCTCGAGTTCGGCGTCGGCTACGGCGCATCACTAGCGCGCATCGACGAAGCTCGCGGCGAAGCCGAGCTATGGGGCTTCGACTCGTTCCGCGGTCTGCCGGAGGCGTGGCGCGAGGACCATCCAGCGGGCGAGTTCGCGCAGGCGCAGATCCCGTGGCCGCCCGATGGCGTGCGGCTCGTCGTCGGGCGCTTCGAGGACACGCTGCCGTGTTTCCGCCCACGCTCGCCCGTGACGCTGGTGCACGTCGACTGCGACCTCTACTCGGCGGCGAAGTGCGCGCTCGACGCGGTGAAGCCGCACCTCGCAGCGGGCGCCATCATCGTGTTCGACGAGCTGCTCCAGTACCCCGGGCACGAACAGCACGAGCTGCGGGCCCTGTACGAGAGCGGGATCGCGTTCGAGTGGCTGGCGGTCAGTGGGGAGAAAGCGGCGATCCGATGCGCATCGTAGTCACCGGCGCCGCCGGCTTCGTCGGCTCGCACCTCGTCGACCGCCTACTCGCCGAGGGTCACGACGTGCTCGGCATCGACGATCTCTCGACGGGCTCGCTCGCCAACCTGCGCCTCGCTTCGTCCTCGGGCCGCTTCCGGTTCCGCACGCGCGACGTGCGCAAGGGCTACGCCTGGACCGTCGACCGCGCCGATCGCGTCTACCACCTCGCCTGCCCCGCGTCGCCGGTGCACTACCAGCGCGATCCGGTGCGCACGATCGAAACGGCGTTTCTCGGCACGCGCACGGCGATCGATCTCGCTCGGTCGACGGGCGCTCGCCTTCTCGTCGCGTCCACGTCGGAGGTCTACGGCGATCCGCTCGTGCACCCGCAGCCGGAGAGCTACTGGGGCCACGTCAATCCGGTCGGTGCTCGCAGTTGCTACGACGAGGGCAAGCGCGCGGCTGAGGCGCTCTGCGTTTCGCACGCCATGCAGGGCGGCCTCGACGTTCGCATCGCGCGCATCTTCAACACGTACGGACCGCGCATGGCTACGAATGACGGGCGCCTCTTGCCGAACCTCATCACCCAGGCCATCCGGGGCGAACCGCTGACGGTCTACGGCGACGGCCAGCAGACACGCAGCCTGTGCTTCGTGAGCGATACGGTCAAGGGGCTCGCGGCGCTCATGGAGTACGACGGCGACGAGCACCCGGTGGCGGTCAACATCGGCAACCCCGACGAGCGCACGATCCGCTCGATTGCCGAGGACGTGGCGCGGATGTTCGGTGGCCGAGCCATCGCGCACAAGCCGCTTCCGCAGGACGATCCAAGGCAGCGCCGGCCCGACATCACGATCGCGCGCGCGCTTCTCGGGTGGGAGCCACGCGTGGCGTACGAGACGGGGATCGCGGCGACGGTGGAATGGTTTCGGAGCAAGGGGAGGGAGGAGGCGGCGTAGCCGCCTCGTCTCGATCGGCAAGGAAAGACACGGAGGAACAACGATCATGGAAACGCATCTGGTGACGATTCGTGGAACGAGGCCGCTGGTGCATCACAACGGACGGCTGAAGGACCCGCTCAACGAGTGGGCGAAGAAACTGTCGGCGGCGGCCAAGAAAAAGCAGAAGAGCGACGAGGACCATGTGCACGTCGCGCGCATCGAGTTCGAGGCAGGGATGTACTGGGATCCGAAGCTTGGTCCCTACGTACCCACCGACAACCTGCAAGCCTGCATCATCGAGGGCGCGCGCAAGCGAAAGCTGGGCAAGGTGTTCGAGGCGCTCGTCGAGGTCGTGCCGCCCGTCGACGCGGATGGCTACAAGCTCGAATACACCGGCCCGCGCGAGGTCGAGGCGCTCTGGAACGATCCGGCGTTCGTACTTCGCAAGGACGCCAAGGTGGGCCAATCGAGCGTGATGCGCACCCGCGCACGGTTCCCGACCGGCTGGCGGTGTACGTTCGAGGTCGAGGTGCTCGACGGCGGCGCGACGCCCGAGCAGCTTCGTCAGGCGATCGAGGACGCTGGAGCGCTCATCGGCATCGGTGACTGGACGCCGAAGTACGGGCGGTTCGTGGTCGACAAGATGGACGGGAAGGTGATTCAGAAGGCGGCGTGATGGACCATGCTTGTCGGGGCAAGCCGAGGCATGGCCGGGTCGGGCCCGGCGGAGCGATGGTCGGGCTTGGCAAGGCAAGTCCCGGCACGGCGAGTTACGGCAAGGCATGGGCCCATCGGGCTGAAGGCCGAGCGGGCGCAAAGGATGTTTACCAGGACGTGGCGAGATAGGACATGGCGAGTCACGGCGGAGCATGGCCGGGCCAGGCTGGGCACGGCGCGGCGAGTCTCGGCGCGGCAAGTCGTGGTTCGGCAAGGGACCTTCAACGGTCATTCACGGGAGGACAACGCACATGGATGCAGAGAAGCAGAACGACATGGACCGCATCGAGCACATCCTGATGACGAGCCAGCGCGTGGCCCTTCAGGATTTACGCAACGTGCTCACGGGCTACAGCGAGCCCACGGTCAACGTGATGATCTGGCGCGCACGAGAGCACGTGTTCAAGGAGCACGGGATCGAGTTCGGACCCATGATCGGAGCACCCGATCACATCGAACGATGCGACACCATCCGAACCGCCAAGCGTGGCGTGCGACGCATCGCGAAGGGCCATCGCTCGGAGCGCCGCGGTGTGGCTCGGTTGCGAGTCGCCGCCGCGCAGTCGACGGACGCTAAGGAGCGCGAGCGGCTGGAGCGGATCGCCGAGCGCGAGGAAGAGCGGCAGAATTTCAGGAAGCGGAGAGAGGTTTAGTCCGCGGCACGTCAGGGCGCGGCGAGGCTCGGCCGGGCTAGGCGAGGCGTTGCTGTGCGAGGCAGTGCGCGGCATGGCGAGGCGAGGTAGGGCAAGGCAAGGGAGCTTCAATGCTCACGACTGCCGCATCCGCCTTTCACGTGTCACGATGCGGATGAGTCCGCGCTGGACGCGGGCACCCAAGGGAGCGAGCCATGTCAGCAGCGAAGGTGATTCCGATTCGCGCGGTGCGCGAGGCGGTGGAGAGTTTCGGGGGGCGCAGATCGCGAACGAGCCGGCGCCTGACGGAAGCCGAGGCAGCCGATCTGCGGTACCTCTGGCAAGGGTACGCGGCGGACCTTGGGATCCGCAGCCTGCACGGCATCATCGAGCGTCAGCTTCTTCTGGCGCCGCCGCGCGACGTGCAGACGCCGGTACTCGAGGAGCTCGTGCGCGCAGGCGGCTTCGCCCCCGAGGGCCGGATCATTCGGCTCGTCGTGGCCGAGGGACTGGCGACGCGGCACGAGGTCAAGCGGGCCATCGCGCAGCTCTCACGCGTCGGGCGCAGGGGCCCGCGCATCGAGCGGATCCCATGCGAGCGGCCAGTGGTCGAACCCGATCAGGCCAAACGCACGCACACCGAGCAGCAGCGCCTCGACGAGTGGACCGGCTACGACCTGCGACTCACCGAACGCGGCGCGGTCAAGATGCGACTGTCGCTCGAGCACGTCGGCGGACGCACCAAGCAAGAACAGCGCGAGGAGCGCTGGCGCAGGCAGGACGAAGCGCTCGAACGCGAGCACCACATGCTCGCCGTAGGCTCCGGTTGCCACACGGCGCAGGCCGATCCGCGAGACGAGAGCCTCACGGCGCGACGACGAGCCGCTGCCAACCGCGCGATCGTGGCGCTCGGGAAGCTGACGCGCGTACAGGTGCTCGTGCTCCAGCGCATCTTCGGCGAGTACCACAAGACCGACGACGCCGAGCTTCTGGCGATCACCTCGCTCGTGCCCGGAACGTCGCGCGCCCGGGCGTCTCAGATGCGCGACGATGCGTGCGACGCCTACCGGATCGCGCGGGGGCTGTCGTGATCTGCATCTGCTGCGGCGAACCGCATGGCGCGATCCGCGCACACATGCAGGGCGCACACCCTAAGACCTGGGAGGACATTCGGCGCGGCTCGGCGATCGGGTCACGTCGCAAGCGAGTGGTGACGATCTCGGTGTGGGACGACGAGGGCGACGAAGAGTCGCTCGAGCCGGACACCTACGAGCCTGTCGACGAATACTTCGCGCGCGTCTTCGGGTGGTCGTCGTGAGTGGTCAGACACTCACAGTGGCCGAAGTCGCGCAACTTCGCGGCATCGACCGCGTGGCCGCCTACCGCTGGCTGATGCGCAACGCGCGCTCGTATCTGAGGCGCAACGGGCGACTTGTTGTCATCGACGCGGAATCGTACGCGCGACTGACGGCCTCGCCGCTGGCGCGACTCGACGCACGCACAACCGACGTCGAGAGCCGGATTGCCGAGGTAGAGCGGCGCCTCAACGTGCATGCCGAGGCGCTGCGGAAGATGCACGCGATCTAGCTGTTCGTTGTCATTCGTTGTCATCGCGCGCACGAATACAGCAGGAGCCTTCGGCGCACTCGCCGCGGCGGGCCTTCCTCCCCCGCCTTCGCCCTTGCGTCCGCGCCTTGATGGCTCCGCTTTCCAATGCCCTCCGACGACGACAAAGACGACCGCATTCCCGAGGTCGCCCGCCTCGACCGCTACACGGAGGCGACCCGAAAACGTGGCGGCGCATGCCGAGCGGCCGTCGAGGACCGGCACATCGTGAACGCTGCGGACGCGGCGAAGCTGGCCTACCAGGACGAGCTCGAGGTGGCCGTCTGCGTGCTCGTGTACGAGCACGGAATGACCCAGCGCGAGGCCGCGAAAGAGGTCGGCATCCCGCTTAGCCAGGTGAATTTCTACCTGCATCGGGCGCACAGGTACGCGCGTAAGCAGAACGTCGAGCGGGTGGAGCGGCAGGTCGCACAGCTCAACGCGAAGCTCGACCTCGAAGAAGAAGACCTGCGCGAACTCATCGAGAAATACCGAGACGCGGCGCTCGGCGGCGACATGGACGCCGCGAACGTCGTCATCCGGGCCCAGCACACGCTGACGGCCAAGCACGCGGTGCGGCTCCGGGCCAATGGGCTCGAGGCGCCGCAGCGGCATGAGCTGACCGGACCCAAGGGCGCACCGATCGTCGTGTCCGTGGCCGACATCGAGCAAGCACTGCAAGCCGCCGCGAGCAACCTGGATGCAACCGTCGCCGAGCATGTCGACGCCGGATCCGGCGAAAGCAATCGCCCGCGCCTTCAGTGACTTCCGCAGCTTCGCGGGCCTCCTCGACATCGTTCCCAAGTCGGGCGGCCGTATCAAGCTGCGACTGAACGACATTCAGCGGGCCTACTGCGCGGCGCGAACGCAGCGCGACGTCGTGCTCAAGCCGAGGCAGATCGGCTTTACGACGCTCGAGCAAGCGCGCGACGTCTACCACTTCCTGACGCGCCCTGGCGCGCGTGTCGTGGCGACCTGCCAGTCGATTACAGACCACGATCCACGCAAGCTGCTCAGCAAAAACTACGAGGTCATGTTCGAGTCGATTGAACGACTCGGCGTGCGCCTCAACTTCAGAACCCGCAGCGGCAGCGAATGGTCGCTCGCGGACAAGGACGCGTCGCTCCGCATCGTCGAGGCGGGCGCCAGTGAGGCGGCTGCTCAGAAAAAGGGCCGCGCCGGCACCATCACGCGGCTGCACCTCACCGAGACGGCGTTCTACGAGTACGCTGACGAGACACTCAACGCGCTACTTGAGTGCGTGCCAGCGCCCGAACTGGGCAGCGAGATCGTCAGCGAATCGACACCGAACGGCGCGCACGGCACGTTCTACAGGCAGTGCCGCAACGCCATCGCGGGCACGAGCGGCTTTCGCCTTCACTTCTTCCCGTGGTACGCGGCGCGCGAGTACGCCGTGGCGCTCGAGCCGGGCGAGCGCATCGAGCCGCAGAACGAGCGCGAACGGTTGCTCGTCGAGCGGCACGCGCTCAGCGCCGAGCAACTCAAGTGGTACCAGCGCAAAGTCGCCGAGAAGGGCAACGCGGATCTCGTCGCGCAGGAGTACCCGAGCGACGTTGAGACATGCTTTCTCGTTTCGGGCCGGTGCTTTTTCGATCTTGCGCTGCTCGGCGAGAATCTGACGGCCGCGCGAGAGCCGGTCGCCACAGACGAGCGCGGCGCGCTCCGCATCTGGGAAGCGCCCAAGCCGGGCAGCAGCTACGTCATCGGCGCGGACACGGCCGAGGGCGGGGGCGGCGACCCGTCGGCGGCGCTCGTCTACGAGCGAGGCAGCGGCAAGCACGTCGCGACGCTGCACGGCCAATTCATCCCCTGGGACTTCGCGGGACTGCTCGTGAAGCTCGGTCGCCGCTACAACGGCGCCACGCTCGCCCCCGAGCGAAACAACCACGGTCACGCCGTCATCCAGGCGATCCAGCGCGAACACAAGTACGGCGCGCTGTACGTCCACCATGACGGCAAGCCCGGCTGGCTCACCAACGAGGCGAGCCGCGCGCCCATGCTCGACGCTCTCGACGCCGCCCACCGCAGGCGCACGTGGCGAACCGACGATCGCGCGGTACTCGGGCAGATGCGCACGTTCGTCATCGGGCCCACGGGCAAGGCAGAAGCCGCGCGCGGGGAGCACGATGACCTCGTGATGGCTGGGGCGATCGGGTGGGCGGTCCTGACTCGGCCACAAGCCCGTCGCGACCTTGACGTCCTGCGCTGGGGCTTCGGCGGCTAACGCCCCCCCCACACATCCACGCCGCAGGCAGAAGCCGACCCATGAACGACATCCTCGGCTTCCACGAAGACGCCTGCGACCCCATCGTTGCGGCCACCACCTACGGCGCCGAGGGCGACGACATCATCCGCGTGGTCGAGGAGATCGTGATCCTCGCCTGCGGTTCGCGCGGCATCCGTCGCACGACGACCGTGCGGCTCGATGGCCCCGATCCCGATCTGGCGTCCATCGACGCTTCCTGGTGACGAGTGGGCACGAGCGCGCCGTACAAGCTGCCGGCTCCGCGCATGCACGGCGATCCCATGGTGCCCGCGGCGTCGACCGCCTTGTCGGGCGGCAAGGACGACAGCGGCAGCGCGTGGCCGCCGAGCGCGATCCGCTACGCGACGCTCACGCAGAAGCACCCCGACTACGACGACAAGCGCTACGGGCGCATCGAGGAGCTTTACGAGGGTGGCTGGCGCATCCAGCGCAAGGCCAAGGACTACCTGCCCAAACTCGCGTTCGAGCACGGGCGGCCGTACACGAACCGCATCGACACGGCGAGCTATCAGCCGTTTTTCGGCCAGATCCTCGACCAGTTCGTCGCGGACCTGTTCGCGCAGCCGCTCACGATCGTTCCGGCCGGCGACGCCAAGGATCCCAATACGCCCGGCGAGTACCCGGACGAAGAGTTCTACGCCAACCTCGCCAAGAACATCGATGGCGAGGGAATGATCCTCGTCGACCTCGCGCGCGACCTGCTGACGACGGCACTCAAGCACCGCTGCGCCTACGCCATGGTCGACGCGCCCGTCGACGCGGACGACCCGCCCGCCAACCTAGACGAAGAGGAAAAGCGCGGGCTGCGCCGGTTCTACGCCTACGAGGTTCCGCCCTCGCAGGTGCGTGACTGGCTGCTCGACGCCAACGGCGCCTTCCAGTGGGTCGTGCTCTCGACGCGCGAGCAGGAGCGTCAGACGCCGCTCGACACGCGCGACACCGTGCGCGAGACGTTCACGATCTGGACGATCGGCGACGACGGTTACGCACGCTGGGCCCGGTACGGCTGCGAGTACAAGGTAAGCGAGCCGCCGCAAGGCGAGCGCATGGTCACCCTCCAGGACGAGGGCTCGACCAGCTTCGACCGGATCCCGCTTCTGCGGCTGGAGCTTCCGCGCGGGCTCTGGGTCGGCAACAAGATCGGTCCCCAGGCCATCGAGCACTGGCGCCGCCGCTCGGCGCTCATCGGTGCCGAGGCGCGGTCCTGCGTGGCCATCCCGGTCGTTGCGCGCGGCGCAGAGATGCCGGCGGCCGGCGAGGGCCTGAGCGAAACGCAGACCGATCCGAACCGCGGGCACGACCCGGAAAAGCGCTTCGAGCGCGACGGATTCGTGACGCTTGGTGCGGGCGACAAGCTCTACTTCGCCGAGCCCGAGGGCAAGGCGTACGAGATCATCGACAAGCAACTCGATGGTCTGCGCGAGGCGATGTACGCGGTCAATCACCAGATGGCCGCGAGCGTCAAACCGACGCACGCTGCGCTCGGTCGCAGTGGCCTCTCCAAGCAGAAGGATCAGGAAGCGACGGCGCGCGTTCTGTCGGCGCTCGGGCACTTCGTCCGCGAGTTCTTCCTTCGCCTCTACGACACCATCAGCCGCGCGCGCGGCGAAGACGTCGTGTGGGTGGCGCACGGCCTCGACAGCTACGAGGTCGACGACCGCGAGCAGATTCTCGAGGAGAGCCTCCAGCTTCAAGCCGTCGCCGTTCCTAGCAAGACCTTCCGCATCGAGCACGCCTACCGGCTCGTTCAGAAGCTCGTGCCCAACCTGCCACCGCAAACGCTGGCGACCATCCGCGACGAGATCGTCGGCGGTATCGAGGCCGAGCAGGAGATCCGTACGCTGACGCAGGAGGCGCAGCGCGACGCGATCGAGGGCGGCGGCGACGACGCCAAGGACGATCCCGATGCCGAAGCTGGCTCACCGAAACAGCCAGGAAAGGGCGGCAACGAAGGCCCTGCTTCTGTCGGAGGCAAGGGCGAAGGCTGATCTGTCGCGCTCGATTCACGAGAGCATCGATCAGGCGGTGGCAGACGCCGCGCGTCGCAAGAAGGATCGCGAGCGCAAGTCGGCCGTCCTTGCGTCGATTCTTCTCTACGGCCGCGGTATGAACGCCAAGGCTCGCGAGGCCATCGCGCGAAACCGCCAGGCGGCGCGCGTAGCGGCAGCCAAGCGGCTGCGCGCAGAGCTGGCGCAAGCCGGCATCGCGGTCGCGGCAGCTACGCTGCTCAATACGCGCGGCCGAGCTGCCGAAGATGCCGGACACGCCGAATCGTCGGCCGCGTCCCTCGCCGCAGCGTGGCAGGGGATCGCGATCGTCAAGGCGTCGGCTGCGCTTCGCAAGGGCGAGGACACGGCCCGCGCCATCGAAGCAACGCGCGCGGCGATGGGCTACCGCATCGACCGGACAGCCGCGACCGAGACAGCGTTGGCCTACAGCGACGAGCATCGCGCCGCGCTGGAAGCTGCCGCGCAGCACGACGCAGAACTAGCCGAGCGAATCGAGGCGCTCGGGCTCGTGCGCGTGTGGAGTTCGATTCTCGACCGCCGCACCTGCCCTGAGTGCGAGGCGCGCGACGGCACGATCATCGAGGACGCCGAGCCGCCGCTCCACCCAATGTGCAGGTGCGTAAGCGTGCTGATGACCCGCAGTGAAGCGCTGGCGCTAGCGGCGTGAGAGGTACCCAAGCGTGCTCGCTACCTACATCTTCAACGAGACCAGCCCAGCGGCTCCCGGCACGTCTGCAAGCTCGCAGCCGGTCGAGAGCTCCGCTTCGTGGGCAGCGTCCGGGGTGGCCGCAGGCATCCTCGACGACGCCGACGCGCTCGACATCTCGGCCGACCTCGTGGGCGCCACGGGCGGAACGCTGGACATCTATGTCCAGTACAGCCCCGACACGGGCCGCAACTGGTACGACCTCGCGCATTTTCCGCAGCTCGCGGCCGGAGCAGCGGCGGTCAAGTACCGCTTTGGCGTAGGTCTCATCGCTACGGCATCCGCGCCAGTCGTCGTGGGCAAGAACCTATCGCCAGCGCTCGCCGCAAGCACCGTGGTCCAGGGACCGTGGGGCGACCGGCTCCGGCTCGTCTTCGTGGCGGGCGCGTCGACTACGGCTGGCGCTCCCGTGCGCGTCACGATCGCCGCCATGCGCAGCTACAGGCGGCCATGATCCGCAAGGTCGGCAGCAAGTTCGTCCTCTACGCGAAGAGGACCGGCAAGCGCCTCGGCACGCACACGACGCGCGCTGGCGCCGAGAAGCAGGAGCGCGCCATCCAGGCACGCAAGCACGCGGGCAAGTAAGGCCGTGAAGCTCTACCTCATGCGCCATTCTGTGCGCCAGACACCCGAGGACTTCACCGAGGCCGAGGAGGGCGACCCCGAGGCCGAGCTGACCGACGAGGGTGAGGAGATCGCGCGCAGCATGGGCCGGTGGATGGCCGACAGCGGCGAGATCCCGTCCACGCTCTATGTCTCGCCCACGGTCCGCACGCAGCAGACCGCCGAGCACATCGCCGACGAGATCGAGCAGGCCGGCTATCAGCCGCCCGAGATCAAAACCGACGTGAGCGTGGGGCCCTACCAATCGATCCGGGGCCTGGTGCAGAAGCTCGCCGACGACAAGTCAAGCAAGGGCGTCGGCATCATCAGCCACAAGGGCCCGATCGTGAACGGCCTCAAGGCACTCAACATCGACAACGGCGACGACAGCAAGGTCGATGCGCCGGCCATGGGCGAGCTTCGCGTCCTGAAGGTTCGTCGCGGCAGCAAGCGCTGGGAAGAGAAAAAGCGCGTGCGTCCGAGCGACCTCGGACACAGCGACCACTACTAGCGTGCCGGCCCCGTCGAGATTCGTATTCGTCACGCGTGCGATGGCCGAGGCGTTTCGCAAGGAATGGCGAGACATCGATCGCCGATTTGCGCCGCTGAGTGATCCGCCCGAGGGCATGAGCGCCGAGGAGCACTGGCGCAACCTCGCGGCCATGCGCCAGTCGGCGCGAGACGAGCTTCGCAATTCGCTGCGTGAAGCAGCGGCACTTGGATACGGCGGGATCGTTCCGATCCCCGTGTGAGCGCGCCCGGAGCGGGGACGCGCAAGCACGCGACGTTTTCTTAGACCCGCAACGTGCGCGACCGGCGCGGAGGCGTCGCCGAGTCGAGACCACGCATTCCCCAACGCCAACGTGGGCGGCCGAAAACCGCTCAAGAACACGGAGTCCGAGTCATGGCTGACGAAGCCAACCCGCAGAACGACGACGCGCTGCTCGAGCGCCTGTCGCCCAAGATCCACTCGCTCATCAACAGCGCGCTCGCCTCGCACAACAAGATGGCGGACAAGAAGCGCGCCGAGGACCGCGACGCTATCGCGAAGATGCTCGACGAGAAGCTGTCGGCTCTCAAGCCTGCCGGCGACAACGCCGAGGGCGCCGAGGGCAAGGGTGGCAAGGGCGGCAAGGGCAAGGGCGAGGACGTGGAGCTCGCGACGCTGCGAAAGCGCCTCGACGAGCTGACCCAGAGGGCCGAGCAGGCCGACCAGCGTGCCGCGCAGGAGCGCGAGAAGAACCGCGCCGGCACCATCCGTCAGACGGTGGCCGACATGCTGAGCGCCGCGGGCATCGACGGAGCCCGGTTCAAGGCCGCTTACGCGATGCTCCAGCAAGAGGGACGCATCAAGCCGAGCGACGACCTCGAGAGCGACGACGCATGGTTCGTCGACGACACCGGCAACACGGTCGATCTGTCGGTCGGCATCAAGTCGTGGCTCAAGAGCGACGACGCCAAGATTTTTCTGCCCCCGAGCAACGCGCGCGGCAGCGGTTCGCGCCCGGCGTCCGGCGGCAGTGGCCCCAACGGCAAGCCCGATCCGGCGACGGTTCGCGCCCGGCTCGCCGAGGCCATCGAGCGCAGCATCTAGCGCTTCCGAGCAATCGGAAAGCGCGCGCTCGTCCGAGAGACTTGCACCACGACCCGCTCCCAAGGCGAGCCGTGAGGTTTGCGCATGCGCCAGTCGTCGGCACTTCGGCCGACGGGCGCTCAGTTGTGCAAGCGCGCATCCGATTGTGACCAACAGATAGCGACGCGATTCGCCAGTGGGTGAACGCGGCGCGTGAACAGGAGACGACCATCATGGCCGCCGAAAACCTGGGCACCATCCTGAGCGCACTGTCTCAGGTGTTCGCGCCCGAGCTTCATCGACAGTGGAACCGCACGACCTACCTGCTCGGCATGATCAACGCCAGCAAGGGCGTCAGCGACGGATCTGGCAAGAACGTGGCCTTCGACGTGGAGTTCAGCGGCGCAACCGCTGGCACCGTCGCCGAGGGTTCGGACGTGCAGGCGAGCGAGTACAACTCGGACGTCAACGTCCCGATGTTCATGCCGTGGGCGACCTATCGCTCCAGCTTCCAGGTGAGCGAGCAGGAGGTCGACGCGGCCCGCACGAGCATCGGCACCGCCGACGCGCTCATCGATCTCTTCGGCGATCGCATCCTCGGCTGCGGCGCGCAGATCGCGCGCGCGATCGAGACCGACGCGCTCACCGGCACGGGCGTTGACTCCAGTGGCAACCCGACGCTCGTCGGCATCTTCGGCGGCGCGCTGTCGGCCTCGGGCGCCTATGGTGGCCTGAGCCCGTCGACGTACCCCGAGTGGGCGTCCAACGTCCTGAGCAACGGCGGCACGGCGCGAGCGCTGACGCCGGACCTCATGTCGCAGGCCGATCAGCTCATCTTCACGGCGGCTTCGGTCCCGTGGAATGCGATCGTCACGACCGCGGGCGTCACGCGCAAGTACGAGGGGATGTTTATGAGCGGCAACGGGGTCAACAACTTCCCGCTCGTGCGCATGAACGACCGCGCCAACTACACGATGGGCGTGCCCAACGACGCGCAGATGCAGCTCGACGCGATCTCGTTCAAGGGCCGGCCCGTCAGCCGCAACCCGGTGGCTCCGAGCGGGCAGCTCGCGCTGCTCAACACGGACTTCATCAAGATCAAGTACCTGCCGCACGTGCCGACGCGCAACGAGATCGAGTTCTTCCAGAACCTCGGCCTCGACGGGTCGAGCGGCGGCAACCAGCCGATCCAGGCGACCGGCATCCCGGCGCGACTCATCGAGGTCGCGAAGACCGGCGACAGCCACAAGATCAGCATGCGCGTCACCCTGGCCATGGCCGTCACCCGCCGCAACGCGATGGCGGTGGTCAAGGACATCCAGGAGACGTGATCCAACAGGCGAGCGCCGCGCGTCGCGACTCACATGACGGGTCGCGACGCCGCTCGCTCAACCTCAGAGGCCCAGCATGTCTCAGGCGCACCATCAGGAACTCGTCCCGCTCGCAGAACGTCCGAACTACGAACCGGAGGATCCGCGCGAAACTCTGCGCGAGACCGTCTGGTACAACCCGCAGGAGCAGGATCAGGTGCTCGAGTTGTACGTCGGGCAGCCCACTCCGATCTTCGGCGGGGATCCGTCTCGCAGGCCGAGGCTCCGTCCCGACGAGCGGCGCGGCGTTCGCACGTACGTGATCCGGGCCGGTCAGCGTCGAGCGATCCCGAGCGAGTTCGACTACGCGATCCAGCAGACGATGTGCAAGGAGACCGAGTGCGCCGGTCGGCCGCTCTACTGCCAGGATCGATCGCACCGCAAGGTGATCATGGGCGGCCTCGGTCCGCGCCTGATCAACGAGGGAATGCAGCACCGCCCCGTGCTGCACCCCGCTCTGGACGCCGAGATGGCCGCCTACAACGAGGCGATGGCCACCGCGCAGAAGGCTGCCGATGCGGCTGCCGCTCTGGCGCAGGCGTCCAGGCTCTCGCAGGGGCACGCCGAGTCGCTCGAAGCGCGGCTCACCGAGCCCAACGCACCACCCAAGACCAATGCGAGCGGCGGAGCCGCTTCGCCCAAGAAGGAGAAGTGATCCATGTCTCTGCCCAACGTCTACTTCCTGATGGACGACACGACCAACGCCAACGGCGGCGGTGCCAGTGCCGATCCCATCTCGTCGGAGTTCACCGCGCCGTCGCTCACGGCGGCCACCACGGTGGCCTACATCATCGCGAGCGCGCTTCAGCGCCCCGTGCGGCTCGTGCCGAAGTTCGGTGCGCCACCGTACACGCTGGTGCAGGGCGCGCTTCCGACGGTGGGCCTCACGAGCGTTCCAAGCGGCGTCGGGTTCTGACGCGCGCATAGGAGTGGCGGATGGCGTTCAGCGAGACCGATCGCACGTTCATTCGCCACTTCCTCGGGTTCTCCGCGATCTTCGTCCAGGCCGATCTGCGGCTCGAAAACGCGATCACAGCGTGCCAGTCGGAGGCCGATGGCGGTTCGCGCCCGGACCCGAGCACCGAGAACTACATCAAGGGCTGCATCTACGGATTCGCGGCCGTCACGGGAACGGCCGGCGTCACGCCGGGCCCCACGTCCACCACGGGCGCTACGTTCTCGATGCCGGCTCAGCGCGGGCTCATCCAGATCGAGGCGCAGATCGCGCAGCTCGACTCGCTGCTCGGCGTGCTGAGCGCCGACAACGGCGAGGCCAAGCTAGACACGGCCCGAGAGCGCGTTCGCCTCTGCATGGAGGGCCGACGCCTCGTCAACGCCGTGGCTCGTCAGCTCGCGACCAACCCGCGCGCCGACATCTTCTCGAGCGCGCCGGTCAACGCCGACGGCGACGCCTTCTACGGCCTGCCCGACGGTACGGGCGAAAACTACCAATGGTGAGGCCCTAGCCGGTGTCGCTGCGTACGTCGCTGTTGCCGGCGCTGGAGTGATCCATGCCCACCCTTGGATCCTCCATCCTCCCCGCCCTCGACGCGATCCGCGCCATCGGCGGCAAGCTCGGCCTGCGCCCGTTCACCGTCACCGCGCGCCTACGCGTCTGGTCTGGCGAGCGCCCCGGCGTCGGTGCCTACACGGACACGGACACGGTGCTGACCAACATGGCGGCCGACGGGACCAAGCAGCCCGTCATGGTCAAGCAGGTGTCGCGGCGCGACGCCATCGCATCGGGCGGCCTCTACACCGATCGCGATCTGCGCGTCGGCCCCATCACGCCGCCGTTCCCTGCGGCGCTAGGCTTTCTGGCCGGCGGCTTCGACGACACCACGGCCGACCCTCAGCCGACCAACTCGGCGACCGAAGTGATCTGGATCGTCTCGTCGCCGACGGGCACGTTCGGCTTCCCGCCGGGCGGCGTCATCTGCCAGAAGGTCGGCGAAGAGGCCACGGCGCTGCACTACTACGTCGTGCTCCGCTCGACGGGCCAGAGCCCCTAGCGTGTCCAACGTAGCCGTTCACTCGGCTGGCACGCTGCGCGGGCTCGAGACGCTCGACGCTGGCGTTCACCAGGCGATCGAGCTGACCATCCGCGCGGCGGTCGAGGCAGCGAAGGCGAGCGCCAAGGGAACGGACAAGTTCAAGGACCGCACCGGCGAGACGCGCGGGAGCATCCACGGCGAGGCGCTGGGCCTGAACGGCTTCGTGCAAGCCGGCGGCGCGGCGCGGTTTCTCGAGTTCGGCACGCCCCCGCACATCATCCGCGCACGCAACGCCAGCGCGCTCCGGTTCGTGCAGAACGGCCGCGTCGTCTTCCGCAAGTGGGTGCGCCACCCTGGGACGAGGGAAAGGCCGTTCATGCGCGAGGCGCAGGCGCACGGCGAAATCGCTGCGGAGTACCGCGCCGAGGAATACATCAACTACGCGATTGCGCGGGCGAGGTAGCTCGTGACCCAGCCCTACGCCTCCTTTGGCGTTGCCGCAGCCGTCGAGCCGCTGTCGACGAGCAGCGCGAACACGCTGCTTCAGGACGCCGACCCCGCGCTCTTCTACTGCCTCGACTTTCTCTCCTGGGTCATCGCCAACCACCCCGGCCCGCGGCTCATTCAGGCTGCCGCTGCGGCAGGCGCGCCCATCACGCAGGCCGTCGCGCAGCGTTACCCCTACGACCCTGGCCCCTACTTCGATCGCGAGCAGTTCAAGTTCCCGCTTCTCGCCATCTACCGCACGCGGTCCAAGTACCACTGGAAGCGCGTCGGCTGGGATTCGGACGCGTGCGACTTCGAGCTGCTCTACGCGTTGCCGCCCATGATGGCTGCGCAAGCCGAGCGTGTGCTGCCCATTCTGCGCGCGGTCGAGTCGTCGGTTCGGCATAAGACCACGTACGGCTTCGACCCCGGCTACACGCCGCCCGGGGGCAGCGCCGGCCAGCAGCCGTGGGCGCTCGCGAAGATCGAGGAGATCGACTTCAACGGCGGCATCATGGGCCACATCGAGGGCACGGGGAACCTCTGGTTTCCGTCCCTTCGCATGCAAGGCACGTTCGTCGAGCGAGACATGTACGTCTCGAACGGCAACAAGTTCGCAGGCGGCGACATCACGGCCGACCTTGCGGCGCCAGACGGCACGAAGATCGATCCGTTCGTCCAGGTCGCGACGCAGCAGGCGCCGACGATCACGAGCCTGTCGGTCACGACGGGCCCCGCATCCGGCGGAACGAGCGTCACCATCACGGGCACGCTGTTTCTCAGCGGTCCGCCTGCGGTGCTCTTCGGCAATCAGGCGGCCACGAGCGTCGTGTGGAACAGCGCGACGAGCGTTACATGCGTGACGCCTGCGATGAGCGGGGCGGGCACGGTGGGGGTCACGCTCGTCAACCGCGACGGCCAGTCCGCGACGCTCGCAAACGGGTTCACGTTCACATGATCCACGCGCTCTGCTGGGCCGCCATCTACGTCGCCCGCGCCCTTGAATGCGTGCGGCTCCACTGGGGCTCGCTCATCATCGAGACGCGGCTGTCACGCTGGACGACGACGCCGCTCAACGGGCAGCGCGGAGTGCTTCTCATCACGCGCCTCGGCATTGTGATGCTCGCGCCGTGCGCGTGGATGCGGCCTCTCGCCGTGTGGCTCGTCGTGCAGGCCAACCGCGGCCTGCCTCCGCTGCCGAGTGGCGCCGGATTCCTGAGGCGCCTCTACCCGTACCCGCGCTCGTTCACCTGATCGCGGCCACCTAGCCCGATCGTTTCACCGTAGTGCGCGCGCCAGCCGGTGCGCCGCCTTCCCGGAGACCTCCATGTCCGATCAGAAGCTCCGCGTCTTGGCGCGCGGGACAGCGCTCGTGCCCAAGTACGAAGCGCAGGCCAACCGCCTCAACTCGTTCGTCGGCTGGTCGTGCCAGGCCATCGGCCCCGAGTTCGTCGATCCCGAGACGCGCCAGCCGCGCAGGCACGCCGGCTTCGTCAAGCGCGTGGGCGAGGTCGTCGAGCTTCCGGTGCGCGCCGAGTACCTGCGCCACCTTCGCGATCGCGACCTCTGGCCCGCCGACGAGGCGACCGCGCAGATCGCCTGCGTGCCGTTCGATCCGAAGTACGGCGGCGAGCACGACGACAAGGCCAAGGCCGCGCGCGATTCGGAAGTGGCCTCGCTGACCAAGCCGGCGCCGAGCGCCGCGAAGGGGGCGTGAGATGGCGTCGATCATCCTGACCGGCCTTGCGGCCAACTACCCGCTTCCCGGCGTCTACGAGGAGCTGGACTTCGCGTCCGGCCCCGCCTCGGGTTCGGGCAGCGCGCGCACGGCGATCATCCTCGGCAACAAGACGACCGCAGGCACCGCCACGGCTGACACGGTGATCTACGGCCCCGACACGGCCATCCCGTGCCAGACCGAGGCGGACGTCATCAACCTGTTCGGCACCGGCTCGCAGATTCACCGAGCGTTCCTGCGCTTCACGGCGGTCAACAAGGTCAGCTCGCTCTACTTCATCGCCGTCACCGAAAGCTCGGGCGCTGCGGCGACCGCGACCGAGACCATCGCCACCAGCGCTGCGAGCAACGGTACCCACCGGCTCTGGTGCGAAGACCAGTTCGTCGACACCCCCATCAGCACGGGCGATAACGTCACCACGATCGCCGGCAACATCGTGGCGAACGTCAACGCGCAGACGCGCTGGCCCATCACGGCCTCCAATGTGGCCGGCGTCATCACCTACACGGCTCGCAACAAGGGGCCGGAGGGCAACTGGATCAATGTCCAGGCGCTCATCACGCCGGGCACGAGCACGATCGGGACCACGACGACGCTGACGGCCAACACGGCGCTGTCCGGCGGAACGACGGCGGACGTGAACACCACGGCGCTCTCGACGATCGCTTCGGGCTCGTTCTACTACATCATCGTCTGCGACTCGGACGCGACCAACGTGGGCCGCGTCGTCACGCAGGTCAACAACAACGCGGCGCCCACGGTCGGCATCCGCCAGCGCGTCGTCTTCGGTTCGTCCGACACGCTCGCGAACACGATCACGACGGCCACGGGGCTCAATGCCGCGCGCGCCGAGTGCGTCTGGAACGGCGGCGGCGCGGTCGATCTCACGCCGCTCGCACTCGCCGCGAACAACGCCGCGCTCTACATGCTGCTCGAGGCCGGGAGCCCCTACGGCGTCGCGCGCAAGAACTTCTCGGGCTTCCCGACGAGCGCGAACGATGCGTCGTACTGGCAGATCACGGCCGGCCGCGCAGGCGTCGGCGGCGCTCCGACCAGCGCGCAGCTCGTCAGTGCGCTCAACAACGGCATCTCGCCCATCAGCGTCAACGCCAAGGGCGCGACGTACCTCGTCAAGCGCTGCACGACGCGCTCGCTCAACGGCACGACCGCGGATTACCGCATCCGCGACGCGCACAAGGTCACCGTCTGCGATTACTGGTGCGACGACGTGGCGGCCATCACGGCGCTCCAGTTCGGCGGCAAGGATCTGTTGCCCGATCCGCTCCCTGGCCAGCCGGCGCCCCCGTCCACCGCGGTCACCCCGCGCATGTGGGCCAACGCGATCAAGATGGTCACGAGCGAGTACGGCAACGCGGGCCAGTGGAGCTACAGCCCCGGAGTGACGCCGCAGCCGACGCAGACGCCGGCCGACGTCATCAACGCGAACACGATCGTGCAGGCCGAGACGAATCCGCCGACGAGGATGAGTGCGTTGGTGCCGCTCAGCCCCGTAAATATCGCGGACCAGTTTGCCCTGCTTGCGATGCAGGTCGGATAGGTCACTACACGCAAACTACGCACTACACGATCACGACGAATCGCACCAAGCGCGGCGATCCGATTCGCTCATTCCCTGCCAGTTTCGGTCAGTGATGCGGACGAGTCGGAGGCCGCGCTTTTTGCGTTTGCGATCTGCGAACGAAGCTCTGACGCGAATACCGCAAAATCCTTCGCCGGGTAGCTGTTGCGACCCATGTTCGCGAACGCGGTACACAGGACGACGTTGCCTTTCGTGTAGCCGCGCGCTGGGTCCAGCTTGTCGATGGACGGCCTCCGCGGGTCTCGCGTGACGACGCTGGGTACCATAGGTACGCCGAGCCAGTGGCAAATGCCGCCCTGTGCGGCCCATAGCTCGCGAACGTAGTCGTCGTCGAAGTCGCACGTGTATCCGGCACGCCGCGCCTCGGCTTGGCAGTACAGGGCCAGCACGCGTTCCCACGCGTTTACACGACGCCACCGCGTCCGATGCGCCTCGGCGCGCTCTGGATTCGCCCGGCACCAGGCGATCGCTCGTCGGGCGCGGTCCGCCCGCACCTCTGGCCGAGTCGCGAGCATGTGCGCCTGCCTAACCCAGTCGTAATGCGGCTTGCACATGCCCTGTCGTGTCGCTGGGGCCGTGCAGTCGCGCACGAAACAGACGATCGGCAGGCGCGTGCGTCTATAGCGATTCTGCTTCCACGCGTTGATGTAGTGCCGTTGGCACATGCCCCGGCATTTCGCGATTCGACCGCAGCCTTCGATTACGCACTTCGTAGTCGAGTCCATAAGTCACTATACAACGTTCCGCGCATAGGAACAATGAGGAGTATAATGCTATGAGCGGCAATGCTCAGCTCTACACGTTGGTCTTCTTTTCTGCCGACGGCACCCTCCTCGCCGAAGAGGTCGAGGTCGACGTCGCGCGCACGACCAACTCGCAGCCCGTCTCGACGGTCGCCAAGGGCTACGCCGGTGAGTCGCCAGGCGCTCCCATGGTGGAGGTCGACGTGCGAAACGCCATCCCCGCGGGCGGCTTTGAGTTCGACATGGGCAAGAAGATGATGGGCCTCATCCCCGTCGACGTGCAGGTCTGGGGACCCGGCGGCACGTCGCTCAAGGGCAAGATGTTCGTCATCTCCGACAGCGTTCGCCACGGCGTCAATCAGGAGGCGGCCTACAGCTTCCGCGCGCGCGGCGCGATGCAGCTCTTCTCGTGACGGGAGTAGCGCGTGGCTGGTAACGGACCCCCCAAGGACGCCGATCCGACCGACCTCTGGCAGAGGCTCAGCACCCGCCCTCGCCCGAGCAAGGTCGTCCCGTTCCCCGTTCCGCCGGGTGAGGAGTCGCCCGGAGATCTGGCGCTCGTCGTGCTCACCGAGTCGGAGATGATGCAGGTGCGCGCCAACGCGGACGCGGCGGCCAAAGAGGCGCTGCGCGGCGACATCAAGCCGGGCGATCTCGGCTACGAGGATCTGTACGAGAACGAGAAGGCCGTGCAGCTCGTGGCGCTGGCGGCGCGCAAGGCCGACGATCCGACGATGCTGCGGTTTCCGTCGGCCAAGGATCTGCGCAAGAAGCTGACGACCGACGAGATCGGGCAGATCGCCGCCGACTACACGCAATTCCGGCTCGAGCGCGGGCCGTTCGTCTCGGAGTTGACCGAGCCCGAGCTCGAGGCGTGGCTCAAGGTGCTCCAGGAGGGCGCCAGCCGCGTCCCTTTCTCGCGATTGCGTACGGAGGCGCTGATCGACTTGGTGATGTTCCTGGGGTCGAAGGTGACCCAACTGATGGCCAGTGGCTCTGCTGGATCGCCGCCCGAAGGCTCGTCCACGGATCCGGTGGCAGCGCCGGTCGATAGCCTGATCGACGAGTCGGAGAAGGCGCGCAGCGAATGATCGATCCGGTCACCATCCGTTTCGCTGCGAGTGGAGTCCAGGACGTCGCGAGGGCGTTCGAGACCGTCAGCCAGAAGATCCGCCGCTTCGAGGAGCAGTCGACGCGCGCCGCTCGCGAGGGCAGCCGTACGCGCCTGCGCGCTGCCAAGGACGAGGAAAAGGAAAAGGAGCGCGCCTACCAGAAGCTCGTGCGCGACATCGAGCGCCAGGACAAGCGCCGCACGCGCGAGGAGGAAAAGGGCGCCAAGCAGCGCGAGCAAGCCGCCATCCGAGCGACCAAGGCGATGGCCGACGCTGCGATCCGCGAGGAGCGCCGGTCGGCGCGCGAGGTCGAGCGGCTCGAACAGTACAAGCTGCGCGTCCGTGTGCGCTCTGCCGAGATGGCCGGTCGCGCAGCGGCGGCCGAAGCCAGGCAAGAGGAGATGGCCGCGCGTCGCTCGGCGCATAGCCGCGCGGCGGCCGTTGCTGGCGCGCTGCGTGGCGGCGGAACGCTCGGCCGGCTCGGTCGCGGCGCGCTCGGCGTCATGGGCGCCACGGCGGGCATCGGCGGCGGCTTTCTCGTTGCGGATGCCATGCAGGAGCGCTTTCGCTTGCAGCGTACCGCCGCGCTCATTGTCAACGCGGTCACGAGCGGCAACTCGGCACCGGCTGGCGCGACCGTCGGCAATATCGCCGGCCAGGCTTCGCAGATCGCCCGTGAGACGGGTATGAGCGCCGACGAGATCGCGCAAGGCGCGCTGACGTACTCGCGAAACGCCCGCGGCGGAGATTTTGCTGGCGTCCAGCAAAATATGGGGTTCTTCACGAAGCTCAGCCAGTTGTCTGGCTCCAACATCAACGATCTTGCCGAGGCGGCCGGCACGCTGCAAAGCCAGAACGCGGACCTCACGCCGGACAAGATGCGTGCTCTGCTCATGGACGCATACGCCCAGAGCAAGAAGGGCTCGATGTCCTTCTCGGAGGCCGTCAAGCAGATCGGCATCATGGGCGCAACTCGCGCCTACTACTCGGGCAACGTTTCGGACGTGCAGCGCGCGCTCATTGGCTTCGGTCAGATCGCGCGATCCGGCGGTACGTCGGAGGAGGCGGGGACGTTCGTCAAGAACCTCGCGATGGAGGCCGGCAACGCGGACGCCAAGTTCTTCAAGGCGCACCACAAGCACCTCATTCACTTTGACAAGGCCACCGGGCGCATGGACTCGCCCGAACAGATGGTCGAGCAGGTGTTCCGGGGCACGAACGGCAACATCAACGAGATCGGTCACCTCTTCGGCATCCGCGGCTCGATCCTCTTTGGGGAGCTTGGGCAGACGTTCCGCAAGGCAAGCGATGCGGCCGGCGGCGGCAAGAAGGGGCTGGAGGCCGGGATCGCGGCGGTGCGCAGTACAATTCAGGACGTGGGCGGCGCCCACATGACGCAGCAGCAGTTCGACGCGCAGCACGCAACCGTCATGTCCACGCCCGCCGCCAAGTTCGACGTCGCGATCGAGAAGCTCAAGAACCTGCTCGCCGACAAGCTCGAGCCGTGGCTGGAGAAGTTCGCCGACCGGCTGCCGGACCTCACCGACAAGATCGGCAAGGTGATCGATGGGCTGGGCGATGCGATCAGCTTCTTTAGTGCGCACCCGTTCGCCGGGCTTGGCGCCGTGGTCGCCGCAGCCGTGGCCAAGGACATCGGCGAGGCAATCATCAAGGCGGCCGTGGGAGACGCGATCAAGAAGTCTCTCGAATCGTCCGTGTCCAGCATGGGAAGCGGCGGCAAGCTCTCCTTTTCCCCGCAGGCAGTCGCCCTCACCGCCGCAGCCGTGACCATCGCGACGGTCGGCAAAGACGTCGTGCAGTCGGCGCTGTCGGGGCAGACGAGCGGCCAATACCAGGCAGGCGTCCTGCAAGCGACGCTGAAGAACGGCACGCCAGCCGAGCGCCAGGCTGCGATCAAACGCATCGCCGCAGCGCATGCCAGTGTGACCGGCACCGGGCTACTCAAGAGCGCGGCCGGCGCGGCGATGTCCTACGAGATGCTGCCGCTCGACGCCATCGCCTCCATGATGGGGCTCAAAGAGAGCGGCAAGAGCATCGTGGGCGGCGACGATCTGTCCACGCGCGTGCACAAGTTCACCGAGGCGCTCGAGATCAGCAAGGTGCAGGCGTTCGCCGACGCGCTTGAACGCAGCACGAAGGCGCTCGACGGGCGGACGGTGGCCAGTAACAACACCGCCCCCGGCGCCGAACCTCGCCACGTCAACATCGCCCAGCGCGGCGTGCAGTAGCTACCAGCCGCCCGTGCACGACCAGTAGCACCAGGCGAGATAGCCGAAGCAGACGAGCAGGATGATCGCCGCGAGGCCGGGCCGGTGCGTGACGAGCAGCCGCGCCGCGCTCACCTGAGCGCCGCAGCGTGGGCACTGGCGCGCGTCGACCGCGACGCCCCAGCCGCACGACGGACACGGCACGGTCGCCATTCTCCGGGAAGCCTAGCACATGCCCGCCCCCTACTACGGCACCATCCCCGCCAACGTCTCGCAGAACGTCAACGAGCTGTTCGCGGGGCTGCTGGAGTTCCGCTGGCGCGAGGTGTCGTTCCCGGTCGTCGAGTTCTCGACCGTTCTCAGGCAGGATCTGGCGATCCACAAGTTCGCCGACCGCGACGGGGCGCACGTGGAGGGGACGGGCCGGGCGCCACTGCAAATCACCGCGCGCATCCCGTTTCTGAACGGCCTCGACGCCGGGCCCAACGAGCACTGGCAGCGTCCGCTTTACCCGTACACGTGGCGCAAGTTCTTCGAGGCGTGCGCCGACAAGACGAGCGGCACGCTTCAGCACCCGGAGCTTGGGCCGCTGACGTGCAAGGTGCAAGACGTCCAGACGCGCTGGACGGCGGCGGCTCGCAGCGGCGTCCACGTCGATGTCACATGGATCGAGAGCGACGACACCGGCACGGATCTCGAGCAAGCGCTCGCCAACCCGTCGCCGCTGGCGAACATCCAGGCGGCGGCCAACGACCTCGACGAGCAGCTTACGAGCGTCAACCCGGACGTGGTGCCCAAGCCATACGTCCCGCCCACATCGTTCGGCGATCTGGTGAACGCCATTCGCGGCGCGGTCGACCAGACGACGATGCTGCAAAAGCAGTTCGCGGGCCGTATCGACAACGTGCTGTACGAGGCCAACGCGCTCGAGTTCTCGCTCACCGCTGGCAGCAACGCCAACGCGCTCAACTGGCCGATGGTGGACGCCTGCGAGCGCGCAAAATCGGCGGCTTACGACCTGAAAAAGACGCTGCTCAGCAAGGGCAAGCCGATCGGGTTCTACACCGTGCAGAAGGACTCGACGCTCGCGCAGATCGCCGCGTCGATCCCAGCACCGCTCGGCGACGTCATGCAACTCAATCCCGGCTACATCCAGTCGCCGGTGGTGCCAGCAGGCAGCGTCGTGCGCTTCTACAAGAGCGCCGCGTAGCTGACGCATGGCAGCCTACGACACCGACCCGCCCGAACTCGGGTCAATCAAGATCCGACTACCCAACGCCGGAAGCGGCGGCGTCGAGTTCGATCACTTCCTCTCGTACGACTACCACGAGGACTACCTCATCCCGGTAGACGCGGGGCGGTTCACGCTCGACGTCGACGAGCTATCCACCTCGGACCTGCAGGCGCTTGCGCCCGGCGCGAAGGTCGAGGTCACGATCGCCGATCTGCCGCAGACAGTCGGATGGCTCGACACGGTGCGAATCCGCAGCAACCGATCGGGCGGCGCCGTCGCGGACATCGAGTTCCGCAACTGGCTGTCGCCCGCGATCGACGCGCAGGTGGATCCGCAGACGCGGTTCGCGCCGAGCATGACGCTGCTCGACATGCTGACGGCGGTGTTCAAGCCGTTCGGCGTTGCCGTCTTCAGCGAATCGAACGACGCCAACCGCAACGCGATCACGGGCCAGAAGTACGGCACGCCCACGAGCAAGAAGGGCAAACCGCTCAAGAGCTACGTTCTGCATCAGCAGAAGCCGTACCCGAACGAAGGCGCGTTCGCGTTTGCCTCACGGATCTCGCAGCGCTTTGGCCTCTGGATTCGGCCCGGCGCGGACGGCAAGTCGATCGTGGTCTGCAAGCCCGACTTCGACCAGCAGCCGAGCTACGCCATCCACCACAAGACCGACGACAGCGCGATCTACAACAACGTGATCGAGAGCGAGGTGCAAAAGAGCCGCCTCGATCAGCCGTCGATCATCTTCGCCTATGGATTCGGCGGCGGCGGCGAGTTCGCCAAGGCCACGCTCAAGGGCGGGATCATCAACCCGGTCGTCGTGACGGACAACTCGGAGATCGTCGCGGCGTACCCGTCGGTCAGCTTCAAGACCGCCGAGGTGCCTGCCATCGCGAGCGGCATCGCGACGGTCATGTACGACCCGATGGCCCGGCCGCTCTACCTCTGCGACCGCGAGGCCCACACGCAGAGCGAGCTTGATGCGTTCATCCGGCGCGAGCTGTCGCTACGGATGCGCAAGGCGCTCTTTGCGGTCTACACGTTCGAGGGCCACCGCCTCGGCGGCGTGCCGCTCGCGGTCGACACGATCATCTCGGTCGACGACGACCGGAGCAATCTGCACACGCCGCTCTGGATACAGGGCCGGCGCTTTCGCAAGTCGCCGACCGAGGGAACGCGCACGACGATCGAGTGCATTCTGCCCGGATCACTCCAGTTCTAGCCCATGACGCCGAGCGAAATCTTCTTCACCCTGTTCGACGTCGGCAAGGACATCCTCGCCTCGGCGCTCGACAAGGCAACGAGCGTCATTCTCTGCCAGGTCGGCAACGCGACCGACGACACGCCGGACACGGACGCCGCCGAGCTGTGGGGCCCGCCGGGCTACTACGGCATCCCCGCAGCGCCGACCAAGGGCAAGCCGTCGTGCCAGTGCGTGACGCTTCGGCAGAGCGACCACGACATGATCTTGGCGACGCGCGACACGCGCGACTCGTCGATCTACGGCGCGCTCCAGGCGGGCGAGCGGTGCATCGCGGGCGGCTACCCGAACCAGAACCGGGTCCTGCTCAAGAACGACGGCTCGATCACGATCTACACGGCGCAGGGAAACGCGGCCGGCGGCGCGAGCATCGCCATGCAGATGAACGCCGACGGGAGCATCAATCTGGCGTCGCCGCTCGGGGCCATTTCGCTGGCAAGCGATGCGCTACGGCTCATGTTCGGGACGTCGAGCGGCATCCAGTGCGATGCCAACGGCGTGACCGCGATCGGCACGGGGCTGGGCGTGAATGCGGGCAGCGTGGCGCTTGGCGCAAGCCCGGCGGATGGCGTCGTCCTCCAAACGCTCCTGATGGCGCAACTGACCGCGCTCGCGACGTGGTGCTCGTCGGTTAGCGCGGTTGTGGCTTCGCTGCTGACGTCCTCGGGTGTGACCGCACCAGAGCAAGCCGCCGTCGCCGCCGCACAGACGGCGTTGACCGCAGCGCTCGCGGTCCCGAACTACTCGACGAGCGTCAAGGCCGCGAAGTGAGCGCCTGCCAATTCCCCGCCTTCTCGCTGCCGCCCATCACCATCCCGATCCCGTCGCTGCCGACCATCCCAAAGATCGCGCTCCCCGCGATCCCGATGCCCTCGCCGCTGCCGACGATTCCGGCGATCACGATCCCGCCGATCACGCTGCCGATCCCGTCGCTGCCCACGATCCCGCCGATCGGCCTGCCGGCTTTGCCCATGCCGTCGCCGCTCCCCACCATACCGGCACTCAGCATTCCGCCCATCACGATCCCGATCCCGAGCCTGCCGACGATCCCGAAGATCTCGCTGCCCGCGATCCCCTGTCCTCTCGACTAGGAGCCACATGCCCCTCGGCGCTGGCGCATGCCCCGCAGGTTCGTCTGCGGCTGGCTACGGTGTGCCCGACAAGGGCACGCAGCCCAATAGCTCGATCCTGCCCGACGCGCTTACGGGTCTGCCGCAGCCGGGCCGGCTCATCGATCCGACCTCGCAGGACTACGTGTTCACGTCCGACGGGCGGCTCGAGGGCTTCGGCGCAGTCGACCAGCTCGTGCAGCTTGCGCTGCGCACGCAGATCGGCACCTCGGCCATCGCGACGCTCGGCATCGACATGACGCAGGCGACCGAGCAAGGCGCGGACTTCCAGCGCCGCGTGGCCACCATGGTCGCAAACGCACTCGGCCCACTGGTCAACCAGAAGCTCGTGCAGATCGTGAGCGTGACGTTGCAGCAAACGCCGAGCAACCCGGATGCAGGCGTCGCGATCGTCAAGTGGCGCGATCTGACGCTCGGTACCGAAAACGAAACCACCGTCGGCCCGTAGATCCATGCCGCAGCCGCTCTACACATTCACGCAGAAGTCTGCGCAGCAGATCCACGACGACATCATCCGGGGCATCAAGAACGGACTGATCGCGCAGGGGATCAGCAATCCGAACGTCGGACCAGGCTCGGATTACGACATCACGGCCACCGCGGTCGCGAATGAGTTGGCGGTCGTGCAGGCCAACTCTGTGATCCTCGCCGATCAGCTCATGCCGGACACGGCGGCCGGATCGTTTCTCGATCGGTGGCTTGGCGTCTTCGGCCTCTCGCGCCGTGCGGCCACGCCGAGCACGGGCGTCGTCACGCCCGCGATCTCGGTCTCGTCGACGAACATCCCGCAGGGTACACAGCTCGTCGATAGTAGCGGCCTTCTCTACGAGGTGACCGTCGGCGGTAGCTATGGCACCGCCGCGGGCCTGTCGCTCAACGTGCCCGTTCAGGCCGTCGTCGGCGGCTCGAACACCAACCACAACAACGGCGACACGCTGCGCTGGGTCACCGCCCCGCCCTACTGCCAGCCCACGGTGAGCGTCGGAACGACGGGCGGCACCGACGGCCTTTCGGGCGGCGCGGACAGCGAAGAGGGTCTCGACGAGCCGCCGCGCGCGCGCCTCTTTGCGCTCCTGCAAAACCCGCCCAAGGGCGGCAACTGGAGCGACGTCGCCGGCTGGGCGCAAGCTTCGACGCCCGACGTGCAAGCGGCGTTCGTGTACCCGGCGCTGCAAGGCCCGGCCACGGTCTACTTCGCGGTCACGCGCAACGCGCAGTCGGTTCCGCCGTTTTCGAGCACGAGCAAAAACCGCGACGTCTCGTCCACGATCGTCTCGGGCACGGTCGTGCCGTACGTCCAGGGGCTTCTGCCCGAGCACGTCTACTCGGTGGGCCTGAGCGTGGCCAACCAGGCGACGGACATCGCGCTTCTTCTGTCGCTGCCGTCCGCGCCCACGGCCTCGCCCCCTGGACCCGGCGGCGGCTGGCTGGACGGCACGCCATGGCCGTCGACGGTCGGTGGCACCGCGATCCCGGTCGTCGGCACCGTCACCAACTCCACCACATTCCAGGTCGTGCTCCCGACGGGCGCCGCCGGCCCCACGGCGGGCGTTTCGCACATCTCGTACATCAGCCCGAATACCTGGACGCTCTACACGGGCACGGTGCTCACGGCGTCGCTCGCCTCGGGCACCACGTGGAACATCACGGTCGACACGCCGTTCCCTGACGTGAGCACGGGCGCGTACATCTTCCCGGCCTCGGTCAACCAGGCCAACTACTTCGCCGCCGCGCTGCAAGCGTTCGCCAACCTGGGACCGGGCGAGTGGGCGTCTTCGGCGAGTCCGGTCTACACGTACGCCTATCGCCGTCCGCGGCCCGCGCAGGCGTGGCCGTACTCGCTCGACGCGAACTTCCTGCGCACCATCGAGAACGCGGGGCCCGAGGTGCTGAGCGCGCAGTGGGTGCCGAGCGTCGGCGGCGGCAACACAACGCCCACGGTGCCGGCAAATACGAGCACGGCGCCCGCTGTGCTTACGCCTCGAAAGATCGGTTTCTTCGCGTCGTGATCTCGGAGCAAGCCAAGTGACAGCCCCCGACATCGACACACTCAGCTCCTACGGCGGCGCTCTACAGGATCTGTCGCCGGTCATCGATCCGACGACCGATCGGCCCGCGTCCGGCGCCAACCAGGAGTACGCGTCTGCGGCGGCCATGACGCATACGTGCCCGCGCGCGCTCGCTCGCATCACGTGGGCCGGCACGGGAACGCCCACGCTCACGACCCACGAAGAGCAGTGGAACAACGGGAACAACTCGGCGCCGACGGCTGCGCGCACGGCGGTGGGCAAAGGCACGCTCACGTACCCGGCCACGGTCTACGACGAGATCCCGAGCGGCTCGCCGGGCTACAACGCGGCCGGTCACGCGCTCAACATGCGCTTTGCGCTCGGTGGCTGCGAGGACCAGACGACGCTCTACCACGTGCAGGCGTACATGAGCGCACCGAACGTGATCTCGTTCGCGATCTACAACTCGTCCGGCACGCTCGCCGATCCGGCGTCGAGCGTCATCGTCCTACGGGCGACCTAGCCCATGCCGTCGACGGGTGGATACGCACCTTCGCCTGAACGATACGGTTCAGGGGACGGCGGCTCGGGCAAGACGCTCCTGCAACGCGTCTTCGAGTCGCTCGCGAGCCAGCGCGGCAGCGCCTACGACCAGACTCTCTCGAGCCACGTAGGCGTCGAGACGATGGCCTACGCGCGGGCCATTACGTTCGACGGCTACGGCGCCAATCAGCGGCTCGCCAATAACTTCCTGCCCTCGCGTATGACGGCAGCGGGGACGCTGGGCCGGTGGGAGAAGATCCTCGGCCTCGTCGTGCAGCCGACGGACACCGAGCCCGTGCGACGCGCGCGTGTTGCGGCCAAGCTCGCGCTCTTCGGGCAGCCGAACAGCGTGCAGCCGGTGGTCGACGCGCTCAAGGCGCTGCTCGGCAACCTGTTCGTCGGCGTCACGCATTTCGACACGAGTAACGCCCTTATCTGGTGGCCGGGGCTGACGGGTACGGCGGCGGGCATCAACACGACGACGCCGAGCGCGCCGGCCAACTTTCAGCTCTACGGGCTCGCCAATGTGCAGCCGGCCTGGTACGGCGCCACGATCACGCTGTCCAACTGCGCCAACGCGCCCAACAACGGCACGTTTCCGATCTACGGATACGTCAACAGCACCACGATCAACTCGTACAGCTCGAACCTGTATGTGCCCGACTACGGCGTAGGCGGAACATCGGGAGCGCCGACGATTCACTGGAGCGTGACTGGGCCGGTGCCGTGGTCGTCGACGATCGCGCACGTGGACATCGAGCTCACGATCCCGTCGGGCTACGGCAGCGCAAACACGCCCAACGCGCTTTGGTATTCGACCGTCGCGCAGATCGGGCCGGTGATGGACGAGATCCTGCCGGCGTGGGCCACGTGGTCGTACTTCGTCAACAGCTCGCACGGAGCGATGGAGTTCCGGCTCGATGAGCACAACTTGGGTCTGGAGGCATTCGCGTGAGTTTTAACAGGGTAAACTCGTCCGGCTGGGCCAGTGGCGACGTGCTCACGAGCGCCCAGGCGAATGCGTTGGACGTCGACCACGCGAACGCCCTAGACAAAACGTCGGCGGGTGACACCCTCTCAGGAGTCGTCACAACCTCCGGCGCTGGTTCTATCCATGCTGCGACGTCGGGCGGCGTTCAGGCCACCGTGGCCGGCGGCATCACCTCCGCAGGCACCGCGAACGGTGGGATCGCGCTCATCGGAGGTGCGAACGACTGGATCACGTTCGGGGTGGGTGGCGCCAGCCCGCGCACGCGCCAGATCGTCTCGCCGGCCGACACGATGATCTTCGTCTCGGACGCCGTGATGTCGCAGGGCGGCGGCTTCGCCGTCAACTTCACGGCGACCAGCACGAACGCGCCGAAGATCCCCGCATCGACCGGCGGCATGATGACGACCGTGGTCAACACGGCCAACGCCAACGTTTGGGGCTACTACCTGCCGCTGCGTCAACTCCACAACGGTGCGACGCTCACCAGCGCTGCACTCTGGCTCGCTGGCTCCAGTTCGCAGTCGTCTCTACCGCAGACGATGCCGGCGTTCGGGATCTATCGCATGCCGATCCTCGCGGCGACGGGCTTCGTTTCGCTCAACAGCAGCCCAGGCTACGCGGTGGACGGTTCCGCCAGCGTCTCGGCGTTCAAGACGGCGCACTCGATCGCGTTCACAGCCAATCAGGACAACGTAATCGACACAACGCAATACGCCTACGCGGCCGTGATCTGGGATCAGGGCGGAACGAACGCGGTCGCAGGCGACACGTTCCTCGGGATCGTGCTCACGTACGGCTCGATCACCAGTATGCAGTTTCAGTGACGACTATTCGCAGCGTCCAGGCTCGATATGCCCATCGGGCGCCATGATGATCTGGCACGGATCGCCGACGTGGCATGAGGCAGCTTGGCTAGCCAATGTGCAGCCGCCCGAGATCCCACCGTCGCCGTCGAGAAACTGCACCGTGTAGCCCACCGGCAGCGAGTCATCGCAGACAGCAGAGACCCGCTCAGACACGCACGTTGCGGGCGATACCGTTGCTGACTCGCGCGCGGACGGTTGCTGCGAGTCCACCGCGCCCCCGCACCCGCATGCCACTGCGGCCACCGCCGCCGCGACCGCCCACGCCCCGCGCCTGACCATACCTCAAGCGTAACGCGCGCTCACTCGGCGCGCACCTGAACGACCGTTCACGCCGGATCCGATCCGCGTGCACCGCCGAAAGGCCCCCGTCTGCCCATGTCCGTCCCTAGCCCCACCTGCACCGTCGATGGCAGCGCCACCCCTGTCGACGTATCTGCCAGCGCGCAGCACACGATCGCCCTCGCGAACACCGCAGGTGCGAACTACTGGAGCATCGCGGCGACGTCGACCGACGAGACGAATAGCGCCGCGACGATCAACGCCACCCTCTCCGTCAACCAAACCACCAAGACCGCCACCTTCACCGCACCCGCCGCCGGCAGCGCCGTCATCTTCACGAGCACCGTCGGGATCAAGGGGCTTGGGCTCGACGCCAATGGCGAGGTGAATGCGGCGTTTACGACGACGTTCAAGGTCAACGT